>Ga0207810_100086_pt1 | contig 71773 bp, 73 predicted proteins | sample CeladaPassaB1F15_FD_187491 | JGI IMG/M metagenome (GOLD analysis project Ga0207810, IMG submission 187491) | Cellulose-adapted microbial communities from the Joint BioEnergy Institute, USA - Passage B1F15 (SPAdes) (version 2) | ecosystem: Engineered > Bioreactor > Continuous culture >... | reverse complement strand
ATGGGACATTTCGCTCTCCTGACTACTCAAAAATGTAGGCACCACACGAAGTTATCCACAACCGCCGCATCCCTTGACCCGCTTGGGTTTGTGGCGGTTTGTGCATCTACTGACTGTCGAACTCGGGTATATGTCAGTCTTTATTTCGGGATCAAATGGCGTCCGTGGGGAGAGGGTGCGGGGCAGCCGGCTCACTGCGCATTTCAAAAAGAGTTTATCATCGTCGAGAAGAAAAAGGATGGCAAGCCCTTAGAACTCCACACGGATTTGACGGATGCATTGACGCTGTACAGGAAAATCCGCATAGGCATATTTTTGGTTGGCGGGGGAAATGTTCGCCCTGGCGCTCATGTTATCGATTTTTACGGTGTGGATGAAATCCGTCTTTCCGGCGCTGGGTGCGGTGCTCTTCGGGGCGCTCGGATTCTTGTGGCTGATGCCGGGCCTGAAGACTTCCCAAAAGGTCCGCAGATTCAAGAAAGAAGCGAAGACGAACGAATGCGAAGCTCCATCCATGCGTAAAAAAGCGTTTATGGCGATTGCCGTGGCTGCCATTCCTGTTTTTCTCGCATTGGTTCATGCGGGGCGCTAAATTCAGACGGTTTGCAGAACGGCTTGCAGAGCTACTCGGCCCAGAGGATGGTCCAATCAAGATGGGGCAACCATTGGAACGCAAGCTATAGCAAGCTGAACGGTTACCAGCAGCGGCGTATTACTCTAAATGAAGGCACACATACCTTTACGATCGAAGTAACCACGAAATCGGGGGAATTGAACCTTTCGATCACAGGACAGGACGGAACGGAATACTACAAAGGTTCGAAGCTGCCAACATCCACTTTTCAGGTTCATGCGGACATCCCCGCAAAAGACAAAATCACGCTCCGTGTTGACGCCAAAAATCATAGCGGCGGCTTAAGATTAAGTGGGAGTAGTCCAGGCCTCGTCGAATCGATGAAGCCCGTTCGATCAGGCGATCGAACGAGCTTCTGCCTTAAGCCGTTTGCTCGCTCAACAAAGCCACAGAAGCCTATTGTGGTTAATTTATTTATCAAAAATAAAAAAAGTACTTGACTATAAAACTTAACCATAGTTAATATAAAGACAAACATAAATGAATTTATGGAGGTAAAATGAAAATGGTGGAACAACAACGGTATGAAGAGGTCAAGCGGCGGGTCAAGCAAATTTCGATATTTTACCAGCACCTGGCGGTTTACATCTTTGTCAATACCGGGCTGGCGGTGATCAACTTGACCTCGAATCCGAATGAAATTTGGTTCACCTACCCGCTGATCGGCTGGGGGATCGGCATTGCGGCCCACGGCTTGAGCGTCTTCTTTGGGGGAGCCTGGACAAAATCGTGGGAAGAGCGAAAAATCCGGGAACTGATGGAAAAGGAGAGCTGAACCGACGGATGAGCAAGAAGCTGCCTTTGCGGGAGATCAAAAAAGCGAGATCCAAAATCGCTCTCTTTCGGGCCAGTTTCGAGCTGATCGGCAAGAAGTCGTTCAAAGAAGTGAAGGTGGAAGACATCTGCGAGAAGGCGGAAGTCTCGAAGGTCACGTTTTTCAAATTTTTCCCCCAAAAAGAAGACTTGCTTATCTATTTCATGCGCTTGTGGCTTGCGAACCGTTTGATCGATTTCAGGCTGCATCCGAAACGGGGCATCGAGGCGATCCGGCACCTGTTTCGGAGCGTGGCGGAAAGCGAAAATCCGGGACTGATGCTGAGTTTGATCGGTTTTCTGGCGGAAATGAACACGCACCCCAGGATGCCGACGCTCAGCGAAGCGGAAATCCAGATCCTGTTTCCCGGCAAAGAAGAGCTGGTGGACCCGGAAGCGCCCGAACTCGGAGAGCTGTTTCACCGGTTCATCGAGGAAGCGAAGGAAGACGGAGACATACCGGATCATTTGCCCGCGGATGATCTGGTGAAAGTGCTGTTCACCATTTTTTACGGCGCCTATTTTACCGCGCATCTGTACGGTTCCGACCAATTTATGGAGTTTTACGACCTGCATTTGAAACTATTCCTGACCAGCGGTGAGAACAGACCACGATGAGAAAAACATGGCTGAAAGTCGCGTTCGCGCTTGCGTTGCTCGTTTCCGCGTATTCGATTGTGCAATATGTCGTGCTTAGCCCGAAGAGCGCCGGGATGGTCCAGCTGCATTTGCTGGACGCGGAGTTTCCTTACCACCGGTGGGTCAATTTCCTGTATCTGCACGCCGTGGGATCGGCGATCGCTCTGGCCGTAGGTCCGCTTTTGTTCAGCGCGCGGCTCCAGGCGAGACATCTGCGCTGGCATCGCCGGCTTGGCAAACTGTATATCGTGTCGATCGCGGTAGGCGGCGGGTCCGGCATTTACCTGGCCTTCGAGGCGCTGGGCGGGGTGATGAGCCAGGCGGGGTTTTTGGCGCTCGATATTTTGTGGCTGGCCACCACCTACCTCGGGTACAAACGCATTCGGCAAAAGCGGATTGAGCAGCATCGGGAATGGATGCTGAGAAGCTACGCGCTGACGTTTGCGGGCGTGACGCTGCGGTTCTGGGTCGCTTCGCTGGGGGTGCTGACCATCCCGCTCGAGAACTTTTCGCAATTCGAATGGCTGCTCGACGACTTTAACCGCGTGTATCGGCTCGACGCCTGGCTGTGCTGGGTTCCCAATTTGATCTTCGCGGAATGGCTGATTCGCCGGCGCAGGAGCCGAGCCTTGGAGCGGATTCGGCTTGCCGCATGAGAGGGAGTTGTTCACACAAAATATTCCATCTTTTTCCTTTCAATCGCCTTCTTCGTCGTGGTCCAGGCTTCGACGTGATCCAGGTTGATGGAATTGGCGATTTCCTCCAGTTTCAGAACCGAAGGACAAAGGGATTTGTAAGGTTCGTCGTGAATCGGGAATTCGTTGATCGTTTTCAAAGCCAGCAGGGACGGCGTGATGGCAACGCTCAGAAAATCCCGCATGTCTTTTCCGTACTTGCGGATGAATTCGGCAATTTTATCATCGTCCCGATCCGTCGTCAGGTTAAACGTACCGTCTTCATTCCGACGCAGAAACAGAAACACGGACGATGAAGACGCATGGGTCGTTTCCGAAAGCTCACTGTACACTTTATCGATTTGCGTGAATCCTTGTTCTTTCAGGATCCCCCTGTATTCCCAGGGCTCCTTTGCCACGTGGACTTTCTTGTAATTTTCCGCTTCCGTATCGGACATGCCTTTCAATTTCTTTGCGATGAAAGCATGCGATAATTTTCTCGCGTATATGAAGTGGTTGAGGACTTCGTTAAATTGCCGGGTGTCGTGGATGAGAATTTCGCCTTCCAGCGTTTTTTTCATAAAAAGCGTATAGGTGTACGGAACGAAGTTCAACTCGAGGGTTTTGCCGATATATCGCATCACATCGTAACTGTCCGCCGTCGATTCGATGAACCCTCTAAAGGAGGACGAAAAAATGAAAAAGTTGCCGGCGTTGATTCCGTGACGAACTCCCTCCAGCCACCTGTGCGCGCGAAGCAGGCTGACGCAGGCGGCCAAGTGGCAGTTCTGAAGCAAATTGAAAATGTATAACGCTTCTCCCAGCTGCAAGTCCAGTTCGTATACCCTTTTTAAAGAATCCTCATTAGGAAATGCATATTTGATTCCTTCCATCATGTTGCACGCATGTTCCAGGACTTCATGAAACGCGTCTTCCTGCTCTCCAAACAGCCGAAGCGTATCTTGCCGCAAATCGAACACCTCACAAAAAGAAGATTCCGGGGATGCCCCGCATCAGCGCAAAAATGCATAGAAGAAAAAGGAACCAATGGGCACCACCCAGAGCAGCGGAATCAAGTTCCACTTCCAGGCGGCGGCCCATCTCCCCCGGGCAAAGAGCACCCAGCTGACGATCATCCCGGCGAGAAGGCCGGTCGGATACATCAAATTGAGCACAAAAATGAGGAATATCCACGGGTCGTTGGCCGTTTCGGGATTGTCGAATATCATGGTGGAGACGGTGGCGAAATACAGCCAGAACGGGCTAAACGCCACGTAAATGCACTGCAGCGCGATCAGCGCGATCAGTGTCTTTTTTTTGTTCAACGTCAGTCCTCCCCGCCGCAGACAAGACATTATTTCGTGATGTTAGCTTCAAATTCCTTCAACCGCGTCAAAGGTATTGATTTTAACGTTACGTCAATATTTATAATGAAGCCAACGCCAAAGAAATCCTTCGGAAGGAGAAGGCCCGGGCCATGTACACGATCGGGCAGTTCGCCAGGAAAACGGGCGTGACGACGCGCACCTTGCGGTTCTACGATCAGAAAGGGCTGCTCAAGCCGTCATATCTGTCGGAATCCGGCAGGAGGTTTTACACGGACCGGGATTTGTTAACGCTGCAAAATATTTTGGTGTTTAAATATTTGGGCTTTTCGCTGGACGAAATCCGGACCATGCTGCGAAAAGAAGCCGGACGGGATTGGCGCGCCTCGCTGAAACGGCAGCACCAGGAGATGCTGCAGGAGAAAACGCGAATCGAGAAAGTGCTGGAGACGCTGGAAACAGCCCTTTCGCTGGCGGAGCAGCGGGATGCGATCGATCCGGAAATCTTCCTGTCCGTCATTCACAATCTGGTCAAGGAGGACGAACAGAAGGCGTACTTGAAGTCGCTGTTGCCGGAAGATCTGGTGGACGAGCTGTTTGAGGCGAGCCGGGAGGACTTGCTTCGGGGTGGGGGACGTTTTCTGGAGGCGCTCGGAAAACTCAAGGAAGCCTGCCGCAACCGGTCGCCGGATGAGGAGATGATCCCGATTCTGCGGGAGATGCTGGATCTGCTGCCGTATGGGCTGGTAGAAAGGCTGACGGAGCAGTCCGAACGGCTGGAGGGGTTGAAATTGGACGACGCGCTGTTTCCGCTTCCGCTGACGAAGGACGAGGAGCGGTGGCTGGAAGAAGTGATCGAGAGGAACAAAGGCAAATTGTAAGGTTGGAAACGGGGGAAACCATATGGAAAAATCCTTTGTCGGACCGGCCAGGCTGTTTCGGCTCATCCGGGACGCGCGTCCGCCGAAGGCGATGATCGCGGCGGCGGTGCTGCTCGGCATCCTCGAGGCGGCGAGCGGACTGGCGGTTCCGCTGCTCACCATGACGGCGGTCAACTCGTTCGCGGAGGGCGGTTTGTCTTACACCACGCTGCTATTCGTCGCGCTGGCGCTGATCGGCCAGGCGGCCCTGGGCGGGCTGGCTTATTACCTGATGTCCGCCGTCGGCGGGCGGGTTGTTGCCGCTATCCGCGAGCGGGTGTGGAACCATGTGCTGCGGCTGAAGATCGGTTACTTCGACGCGCACGAGTCCGGCGAGACGATGAGCCGTATCACCCAGGACACCAATGTGGTGAGGGGCCTTATCACCAACCACATTATCACCTTTTTCACCGGGCTGCTTTCCATTGTCGGCGCCGTGGCCATGCTGCTATGGATCGACTGGAAAATGACGCTGGTGATCCTGTTTGCGGCGGTGCTGGCGGTCGGCGCGATGCTGCCCATCGGCAACAGCATGCAGGCGATCTCGCTGGCCCACCAGGACGAGCTGGCGAAGTTTTCCGGCAATCTGGGCCGGGTGCTGACCAACATCCGGCTCGTGAAGGCGTATCAGGCCGAGGCGACGGAACTGGCGGCCGGACGCGCGCAAATCCGCAACCTGTACCGGTTCGGATTGCGGGAAGCCCGGATTCTGTCGACGCTGTCCCCGCTGATGACGCTGGTGATCTCGCTGGTGCTCATCCTGCTGTTTGGCTACGGCGGCGCGCAGGTCGCCTCCGGCGCCCTGACCACCGGAGCTTTGGTCGCCATCATGTTCTACATGGTGCAGATCGTCTTTCCGTTCACGCAGATGGCGACGTTTTTCACGGAATTGCAAAAAGCGGTCGGCGCGACGGAAAGGCTCTGGGAAATTCTCGAAACGCCGGCGGAGGAAGAGGGGGTGGCGCCGGCGGCCGCGGAACGACCGGTGCCGGTCTCCGATGCGGAAGCGTTGCCGGCGCAAGGCGACATCGAATTTGTAAACGTGAGTTTCCGTTACGGCGAGAAGCCCGTGTTCGAGTCGCTCGACCTGCACATTCCGGGCGGAAAGACGACGGCGCTGGTCGGCGCCAGCGGCGCCGGGAAAACGACCATCTTCTCCCTGCTGGAGAGGTTTTATGAGCCGAACGGAGGCACGATCCGGTATGCCGGACGGCCCATTCAAACGATCCCGCTCGGGAAATGGCGCCGGCTGTTCGGCTACGTCCAGCAGGAAAGCTCGGTGACGAGCGGCACGATTCGCGACAACGTGAAGTACGGCAATCCCGACGCGACGGATGAAGAGATCGTCGAGGCCCTGAAGAAGGCGAACGCCTGGGAATTCGTCAGCCGGCTCGAGCTTGGGCTGGACACGGATGTAGGCGAAGCGGGCGTGAAGCTGTCGGGCGGCCAGCGCCAGCGCATTGCCATCGCCCGGGCGCTGCTCAAGGATCCGGCGATCCTGCTCCTCGATGAGGCCACTTCGAATCTGGACAACGAATCCGAGGCGCTGGTGCAGGACGCCCTGCATAAAGCCATGCAAGGCCGCACGACGATCATCATCGCGCACCGGCTGTCCACGGTGATGCACGCCGATCGCCTGATCGTTCTCGAAAACGGCCGGGTGACCGGCGCCGGCACGCATCGGGAGCTGATGGACAGCCACCCGTACTACCGGAAACTGGTCACCCACGCGCTGGAGGCGGTATGAGAGCGAGAGACGAAGGGAAGGGACGTTTTTACCGGCGGCCGGAAAGTGAACCATCTTTAAGATTTTTTCATAACCCAATCTGCAACGCCATAAACTCCAAACCCGGCCATTGTACCGGTTGCGATGGCCAGACCCGCGAAATATATGGCAATAGCCAACATGGGGTCGAAAATTCCGCCGGAAACCAGCTCCAGTTCTTCGTCGGAGAGAGGTATGCCCGACTGCTGCTTGGCGCAAGCGTAGCCAATTTTGGCTATATCGTGGATATCTTGATCGGTCAGGACATGCCCGTGCTTTGCCGCGAATTCAATGAGTTCTTCCCTGGTTTTGACCTCGTAACACGCTTTGGTCAGATTTTCGTCAGCGGCCACGGCTTCGAGAAAGGCTTTGGCTTTCTCCATAAAGTGTCATCTCCTTTTAATCCTCTCAGGTCCGAAGCCTTCCATGGCATTATGATTTGATCTTAGAGCACGAAGATAAAGCAAGTGTAAAATTTAGATAAAATGAATTTTACAAATCAATCGTGACGATCGCGTTGGTGTCCGGGATGAACGGCATGATGGACGGCATGACCTTTCCTCGGCCCGGGCCGGCTTCCCGACGGAGGACGGCGCGGGCTTTTTTGTCACGATGACGCTATTACCCGGGAAATTTGACGATTGTCGTCGAAACCGGTATCCAGCGTCTACCGTGCGAAACAGCCGGCTTCGTGTGCTAGAATGGAGCCTGAAAGGAAGGGAGACGCCGTGGATATCTCCATTGAAAGGGCGGCCGCCGAAGACGCCCCCGAGATTCTGGCGCTGCAGAAGGCGGCCTTTCGCAGCGAGGCGGAACTGTACAACGATTTTTCGATTGAACCGCTTGCCCAAACCCTGGAAAGCCTGGTGGAGCAGTTCTCCACCCATGTGATGTTGAAAGCCGTTCACGGAAACCGAATTGTCGGTTCGGTCCGGGCCCGGTGCGAGGGGGACGTCGTGTTCGTCGAAAAGCTTGTCGTTGCGCCGGAATTTCAGGGCAGGGGCATCGGGACGCTTCTCATGAGGGCGGTCGAATCCGCATTCGGAAACAAAACCTTCGTCCTGTGGACGGGATCCCGAAGCGAAAGGAACATTGGCCTGTACAGGAAGCTGGGTTACGAAACGACCGGCGAAACACGAAATCAGGGCAACGTGACGTTGATCCGGTTTGTCAAATCGCGCAGTACCCGTTTTTCAACAGGCCGAACGATGGATTAAAAACAAACGTCTTCAACCCTGTGGTACAAGGCGGGAAACGTCGAATAGAGGGGGACCGCGATGCGGAACAGTTGCCTTTTGCCCACACGGGCCAAGTGATGGATGGACGGGGAAGAGACGACGACATCGGCTGAAGTCTACCGGTGTGAGCCGCGCGTTCGGGTGTTTTTGCAGAACCATGCCGGAAAAAAAGGCCGGCGCCCGCGCCGGAATCGAGGTTTTCCGGTCCGGGATTGTCCGTTTCCGCCCGCGGGCCTGAACCCGCGGACAACCGGCTGAAAGATGAACGGCTGAAGTTTTTAAGGTTTTTTTAATATCGGATTTTGTAGCATCAGGAGGTGAATGGGATTTACGAACGAGTATAAACGAAGGGTTTCATGTGCCATGTCTTTCTTTCGCCGGAGACGCAAATCGGCCAACACCATCGATGCCGGCACGGTCATCACCGGCGAGATCCGTTCCGAAAACAACTGGACGCTGTCGGGCACCCTTGTCGGCGATCTGGTGGCCCTGGGCGACGTGATGATTGACAAAGGCGCGGAGATCCGGGGAAACGTGTCGGGAGAAAATGTCTGGGTGGCCGGCAAAGTGATCGGCAACATCGAAGCCCGAAAGCATCTGCATCTGGCTTCTTCCTCGTACATCACCGGAGACACGTCGTACCAAACCCTGCGAATCGAGGAGGGGGCCTTTTTTACCGGGAAAATGGAACTTGCGGATGACCACGCGGCGGCGGAGACGCCCGAAAGTGAAGTTCCCGTGAGAAAGGTGCCGGACGCAGCGCCTGTCCAAAGCCAATACGCGATTGCGCCTCCGCAGGCTGAACCCGCGTTTCCGACACGCAACAAACGGGTCGTGATTTCCTGAAAGGCAGAATAAGCAACCATTCGACGGGAGGCGTGCGCGCATGGCAACCATCCTGGCCATCGACCACGGGAACCGGCACGTTAAGGCGTGTTCGAGCGACAGATTCGTTTTGCTTCCTTCCAGCTACGCCAGGCCGGAAGAATTCGGCGAAGACATGATCAAGCCGAGGAAGGAACTGCAGGTCTTCGAATTCAAATCCCATCTGTATCCGGGCGAGACGTACTACTGGGGCCGGGACGTGGGCAAGGCGGGCAGAATCATCGCCAGCTACGGCGGGGAAGGCCGATACGTCTCCAAGCCGTACCAGCTATTGTCCCAGTTCACCATGGCGCTGCTGTTGCCGGACGGAGAGCTCACCCATGAGGACGTGCATGTCGTGACCGGGTGTCCGAGCACCAGCAAGGGGACGGAGCTGGAGGCGGAGATCCAGCGGGTGTTCCGCGGCCGGCACGTGGTGACGGTGAACGGCCAAAGCAAAGTCATCAACGTTGGCCAGGTGACGGTGCTGCCCCAGCCGCTGGGCACGGTGTTTTACTTGTATTACAACGACGAGGGCCAGGTGGTCAACCGCCAGCTGGAGGACAGCTACATCGGCATCATCGACATCGGCAGCGGCACCACGGACCTGGACGGGGTGAGGGAACTCAAGCGGCAGTGGGACGACACGGCGACCATACAGCTGGGGATGTTCGACGCGTACAAGAAAATCGCCGCCCGCATCAACCGGGTGCAGCCGAACGCGAACGTCACCCCGCAGATGGTGGAGCAGCATCTGTTGAACCCGGAAATCGACGTCAACACGTTCAAGATCAACAACCGCTCCAAGCCGGTGGACATCGCCAACATCCGGACGGAGGTGTTCCGGCAGCTGGCGGAGGAAATTTTGAACCGGATCCAGCAGATGTGGGTGAGCCGCTCGAAATTTGACGCGATCTATCTGACGGGCGGCGGAGCGAAACCGCTGGCCAGGTATTTCATGGAATGGGAGAAGGACATCCAGATCCTCGAAGACAGCCAGCAGGGGAACGCCCTGGGCTTTTACCGATACGGTCTCCATTTGGCGGGGTAGATGATATCAAACCCTGGCCGGGCGAAAACACGCCGCGTGTTTTCGCCCGGCTTTTTTGTCCGGGCGGACGGCCTCCCGTTCCGCCGGCGACAGGACGCCGCCGCGTCGAGGGTTTTTTTTCGTTTCGGCCTTTCGCTAGAATGAAGGTAACCGTATCTTGCAAAGGGGTCTGCATCATGGCTTCACTTCCCGTATCCGCACTGAACCTGGTCCCGATCCGCGAGGGGCAAGGGCCCCGGGAGGCGATCCGGTCCGCCGTCGAGCTGGCGCAGGCGCTGGAGAAGCTGGGCTATGTGCGCTACTGGATCGCCGAACACCACAACATGCCGACGCTGGTGAGCACGGCCACGGTGGTGCTCATCCAGCATGTGCTCGAGCGGACGTCCACGATCCGCGTCGGGTCCGGCGGCGTCATGCTGCCGAACCATTCCCCGCTCATCGTCGCGGAACAGTTCGGCACCCTTGCGGTGCTGTATCCCGGCCGCGTGGACCTGGGGCTCGGCCGGGCGCCCGGCACGGACATGAAGACGGCCGCCGCCATCCGCCGCAACCGCCACGAAGCGATGTACATGTTTCCGGACGAGGTGCGGGACCTGCTGCGCTATTTCGGCCCGCCCGAAGCGCAATCCGACGTGCGGGCGTATCCGGCCGTCGGCACGGGGGTGCCGCTGTACATTCTCGGCTCCACCACGGATTCGGCGGAACTGGCCGCGTATTTGGGGCTGCCTTACGCCTTCGCCTCGCACTTCGCGCCGGAGCAGACGGAGGAGGCCATCCGGCTGTACCGCAGCCGTTTCCGGCCTTCGCGGTATCTGGACAAACCGTACATGATCGTCTGCCTCAACGTGGTGGCCGCGGAGACGGACGAGGAAGCGCGGCATGAGCTTTGGACGTCGATCCGGTATTTCCTGAACATCGTGCGGGGAGAGCGCCTGCCGCTTCAGCCGCCCGACAAGGCGGAAGCGCTCGTCCTGACGCCGTATGAGCGGGCCCACCTGGAGGCGCGCATGAGCCTGTCGATCGTCGGCGGCAGGGAGACGGTGAAGAAGCGGCTGGCCGAATTCCTTGAGCGGCATGAAGCGGACGAAATCATGGCGGTGACCTATATTTTCGACCAGGCGAAGCAAATCCGGTCATACGAGCTGCTCAAGGAGGCGGCGGAATCGATCCGGCGCTGAATGGGAGAAGGCTCGACGAGGCCAAAAACGGTTTTGAAAAATTTAATGCTTGACGAATAAAGCGGTTCCAAATATGATGGGAATGTAAAACGTTTTATATCCCCTGCATGCATCTTGAATGATGTTTTTGGGAATGATGCCAAGTTGGTGACGATCAAAGATGTGGCAAAGCTTGCGGGCGTCTCCGTTTCCACCGCCTCCAACGCGCTGAACGGGAAATACGGCGTGAACGAGAAGACGAGGCAGCGGGTCTTGAAAGCGGCACGCGAGCTCAATTACAAGCCGAACCCGATGGCGAAAGGTCTGGTGACCAACAGCACCAGAAACATCGGCATCATCATCACCGGCCCTTCTTCCTTCAACGTTTTCACCAACCCGATCTTCATCGAGATCATCCGGGAAGTCACCGTTTCCTTGAGCCGCAGGGGTTACCACACCATGCTCAATGTCATCGACCTGGAGGAAGAAGAGGAATTCCTGCCCCGCATCGCGCAGAGCCGCACGGTGGACGTGCTCATCTATCTGGGCACCCGGAAGCCGGACTCGGAACTCGTCCAATTGATCCGCAAAATCGAACTGCCCTTCATCGTGGTGTTGCGGGACGCGCCTGACGAGCATACCGTGGCCGTTTCGGTGAACAACTGGAAATGCGGATACGACGCGACCAGATACCTGATCGAGATGGGTCACCGAAGGATCGGGTTCATCGGCGTCCTGCCGGGCGTCAAGCTGGCGGAAGAGCGGTTCAGGGGTTACCTGGATGCTCTGAAAGAGTTCGGCATCCCGTACGATCCTTCCCTTGTGGTTGAGGGGAACTTCTATCAGGAATCGGGTGTCATGGGCGTCCGCCGGCTGCTGCGGCAAGCTTCCCAGCGCCCCACCGCCATCTTCTCCGCCAACGACATGATGGCGCTGGGCGCCATCGAGGGATTGGAGCAGGAAGGGCTGCCGGTGCCGGACAGCATCTCCATCATCGGCTGCGACAACATTCCCAATCTTCATCTGATGAAGGTTCCGCTGACCACCGTGGCCCACCCCATTTCGGAATTGGCCAGGCTCTCCGTCGAGAAAGCCGTCGGCATTTTGGAAGGCAAAGACCATCTGCCGAACCAGATCGTCCTGGAATCGGAAATCCGCGTGCGCGGTTCCGTCCGGCGTCTGACCGAGGCTGAAAGCTGAAAGTCGTTTTCGCATACGGAAAATGTAAAACGTTTTATATAAAACGTTTTACAACGACAGGGGGATTGGAAATGGGTTTGGACAAATATTGGGAAGAATACGAGATCGGGGAAGTCATCCACACCACGGGAAGGACGCTCACGGACGCCGACATCCGGATGTTCATCGGCGCCACCGACGCCACCCACCCGGCCCATGTGGACGCCGAGTACTGCAAAAAGCATCCCTTCCAAAGAATCGTCGTCCCCGGGGCTTTGACGCTGGGCGTCATCGATGGCCTCGTCGTCAAGGACGTCATTTCGCAAAGGTACAAGGTCGCCCATTACGGATACGACAAAATCCGCTTTCTGGCTCCGGTGTTTCCCGGCGACACCATTTCCATGACGGCAGAGGTGAAAGACAAGCGGATCCGAAACGACGAATTCGGCATCATCCTTTTCGAGTACAACGTGAAAAACCAAAAGGGTGAAACCGTCGTCGTCGTCCAGGATTTGCAAATGATCGAACGAAAACCGAAGGTGGGCTGAAATGGGAACCGTTGATTACGTCAAAGACGGGCACGTGGCCACCATCCGCTTCAATCGCCCGGACAAGCTGAATGCGTTAACAAAAGATATGACGAAGCAATTGCTGGAAGCCATCCGGGAAGCCAACGACGACGACGAAGTGAGGGTCGTGGTGGTGACCGGAGCCGGACAGAAAGCCTTTTCGGCCGGCAGTGACGTCACGCTGCTGGACGAATACGGCACGAACTGGCATTTCCGCAACCGCGTCGAGTACAACGATGTGCTCAGAAGCCTGCGAAAACCGGTGATCGCCATGGTGAACGGATACGCCGTGGGCGGAGGTTTCGAACTGGCTCTGTGCTGCGACCTGCGGTTCGCCGGCGAATCGGCGAAATTCGGCGCGGTGGAGATCAAGCTGGGCTGGATCGGCGGCGGCGGGGTGACCCAGCTGCTCACCCATCTGGTCGGATACGGACAAGCCATGCGGCTGATCCTGTCCGGGGACATCATCTCCGCGAAGGAGGCCAAGGAAATCGGGCTGGTGGAAGTGCTCGTTCCCGACGACGAGCTGGAGAAAACCACCTACGAATATGCCCACAAAATCGCCTCCTATTCCCCCATCGCCCTGCAGACGGCGAAACACGGTTGTCGGATGGCCCTCAGCGTCCCTCTGGAAGCGGGCATCATGTACGAAAGGGACATGCAGACGATCTGCTTCTACACGGAGGACAAGGAAGAGGGGATCCGGGCCTTCAAGGAAAAGCGGACTCCGCAGTTCAAAGGGCGGTGAAAGGAGGGCGGGGAAGCGGTGAGATTTGCGGGAAAAACGGCCATCGTGACGGGAGGCTCTTCCGGCATCGGCGGAGCCATTGTGGAAAAACTGGTGTCCGAAGGCGCGCGCTGCGCCATCATCAGCCGGGACCCGCGGAAGGCCGAAGCGTTCCTCGCCCGGTTCCCCGACAGGGACAAGTTGGCCTGGTGGTCCGCCGACGTGTCCGACCCGGATCAGGTCCGGCAAACGGTGGACCAGGCGGCGGCGCGCTTCGGGAAAATCGATTTCCTGGTGAACGCCGCCGGCGTCAACATCCGCAAGCCCGCGCTGGAGTACGAGCCTGGTGAATGGAAGCGGATCCTGGACATCAACCTGTCGGGAACCTTCTACATGTGCCAGTGCGTAGGCGAGATCATGAAGGCTTGCGGCAAGGGCAGCATCGTCAACATCGGTTCCATGACTTCCCACTTCGGCATGCCGCATGTGGTACCCTATGCCGCATCCAAAGGCGGGGTCATGCAGCTGACCCGCGCGCTGGCCGTGGAATGGGCCCCGTACGGCATCCGGGTCAACCAGGTCAGTCCCGGCTATATCGAAACGCCGCTGGTCACGGAGGTTTTGGCCAGGAAGAAATACCGCGAAAGGATCATTGAACGCACCCCCCTCGGACGCTGGGGAACCCCGGCGGACGTGGTGAACGCGGTGGCCTTTCTCCTCTCGGACGAAAGTGATTTCATTACCGGTCAAATCATTGGGGTGGACGGGGGCATTCTGGGAGGAGATCCCTCGATGGACCCGTTGCAGGAATGACAACACATCTGCTTGGGGGTTTGGCACGCAATGGTAAACGGTCCTCTTCACGGCATCACGGTTCTCGACTTTTCCCTCGCCATGGCCGGTCCTTTCGCCGCGCAGAAACTTGGCGACATGGGGGCGGAAGTGATTAAGATCGAACCCACCGGCGACGGGGAATGGCACCGGACGAGAGCGGCCGGCAACGCCTGGGTGAACAAGCTGAACTCGTCCTTCATCGCCTTCAACCGCAACAAGAAAAGCCTGTCCGTCAACCTCAAGACGGAGAAGGGAAGGGAAGCGGTCTACCGGCTGGTCGAAAAAGCCGACGTCCTGCTGCAGAACTTCCGTCCCGGCGTGGCGGAGCGGCTGGGGCTGGATTATGAAACGATCCGCGGCGTCAACGACAAAATCGTGTACTGCAGCATCTCCGGATACGGGGAAACCGGCCCCTACGCCAAACGGCCCGGGCAGGATCTGATCCTGCAAGGCTACAGCGGCGCCATGTGGAACACCGGCAAGGAGGGCGATCCGCCGCTTCCGCTCGGCATGTTCGTCGCCGACGCGACGGCCGCCCACCAGGCGGTGGAAGGCATCCTGGCCGCCCTGTTTTACCGGGAACGGTCGGGCAAGGGTCAGAAAGTGGAAATCAGCATGCTGAACTGCGTCATGGACCTGCAGGCGCAGGAACTGTCCGTCTACCTGACGGGCGGGGTGAAGCCGAAGCGGACCAAGGAGCCGCTGGCCCACACGCTGCTGAATTCTCCCTATGGCGTCTACAAAACCAAAGACGGGTACATGACGCTCGCCTTCGGTCCCATTCATCTGCTGGGCGAAGCGCTGGACAACGACCGGCTGCGCTCCTTCACCGAATGGAAAGACGGCATGGAGCACCGGGATGAAATCTACCGCATCGTGGCGGAAATCTTGCCGCAAAAGACGACGCAGGAGTGGATCGAAATCCTCGACCAGTACAACCTCTGGGCGGGCCCGGTGTACACCTACGACGATCTGGTCAACGATCCCCAGGTCCATCACAACCAGATGATCGTCGAAATCGATCACCCGACGGAGGGGAAACTGAAGGTGCTGGGGATCCCGATCCGGTTCTCCGAAAGCCCGGGCACCATCCGCCAATATCCGCCGCTCGTCGGCGAGCATACGGACGAGATTTTGAAGGATGCCGGCTATACGGAGGAAGAAATTCGGCGGCTGAAAGAGGAAGGGGTCGTTTATAACGAAACCGACGAGGCCGGTCGATGAAACGGGCGTTGCTGCACGATATCGGCAAACTGCGCCTGGAAGACGCGGACACGCCGGTTCCCGAAGCGCGCCAGGTGCTGGTGGAAGTCTGGGCGTGCGGCATCTGCGGATCCGACCTGCACATTTTCCATGGCGATCATCCGGTCATTCGTCCTCCCGCCGTCATGGGGCACGAATTTTGCGGAAGGGTGGCGGCCGTCGGCGAACAGGTCCGCCGCTTCTTCCCCGGGGATGTGGCGGCGGGGATTCCCGGCGTGGGCTGCGGGGATTGCGCCTATTGCCGGGAAGGATTCTTCAACCGATGCCGGGACCTGAAGGTGATCGGCGGGCATTACCCCGGCGCCTTCGCCGAATACGTCCTGGTGCCGGAAGACAACCTGGTCAAAGTGCCGGACAGCTTCACCCCGATCGAGGGAGCCATGATGGAAAGCGTTGCCGTGGCCGTCCATGCCGTCCACCGGATGGGCGAAGTCGCGGGGAAGACTTTCCTGGTGCTGGGAGCCGGCCCCATCGGCAATCTGACGGTGCAAGTGTTGAAAGCCTTCGGCGCCCGTACCGTCATCGCTTCCGATCCCCTGGAATACAGGCGTTTTCTGGCCAAACGGATGGGAGCCGACGAAGTGGTTGATCCTGTACGGGAGGATCTGGAAACGCGGATCCGGCAGATGCTGCCGGACGAAGACGGCCTGGACGGCGCCTTTGACTGTGCGGGTCTGGAGCAAACGCTGACCCAGGCGCTGACGGTCACGAAAAACGGGGCAAAGATTGTTCTCACCGCCATTTTCGGAATAAATCCCACCATTCCCATGAGGCTTTTGCAAAGGGGGGAGCGCCAGCTTATCGGAGTGCAGATGTATGTGAAGAGCGATTTTGACGTCGCCGTGCAACTGATGGAAGCGAAAAAAGTCCGGGTGCTCGATCTGGTCACCCGCAGCTTCCCGCTGGAACGCATCGACGAAGCGTTTCAGGCGGCTTCGAGCCGATCCGGGGGGGAGGGGAAAATCATCGTTTTCATGAGAAAATGATGATTTTCGATTCCAACCAGAGCCAGAGAGACAATTTGCCAAAATCAGCAAGGAGTGAACACGCATGCAACATTCCCTGAAAAGAGCGATCGCCATTCTGACGGCAGCGGCGCTGGTCTTCGTGCTGGCCGCCTGCGGCGGATCTTCCGGCAAATCCAACACCGGAGGCAACGGAGGCGGCAGCAGCCCAAGCGCCAGCCAAGGCGGCCAAAGCGGTCAAGGCGGCGGCAGCGGCGGCGAAAAAATCGTCCTGAGACTGGGCCACTGGCTCACGGAAGAATCGACGCAGGGCAAGCAGTACAACAACTTTGCCCGAATCGTGAACGAAAAATCGAACGGGCGCATTGAAGTCCAGGTGTTCCCCAACGGCCAGCTGGGCAACCAACGGGACCTCATTGAAGGCGTCATCGCCGGCACCGTGGACATGACCAAAGCCGACGACGCCTATTTGACGACCTATATCCCCGCCTACGGCATTTTCTCGCTGCCGTTCATCTTTGAGGATTATGACCATCTGGGCAAGGTCCTGGACAGCGAAATCACCCAGGAGCTGGACAAGCAGCTGGAAGAAAAGACGGGCCTCGTCTCGCTGGGATGGAGCTTCGGCGGTTTCCGCTACTTCACCCTGAAAAAGGCGATTACCGAACCCGATCTGCAAGGCATGAAAATCCGCGTTCCGGAATCGGACGTTTACGTCGAAACGATCAAGCTGCTGAACGGCAATCCGGTTCCGATGCCGTGGGGCGAAGTGTACACCGGTCTGGAAACGGGCGTTGTGGAAGGCATGGAATCGGCGCCTTCGGACATCTACCTGCAGAAGTTCTTCGAAGTGACGGGGCATCTGCTGGCCACCAACCACATCCAGGCTTCGGCCACCACGGTCATCAGCAAGAAAAAATGGGAGTCGCTCTCGGCCGAAGACCAAAAGCTCATTCTGGACTCCATGAGAGAAGCCATCGAGATCGAACGTCAGGAAACGGCCCAGGCCAACGAAGACGCCGTGAAGGCGATGGCGGAAGCCGGCGCGCAAGTGCACGAGGTCGCCGACAAGCAGGCGTTCATCGACAAGGTGAAGCCGCTGTGGGACAAGGTGGCGAACGACGTCAACGGGCAAGACATCATTGACAAGATTCAGAGCTTGAAATAATCGGAAAACGTCGGCCCCCCGGAATCCCGGTCGCCGAATACCGGATTTGGGGGGCCGATGGCATCCTGGAGGTTTTTCCGATGAAACGGGTGTTTGACAAAGGTCTGGAATGGACCATCGTCCTGCTGTTTGGTTCGTTTACCGCCGTCATGCTATTGCAGGTGGTTTCCCGTTATCTGTTCAACTATTCCTTTGTCTGGTCGGACGAGTTTGTCCGGTATACGTTCATCTGGATGGTGCTTTTGGCATCGGGTGTCGCCATTCAGCGCAAAGCCCATCTCGGCTTTGACCTGTTTGTGGCCAAACTGCCGAAAAAACTGCAAGCGGCTGTGAACGTGGTCAACGATCTTTTGATCGCGGTGTTTCTCGTGTTTTTCTTTTTCAAAAGCATCGAACTTTTGCGATCCGCAGGGCTGACGCCATCTCCGTCCATGCACATCCCCATGGGAGTTGTGTATATTGTTTTGCCTCTGTCCGCCCTGGTGATGTTCATATATGTCCTGGAATCCATTTATCGAACCATCCGGTATGGATCCACGCATGAGGCGCCGGAGGATGCGCCCGGAAAAGGAGGGGTAGCATGATCGGGTTGATGTTCGGGATTTTCGCCCTGCTTGTGATCATCGGTACCCCCATCGCCTTTGCCATCGGGCTTTCCACCTTTCTCGCCCTGTCTTCCCAGGATACGATTCCGCTGCTTGTGGTCGCCCAGCGTTTCTTTACCACCCTGGATTCCTTCTCCCTGGTGGCGATTCCGCTCTTCATGCTGGCCGGGGAACTCATGACCCACACCGGGCTGACGGAGAGAATCATCCGGTTCGCCGTGACCCTGGTCGGGCACATCCGCGGCGGCTTTGCCCAGGTCACCGTGGCCACGAGCGTCATGTTTTCCGGGGTTTCCGGTTCCGCGGCGGCCGACGCTTCCGCCACCGGTTCGCTGCTCATCCCCGCGATGAAGAAAGAGAAGTACGATCCCGGGTTCGCCGCTTCCCTGGTGGCCACCGCGTCCATCATCGGCCCCATCATTCCGCCCAGCATCATGATGATCATCTACGGGTCCATGACCGGCGTGTCCATCGGGGATCTGTTCCTGGCGGGCATCGTTCCCGGACTTCTTCTGGGTCTGGGTCTGATGGTTTACTGCTATTTCTACGCCCGCAAGAACAACATCGTCTCGACCAGCCGCAGAAGCTCCTGGAAGGAAGTCTGGGACGCGTTCAAAGGCGCGGTGTGGGCTCTGATCCTGCCCGTCATCATCGTCGTGGGCATTCGCGGCGGCGTCTTCACGCCCACCGAAGCCGCAGCCGTGGCCGTGGCCTATGCCTTCATTTTCGGCTTTGCGTACCGGACGCTGCGAATCAAAGATTTGCCCAAAATCTTTCTCAACGCGGCGGTGCTGTCCACCATCTCCCTGATGATCATGGCGGCCGCGGCGGCCTTCAGCTGGATCCTGGCGTTCGAACGGATTCCGCAAAAGGTCGTGGACGTGATGACGTCGATTACGTCCGAACCCGTTCTGATCCTGCTGCTGCTGATTGCCATTTTGCTCTTCGTCGGTCTTTTCATCGAAGCCAGCGCGGCGCTGATCATTCTGATTCCGGTGCTCGTCGGCATCCAGAAAAGCTTCGGCTTCGATCCGATCCATTTCGCGCTCATCGTCATCCTGACCCTGGTCATCGGCGGCGTCACGCCCCCGGTGGGGAACCTGCTGTACATTACCATGAGCATCGCGAAAACGAGAATGTCGCAAGCGTTCTGGAAGGTGTGGCCATTGGCCGGAGTGATGATCCTGATGACGCTCATCTTCGCCTTCTTCCCGGACATCGTAACTTTCCTGCCCAAAATCACGAAGTAACGCACAGAATGCATCAGGAGGATTTTACGCATCATGCCAACCTTGAGGGGGATCACCTGGGATCATGTCCGCGGCGTGGCCCCGCTGATTGCCACAACGCAAGAGTTTCAAAAGATCCGTCCTTCGTTTCATATCGAGTGGGACAAACGTTCGCTGAAGGATTTTGAAGACTATCCCATTGACGTGCTGGCGGAAAAATACGATCTCATCATGCTGGATCATCCGTGCATCGGCACCGCCGTGCGGAAAAAGGTGCTTCTTCCGTTGAACGAATGGATGCCGGAAGAATTTCTGGCGGACCAGAAGAGAAACAGCGTAGGACCCAGCTTTGACAGCTACACCTGGGAGGGCCGTCAGTGGGCGCTGGCGGTGGATACGGCGGCGCAGGTGTCCGCGTACCGCCCGGATTTGCTGGAACGAACCGGGCATGCCGTGCCGGAAACGTGGGATGACGTCTTCGCGCTGGCGGCGGCGTTATCCGAAACCGGCTCCGGGATGAACGTCGGCATGCCGCTCAATGCGACCCACGCGTTTCTCAGTTTCATGTCGCTGGCCGCCCATTTGACGGGCGGGAAGTTGTTGGACGAGGCCGGCGTGAACGGGGAAGCGGCGGAGGAAGCGCTGAATCTCTTGAAGAGGCTGGTTTCGCATGTCCACGGGATGTCCCTGGCATCGGACCCGATCCAGATGCTGGACCGGATGGGTGAAACGGACGAACTGGTCTACATCCCGCTTATCTACGGATATGTCAATTATTCAATCGAAGGTTTCCGGAAAAATCTCGTTATGTTCACCGACATTCCGGTGCTGCGGGAAGAGCCTTCCGGCTCCGTCATCGGAGGGGTCGGCCTGGCGATCTCCGCCAAATGCAAGGCGGTTCCGGAAGCGGTGGAATACGCCATGTACGTGGCCTCCGGGGATTGCCAGAAGGGGCTGTACTTCGAAAGCGGCGGGCAGCCCGGCCACCGGCAGGCTTGGCTGGACGAGAACGTCAACCGGATTTCCCACGGTTTCTTCCGCAACACGCTGAAGACGCTGGACCTGTCCTATGTCCGCCCCCGCTATCCCGGATACCTGGACATCCAGGAGAAGGCCGGCGAGATCGTCAGGGAATTTTTGCTGGGGACGGAAAACGGCAAGGAAGCCGTTCGGAAAATCAACGAGCTGTACCGGGAATCGAAAAAGCCTGCGTAGAAAGAAACGTCGGCAGTCGGCGAGGCGGAATCCGCACATGCGGCCGCCCGCCGGGCCGGCGTTTTTGTGCAGTGGCAAGGGGATAGGCCGGGACAAGGAGCTCCCGCCATATTTCATACGTGCCGGAAATGTCCGCATCGCGTTGAGAAGCGGAAAATCCGCCTCTCAAATGTTGCGACGGTGTCGGTTTGACCCTGAGAGGCGGAAAAAACGTCTTTCGGATGTGTTGCGCGCGTTTCCGCGACACTGAGAGACGGAAAAACCGTCTTTCAGATGTGTTGTGTGCGTTTCCGGGACACCGAGAGACGGAAAAACCGTCTTTCGGATTTGGTTCGGGCGTCCCTGCGACTCTGTGCGCGGCTCCTCACCAGCCATCATTGTGCCTGATTAACCCAAACGAAAAATTTCCACGGCGATCATGACGATGGGTCGCGCGTGGCAGTTTGTCTTCAGGCTGAAACCGCCGGCTTCCCTGCGGTGCTTCGCTTTCGCCTTTGCGGCTGCGGAGATCGTTATCCGCTCGCTCCGCCGTTGGCCGCCCTTCTCTTCATCGAAAACCCGATTTCCCGATGCTCCGGATCCCACCGGAACGTGAGCGCGGCCAAAACCAGAATGGCCAGCGAAAAACCGAGCACGATAAGCATGGATACGCCCCACGGCCGGATATCCGTGCTCACCGCGGCCTGAAGCCCGTCGACGAAATACGCGAACGGAAAACATTTGCCCGCCCGCGCCAGCCATTCCGGCACGGCCGAAAGGCTGTAGAACGCGCCGCTGCCGAACACCATGGGAATTTGCAGCAGATTGGACAGCATATTGATCTGCCCTTCGTTACGGGCAAAATTGGCGACCAAAAATCCGAGGCACGTAAAACAGAACATTCCGCCGAGGAGCATGGCCAAAAGCTGAATCACGCCAAAAAACGCAAAGGCGATTCCGAACGCGGTCGCGCCGATGAGCAGAATGACCGCGTTGATGGCCAGCCCGAGCAGCGTCCGGGCCAGCGTCAGCGCCAGCACGAACGACACGGTTGGAAACGGCGTGAGTTTCAGCAGCTTGTAAACGCCCTTGTTTCGTTGTCCGTAAACCTGGAACGAAACGCCTTGCATGGCCCAAAACATGGTGCTGATCGCCGTCACGCCCACCAGCAGCCGCTCGCGGTATTCCGGCGAATCGAAGTAATACCCGAGGCCGGCCATGAGCAGGATGGGGAACAACAAGGCGTAAAACAGCGTAATTTTGTCTTTCAGGCTCGTGACGAGCATCATGCGGAATACGGTCCGGATCATGACGCCGCCTCCTCCTCGGTCAATTTCAGATACAGTTCTTCCAGATTGGCCGCCTTATACCGCTCCAGCAATTCCTCCGGCGTTCCGTTCGCCATGACTTTCCCGTCCCGGATCATGACGACCCGGTCCGCCAGCTTGCCGACCTCCTCCATGTCATGCGACGTGAAAACGACAGAGGCGCCGGACTCCGCCAGACGGCGAATCAGCCCGCGGATTTCCCGCCTCGCCCGAGGGTCGAGGGCCGCCGTCGGTTCGTCCAGAAACACCAGTTTCGGGTCATGCACCAGCGCCACGGCGATCGCCAGCCGCTTCTGCTGGCCGCCGGACAGCCGGGAAGCCTCCGTCCGGGCGGCATCCCGCAGGCCGCAAAGCTCCAGGACCCGCAGTCCGTCCTCCATGGACAACTTCCGCTTGTGGAAAGCGGCGAAAAGTTTCAAATTGTCCAATGCGCTCAGACCCGGGAAAAAGGGCGTCGATTGGAGCTGCACCCCTACGCCTGCCTTGTAATCGTCACGCCAGAAGGTGACGCTTCCCGCGTCTTGCCGTTTCAGGCCCAAGATCAGGTCGAGCGTGGTCGATTTCCCCGCTCCGTTCGGCCCGATGACGGCCACCACTTCCTTCTCCCGGACTTCCAGGTCGATGCCGTTCACAACGGATTTGGACCCGTATTTTTTTACCAACCCGGTTGCCCGAAGCAACACCCGATTCATGATTCCAACCTCCAGGTCTGCGGTTTGGGCGGATTCTCAGCGAGTACGGCTTGCAATTCGTTCAGCAGCTTAAGCTGCAACTGGAACTGTTCGAACATGTTCCGAAAGACGAGCCGCACGTGCGGAGGGACGGGGCCGTACTTCTCCTTTTCCCGCTCGCCGGCTTTCATGGCTTCATATTCCGATTCGATCCGCCGTTTCTGCTCTTCCAGCGCGGCGATGGCGACCTCCGCCGGCAACGCCTCCAGAAAGGACACCGCGGTGTACAGGGCGGTCGGAAAGGCCACGGAAGACTGCTTCAGCGCTTCCGTCAACAATTTCCGAAATTCCTCCTGCCCCCGGTCCGTAATCCGGTAGATCGCCTTCGCGCGGTTACCCGTATGCTCCACGGATTCCAGCCGGACGAGGCCTTCTCCTTCCATCTTCTTGAGCGCGTGGTAGATGGAACCCGGCAGAATGCCGGCCCACTTGTCGGACTGGGTCATCTGCAAAACCTGCTGGATCTCATAACCGGACATTGGCTTGTGCGTCAAAAGCCCGAGCACCATCAAACGCGTCATCCGAATCTATACCACCAATATTGTATACTCAACATTGACTATATGGTCCGATTTCAACTATATCATGATGTAGGGAAATGTCAAGTAAGCTCTTCAAGGGCTGCCTTCGCCGCCGCTTCTCCGGCCGCGCGGCCGGTGGAGAAGGCGGCGGTGATGTTGTAGCCGCCGGTGTAGCCGTGCACGTCCAGAATTTCGCCGCAGAAGTAGAGCCCCCGCATCAGCTTCGATTCCATGGTGCGGGGGTTCACTTCTTTCACGCTCACGCCGCCGCCGGTGATGAAGGCTTCTTCCAAAGACAGCGTGCCGGTGGCGGAGACGTTAAGCCGCTTGCAGTGTTCGGCCAGAGTGAGCCGACCGCCGCGGGACACATTTCCCGCCTGCGCCTCCCCGTCCAGGCCGGCCCGGTCCAGCAGGATCGGCACGAGGCGGTCCGGCAGATGCCGGCGAAGCAGCGTCTTTACCGCCTTGCGCGGCTCGGCGTGGCTTTCCGCCAGCCACGCGGCAGCCAGTTCATCCAAGCTCCGCTCCGGCGCAAGGTCGATGCGCACCGTCACAGGGCCGCGATCGTCCATCAGGGCGCGCACGACGAACTGGCTGCAGCGCAGCGCCGCCGGTCCGGACAGGCCGAAGTGGGTGAAAATCATGTCGCCGTGATGTTCGACGAGTTTCTTGCCCCGCCCGTCCTCCACCGTCAGACGCACGCCGCGCAGGGACAGCCCCTGGACCTGGCGATTCACAATCCACGGATCGTCCGAGGTGATCGGTACCTCCGTCGGGTATAGCCGGGTGATGGTGTGGCCGGCCTCCCGCGCCCATGCGTAGCCGTCGCCGGTGGAGCCGGTGTGGGGAACGGACTTGCCGCCGGTGGCCACGATGACGCAGCGCGCCGCGATCTCCCCTCCGCTGCGCAGCCGCACGCCCGCCACCCGGCCGTCCGCGAACAGGACGCGTTCCACCGGCTCGTTCACCCGGATGGCGACCCCGAGGCTTCGTACCCGGTTCACCAGCGCGTCCACCACCGTCTTCGCCTTGTCCGTGGCGGGAAACATGCGGCCTTCGTCTTCTTCTTTCAGCCGAATCCCGAGGGATTCGAAAAACGCGATGATCTCCCGGCTGCCGAAGCGCGACAGCGCGCTGTGCAGAAAGCGGCCGTTGCCGGGAAAATACCGGATGAGCTCCGCCGTGTCCTTGTTGTTGGTCACGTTGCAGCGACCGCCTCCGGAGATGCCCAACTTGCGCCCCAGCCGGTCTCCCTTGTCCACGAGCAGCGTGCGCGCGCCGCCTTCCCTCGCCGCGATCGCCGCCATGAGGCCCGCCGGCCCGCCGCCGATGACGATGACATCCCAGGTTTCCGCCAAGCGTTTCACCCCGAACATTCCCGAAAGGTTTTCCAAATGTCCGATATTTCGATTATACCCGGATCAAAACCGCTTCGGACACACTGTCCGGACAACCGTTTTTCGACAAGTTCTTCGCTAATCCGGTAAAATAACAACTGACATTACTGCCAGTCAGCCCGGGAGTTGATTCCCATTTTCAAAAACAAAACGTCTCCCACGGAACCCTTTGGCATCCCGGGCGCCATTTACGGGCGCGCGAGGCCGCTGGCCGAACTGAAGGAAGCCTTCCGCTGGGCGTCGCTGGGCTCGACCGAGCTGGTGCTGCTTTCGGGATCCGCCGGCATCGGGAAATCCGCCCTGGTGCTTGAAGCGTTCCGTCCGGTCGTCTGGAACAGGAGCTATTTTGCCTGGGGCAAATTCGATCCCTACAACCGGAGCAAGCCTTACGGCATCTGGATTCAGTGCTTCCGGTTTCTCGTACGCCGGCTGCTGACCGAACCGGAAGAGGCGCTGAACCGGTGGAAAGTCCGGTTCGCGGAAGCGGCCGGCGCCAACATTTCCGTCATGGCCGAGGAAATTCCGGAACTTAGACTGCTTTTTGACGACCTGCAGCCGGCACCGCCTCTTCCCCCCAAGGAGAACCAAAACCGTTTCGAATGGGTATGCCGCCGGTTCGCGCAGACCTTCGCCGGTTCCCGGCGTCCGCTGGTGCTGTTTCTGGACGATCTCCAGTGGGCGGATCGCGCTTCCCTGGAGCTGATGCATTCCCTGGCCGAAGATCCGGAAAACCAGCACATCTGCATCATCGGCGCGTACCGGGACGGCGAGTGGACGGACCATGCGGACATTCGGGAGAAATGGACATCCGGCGAGACGGCCGGGTTTTCGGTGCGCAGCATCCGGCTCGACCACCTGGGCATGAACGATGTTCAGCGGATGGTCGCCGACGCGCTGCGCATGTCTTCCGACGCCTGTTTTCCGCTGGCCCACGCCCTGTATGTCAAATCCGTCGGCAATCCGCTGTATCTCAAGCATTTGCTGCAATCGGCCCTGGATGAAGGCGTCATCCATCCGGACGAATCTGCCCGGCGCTGGAGATGGGACGAGGAGAAATTGGCCGAACTGCCGGGCATCGACGGCCATGTCGATTATCTCATCGGCCGTATCAACAAGCTGCCCGGCGCGGCCAGCACGCTGCTGGCTTACGCTTCCACGCTGGGAGGGATGTTCTCGGCGCGGCTGGTCGGCGTCATCGCCCGCATGGACGAGCGGGAAGTCGCCGCGCATTTCAAGCACGCCGTGCGCTCGGGACTCTTGGCCGTCCGCGACGCGGGGGAGACGCGCCAGAGACCCGCGCGGTACGCGTTTACCCACAACCGCATTCTCCAGGCGGCCTATTCGCTGCTGGACGAAGAGGAGCGCAGGCGGATCCATCTGGCGGCCGGAACCCATCTGCTGCGGGAAAGGGAATCGGGCGCGACGGAGGACGATCCGTTCGCGATCGCCAACCACCTGAACGCGGCCGGGGAACTGGCTGACGAGAGCCTGACGGAAATCGGCATCCGCCTCAACGAAGAAGCCGGCCGGCTGGCCATGAAATCGTCCGATTACGCGACGGCCCTGCGGCATTTTCGCCATGCCCTCGACCGCATGCCCGCCCGTTACTGGAAAGAACGGCAGTCGTTCGCGTTCGGCACGCTGCTGGCCTGCTGCGAATGCGAGTACCTGTGCGCGAATTACGAGCGGGCGGAGGCGATGCTCGACGATGCGCTCGCCCGAGCCGTCGACTGGGACCAGCGGGCTCGGGTCGTAAAGGTGAAAATCGACCAATACAGCAATACGGGGCAATACGCAAAAGCGATCGAATGGGGGCTGGCAACGATCCGCGAGGCGGGCATCCGTGTCTCCGCCTCGCCGTCCTCCTGGACGATTCGGTGGGAAGTGACGCGCGCGAAACGGCTTTTCCTGCGGCATGAGGACCGGTTCCGTGAAATTTCCCCGCACCCGGGTCCGCACGCGGACAGACTGGTGGAGCTGTTCGCTTCCCTCATCGGCCCGACGTTTTTCTCAAACCGCGGCGTGCTGGCCGTCCTGTCGTCGCAGCTGATCCGCTATTTCTTCCGGCACGGGACGCCGGCGGGAGCTCCCGCCGTCTACACCGCCTTCGGCATGGTGCTGACGACGAAGTTCGGCGATTTTGCCGACGGATACCGCGTCGGCCGATTGGCCGTCGAGCTCGCCGAGCGGTCGGGAGACGCCTTGCTGCTGTCGAAAACCTGGGTGCTGTTTCACGCGGTCGTCTCCCAATGGATGACGAAGGACGAAGCGGCGGCAAGACAGCTGTGGGAAGCGTCCAAAATCTGCGTGGAGTCCGGCGATTACGTGTTCGGAAGCTACGCGCTGGGCGGGCTGATCAACTTATCGTACGGCACCTTTCCGCTCCCCGAATTCGATCGCGTGCTGCGGCGGAGCCTGCAAATCAGCGAGCTGACGAACGAAGAACTCGTCTATACCAACATTGCCCTCTACATGGAGCTCTGCAAACAGCTGCAGACGCCGGGCTGCCGCGCGTTCATCCTGGAAGGGGAACACGGGGACGAGGAGCGGTCGCTGGGCGACATTCGCCGGCTTGAAAGCGGTGCCGTGACGCTCTATCAAATTTATACCTATAAAACGCAGGCGCATTATTTGTTCGGCGACGTGGAAGAGGCGATCCGGTGCGCCCGGCTGGCCGTCCCCTACGAGCAATCGGCCGTGCAATCCCCGCACAAGTTCATCCTTCATTTCTACGAAACGATGGCCCTCGCCGCCGCGGCACGCCGTCGGCCGCTCAGCGCCGGAGAGCGGCGCCGGCTGCGCGCAAGGCGCCTTCAGTTCGCGCGCTGGTCCCGCATGTCGCCGGAACGCTTCGGTCATGCGCTTCTGCTCATCCGGGCGGAAACGCAGACAGGCAACAACACGGACGCTGCCGCCATCCGCCTTTACGACGAGGCGATCAGCCTGGCGCGCAAACGGCGGGACTGGCAGGTCTGGGCCGTGGCGTGCGAGCGTTCCGCGGTCCATCACGAAAGCCGCGGCCGGAGGCGGGTTGCCGAGGGATATTTGCAGGAAGCCTATGAGGCCTACGCACGGTGGGGCGCGGAAGCGAAATGCGCTGAACTCATCGGACAGTACGGCCCTCGTGTCGTGCCGCCGCAGGAACGGGAAGCTCCCGCGGCCGCGTCACCGGATGAGCCGGTTCCGCAGCCCGCCGAACCTTCCGACGACGACCAATGGCTCTCGGCGCTCAAGGAATCGCTGCAATATCCGAAGGATCCCGGGTTCGAACAGACGAGAACCCTTCTGTTTCGCCGTCTGATGACGCTGTCCCGGGCGGTCTACGGATGCCTGATCGCGGCGGGGGACGAGGGACTGCGGGTGGAGCGGCAATGGATCGGTATGAAACCCCGCGACGGCCGGCGCGGAAAAGCGGCCCCCGTCGAATCCGCCGCCCCGCGGACGCTGGTCCAGTATGCCATGCGGGTCAGCACGCCGGTGCAGGTCAAGGACATCCGGGCGGACGAACTGTTCCGGTACGACCCGTACGTCGCTTCCGCCAGAAGCCCGGCGGTCTGCTGCCTTCCCATCCGGCTGCAGGACGAGCCGGCGGGCATTCTGTATCTCGAGCTGCCGGCGGCTTCATTTCCGCCAGATGGTCGCCAGCTGGACGCGCTGACGGTACTGGCAGCGCAAATGCTGTTTTACACCCGTTTGTCGGAAGCGATGCGGGAACCGTCGCCGCGAGCCGAAGAAGATGCGGACGAAGCGGAAGCCGGCCCGATCGTGCCGCTGACGGACCGTGAATATGAAGTGCTGCAGCTCATTTCCCAGGGGCTCACGAACAAGGAAATCGCCATGCGCCTCGGGGTGACGCCGGGGACGGTCAAGGTGCATACGAACAACATCTTCAACAAATTGAACGTCAACCGCCGCACCCAGGCGATCATCCAGGCGCGCAAACTGAGGCTGTTGGATCTGTAACGCAAGACGCACCGCTTCGAATACGGACCGTGCAACACCGCCGGAACTTCGGGTTCCGGCGGACTTTTTTGTTTTCCAACCCTTTTGGCGGATGCGAAAGTTCGGACCGATTTGTTCTCAGGAGAGCGTCCAGAGTAAGCCGGAGTCCTAAAAAAATAGAACTTATGGACTAGTTTCAAGATCGATAAAATCGAGATTGCGGAGAGCAATGTCGAATTTCCTCGATAAATACAAAGGGCGTGATGTTCCCGCTGGACGTCGGCGTCAATACCATCGAGATCACGGTGGCCACCCAGCAGGGCACGACGACGTATGTCATTACGGTGACGCTGGCGGCGCCTGCGCCGGGCGGGACGGACCAGCCGCAACCGACCGGTTTTCCGCTGATCGTCAACGCACCATCGCCACCGGAGAAACGAAGCGGGACGGGGACCGGACGATCCTGACGGCGTACATCGACAAGGACAAGCTGGAAAACCGGCTGGCCGAGGCGCAGGAAATGCTGGCGCTGATCTATTACCACGGGGACGGCGTCAAACGGGACTACGAGAATAGCCATTATTGGTTTTCCCAGGCGGCCAGCCAAGGCGAGCCTTATTCGCAGTTCTGGCTGGGCCGCATGTACGAGCGGGGGCTGGGCGTGAGACGGGATCTGGACCAGGCCATGAGGTGGTACGGCAAAGCGGCGGAACGGGGCATTCCGGAAGCGCAGCACGCCCTTGGCGTGTGCTTGTGCACGCACGGGGACCCGGCCATGAAGGAGCAGGGGCTGTTCTGGCTGAAGAAAGCCGCCGACCAGGGCCATGCGGAAGCCAGGCACAGGCTGGCGCTGTATCGCCGCAAACACCTCTGATTCGGACTCCGGCAATGGCCAAGAACCGCCAAGGTTTCGGGATTGTTCGAGGCCGACAGCGAGAATACCGTCATCTGCCGGACGATCGATACGCTGGGCGAAACCGGCTTCAGCGTCCGGAATGAGGTCCGCTTGACAAACCGCCTGTTTTCCAAATATGATATCCACATACCGATTGGTATGTTTTCGGAGGTGCGCAAATGACGGTTCGGGACCGAGTGATGGCGGCCGCGGAGAAACTGTTGGGCACGAAACCTTACGATCAAATCACCTTTGCCGAAATCGCGAGAGAGGCCGGCGTCCATTGGACCGCGGTGCGCAGGCAATTCGGCGGCAAGCGGCAGATGCGGGAGTGGCTGAGGGCGAAGCAGGCGGAAGAAAGCCGGTCCGCGGATACGCGCACGCGCATCCTTGAAGCCGGACAACGGATGTTTGCGGAGCTCGGCTATGCCCAGGCGTCGCTGGACAAGGTGGCCGCGGCGGCCGGGCTGACGAAGGGCGCGGTGTACTGGCATTTTTCCAGCAAGCAGGACCTGTTTCTGGCCATCCTGGAACACAGTCTGCAGAAACAGCTTCGCCAGCTGCCGGGGCAGGCGGAACGGTGGTTTGCGGCCGATGATCCGGAAACCGCCCTGGCGGAATGGCTTGAGGCCCAGTTTGCCTGCCTGGAACGGGAGACCGGAGGCCCCAGGCTGTTTCTGGAGTTTGTCGTCTCCGGCCGGGAATCGGACGTTCGCGGGAAACTGCGGGAAGTGCACGGCCGCATCATCGACGGCGCCTGCGCCATGATCGAAGACATGCAGCGGAAAGGCGCCGTCTCCCCGCGGCTGGACCCGCAGGCCGTCAGCCTGGCCATCGATGCCTTGCTGAAAGGCTACGTCGTCGAGTGGCTGATCGATCCCGAGCGATGCGAGTCCCGATCGTTCTTCCGCACGGCCGCCAGGCTGTTATGGAAGGGGCTCGATCCCGGAAACTAGCCGCGTCTCTTTTTTGTCCGTTACATACCAAATGGTATGTGAAAAGAATATTTTGGGGTACGTGGAAATGCAAAGGAGGAACGAACCGTGGAGAGCGCTTATGTGACGGTGGACGGCATCCGGTTGCACTATTACGGCGAAGGCCGGGGACGCCCGGTCGTGTTTCTGCATGGGAGCATTCTGGACGGTCGCGATTTTCGGGATGTCCTCCGTCTCGCCGCCGGACGGGGATACCGCGGCATGGCCTTTGACCGTCCGGGTTACGGATTGAGCGGGAGGCCGGGGAAGAAAATCACTCCTTTCGACCAGGCCCGCCTTCCTCACCAAGCGCTGCGGACGCTGGAAGTCAGCGGACCGATCATCGTCGGGCACTCCTGGAGCGGCCTTTTGTCGCTGATCTTTGCCCTCATGTACCCGGACAGCGTCTCCGGCATCGTGTTGCTGGCTCCGGCCGTGTACAAGGAAGGTTACCCCGCGGAGCACGGAGACCCCCTCTCCAGGCTCATGACCGCGCCGGTGGTCGGGGATTTGGCCGTTCGCCTTTTTCTGAAAACGCCGCTGGCCCTGATCATGACGGAAACCATGCTCAAGCACACGTTTGCTCCCGAGACGCCGCCCGACGGCTACAGGGAGAGGGTGTACGCCACTTTTCTTCGGCCCGGACACATCAGGGCCAACCGCGAAGACGTGCTGGCGTTCCCGCCCGCCGCGCTGGAGGCCGCCAAACGTTACGCCGAAATCCGGCATCCCGTCTTCGTCGTCGTCGGCGAGGAAGATCCGTTCGGCACCAAAGAGCAGGCACTCCGCCTGAAAGAGGATATCCCGCATGCGATGCTGAATATTGTGCCGCGGGTGGCTCACATGATTCCGCAAAACCACCCCGAACTGGTCATCGAAGCCATCCGGTCGATTGAGGACGCTACCAAAGGGGATTCCGGCCGGCCGGGTGAATGGCAAACGGGATGATATAATAGTCGGAAAGAGCACGCAGGAGGCGGAAAGCCAATGGGCGGCGGGAACAGCCGATGAACTGCATCATCAAACACGGCCGCAATTTCATGGCGATTTCGGATCGGATGGAAGCGGACCGCCATCGGCATTGGCTCATCCAATTGTTTCTCGGCGGTCGAAAGGAATTGAATCTTGAGGTCAACGATGAGCGGATACCCTGCGGTGCGGTGATGGTCAATATGAACACCATGCACAGGTTCGAACCCAAACGGCGAACCCAATTTTACCATGCTGGTGGATCCCGTATCGGAGCTGGGACAAAAGTTCAAAGGATTGCTGTCGGAGCGGCCCTTTTACGTTTTTCCCGATCACGAAACGAACGTTTTGCGGCGGGCTTTCCGGAACGTGCTGGAGAAAGGCGGAAAAGAGGATTATCTCATTTTTGCCCGGAACATCCAGGATTTTTTTGCAGGCGCGGCACTCCATCCTTTTGACGATCGGGTCCGCCGGGTGCTGATGCTGCTGGACGAATGCGCGCACGAGGATGAAGCGCATCAGTTGAGCTACTTTGCCACCAAAACCGGACTGTCGGAAAGCCGCCTGGCCCATCTGTTCAAGGAAGAAACCGGAATTCCGCTGAAAAGCTACATCGTGCTGCACAAACTGCGAAAGGCGTACGACTATATTTTTGACGGTGATAATCTCACGACGGCCGCTCTGAAATCGGGATTCGGCAGTCCGTCGCATTTTGCCTACACCAACAAGTTGATGACGGGCATGTCCGCAACCGGCATTCTGAAAAATAGCGAGTTTTTGAAAGCGGACTGACGCGAAAACCGGTACAGTGTAACCAAAAGGGAGGGTTGCACTGTGGATCGGTATTTGCGGCCAACGAGAATGCTGGATTTCCATCATCGTTCCATTCGGGAGCTGGTGAAGGAACGACGGTGGGAAAACGAGAATGAATTTGCAAAGATCCAAAAAATCTATAATTTCGTCCGCGACGAAATCCAATTCGGCTATAACACCGATGACGCGATTCCCGCTTCGGAGGTGCTGAAAGACGGCTATGGCCAGTGCAACACCAAGGGAACGCTGCTGATGGCCCTTCTGCGGGCGGTGGGCATCCCCTGCCGGATTCACGGTTTCACCATCGACAAGAAATTGCAGAAAGGAGCCATGACCGGGCTGATTTATGCCCTTGCTCCCCGAAATATTGTCCACAGCTGGGTCGAGGTTCAATATCAGGGGCGTTGGTACAATATCGAGGGTTTCATTTTGGATCGTCCGTATCTGAACAAGCTGCAGGAAAAATTTTCGGATTGCAAGGCCGGTTTTTGCGGTTACGGCGTGGCGACCGACAATTTTCAGAATCCGCCCATCGACTGGAACGGAAACGACACCTACATCCAAAAGGAAGGCATCAACCGGGATTTCGGGGTATTCGACTCGCCGGACGCGTTTTTTGAAAAATATGGGCAACCGATATCGCCGCTGAAAAAATGGGTGTTCAGGAATTTCGCGCGCAAAATGATGAACCGCAACGTGGAGAAAATACGCAGCGGATAACGGGGATGGAGATGTTTGAAGAGCACCTTTTATGGATCCTGGATCACAAGAAAGACACCCTCCGCTATGAGGAGGAAGTCCCGGATGGAAGCATCACGCCCGAGGAGTGGGTCGCAAGAAACCTCAAGAGGGATAAAGAGAAGATCCGGAAAAACATGGAATTGGTGCGCGCGCTGGGGCTGAGATGCAACAGCGTCGGCTGGTGCAGCCTGGATTTGAACCGCCCGGATCGGGATGACCTGCTGGACCGCATCCATGCCTTTGCGCTCAAGGAAGGCATGTACCTGCGCGGCTACTACACCCGGTGGAACGCGGATGCGGAAAGCGAATGGTACCTGCTTGAATCGGAGCATTTTACCGGCGTGGACTGGGACTGCGCCACCGTCAAGGACCGAAACGGAAACCCTTTGACAATCTCCGAGGTTTATGCCTACAAAATCCCCAGACACGCGCAGGTGCTGTGGGAACGCGGGTTGCCTTGCGTAAACGGGAAGTTCCGCGACTGTTGCCTCCGGAACGGCTTCAGCGGGGTGGATTTTTACTGGATCCGGGACATCGGCCGGTATCGTGCCGCGCAGTTTTTCGGGCTCATCATCGATCCCATGGTCCCCGAATTTGCGTGCGACCGGTATTTGACCTATTCCGACTCCAGGGATACTCCGTACAAAAATTTCGACCATTCCGTCGGCTCCCCGCTCTACCAAAGGTATCTGGCCCTGGGCGGCGCGTTGCCGAAGCTGTCCCAAATGTTTTATGACCTGCACGTGGACCTGCCCGTGCTGCTTCCGGGAAACCGGATGCCGGATACGGACTTTGCCTATATCTCCTGCTGGAGAGCCGACTACGTCAAACAATACGCGCTCATCCGAAAACGCGCGGCGGAAACGCTGCTGGCCGAAAAGGCGATCCGCAAGGAATTTCTGACGCCGGTGGCGCTCTATGATGCGGAACCCGAAGGCTATTATATCCAGACCTCGGAACCCCTTCCGTACCCGTCCGCGGAAGTGGTCCGCGAACTGGAAGCGGAGTATGAAAAGCTGATGCAAAACCCCAGGCCCGAACGGAAGGCTGCCGACAAGGAAGCGCTGAAACAGTTCAGGCAGGCCAAACGTCTGCGTCCGGAAAATTTCGGCAAAGGGCTGGCCGGGAAGGTGCGCGCGACCCTGGCTGCAACGCCGTACGAACGGTTGTCTCCGTATTATGCCGTCTCGGACGGCGGGTATTTGTCGGAGGAATATCAATTTTTGTCCTATGCGGAATCGGTGAAGGAAACCGCGGACTTTGCCGCGAAAATCGCGGAGGAACAGCTGCCGGCCGACCGGTGTGCGGGGACGGTCATTGCGAAGGGCGCGGACGGCGATTGGGTGGTCGTTTGCGATGACGGTTCCGTCCGGCGCATCAGCCATGAGACCATGGATGCGGATGAAACCTGGGAGACCGTGGCGCAGTTTTTTAGCGATGCCCTGTCGGACGACGACTGAAGGAGCGGAAATGAAAAAACATTGATCGGAACAACCGACCATGTTGGTTGTTCTTTTTTTTGTGCCGCCGCAGGTTGGTCACATTTTCCACGCGATATGCCGATATCAATCTTTGTCGAATCAAACCAGGTGACATGCATCACGAGGGATGACAGATGGAAACGAACCACAACTTCCAGGTGAACCTTGCCGGCCTCATCGATCTTTTGTCCAATCACCTCTATTCCAATCCCGGCGTCTTCATCCGGGAGGTGCTGCAAAACGCCGCGGACGCGATCACGGCGCGCAAACGGCTGGGCCACCAATTCTCGCCCCGCATCCACGTGGAAACGTACTCGAACCATACGATTTCCATCCAGGACAACGGGATCGGGCTCACCCGGGAGGAAATGATCAAGTTTCTGGCGAGCATCGGCAGCACGTCGAAGAAGGACGAGCTGGACGGCGCCGACGATTTCATCGGCCAGTTCGGGGTCGGGTTGCTCTCCTGCTTCATCGTCAGCGACGAAATCGTGCTGCTCACCCGTTCCGCGCTCGACGGCGAATCGCTGGAGTGGAGAGGCCGGCCGGATGGCACCTACCAGATCCGGAAGCTGGATCACGAGGTGCCGATCGGCTCGACGGTCTATCTGAAAGCCAAGCCCGAATACGAGGAACTGTTCGAATACTGGCAGCTCAAGGGGCTGCTTCAAAAGTACGGCAAATATCTGGATGTCCGGCTCACGCTGCTGGACGAGGGCCTCGAAGAGACCCTCAGCGAGGAGCGCCTGCCCTGGAAGCTCGGCCGGGAGGAAGCGGCGCAGTTTGTGGAGGACGAAACGGGGAGCCGTCCCCTGGACATCATCCCGCTGTCATCGACCCTCGGGGGGCTGGAAGGCTTTGCGGCGATCCTGCCCTACACCGTCAATGTGCAGGAGAAGAAGCGCCACCGCGTCTATCTGAAAAACATGCTGCTGTCCGAGGAAGTCAGCGATCTGCTCCCGGACTGGGCCTTTTTTGTGGACGCCTACGTGAACACGACGAGCCTCAAGCCCACCGCGTCCCGCGAATCCTTCCAGAAAAACGATTTGTTCGACCACGTGCAGGAGGAGCTCGGGGAGCAGATCAAGCAGTACTTCAGGCGGATTGCGGCCGGGAACCGGGAGCTTTTCGAGAAAATCCTGTCCGTGCACTATCCATCCATCAAATTGGTGGCGAACGAAGATTCGGAGCTTTACGGGCTGTTCATCCCCTGGCTGAAATTCGAAACCTCGTACGGCGAAATGGAAATGTCGGCCATTGTGGACCAGGTCGACACGCTGTACGTCACCGCCACCGTGGACGAGTTCCGGCAGATCGCCCGCGTGGCCAGGGCGCAGCAGGTCCTGGTGGTCAACGGCGGCTACCAGTACGACTTCGGGCTGCTGACCAAGGCGAACGAAGTGTGGGAGCAGCTCAAGGTGGAAGTGCTGGACGTCATGAAGTTCGCGGGCCGCTTCACGCCGCTGCCCCCGCAGGAACGGGAGGAGACGCGGGATTTTCTCGAAATGGCCAACGATTTTCTGGCGGGCTACCACTGCGTCGGCACGATCCGGTATTTCGAACCGGCGGATCTGCCCGTGCTGTACATCACGAACAAGGACTTGAACTATTGGAAAATCGTCAGTGACACGATCCAGACCGCGGATGCCGCCTTTACGGACCTCTTGGTCGCCCTGAAGGCGGGATACGTGGAAGAGCCGCTTTCCCGTCTGTGCTTCAATTACAACAACCCGATGATCCGCAAGATCGTCGCCTCCCGGGACGAGCGGATGCAGCGAAGGGCGATCGAGCTGTTTTACACGCAGTCGCTGCTGATGGGAAACCACGTGATGAGCAACCAGGAATTGCAGCTGATGAACGAGTCGCTGTTTTACTTCGTGAATCTGGGGCTCGATCGGGCGGAGGCGGGTGAGCGTCGGGGATGAAGCACCGGTATGACGCCCTGCTTTCCCGGGCCTGGCGGTGCCAGGACGAGCTGCAGACGATGGCGCTGTATGAAGAAGCCATCGTCATCGCCGACCGCTACCTGACCGAATCGGACGCCCACCGGGCCAGAATGGACTACACCGACAAGGCCGTGGAGTACGGCTTTTACGACAAGATGCTGGTGTCCTTCGCCTGGTGCTGGACCAAATTTGTCGAGCATCCCGAGCGGTATTCGAGCTTTTACATGCTGTGGCATTTCAAATGGGTTGTCGAGGATTTGCCCAAATGCGCCATATATTCCATCGAACAGCTGGAGCGGCTGTTTGCCTTGTTCAAGGAATATTGCGAGAAACACAATTACTCCCTGCGGCCCTATTATGAGGCGTACATGCATTTCCGGCTGGGTTCCGGCAACCTGGCGGAGGCGGACGAGCATTACCGGCTGTGGCGCAAAGCCAAGCGGGACGGGTTGTCCAACTGCCAGGCGTGCGAGCAGCACGCGATGGGGGAATATTACATTGCCAAAGGCCATTACAAACGGGGATTGCAGCTCCTGAAGCCGATTCTGGAGGGCAAACTCACGTGCCGCAGCGTGCCCAAATCCACCTATATCATCGTGATGGAGGCCCATCTGGCCCTGGGGCAGCTGGAGGAAGCCATGAAGTATGCGGGCAAAGCCTACCGCTCCCTGAAGGGCGTGGGCGATCTGGGCAAGTACGGCAAACTGATTGGCTTTTACGCGGTGACGAACCGGAGAAGGGCGTTGAAAATGTATCGGGAAACCTTCCGGTTTGCCCGCTTGAACGTCAACGATTGGGCCAGGCTGCATTATCTCGCCGGCGTGCAGTTTTTGCTGGAACAGCTGGGGGAGGATGCGAAGCGCAGGCGGAAGGCGTCCCCGGCCGGGCTGGACTATGCGTGGGTGCGTTCGGAAGCGGAACGGCTGGCGAAGGCCTTTGACGAGCGGAATCAAAACGGGTATGTCAGCGGGAGAATCGAGGGGCTCAGGAGAAACTTCGAAAAATTGAAGAAGCTGGCCTTGGCCGCCGAGACGGCCCGGCGGCAGGCGGAAAGCGGCGAATTGTGAAAGTTTTATCTCATACAAGGGCACTTCGTTGCTACGCTTATGCTTTATTTCTTTGACCAACGAATCTTTGGTAGTAATAAGAGACCGTGACAGTCGAGGACGGCGGTGATACAAATGTTCACCACTACCTTTATGCTGTAAAGTTCCCCGTCGGGAAAGGATAGAGTTTCTAGAGAGATGAAGCAACGCTACGTTACAAGAAACGCAGCGTTGCATTTGTTGTTTGTGAACTTACATACCGAGAAAAAGGCTGTTACTCTTTTTGGAAAGAGTTGCAGCAGGAAAAACAAATGATATGTCGAAAAATAAAATAGTTAGTATGATTTTGAAAAATTTGTTCTTTGTATTATTGTCAGCATATCGTTTAAAAAATCATAATTTTCGTAAGACTCCAGAAGGGAGATCATAATTTGCTTATGAAGAGAACGTTTAATGATGAAATCTCTGATTTTGTTACAAAGGTTAAAAGCATAGAAAAAATCGTGCCACAAATAATGTTCATTATTTCTCTTATCCTGCGCAAAGAGAAATCTGAATTAAAAAATTTTATAGATAATTTAGATAAAGAACAAGTTATAAAAGAAGATGGGAAATTGAAAGTACTATTAAATTCTTATGATGATTCGCGGAAAATTGATAAAGCTGTATCTAGGATAACGCAATATCATTTAGCGTATTCAGTAATCCCGAGGAGTTTACTGGTATCTCTTATATCTATTTTTGATGCTTATCTTGGGCGATTGATAAGGGCAATGTTTACCAATAAGCCACAATTAATAAATTTAATACAAAAAACTATAACACTATCTGATCTCAATAAGTTTTCGTCTTTAGATGAAGCTAAAGAGTACTTGATAGACCAAGAAATAGAAAGTGTATTAAGAAATAACCACACTGAACATTTCTTGTGGCTTGAGAAAAAGTTAAATGAACCAATAATAAAAGATCTTAAAGCTTGGCCTCAATTCATAGAGATTACTGAGAGAAGGAATTTATTTGTACATACAGATGGGGTTATATCATCTCAATATTTGAACGTATGCCAAAAAAATAATTATCAATTTGAGCGAGAATACAAAATAGGTGATGTATTGGAAGTAAGTCGAAAGTATTTTGAAAACGCCGTCAATACGATCTACGAGATAGGAATATTGTTAGGACAATTAATTTGGAGGAAATTATTACCGCATGAAGTAGAAGAAGCTAATATAAGCCTCATTGATATCACTTTCGATTTTATTGTAGAGGAAAACTATCATCTTGCAATTAATCTGTTGAGCTTTGCGCTAGACAAATGGAATATAGATGGGGAAGAAAAGTACATATTTCTAGTCAATTTAGCTCAATCGTATAAATGGCTTGGTCAAATAGATAAATGTATTGAACTTTTAGACACAATTAAATGGGAACCATTATCTAATAAATTTCAGATTGCCAATTATGTTCTTAGGGATAAATTTGACGAAGCATTAAGACTCATGGGAATTATATCGAAAACTAATGAAATATCTAAAGAAAAATATAAAGAATGGCCTTTGTTTAAAGAGTTTATAAAACGTGAAGATTTTAAAGAAAAGTACAGAGAAATTTATGGTGAAATATTTGATATAACTGAAGTAACCAATATGGATTATGTTGAAGATCAAAAAAATAATGAGTTACAAATGGAAAAATAAAATATTAGATTTTGCATACTGAAACACGCGCCTCCATTACAATTCGGATGATTGAACGGTGCGCGATTTTTTTTCTGCTAAATCTTGAAGTACCCGACCACTCTGTTCAGGTTGGCGACCACGCTGCGCAGTCATTCGGCGGAATGGGCGATGTTTTCCGCTAGCGCCAGTTGCTCTTCCGTCGCCGCCGAGACATTCTCCGCCTTGGCGGATACCTCGCGGATAGAGGAGGCGGCCTGATCTATGCTGGCCGAGACTTCCTCCAATCTGGCCGATGGAGGAACGGGTTGAGACGGGGGAGGAGTACGCAAAAGGATGGTTGGTTTGCCGGAAGAGCGTTACCCTTTATAAAATGGGGTTAACGTGACGGACGAAGGAGCGGATGGCGGATGCCCCTGCGGGAAAAAACGCTGCAAAAGGACGGCTGCGAGATTCATTACTGGATGACGCCCGAACCGAAAGGGCCTTGGCTCGTTTTCCTGCACGGCGTCGGCGTCGACCACCGCACATTCGGCGAGCAGGTGCCGGCGGTGGAAGACCGCTTCGGCCTCCTCATGTGGGACGCCCGCGGGCACGGCCGCTCCCGGCCGGCCGGGGGGCGCTTCAGCATTGCGCAGCTGGCGGACGATCTGCTCGCCATCCTGGAGCGGGAAGGCATCGGTCGCGCGACGTTCGTCGGGCATTCGATGGGCGGATGCGTCGCCCAGGAAATCGCCTTTCGCCACCCGGACAGGGTGGACGCGCTGGTGCTGATCGACTGCTTCTGCAATACCTGGACGCCTTCGCCGGGCGGGCACCGGATGCTGCGCATGGCGACCCGTCTTTTGTGGCTGTGCCCCTGGAGGCTTCTGGTACGATGGGCCGCGAACGGCAGCGCGACGGACCCGGACGTTCGGCGCTATCTGCGGGACGCTGTCCGGGCTGTCGGCAAGCGGGACTTCATCCGGTTCCTGGCCGCGACGACCGCCTGCCTGCGCGACGAACCCGATTACCGCATCCCGGTCCCGTTCCTGCTGGTCGTGGGAGAACGGGACAGGCTGGATTCCATACGCAACGCCGCTCCCTTGTGGTCCCGGCGCGAGCCGCACGGCGTGCTGCGCCGGATTCCCCACGCCGGACATTTTGCCCACCAGGACCATCCGAAAATGTTCAACGGACTCATGCTGTCGTTTTTGGAGGACCACATCCTCCGGCCGTCCGGTCAATACGAGAGTTGAAACTGCCGGACGATGCCGTCCGTGAACGCATCCGCCATTTCCAGCGCGATCCGCTCGATTTGATCGTACATCGCGATGTCGGACGCAAAATCGCGCTGCAGCCGGAACACCGCTTCATCCTTGGTCATCCGCAAATGTTCGTCCAGCATGCGGCGCAGGACGGACCGCGGCCAGTAAGGGTTGATGCCGCTCAGAAAAGCGGCGAGTTCATCCGCGTTGGCAAACCATTGTTTTTCGAGCTCCGCGGCTTCCGATTCGTTGCCGGCTTTGGCCGCTTTCACCAGCTGCGCCGCCAGGGTAAGGTGCTTGCGGAACAAGTCGCGGAACCGGGCGGCGATCCGCTCCCCGTAAAACCGCTGGAACACGGCGGCCATGTCGGACGGGTTCCGGAGGAGCCGTTCCGTCACCCGTTCCTCGTCCGGCAAATTTTCCGCGATGCTGATGATCAGCATTCGGGTCCAGGCCACATGCTGTTCCCAAAGCGACCGGAATTCGCGGTTGAGCATCATCTCCGCCCTGCTGACGCATGCGGCGTGTTGCGCCCGTCCGTATCCCCAACCCGCCTCCGGCGCCCACCAGTAATACCAGCTCATGGAGTTCTCCCTCCTATCCTTTGGATATTCGCCCGGCCGGCAAAAGGTGAAGATGAAAAAAACTCCCGCCGCGATGGATCGCGTGCGGAAGTTGGTCTTCCCTGCGAAAATGACCAGCCGCCCGTGACGAACGGGCGGTGGTCATTCTGTGGTCATGGTGTGGTCAGGGGGTTTAACGCACGTTCAGGAGGAACGTGCGCGGAGGAGCTTCCACTTTTTGTACTGATAGTAAATCGTGCAGCCGATGCAGTATCCGAGCACCGCCACGAAGGCGGCCAGCGCGACCATGCCGGCAAATACGTGCCCGGCCGACGTCAGGCCGAAGGCGTGGAACACGGACGCCAGGCCCAGCAGCGAGACGGCGATGGTCTGGTTGAACCGGGCCAGCTCGGCCGCCTGCTTCTCCGCCCGCCGGAGCCGTTCGCGCCCCAGCACGAGACGGGCGATCCACATGAACGGATTCCACTGCGGTCCGGCGAACAGCGAGACCAGCTGGATGAGAAACGCGGCGTAGACGAACAGATGGCTCCGGAAACCGTAGTCCAGAGGCAGGTACGACAACACAACCAGCAAGACCATGCCGATTTGGTTGGCTTTGATCAGCGGCTGTGGAATTTCCTTCATGGTCCGTCCCTCCTGATGGTGTCAGTCCAAGGCGAATAACGGGCCAATAACCGATCATCCGATTAATCAAACTAATCATACCATTTTACTTGTAATTGGTTAACCCCAATGTAACACCCGGACACGGGCGATGTCAATTGGTCCCCGATCAGTATTTTTTCGATAGCACGACCCATGACACGAACAGGGTGGAACTGACGAGCGAGAGCAAAATGATGATGGTTTGTTTCACTTCGATTTCGATCATTTCAAATTGCAGCAATAACCATAGGACACCACAGTATATGATGGTCAGGATGGCCGTATAGAGCGCCCCTTTTTGGCGGATGAACCTGATTCTTTCGTCTTTTCGCTGCCAGTGCGGAGCCAATTGGGCCATGGCGAAACTAATGATCGCCAAAGCCGCGATGGCAAAGAGGTTTTCGAAATTTTTCGCTGCGTCGGACAGGAGGTAAACCGGTGTCATCAAAGCGCCCACCGCCAGCCAGCCGAAACCAATCACGGTCAGCATTTTTTTGGACTGCATGATCGAGCTCCTTTCTCAATCGTCTTCGTCCAGAAGGAAAACATCTTCCACCCGGGCGTGAAAGATCCGGGCCATTTTCAGGGCGAGAGGCAGCGAAGGGTTGTATTTTCCTTTTTCAATCGAAATGATGGTTTGCCGTGTCACCTTGAGCATCTCGGCCAGTTTATCCTGGGACAGGTTGTATTTTTTTCGGTACTCCGGGAGTCGGTTTTTCAAATGCCCCACCTCAATAGCCGATTCGGGAAGCCGGGCGTTTCGCTTTTGATTGTAATGTAAAGCATGCTTTACGTAAAGGGTCCTTTACGATGAAGATGCCAAACCGAAGCCAGGAATTCGATGCCAACCCGAAAAAAAGCGTTGTCATATTGCGCGGCCATCGTTTATAATGGACCCGAAACGTTTTGGAAAGGTGTTGGACGCCAAATTGACGACCATCAAGGACATCGCCAAAAAAGCGGGGGTCTCCATCACCACGGTTTCCAGGGCGTTGAACGGGTACGACGATGTGAGCGAAAAGACGCGGCGCAGAATCCGTGAAATCGCGGAGGAGTTGAACTACAGCCCCAACGCGGTGGCGCGCAGCCTGGTGTCCCGCAAAACGCGCACCATCGGACTCATCATTTCGGACATCAACCGGGCCGGGGCGAAGGACGCCTTCGCCTTCGAAGTGCTGTGCGGGATCAACGACCGCGCGGGAGAGCTCAACTACGACCTTCTGTTGTTCAGCACCAGCCCCAAGAAGCAGGTGGAAAAGTCGTACAAGGACCTCTGCAGGGAACGGAAGGTGGAGGGGGCGATTCTCTCCGGACTGCGGCTGGACGATCCGTATTTGCGGGAAGTCATCGAACAGGACGCCTTTCCCTGCGTCCTGATCGACATCCCCGTAACCGGCGAGACGGTGGGCCACGTCACGTCCGACAACCGGAACGGCGCGATGCTGGCCGTTCGTTATCTGCTGGACAACGGACACCGGCGGATCGCCATGATCAACGGCCACGACCAGGCGCACGTCAGCCGGGAACGGCTGGAAGGATACCGCGAGGCTTTGGAAAAACACGGCCTGTCCTTTGACCCGGAACTGGTCTTCGACGGCGGGTTTACGGAAGAGGGCGGCGCCGAGGCGGCGTACCAGATTTTGCTGCGGCACCCCGATGTCACGGCGATTTTCTGCGCCAGCGACCTGATGGCTCTCGGGGCGATCCGGGCTCTGGAGCGGATGGAGCGCAAGGTGCCGGAGGACATTTCGATCGTGGGATTTGACGACATCAACATCGCCTCCTACTGCTGCCCCAAGCTGACGACGATCCGCCAGGACAAATACGAACTCGGCTACCAGGCCGCGCAGCTGCTGATCGACATGCTGGAGAACCGGACGAAAAACCGGAAAATCCTGCTGACCAACCGGCTGATCGAACGGGAGAGCGTGCGGCGGATCGGGTGACGGACCGGGCGGCGGAACCGACGGACCATGGAATCGATGGCCGGCATGCGGGATGGTGTCAGATTCATCCAAAACGTTTTGGGAAAATGTTGAACAGAACACGCATGGGACGGGGAAAAAATGCAACACCGAGTGATCAAAAACGACGACCTGTTTTTGACCAGCGACACCAGCGGGGACATCCGCCCCGATTCGGCGCACGGGCTGTACATGAGCGACACGCGTTTTCTGAGCCGAATGGAGCTGACGATCAACGGGAAGCGCCCGATGCTGCTTTATTCGGCCGCTGACGAAAACGTTTTGGCCCGCATTCGCCTGACCAACGCGCACGACGAAAGCGAAGGCCGGGTGCGGCTTTGGCGGGAAACGATCGAACTGGTCCGGGAACGCTTTATTCACGGCGGCGTTCTGTACGAGACGATCCGCATGAAAAATTTCGCCACGAAGCCGGTGGCGTTTGAGCTGGGCATGGCGTTCGACGCCGACTTTCGCGACATGTTCCAGGTGCGCGGTTTCAAGCCCGCCGATCCGCTCGGCCGGGTGACGGAACGCAAGGCGGAAGAAACCCGTTGGCATGCCGTTTATATGGGCGCCGACGGTTGCCGCCGGGAGACGGCCGTCGCGTGGGACGTCAAGGCCGACGCCTTCACCGAGCAGGGTGAGGTCACCTTCGCGATCCGCCTTGCGCCGGGCGAAGAGCGGGAGATCCGCTTCACCGTCGCGCCTTCCCAGGACGGGATCCGGCCGGTGGTTCAACCGCTGGAGGAAGCGCTGGCGGAAGTGCGGCGGATCAACATCCGCTGGCGGGAGCGGTGCGCCGGAGCGGAAAGCGACTGCGAGGTCCTGAACCGCGTCTTTGAACGGGGCACCCTCGACCTGCGGACGCTGCTCACCGATTACGGCCACGGGCCGATTCCGGTCGCCGGTATTCCCTGGTTCGCGGTCCCGTTCGGCCGGGACAGCCTGATCACCGCCCTGCTGGCGTTGCCGCTGCAGCCGGAGATTGCCCGCGTGACGCTGCGCACGATGGCCGAATGGCAAGGGACGGCCGACGATCCGTGGAAAGACGAGCAGCCGGGCAAAATCATGCACGAACTGCGCCGCGGCGAACTGTCCCGCTTGGGTCGGGTGCCGTTTGCGCCTTATTACGGCAGCATCGACTCGACGCCGCTGTTCCTGCTGCTGGCGGCGGAATACGCCCACTGGACGGGCGATACGGAGACGGTCGCCGAGCTGGTGCCGGCGATCGAGCGGGCGCTGGAGTGGATCGACCGCTATGGCGACCGGGACGGCGACGGGTTCGTCGAGTACCTGAAGGAATCGGACGGCGGGCTTGTCAACCAGGGATGGAAGGACTCCGGCGACGCCATCATACACAAGAACGGCGAATTTGCGCGGGCGCCCATCGCGCTCATCGAGGTTCAGGGCTATGTGTACCAGGCGAAAACCCGGCTGGCGGACGTTCTGGCCCGGCTCGGCCGCCGCGAATGGGCGAACCGGCTGCGAACGGAAGCCGATCGGTTGCGGCGGCAGGTGGAAAGCGTTTTCTGGATGCCGGAGGAAGACTTTTATGCGATCGCGCTGGATGCCGGCAAACGCCAGGTGGAATCCGTCACCTCCAACCCCGGCCATCTGCTGATGAGCGGCCTGCCGGACCCGGAAAGGGCGAGGCGGGTGGCGCGGCGGCTGGTGTCGGAAGACCTGTTCGGCGGTTACGGCATCCGCACGATGTCCTCGCGTTCCACCGGGTACAACCCGATGAGCTACCACAACGGCAGCGTCTGGCCGCACGACAACGCGATCATTCTGCTCGGCATGAGCCGTCTGGGCATGAAAGAAGAAGCGCGGACGGTGATGTCGGGGCTGCTCAGGGCGGCGGCGCATTTCGAGTACGGCCGGCTGCCGGAGCTGTTCTGCGGCTACGACGTTTCGTCGGGGCCGCCGGTGCCGTACCCGGTTGCCTGCTCGCCGCAGGCGTGGGCGGCGGCCACGTCGGTGGCGCTTGTGCGGGTGATGCTCGGGCTCGAACCCGCCGCGCTGGACGGCGTCATCCGGCTCGATCCGTCCCTGCCGCCGGAAGTCGGCCGGCTGACGGTCCGGAACGTGCCCGTCGCCGGCGGCCGCCTGTCGGTCGAAGTATGGCGGGAGTCGGACCGCGCGCCGCTTCAGATCCGGGTGCTGGAAAGCCCCGGCGGCTGCCGCGTCGAAATCGCCGGAACCCCGCAGGATTCATCCGTCGAATTAAACGGTTCCCAAACCGTTTAAGGATATAAAAATTTAAGGGGAGGAAAAGTTGACCATGAAAAAGAAGTTGTCGTTATGGATGTTGCTATTGGCGGTCGTCATGGTCGTCTCCGCCTGCAGCGGCGGCAAGGGAGGCAACGAGGCGTCTCCTTCCGCGACGTCCTCATCGTCACCTTCCGCGTCGTCTCCTTCCGCTTCGCCTTCCGCGCAGCCCGTGGAGGTCACGCTGGCCGGCTGGGGCGCTTCGCCGGAGGAGCAGGAACTCTTGCAACAGGTGCTGGATGAATTCCAGGCCAAAAACCCCGATGTCAAGGTAAAATACGAAGTGATCGCCGACCGGTACATGGACGTCATCAAGACGCGGCTGATCGGCGGCGAAGCGCCGGACGTGTTCTACCTGGACGCGTTCGAGGCGCCCGCGCTGATCGCGGAAAACGTGCTGGAGCCGCTGGACGGCTATGTGACGCCGGATTTTGACCTCGGCGACTTCGAAGAACCGATGCTGAACGCGTTCAAAGGCACGGACGGCCAAATTTACGGCTTCCCGAAAGACTACTCGACGCTGGCGTTGTTCTACAACAAGAAGCTGTTCGCCGAAGCGGGCATCGATAATCCGCCGGCGACGTGGGAAGAGCTCCTGGAAATCTCCAAGAAGCTGACCAAACGCAACGGCAACCAGGTGGAAGTATACGGCCTCGGCCAGGCGCCGGAGCTGGCGCGGCAAATGTTCATGATCCTGGCTTACGGCGGCCGGGTCGTCGATGAAGAGGGCTATGCGGCCTTCGCCACGCCGGAAGCCGAGAAAGGGCTCGCCCTGGTGGTCGATCAGCACCTGGTCGACAAGACGGCCGCTCAGCCGACCGACGTCGGCGCCGGCTGGGGCGGGGAAATGTTCGGCCAGCAAAAGGCGGCCATGGTCATCGAGGGCAACTGGGCGATTCCGTTCCTGCAAAACACGTTCCCGGATCTCGACTTCGCCACCGCGGAAGTCCCGACCGTGAACGGCAAGAAAGGCACGATGGCGTTTACGGTCGCCTACGTCATGAACAAGGCGTCGAAGAACAAGGAAGCCGCCTGGAAGCTGCTTTCCTACCTGACCGGCAAGGAAGGCATGAAAACGTGGACCAGCAAAGGCTTCGCCCTGCCGACCCGCAAATCGGTGGCCGCCGAGCTGGGGTACGACAAGGATCCGCTGCGCGGCGCCCTGGTCGCGGGCGCGCCGTACGCCACGCCGTGGCAGGCCGGACCGACGCTGCCCATTGTCATGAACAACTTCAACAACCTGTTCGTATCCGCCTATATGGGCGACATGCCGCTGTCGGAAGCGCTGAAGCAGGCGCAGGAGACGGCCAACAAAGAAATCCGGAACGCCCGCTGAGGGCGGCCTTGCGGAGGGGGCGCACATGGCCAAACCGCGTGATCGGCTGAAATTGAGGGAAGCGCTGGCGGGCTACGGGTTTATGACGCCGGCCGTCCTGATCCTCGGATGCTTCATGCTGATTCCGATCGGCTACTCCATTTTTCTGGCGTTCCATAAGGTCGATCTCCTCGGTGAAGTCAGCTACCGCTTCATCGGCACGGCAAACTTCGAGCGGATGGCGGACGATCCCCGGCTGTGGATCGCCCTCCGCAACACGGCCAAGTACGCCCTCGTCGTCGTTCCGACGCAGACGCTGTTGGCGCTGTTGCTCGCTTCGATTCTCAACATGAATTTGCGCTTCCGGTATTTCTTCCGGGCGGCGTTCTATCTGCCGACGGTGACGTCTTCCGCCGTTCTCGTGCTCATTTTCATGTGGATTTACAACGCCAACGGTCTGCTCAACAAGGCACTCGACGCGCTGGGTCTCCCCACCTACAACTGGCTGGGGGACCCGGCCGTTGCCTTGACCGGCATCATGATCATGAACATCTGGTCGACCGCGCCGCTGTTCATGGTCGTGTTTCTGGCCGCGTTGCAGGATATTCCCGATACGCTTTACGAGGCGGCGGATTTGGACGGCGCCAACTGGTGGCACAAGTTCTGGAAAATCACCGTCCCGATGCTGCGCCCCGTCACGTTCTATGTCGTCGTCATGGGTGTGATCGGCACGTTCCAGCTGTTCGACCAGTCGTACATCTTCTCCGCGGGGTCGGGCGGGCCCAACAACTCCACGCTGACCATGGTGCTGCTCATTTACCAGTACGCTTTCTCGGTGCTGGACATGGGCTACGCTTCCGCCATCGCGTTCCTGCTCGCGGTCACCATCATGATCGCGACGCTGATCCAGCGGTACGTGTTCAAGGAAGAACGGCTGGGATAGGAGGGAAAAGCCGATGACGTTCCGTTCCTCGGTATGGCGGACGGTGCTCTATGTGGTGCTGATCGCCTACGCCTGCATTACGTTCATTCCGTTCCTGTGGGCGCTGTCCGCGTCGTTCAAGACGCTGGAGGAAATCGTGCAGGGCGGCATCCGGATCATTCCGCAGCATTTTACGCTGGAAAATTACCGGACCATCTTCATCCGGGAACCGTACTTTTTGCGGTGGTTCCTTAACAGCGCTTTCATCGCCGTCACCGTGACCGTGTCCAACCTGCTGTTCAACTCGATGGCCGGTTACGCGCTGGCGAGAATCCGGTTTCCCGGCAGCACCCTCATGTTCTACAGCGTCCTGGCGATGATTATGGTGCCCGGACAGCTGACCATCATCCCGCAGTATCTGATCATCAAATATTTCGGCTGGCTCAACTCCTACCAGGCGGTCATCGTGCCGATGGCGGCGCAGGCGACGTACATTTTCATGATGCGGCAGTTTTTCGTGAACTTCCCGCGCGAGCTGGAGGAAGCGGCGTACATCGACGGCCTCCGGCGGAGCGGCGTGTTTTTCCGCGTCGTGCTGCCGCTGGCCAAGCCGGCCCTGGCGGCGCAGACGATCTTCATCTTCATGGGCGCCTGGAACGAATTCCTGAAACCGCTCATGGTGATGTCGGAAAAGGCCATGTTCACCCTGTCCATCGGGCTCAATACGTTCAAGAGCAACTACATCAGCTTCTGGAACTACATCATGGCGGCTTCGATCATCATGACCGTGCCCGCGCTCATCATCTACATCATCTTCAACCGCCACTTTGTGAAGGGCGTGACGTTCACGGGCATCAAATAGGCGCGTTGTTCCGGCGCATAAATCCGGCGCGGCGGGCGGACACTAGAGGGTACATTTCCCGAAGGAGGCTCGCCGATGTCCAGAAATCCGAAGCGTGAAAACGATGCAGGCGCCGGTGCGCAGAAGGAAGACCGCCGGCCGTCCCGCGAACCGCCGCGGCGCATTCCCGGATACGACAAGAAAGTGGACGGTCCCGACCGTCCGGCTGAATAGCGGCCCGGGTGCGGGAGAAACCATCCCATGGGCGAACACCGGGACGGAAACCCGGGCGGAAATCGGGACGGGATGCGGAAGGCTTCGGGAGGCGGGCAAAACCGGCGGGGCGGATCGGACGGGGAAAAACGGGAGCGGAAGCGGTCCGGAGGCCGGAAGGGCGACGCGGAATTTGCGGACATTCCCGAAAACAGCTACGACACCGTGAAGCCCGCGCCCGGTTTTGACGACCGCGTGCCGGATCCGTTCGAGATCGACTTTTTGCCGGAACACCGGGGCGGCGTGCGGGGACCGGAAAAGCCCTTTGTGAACGACTACGGCGTCGTCATCGGGGACCATGAGTACGCGTCGCCGGACTCACCCCTCGAACGTTGGAGCAGGGACACCGAACCTGCAATCATGGCGGGAGAGCAGTGGGTGCATCCCTACAAGGACATCGGTTTTCGGACGTCGGAAAACCGCGACCTTTTTGAAAAAGGCATTCCGCCTTCGGGCGGCATGTTCATGCATCCGGTCCGGCAAACCGCGCGTCCCGAAGGCGCCAAGAACGATCCCCGCCGCGAAAGCACGAAGGCGGGAGACGGGGCGGGGGACGCGGGAACGGACAACGCCGGGCCGGGGTAGCATCAACGGGGCAAATTCAGGAAGCGTCGAAAAGGCATCTTCCGGGCCGGGGGGCAACCGGGGGATGCCTTTTTCATTTTGGCCGGGGCGGGACGTTTCCCCAAAACGTTTTTTGATTTAAAATGAAAAAGGATGCAGAAAAACGATTCGATGAAAGGAGACAGGGAAGATGCGCTATCGGAGACTGGGAAGAACCGGACTCAAGGTCAGCGAAATCAGCCTCGGCAGCTGGCTCACCTACGGCGGATACGTGGAACGGCAAAATGCGATTCGCTCCATTGAAATCGCTTACGATCTGGGCATCAACTTTTTCGATACGGCCAACGTGTACGAGCGGGGAGCGGCGGAAAAGCTGGTCGGCGAAGTGCTCCGCAATTACCCGCGGGATTCCTACGTGCTGGCGACGAAGGTGTTCTGGCCGATGGGCGACGGCCCGAACGACCGCGGGCTTTCCCGCAAACACGTCATGGAGCAGGCCCATGCCAGCCTGAAGCGGCTCGGCGTGGATTACGTGGACATTTACTACTGTCACCGGTTCGACCCGGAAACGCCGGTGGACGAAACGATGCGCGCCTTCGACGATCTGGTCCGCCAGGGCAAGGTGCTGTACATCGGGGTCAGCGAATGGACGGCCGCCAACATGGCGGAAGCGCTGGCGGTCGCCGACCGCTATCTGCTTGACCGGATCGTGGTCAACCAGCCGATTTACAACATGTTCAACCGGTACATCGAGAAGGAAGTCATTCCGTTCTGCGAGCGCCAGGGCATCGGACAGGTGGTGTTTTCGCCGCTGGCCCAGGGGCTCTTGACGGGCAAGTACAAGTCCGCCACGGAATACCCGCCGGACAGCCGCGCCGCCAAGATTGACGGCACCATCCGGAAAAACATCACCGAAGAACGCATCGCCAAGGTCGAGCAGCTCAAGTCCGTCGCCGCCGATCTGGGCATCACGGTGGCCCAGCTCGCCCTGGCCTGGACCCTGCGGCAGCCGATTGTTGCGAGCGCGCTGATCGGCGCGAGCCGTCCGGAGCAGGTCGAGGAGAACGCCAAGGCGTCCGGGGTCGAACTGAGCCAGGATGTACTGGACCGGATCGAGGAAATTCTGGGTTCCGAATCGTGACGGACCGAAGCGTTCGCGTCGTCCCTTGCGGGCCCCGCGCATCCCGGTGGCGATAGGCCATTCGGGCTCCACGGGGCCCTTTTTCTTTTGACGGTGCCTTGGCGGGAAGGATATAATAAATGAAACGGAAATGGTATATTCTCCGATCCGAAAAGGAGGCGGTCAACCGTGGCGATCACGTCGCTGGAGCAATATATGATGGACTACGTCCAGGCCATCCGGAACGAGACCACCCGGCTTGGCTTCGAGGAGCTGCGCACGCCGGAGGAAGTCGAGGCGAAGCTGCCCACGGCCAAGGGAACGGCGCTCGTCCTTGTCAATTCCGTCTGCGGCTGCGCCGGAGGCCTGTGCCGGCCGGCCCTGGCGGAGGCGCTCAAACACGATGCGAAGCCGGACCATCTGTTCACGGTGTTCGCGGGGCAGGACAAGGAAGCCACCGCGAAGGCGCGGGAATATTTTGCGCCGTATCCGCCGTCGTCCCCGTCCATCGCCCTGATGAAGGACGGCGAGCTGGTGCATTTCATCGAGCGGCATCAGATCGAAACCCGCACCGTGGAGGAAATCGCCGACGAACTGAAGTCCGCATTCGACCAATACTGCAGATAAACGCGCGGGCATCCCGCCGGTCCCGGAACCGCCGGGATGCCCTGCTTTTGTGGGGGAACGGGAAGTGAGCGAAGCGAATCTGCAACGGGAAATCATCGCGAAGCTGGGCGTGAAGCCGAGCATCGACCCCGACGAGGAAATCCGGCGGCGTGTGGACTTTCTGAAAGAAAAGGTGCTGGAAGCCGGGGCGTCGGGCCTGCTCATCGCCATCAGCGGCGGCGTGGACAGCGCGGTGACCACCGGCCTGTGCAAGCGCGCCACCGACGAGCTGGCCGCGGAGACGGGACGTCCCTACTTCACCCTGGGGCTTTTCCAGCCTTACGGAGAGCAGCCGGACATCGCCGACGCCTACGCGGTGGCGGAAGCGTTCGGGCTGAAATACACCGCCGAGACCAACATCCGGGAAGCGGTGGATGAAATCGCCCTGGAGGCGGAATACGCGCTGAAAAAGCTCGGCTTTCCCCGCCATCTGAACAAGGGCAGCAAAGGCAACGTGAAGGCGCGCACCCGCATGGTGGTCCAGTACGCCCTCGCCAACGAGCTCAACCTGCTTGTGGTCGGCACCGACCACGCGTCGGAAGCGCTCACCGGATTTTTCACCAAATGGGGAGACGGCGCGGTGGACGTGACGCCCCTCAGCACGCTGAACAAGCGTCAGATCCGCCAGATCGCGCGGCGCCTCGGCGTGCCGCAGCAGGTGATCGACAAGGCGCCCACGGCCGGGCTGTGGGAAGGGCAGACGGACGAAGGCGAGCTCGGGGTGTCCTACGAGGACAACAGCGATTACCTGGAGGGCAAGGAAATCGACCCGAAGGCGAAGGAAACGCTGGAGCGCCACTACCTCCGCACCGAGCACAAGCGCCGTCCGATTCCCGGCATCTGAGCGATGGTGGTCGGCATCGGTCTGGACATCGTCGGGCTGGAGCGGGTGGCCCGGTGGTTGTCCGAAGGCGATGAGGAGCGGATCGTCCGGCGTCTGCTGGCGGACGGGGAGCGCCGGATCTGGGCGGGCCTGGCGGCGGGGCGCAAGGCGGAGTTTCTGGCCGGACGCTTTGCCGCCAAAGAAGCGGTGGCGAAGGCGTTCGGCTGCGGCATCGGCGGCGTGCTCGGCTTTCGCGACATCGAAGTGGTGCCGGACGGGCGGGGCAAACCGGTCTGCCGCCTGTCGGCCGAAGCATGGCGGCGGCTCGGGCTGGCGGAGGACAAGCATGTGATCCATGTCGCCGTCACGCACGAAAAGTCGGTGGCCGCCGCCATGGCCGTCGTGGAGCGGAAATAGGGAGGAACGGTCCTGGGTCCTTGCCCGGGGTCCTTGCGGGGCTCGGGGATGCCGGAGCACACCCGTAATGCGCCAGAGGGCGCCGATGCCAAGGCACCGGCGCGTCAGCGCTGTTCGGCCAGCCAGCCGGCCAGGGCGTCGATCTGCGCCTCGCTCAGCCTGTCGGCAAAGGCGGGCATGATGTCCCCGCCTTCGGCGATGCGCCGGCGGATCTCGTCGCGGTCCAGGCGCGCGCCGACCTGGCTGATGTCGGTGGACGGACCCATGTTGCCCGTCAGATCGGGCGCGTGGCAGGCGATGCAGTGGCTCCGGTACAGCTCGAGCGTTTCCGCCGGTCCGTCCGGCATCCCGCCGCGCGCGGGCCCGCCGCCGGAAGCGCCGCCGCACCCCGCGACGACCGCCGCGAGCACGACCGGCGCCAGGAAGGCCGCCGCTTTGGCGGCGAAGCATTTTTTGGGCATGAGGCTCACCTGACTTGTCCGCCCGGCTTGACGGCGGTCCGCCATATCGCCGTTACGGGCGGATTTTTTCTTCATCATACCTTAAATCCTGCAGGTGACGGAATGGAGAGAGCAACCGAGGCGGCCAAAACCGCGTTCAGCCGCAAGCTGCTGGAATGGTATCGGGCCAACCGGCGGGACTTGCCGTGGCGGCGGACGCGGGACCCCTATCACATCTGGGTTTCCGAAATCATGCTGCAACAGACGCGGGTGGAAACCGTCATCCCGTATTACGAGCGCTTCATGGAGCGGTTTCCGACACCGGAGGCGCTGGCCGCGGCGCCGGAAGAAGAAGTGCTGAAGCTGTGGGAAGGGCTCGGCTACTATTCGCGCGCCCGCAACCTGCATGCGGCGGTGCGGGAAGTCTGCGAGCGGTACGGCGGCATCGTGCCGGATTCCCGGGAAGAAATCCGCGCGCTGAAAGGGGTCGGCGACTACACGGCCGGCGCGATTCTGAGCATCGCCTACGGCAAGCCGGAGCCCGCGGTCGACGGCAACGTCATGCGGGTGTTGTCGCGTTTTTTCCTGATTGCCGACGACATCGCGAAGGCGGGCACGCGGACGCGGATGGAGGAACTGGTGCGCGGCATGATGCCGCCGGACGCGGCGGGCGATTTCACCCAGGCGCTGATGGAACTGGGCGCCATGGTGTGCACGCCGCGGGCGCCGCGCTGCGGCGGCTGCCCGGTGGCGGAGGAATGCGCGGCGCGCCGGCAGGGGATCGAAACGGAACTGCCGGTGAAGTCAAAAGCGAAACCTCCCCGCCCCGAATACCGGGCCGCCGCCGTCGTCAGGGACCGCGCCGGAAGAATCCTCGTCCGCCGACGCCCGGACCGCGGACTGCTCGCGGGAATGTGGGAAATTCCCCATATCTGGCTGGACGACGAACAGCGGGATATGGCGGACGACGGGAAGATGGCGTTTTTGCAAGACGCGTTGGCGCACGAAGGCATCCAGGCCCGGCCGCTGGGGCGGATCGGCCGCGAGGAACACGTCTTCAGCCACATCCATTGGCACATGGACGTATTCGAGTTCGCGGCGGTTGGCGATTTCGCAAGCGTCGCGCCGCTGCCGGACCGCTACCGCTCTCTGGATGGTCCGGACGGGATGGACGGGCTGACGTTTCCGAACATTTTTTTGCGCATCCTTCGGAAAGTGTACGGCAAGTAGAGGCATTGGCACCGTTGTACGGACGCCCCGGCGTGGTTACCGGCGGCACGGCTGCACGCGGCGTAGGTACCGGTGGCACGGCTGCACGCGGCGTAGGTACCGGTGGCACGGGCTCAGTCAGCGCAGGTACCGGCGGCACGGGCTCAGTCAGCGCAGGTACCGGCGGCATGCGCCTTGGCGCCATGGCCGCCGGCGGTCGCCACTACAAGGCCGACGCAGCATAAGTACCGCGCCACGGCCACCGTACACGCGCCGGGGCCTGTGCCCCGGACGACCGACCAGAGGTTGCAAAATTTTACGGACATACAGTCCGTTTGAAACCGCAATTCGGCGTGTCGGAAGATTTCACGGACATACAGTTCCGTTACAGCGTGCCGGCGAATTCATGCAAATGATTTCAACCGTCCGGATCCACGTCCATATCTCCGGGATGGTCGGCCTGTCCGGCCATTTTGTGCGAAAAACCGCCTATATGTGCCTCCACGATAGGGGATTTTCAGGAAATATGTGCGAAAAACCGCCCATATTTTCGGGGTGAGGCGGTCCGTCAGGCCATTTTGTGCGAAAAACCGCCTATATGCGCTTCTGCTGCGGGGAATTTTCACCAATATGTATGAAAAACCGCACATATTGCCGGGGTGGGACGGTCTGACCGACCGTTTTGTGTGAAAAACCGCCTACATGCTCTTCGGCGGCGGGGGTTTTCCAGGAATATGTGCGAAAAACCGTCTATATGCGCTTCTGCTGCGGGGGATTTTCATCAATATGTATGAAAAACCACACATATTGTTGGGGTGGGACGGTCTGGCCGGCCGTTTTGTGTGAAAAACCGCCTATATGCTCTTCTGTGGCGGGGGTTTTCCAGGAATATGTGCGAAAAACCGACTATAAAAGCTGCTGCGGCGGGGGGACGTTCAGGAATATGTACGAAAAACCGCACATATGGGCGGTCTGTCAGGCCATATTGCCGGGGGGCTGGGCGATACGACAGGCCCCGGACGAGTGAGGGCGGGCCATCGCTTCGGGGCATGAAAAATGCCCGGCTGAGGCCGGGCATGGATCGCACCCCGTGTTATTTTTTCACGGCCGCTTCGTAACGTTTTTGCACTTCCGGCCAGTTGACGATGTTCCAGAACGCCGCGATGTAGTCGGGGCGCTTGTTTTGGTATTTCAGGTAGTAGGCGTGCTCCCACACGTCCAGCCCGAGGATCGGCGTATCGCCTTCCATGAGCGGGCTGTCCTGGTTGGGCAGGCTGTACACCTTCAGCTTGCCGTCCTTGCCGACCGCCAGCCACGCCCAGCCCGATCCGAAGCGGGTGGCTGCGGCGTTGGAGAACGTTTCCTTGAACTTTTCAAATCCGCCCAGCTCGTTGTCGATCGCCTGGGCCAGGGCGCCGCTCGGCTGGCCGCCGCCGTTCGGGCTCAGGATGGTCCAGAACAGGGTGTGGTTGGCGTGTCCGCCGCCGTTGTTGCGCACGGCGGTGCGGATGCTTTCCGGCACGCTGTTCAGGTCGGAAATCAGTTCTTCGACGCTCTTGTTCGCCAGCTCCGGAGCGGATTCGAGCGCCTTGTTCAGGTTGGTCACATAGGTGTTGTGGTGCCGGGTGTGATGGATTTCCATGGTCTGGGCGTCGATGTGCGGCTCCAGCGCGTTGTAGGCGTACGGGAGCGCGGGCAGTTGATGGGCCATGACGGTTACCTCCTCGCAATCGGGATTTCGGGACTGCCTTCCATGGTGCGCCGCCGGCTCGGGGCGCGCTATGTACTGTCATCCCGCTACTATTATTGTCCACTTTCCATAATAAATCAACAATTTAGTTTGTTTATTTCCGGACGGCGACGGTGACAAAATTCCGAGAAAAATGCCGTCAGCACCCTTTATGGGCAGATTTCCGCCGGATATCGGGCCGTATCGATTTTTCTTTGCCGAAAATCGGCGGGAAAACGGGGAGGATTTTTTCACGGATTTGTCGTAAAATTAGAACTGCTTTTTTCAGCTAGTCCCATCCCGTGCCGAGGAGATGAATTCATGCGCGTCCGTCCCTTTCAACTGTCGGATTACCGGTCGGTGGAGGCGTTGCTGGAAGCGGTGCTTTGCGGCGAATGTTTCGAGGAAACCCGCGAAGCCCTGATCCGGCAGCTGTCCATGGACTCCGAACTGGTGCAGGTAGCAGAGTGTGACGATCAGCTCATCGGTTTGTTGATCGGGACGATGGATGGCAAACAGGGTTTCGTGTACCGGGTCTGCGTGCATCCGGACTTTCGCCGGCAGGGCGTCGGCGACGCGCTGGTCAAAGCGGTCAACGCCCGCTTCCGCAGCCGCAACGTCCGCGAGGTCGTGGCGGTGGTGGACGGACATCGCAAGCACATCGCGCCGTTTTTCGAGTCGGTGGGCCTGGCGCCGGTGGAGCTGGCCGAAAGCTCCCGCCAGCTCGCCATCGCCGCGGGATGACACGGGGCGGGAAAGCATCCGTTCCATCAAAATTCAAAGGTTGAACCCGAGCATGTCGGAAGGCCTGGCGCCGCCGGTCGGTTGCGTTTGGCCGGAAGATATGCTTTTCTATTTGTGACAGAATTATTCGTTGCAATCCACCGGCGCGCGCCGGCCCGGCCGGCGCTTTGGGGACCGTCGCGGCCCGCGGCGCCGGCGGCCGTCCGACGGGGAGGACGCGATGTCCAGATTATCGGCCGATGCGGAGCCGTCCGGCGGCGGACGGGAAGTGCGCGCCCGGCGCCATCGCCCGGGCTGGCGAAAAGTGCTTGGAAGCCGGGTCGTCATCGTGATCGTCGCGGCGGCTTTGGCGCTGCTTTTGCGCACGTATGTGATACAGTTCGCGGTCGTCCGCGGCGTTTCCATGGAGCCGACGCTGTACGAGGGCGAATGGCTGCTGGTCAACAAGGTGGTTTACGCGTATGACGAGCCGCGGCGGGGCGACATCGTCATCCTGCGCAATCCGTCGGAGCGCCCGGACAGCCCGGAGCTGATCGTCAAGCGCATCGTCGGAGAGCCGGGCGACACGCTGGAGATCCGCGGCGGCCGCCTGTATGTGGACGGCGCGAGGCTGATCGAACCCTACGTGGACGCCGAGATCGCGGACGGCGGCATGCCTCCGGTGCGCATCAGCGACGGCCATTATTTCGTGATGGGGGACAACCGCCGGCAGGCGGCCAGCGAGGACAGCCGTTCGTTCCGGGAAGTGGAGAGGGAACGGATCGTCGGCAGGGCGGAATTTGTCATCTGGCCGATCCCGAGCTGGAAGCGGCTGTAAGGAGGTCGGCGCCGAAAAATGAAGGAAGTGACCATCTACACGGACGGCGCCTGTTCGGGCAACCCGGGTCCGGGGGGCTGGGGCGCCGTGTTGATTTACCGGGACATACGCAAGGAAATTTCCGGGGCCGAAGCCTCGACGACGAACAACCGGATGGAGCTGACGGCGGCCGTCGAGGCGCTCAGCCGCCTGAAGGAGCCGTGCCGGGTGAAGCTGCACAGCGATTCCGCCTATCTCGTCAACGGGCTGCAGCAGGGCTGGCTGGACCGATGGGTGCGCACCGGCTGGCGCAACAGCCGCGGGCAGCCGGTGGAAAACCGGGACCTGTGGGAAAGGCTGCATGCGCTTTTGAACATCCACGAAGTGGAGTTCGTCAAGGTGAAAGGCCACGCCGACGACGAACTGAACAATTATTGCGACCGGCTGGCGCGCGAGGCGATCGCCCGGCTGTAGCCGGCCGGACCGGGGAGGGACGAGGATGGCCGAAGCGGCCGCGGAGCGGGGCGTCGATTTCTGGCAGCGGCTCAAGGAAGAGATGAAAGCCGCCGCGCCGTCCCTCGGCATCGACAAGATCGGCGTCGCTTCGGCGGAACCGTTCCGGGAACTGAAGGAGAGACTGGTGCGCCGCAGGGAACTGGGGCGCGATTCGGGCTTTGAGGAGCCCGATCTGGACAAGCGGACCGACCCGTCGCGGGTGTTCCCGGATGCGCGGTCGATCATCGCCGTGGCCGTGGCGTATCCGGCGAAGCTGAGCGGGGCCCCGGTATCGGTGCCCGGCGCCCGCCGCGGCATTTTTTCCCGGTCGGCGTGGGGCGAGGACTACCACCGCGTCGTCGGGCGGCGGCTCGAGCGCCTCGCCGGCTGGCTGGCGGAACGGGTGCCGGAGACGCGGACGATGGCGATGACCGACACCGGGGCCCTGGTGGACCGGGCCGTGGCGGAGCGTGCGGGGATCGGCTGGAGCGGCAAAAACTGCTCCATCATTACCCTGGAGTTCGGCTCGTGGGTATACCTGGGCGAGCTGATCACCAATCTGCCGCTGCCGCCGGACCGGCCGATCGAGGACGCGTGCGGGTCGTGCACCCGCTGCCTCGAAGCGTGCCCGACCGGCGCGCTGGTCGGGCCGGGAGAGCTGGATTCGCGCCGTTGCATTTCCTGGCTGACGCAGTCGAAGGATGCGGTGGACGAGCAGCTCATGGAGAAGATGGGCAACCGCCTGTACGGCTGCGACACGTGCCAGGTGGTCTGCCCGTACAACCGCGGGAAGGACGCGCGCCACCACGAGGAGCTCCTGCCCGATCCGGAGGTCGTGAAGCCGCTGCTTCGCCCGCTACTCGCGATGGGCAACCGCGAATTCAAGGAGAAGTTCGGGCACGGCGCCGGCGCCTGGCGCGGCCGCAAGCCGATCCAGCGCAACGCGCTGATCGCCCTCGGGCATTTCCGCGACCGGGAGTCCGTGCCGGACGTCGTCCGGGTGTTGCGGGACGACCCGCGTCCGGCGCTGCGGACGACCGCGGCCTGGGCGCTGGGCAAAATCGGCGGCTCCGAAGCGGAAGCGGCCCTGCGGGAAGCGGCGGCCGGCGATGCGGAGCCGGAAGTGCGGGCGGCGGCGGAACGGGCCCTGGTCCGGCTGGCGCGGACGAAGCCTTCGCCCCGTTCGGGAGAAGCCGGGAAGCCGGCGGCCGGGGAGGAACAGGAATAAGCAGTGACAGGGAGGGCGCGATTCATGACGGTGAGGGAACATGTCCAAGGATCGGACCGGCTGTACTGGCGGGAAATGGCCTCTCCCATCGGTACGCTGACTTTGCTCGCGTCGGAGCGGGGATTGTGCAGCATCGACTTTGGCGCCTTTGCGGAGGTCGCCTGCGAGCTGGCCGCGTGGGCGAAGCGGTGGTGGCGGGAGCCCGTGCTGGTCCCTGCGGCGGAAGACCACCCGTTGCTCGGGGAGGCGCGGGCGCAGCTGGAAGCCTATTTCCGCGGAGAATTGACGCGGTTTACGGTGCCCCTCGACCTGCGCGGGACGCCGTTTCAGTGCAAAGTCTGGGATGCCCTTTGCAACGTGCCTTACGGGGCGACGGCGTCCTACGGGGACATTGCGGCCGTTGTCGGCCGCCCCAAGGCGTCGCGCGCCGTCGGCGGGGCCAACAACCGCAATCCGGTGCCGATCATCGTGCCGTGCCACCGCATCATCGGCGCCGACGGTTCGCTCGTCGGCTACGGCAGCGGCTTGGGGATCAAGGAGTGGCTTTTGGCCCTGGAAGGGGTCAAGGGGAGCTGGGGTGCAGCCCTGCCGGCGGGGCAGCCGGCGAAGCGTTCCGCCGCCGCGGCGGGCCGTTGAAACGGCGCCGCGCGACCGGAGGGCGTCCGATGACCAGAACACCGGCGTAAGACGGGGGTGGAGATTGCCATGCGACTGGTGGACATCGAGTCGGTGGAACCGGGACAGGTGCTGGGCAAAACCATCTATTCCTCCAACGGGACGGTCATGCTGGCCCAGGGCGTGCAGCTGACGGTCTACATGATCAGCCAGCTCAAGCGTCTCGGCGTGACCATGCTTTACATCCAGGACCCGAACTTTGCGGACGTGGTCGTCGAAGACCCCATTTCCGAAGAAACGAAGCGGACGGTCATCCGCCAGCTGTCGGAGACCTTCGAGTCGATCCGTTCGGGCAAGCAGTTCAGCGTCAAGGCGGTCTCCAACGCCGTCGATCAGGTGCTGCGGGACATCATGGAAAACCAGGACGTGCTTCTCCATCTGACCGACATCCGCACCCACGACAACGCCGCCTACCTGCACGCCATCAACGTCTGCGCCGCGTCGGTGATGATCGGCCTGAACCTGGGCTACAATATGCAGCAGCTGAAAGAACTGGCCCTGGGCTCGCTGTTGCACGACATCGGCAAAGTCGACGCGCCGATCAACGAGGAAGGCCGGAACCACCACACCTGGCGGGGCTTCGACACGCTGAAGGCCCAGCGCGAATTCAGCCTGCTCGTGGCCCACATCGCGCTCCAGCACCACGAGCACGTCGACGGCACCGGGCAGCCGCGCGGGCTGACCGGCGACGAAATCCATCCGTACGCCAAAATCACGGCGGTCGCCAACACCTACGACAATCTGCTGCATCCGCAGGACGGCTCGCGCGTGCTGCCCCATGAAGCGGTGGAGACGCTGAACGCCATGTCCGGCACGAAGCTGGACCACGAAATGCTGGTGCAGTTCAACCGCTTCGTGTCCATCTATCCCAACGGGATTTCCGTCCGCCTGTCGAACCGCCAGACCGGCGTGGTCGTCGGCCAGCACCGCGGCCTGCCCGGCCGGCCCATCGTGCGGGTGCTGGCGCGGGACATGGACGACGTCCGGGCGGAGGAGATCGATCTGGCCCGCCACCCGACGCTGTTCATCGAAGCCGTGCTGTCCTGAGCCGAACCGCGACCCGAAGCATGGCCCATGACCCGAAGCACGGGGGATTCCGCAAGCCGCGGTTGACGGACGCCGCCGGAGGCGGATCTCCGTCCGGCCCGATTGCGAAACTTGGGAAAAACGTGTTAAGATGAGTAGCAGCCCCGCGGACGGCGGCTTGTCGCGCGGGGCTTTATTCTTACGGCGGAGGGATGCGCGCATGAATGCGTGGGATATTGTCATTCCGATCGTGACGCTCATCGTCGGTTTGGTCGCCGGCTTTGCCGGAGGCGTTTTCTATTTGCGCAGCCAGATCGCCAGGATGCAGAAGGACCCCGAAGCGCTGGCGAAGATGGCCAGGCAGATGGGTTACAATTTGAACAGGCAGCAATTGCAGCAGGCGCAGCAGATGCTCAAGAAGCAGAACGCACCCAGGAAACGCTCGCGCCGGTAGGGAGGTATGGACGGATTGTCCGGTATCAAGGAATACCGCAACGAGGCGATCGACCGCCACCGGGAAGAGCTCGAAGGCCACATCCGCGAAATCCTCCGCCTGGTCGGGGAGGACCCGGGGCGGGAGGGGCTGCTGGACACCCCGGCGCGCGTGGTGAACATGTACGCCGAAATGCTGGCCGGCTACGGGGTCGATCCGCGGGACGTGCTCGGCGACACGTTCGACGAGCGGCACGAAGAGCTGGTGATCGTCAAGGACATCATGTATTACAGCCTGTGCGAGCATCATATGGCGCCTTTTTTCGGCAAAGCGCACATCGGGTACATCCCGAGCGGCAAGATCGCCGGGCTCAGCAAGCTGGCGCGGCTGGTGGATGCGGTGACGAAGCGGCTGCAGGTGCAGGAGCGCATCACGTCGCAGATCGCCGACATCCTGGAGGAGGTGCTCAAACCCCACGGCGTCATGGTCGTCGTGGAAGGGGAGCATCTGTGCATGTGCGCGCGGGGCGTCAAAAAATACGGCAGCAAAACCGTCACATCCGCCGTGCGCGGCCAGTTCCGGTGCAACGCGGCGGCGCGTTCTGAATTTTTGTCGCTCATCCGGGAGTGAAGAAAAGGACCCCCAAAGAAATCGCCCGCACCGGCGTTTCGCGGCGGCGAAACGCGGCGCGGGCTTTTTTATGGCATGAGGGGAAAGGGTTCGCGGATCGTCGGGCGGCCGCTCAGAGGCGGCAGATTTCGTTCGGGCAATATTCGCAGCGGCATGTGTTGCGCAGGTAATTCATGTTTTTGATGATGATGTGCCCGTTTTTGACGTCGATGACTCCGTCCCTTTTCAACTGGCCGAAGATCCGGCTGACGCATTCCCGCGTGGCGCCGATCATGTCGGCCATCTCGGCGTGGTTCAGCCGGATGCCGACGCGCAGGCCCTGTTCGTCCGGTTCGCCGTACGAAGTGCCCAGCCGGATGAGCAGGGAACAGAGGGCGCCGGGTTTGCCAAAGGTCATGAAATCCCGGAATTTCATCTGCGTCAACCGGTTCATCATGCCCATCCACTGCACGAATTCGATGGCGAAATCCCCGTGCTGCCAAAGCAGGACCTCCAGATCCTTCCGCTGGATGACGCCCGCCTGGGTGCGCTCCATGGCTTCGGCGCTGAAGACGTGCGCGGAATCCTTGAACGGATCGATCTGGCCGAAAAGGTCGCCGTCGCGGAACAGGTGGAAGGTGAACGACCTGCCGCCCTCCGTCGTCTTGGTGACGCGGACGAGCCCCGACCGGATAAAATACAGCTTGTCGGCCGGATCGCCTTCCCAGTACAGTACGGCCCCTTTTTCAAACGTTTTGTCGTACATGATGCTTTTCAGTTTGTCGAAACTGTCGGGGCTGAGCACGCTGGCGATTCCCGATGCCGGATGCCTGACCGGTTTTTCCGCAACCTGTACCATGCGGGAGCCCTCCTTCGATTGAAATAATCCTGATTTTATTATAGGTCTCAGTGATCGGATCCCTAATCGGGAGATTGTCGGGTTTTTGGGGAGGGAATTCCCTGATTTGCGGCTCGGGAAAACGCCCCGAAAGGGATCGGGGAATGTGTGAGGTAGTTCACAGCGCGGGAAGGAGCAAAAAGGTTAAAGTTGAAGGAGAATGGGGGAACCATACGCGGAAAGGATGTGATCCGGTTGCTGACGGGCATCATTCTGGCCGGCGGGCAGAACCGGAGGATGGGGGGGCATGCGAAGGCGCTGCTTCCCTTCGGGGAAGGCACGCTGATCCAGCACCAGATCGGGCGGATGCGGGACATCTGCAGCGAGATCATCGTGGTGACGGGCGAGCCGCGTCCGCTTTTGGCTTATGTCGACCGTTCGGTGCGCGTGATCACGGATTACGTGACCGGGCTCGGGCCGCTGGGCGGCATGCACGCCGGGCTGTCGCTGGCCCGGCATCCGAAGGCCTGGATCGTCGGCTGCGACATGCCGTTTTTGTCGCCCCGGGCGGCGAAACTCATGCTGGAGCGGTCCGAAGGTGTCGACGCGGTGCTGCCCGCGGACGTGAGCGGCCCCTATCCGCTGCACGGCGTGTACGACACCGGCTGCGTCCGCGTGATCGCCGAGCTTGCCGAGGCCCGCGAATCCTCGCTGTTCCGGATGCTGGCGATGATCGACTGGATCTCGCTGACGCAGCAGGAATGCGAGAAAAACGGCATTCCCTTCGATTTTGTGTTTGAAATCAACACGCCCGAAGACCACCGGAAAGCGCAGGAAATGTGGGCGGAAAAGGCGCGCCGCCTGCCGCGGGCGTGAGCCGGCGGGCCGCGGGCAAAAGACCATAAGAAGTAAGCCAAATCGAAGCTCCCGCGGCTTCTTTTTTTTTACTAAGATGTAGACTATGATGTATCCAGTACTGGATTGAAGTTTTCGGACATGATGGAGGGCATTGCTAAAAATGACCATGAAAGGACGGCCGATCCGGATCGGCCTTATCGGTGCGGGCGGCATTGCCGCGGTTCACATGCAGGAGTTCGGCAAGCTGCGCGGGGAGTGCGAGATCGTCGCCATCACCGACGCGGCGTTGCCGCTGGCGGAGAAAAGGGCGAAGGAATTCGGGGTGCCGCTGGTGCCGGCCAATCCGGAAGCGCTGCTTGCGCTGCCGGAGGTGGACGCGGTCATCGTCGCCGTGCCGAACAAGTATCACAAGGAGTACACGGTGGCCGCGCTGCAAAGCGGAAAACACGTGCTGGTGGAAAAACCGATGGGCCTGAACGTGGAGGACGCCAAGGAAATCGTGCGGGCCGAGCGCCGCTACGGCAAGGTGGTGATGGTCAGCCACCAGATGCGCTGGGACTGGGTGCCGCTGCGCATCCGGGAGCAGATCGAGCGCGGGGAGCTGGGGCGCATTTACAGCGCCAAGACCGGCTGGTTCCGGCGCCAGGGCATTCCCGGGTGGGGTTCCTGGTTCACGCGAAAGGACGAATCGGGCGGCGGGCCCCTGATCGACATCGGCGTGCACATGATCGATCTGGCGTTTTTCCTGATGGGCGAGCCGAAGCCGGTGACGGTGTCCGGCGCGGTGTACGCCGAGTTCGGGCCGAGGAAAAAAGGCCTCGGGGGATGGGGCGTGCCCGACTGGAGCGGGTACTATGACGTGGAAGACTTTGCGACGGCGCTCATCCGCATGGAGGACGGCCGGACGCTCACCCTGGAAGTGAGCTGGGCCGCCCACGTGGACGGCGACAGCCAGCCGTTTGTGCACCTGTTTGGCACCGACGGGGGCGCGGTCATCCGCGGGGAAAGCGGCAAGTATCTGACCGAGCAGGACGGCCGCCTGGTCGACGTCCCCCTGGACCCGCCGGCCGACGACGAAGGCTGCCGGGTGCGGCTGAGCCGGCACTTCCTCGAATGCATCCGGGAAGGCCGCAAGCCCGCGACTTCCGTGGAAACGGGGCTGCGCAGCAACCTGATCATCGAGGGGATTTACGAATCGTCGCGGACGGGCCGGGAAGTCGTGCTCGACTGGAGCTTGTAAAAAGGCGCGTTTGTTGCGGTGTTGCGCGGCGACAAAGGCAGGCATAACAACCCGGGCTGGCTGCGGGGGCCAGCCCGGGCGCTTTTTTGCGGTCAGGCCGGCGGGCTCCAGCGAAGGGTCCGCGCTTTGGCGAAGCGCTTTTCCACCGCAGGCCAGTTGACCACGTGCCACCAATCGCGGATGTAGGCGGCGCGATCGTTCTGGTGCTTCAAATAGTAGGCGTGTTCCCAGACATCAAGGGGAAGCAGCGGCACCGCGTCCCATTGGGACAGGTTCTGGTGCTTCTCCGCGGTGAGAATTTCAAGGCGGCGGCTGCGCGGGCTCCAGACCAGGATGGCCCACCCGCCGCCTTCCACTTTTTCGGCCGCTGCGGAAAACTGACGGCGGAACGCGTCAAGGCTGCCGAAATCCCGCGTGATTTGCGTCGCCAGCTCCCCGCCGGGCCGGCCGCCGCCATCCGGAGACATCGTTTCCCAGAAAAGCGTGTGCAGGTAGTGCCCCGCCCCGTTGAAGGCCAGCTCCCGCTCCCAGTGCTTGACCAGGTCGAAGTTGCCGGTCCGTCTCGCTTCCTCGAGCTTTTTTTCCGCCAGGTTGAGGCCTTCCACATAAGCGCGGTGGTGCCGGTCGTGGTGAATCCGCATCGTCCGTTCGTCGATGTAGGGTTCCAGCGCGTTGTAGGGGTACGGCAACGGCGGCAGGGTATGCCCGCCGATGGGGACGGAACCCTCGTTGTCCGGCGGCGCCCGGAAGGAAGAGTCTTCCGCCGCGGCGTCGCCCGGGCCGGGGGCGCCGTCCGCGGGAACGGGTTCACCGCCGGATGCGCGAAATCCTCCGGCTCGGCCTGTACCGCCGTTCGGTACCGATAGGTTGATGAAACGTTCCGCATCTTGCAGGAACCGTTCCGATTCTTCCCGGATGTGTTGAAGCAGGGCGGAAGCTGCCGGCCAGCTCCGCATTACGGCGCTGCGGGCCTGCAAAAGTCCGAGCTGCCGTACGAATTCCCGCGACTGGTAGACCGCCGCGCGGGCAAGATGGAAGGCGTCTTCGGCAGGGTCCGCCGCCTCCTCCGGTGGCGCCGCCAAAGGTTTCGCCTGTTCCGCGGCCGTCGCCGACACCGCCCCTGTAGCGGGGGCGCCTTCCGAAGCCCGTTCCGTGCCGGAACCCGCCAGGGTCGCCCGGGCGGCGTCCGCCGTGCGCGCGAACAGCGCTTCCCATTCCCGAAGCGTCCGTTCGTAGGCGGGCTCCATCAGGGGAAACATTTGGCGGATCAAAGCGGCGCCTCCGGCTTCCCGGCGTTTCCAGTCCATCAGATGCTCCAGCATGCGAAGAGGCATCCGTTCGTCATCCCATGAAAGCATGAAAAAAACCTCCCTCGGTCCGCAGTGTCAATGTATGCGGGAGGAAGGCCGGCCTATGACCGCATATGCGGCACTTGTGGCGTGCTGCCCCGGTGCCCCGGGACGGACGGTCCGAGAAAATATTGTCTATTTTTCGACTATAACAGAACCCCAAACCTTTCAATTTCAGCGTTATAGTCGATTTTTTGACTAAAATGGACTCCCTTCCTTTGCAATTCCGGTTTTTTAGTCAATTTTTTAACTAAAATCTTCAATTTTGGCCTATTCACGAGCTGTTGTAGTCGATTTTTCGACTATATTGCTTTAGCCCCCGGCAGGCATCCCGCGGGCGGCGCCAACAGGACGCTGGAAAGGGCACGGCTAGCCGTCCGGCGAAATATCGGCCATGGCCAGGGCAGACTCGGCCGCAGCAACATCCGCCGCGGTATGTGCGAACACGTCCGCCGGGACGCTGGCGAAATCCGCCGCGGCGTTCGTGCCAGCGTCCGCCGGGACGTTCGCGATGTCCTCCGCGGGACCCGCCGCCACCTCCGGCCCGGCGCCGGCCTCGCCAAAATCGGCCAAAACGGGATTGAGCGCGGGCGCGGCCGCGACGCGGAGGAGAAAATCCTCCACCCGAAGCTTGTAATCCTCCGCATGGGTCCGAAACATCATTTCGTGATCCGCCCCCTCCACGATCCACAGTGCCGAGTCGGGATGCAGCTGGGCCTGGGCCACTTTTTCCGCCAGTTCGGGTGAAGCCTTGGCGTCGCCGGTGCCGTGAATGAGAAGCATCGGAAACGGAAACGCCGTCGTCCGGATGGCCTCGTCCGGGATCTGTTCCAGACGCACGCCGCTCCACATCGGCAGGAACAGTTGGACGAGCGCCGTCGAAGTTTTGGACGGGGTCATATAGCGCGAGAGGTTGTCGCGAATGGATTCCGACGTCGGCACAAACGTGCTGTCCAGGATCATGCCGTCGATCTCGCGGGGGTCGCTTTGCAGCGCCGCCTGCAACGCGGTTCCCGCACCCATCGAGAATCCCCACACGACCAGTTTTTCCGAGCCGGATCCGCGGGCGAAGCGGAGCGCCCCGAGCAGTTCCCGGGATTCCTGCACCCCGCCCGTCGCCGGCCGGCGACGGGTCGGATCCGCAAACCCGTAATCGAACATCAGCACGTTGTAGCCCAGTCCGTGCAGCCAGCCGGCCACATCGTACATGGGCACCCAGAGCTCTTCGCGGTTGGTGCCGTATCCGTGGCTGAGCACGACGGTACGGTCCGAGCCGGAATGCGGGGCCGGAATCCACCAGCCGTTCACCAGGGCGCGACCGTCCGAGCTGGGAAACGAAACGTCCCGATAGGGCAATTCTTTGGCGGCAAACGGATTGGAGTTGAGCGAAACGATGGGGGGATAGGCGAGCAGCCAGGCGATCACCGCGTGGAAGCCGACGAAAACCGCGAGCACGATGCCGACGAGGGACAGCGACAGGATGGCCGGATACGCGGCCTGGCGCCACGGACGGTGCCGCCGGCGGGCCGGGGCCGTAACGGATATCGGGGCGGGATGGACGCTTCCTTCCAGTTGCAGACGCGAAGTCGTGATGTCCATGAGAAGCCCCTCCCGTCGGTTGTGTAAGCGTTTTTCCCCTATTTTTATCGTACTGTCCGCCGGGATAATTCGTCAATTGTACCGGCGGAAGGAAAAATCGGCCAAATCGCCGGGGAAGCGCGTTTGTCATGCGGGGACGGGATGCGCTATACTGGTTTCACAGAGTGAAACCGGATTTTGGGCTCCGGCCGTCGCGGCCGCAAGAGGCGGCTATCCGCCAACGCCAGAGACAGAGAGTTTTTCACCGGGAGGGGAGAACCTGTCATGGAGGAAAAGCGCACGGTCCGCGCGGTGGAAAGGGCGCTGGACATTTTGCTTTGTTTTCGTCACGGACGGGAATGGGGGCTCACGGAACTGTCGCAGCGCGTCGGCCTCCACAAAAGCACCGCGCACCGGCTTCTCGCCACGCTCGAGGACAAGGGGTTCGTCATGCGGGACGAGGCCACGGAAAAGTACCGGCTCGGTCTCAGCCTGCTGGAGCTGTCCGCCCATCTGACGATGGACGACCTGTCGACGGTGCTGCTTGGCGAAATGGAGAAGCTGCGCGACCGGCTGGGAGAGACGATCAGCCTGTATGTGCGGGACGGCAACGAGCGGGTGCGCATCCAGGCGGTGCAAAGCACGCAGGCCATCCGCCGCGTGGCTCCGGTGGGCGCGAGGATGCCGCTGTTCGTGGGGGCTTCCAGCAAGGTGCTGCTGGCCTATGCCGAACCGGAAGTGCGGGAAGCGGTGCTGGACGACCCGTCCTGGCCGGCTTCGCTGGACCGGGAGGCTTTCGTCCGGCAGCTCGAGGACATCGCCAGAGCCGGCTACGCCACCAGCATCGAGGAGCGCGAGCCGGGCGCGGCCGCCGTCGCCGCGCCGATCTTCAATCGGTCGGGCCGGCTGGTGGCGGCCCTGGCGGTCTCCGGTCCGGCAAACCGGCTGACGCCGGCGGTCATGCGCAAGTATGCGCCAATGGTGATGGAAGCGGCCAGACGAATGGGGACGATGCTGGGGTGATCCCGTTTCCGCCGAAAATTCATGGCGGAAGCATTCAATCCGTTGACAGGGGAGCTTGGAAGCGCTTATAATGATATTGGAAACCGGTTTCCATGGAAATGAAGGAGTAGGCAATGAACATATCCGATATCGCCAAGAAAGCCGGTGTCGCCAAATCGACCGTATCCAAGGTGCTGAACAATTATAAAGGGGTGAGCGAGGAGACTCGACGCAAGGTGCTGGCCGCGATCGAAAGCTCCACCTATACGCCCAGCGCGCTTGCCAAGAGTCTCACGACGGGAAGATCGAATCTGATCGGTCTGTTTGTGTCGGAAGACCTGCTGGAATCGTTCATCGTTCACGTGTACTGGAGCGAGATTGTCGCCGGCATCCGGGAAGCGCTCGTGAAAGACAAGTACCACGTGCTGATGTTCGCCGCCAGCCCGGATGAAGATTTCCTGAAATTCGCCCAGGAGTATAGAGTCGATGGCGTTATCATGCTCGGAGACTATCCGGAGCCGGCACAAGTCCGGAATCTGCTGAACAGCGGCGTTCCGTGCGTCGTGTTCGACCGGAACCTGTCCGGCCGCCGCGTCGGGTATGTCTCTTCGAACGACGTGCGAGGCGCCGAGCTTGCCGTCCGGCATCTGATCGGACAGGGGCACCGCAGAATCGCGCATATTTCCGGTCCGAGCTGGAGCTACGAATCCGCCAAACGGATGCAGACCTATCGGCGGGTAATGGAAGAACACCTTTTGCCGGTGCCCGATTCCTACGTCTGCATCGGGGAATATTCCGTGGAAAGCGGGGTGGAGCTGGGCCGCCGTCTGCTGGCGCTGCCGGAGCCGCCGACGGCTGTTTTCTGCGCGGCGGATACGATTGCCGCCGGTGTCATTCAGGCGGCAAAGGATTGCGGGGTAGATGTGCCGCGGCAGCTGATGGTCGTCGGATACGATGATTTGCCCTTGTGCGAGTATCTGCAGCCTCCGTTGGCTTCCATTCGTCAGGAACGCAAGGCGATGGGCCATATCGCGGCCGCTTCCGTACTGGCGATGATTCGCGACAAGGAACTTCCCCCTCCGGACCATCATGTGGATGTCCATCTGATCGTACGCGAATCCGCCCGGTTGCCGTGACCGCCGCTTGCGGCCATCGATTCCGCCGCCGAAAGGGATTTCCGGAAAATGTGGTGGAACCGGGAAGGCATTGTCCGTTTCGGTTGGAAATGCGGATTTTTTTCGTCAATTGTGGAAACCGGTTTCCATGGGGGAAGCCGGTCCCATCTGAATCTCTATCTTTTCTCGGCCAAAATGAAAAAGGGGTGACTTGAAGGTGATGAAAAAACGTCTGCTTGGCATTTGCGCCATGGTGCTCGTTCTGGGGATGGTGGCCGCATGCAGCGGCAAAACGGCGTCTCCGTCCGGAAGTTCTCCTTCCGCTTCAACTCCCGCTTCAACCGGGACCGCACAGGGGTCCACCGCTCCGGCCAACGACAAACCCTATGCGGGGCAAACCGTCAAGATGCTGATGCCTCCCTGGTACAAATTCACGCCCGACTTTTTCGAAAAGTTTACCGCTGAAACCGGCATCAAGGTGGAAGTCGAGAACATGAAGTTTGGGCAAATCCATGACAATATCGTGACGACTTCCGCCGCCGGCTCCGCACCCGCGGACATCGTCGACATCGACTGGTCGTGGGTCGGCCAGATGGGCTCGGCCGGGTGGTACCACGATCTGACGGACGTGTTGGACGAACAGATCAAGAATGATATCGGCATTCTGAACGTGTTTACGTATCAGGGCCGCGTCGTCGCGCTTCCGTTCTTCAACGATTTCCGCATTTCGATGATCAACGCGGATCACGTCGGCGATTTGCCGGTCGACACGCTGGAGAACGTGATCGATACCGCCAAGAAGATCAAGGCTTCCGGCAAGGACGAATATCCAATTGTGACGACGCTGGAAGCCGGCGAAAACACGACCCATGAATGGATCCTGATGACCAAGGCGCTCGGCGGCGAGGTGTTCGACGACAACTGGAATCTGTACCTGAAAGACAAAAACTCGCCTTCCTACAAAGCGCTGTCGTATATTTTCGAAATGTTCAACAGCGGCCTCATCGATCCGAGAGCCCTCGGCATTCCGTACGAAGAAGTGATCGAGTCGTTCAAGGCGGGGCGCGGCTCCATCAAGATCCTGGCCGGACCGGGTCAAATCGACGAAGCGAGCAATCCGGAAACCTCCAAGATCAAGGATTTCGTCAAGGCGATCCTCGTTCCCGGCGACGGCACGCACCACACGACGACCGCAATGCCGGAAGGGATCATGATTCCGGCCCGCGCGGAACACAAGGAGGCCGCCGTCGAGCTGCTCAAGTGGCTGGCGTCCAGCGAGATCATGAAAGAGACGTTCAAGACCCAGGGCGGCATTTTCCCGACGCGCAACTCGGTGATCCGGGAGCTGTTCGAATCGGGAGACCTGCCGCACGGGGACGTGTACGCCCAACAACTGGAAGATGTCGAGCCGATTTTCCCGCAGGGTCAGCCTTCCTGGTACGCCGAATTCTCCGAGGCGGTCTACACGACGATCAACCGCGGTCTGA
>Ga0207810_100050_pt1 | contig 100089 bp, 81 predicted proteins | sample CeladaPassaB1F15_FD_187491 | JGI IMG/M metagenome (GOLD analysis project Ga0207810, IMG submission 187491) | Cellulose-adapted microbial communities from the Joint BioEnergy Institute, USA - Passage B1F15 (SPAdes) (version 2) | ecosystem: Engineered > Bioreactor > Continuous culture >... | reverse complement strand
TTGCTCCGGAAGGACGTGATTCCCATGATCGTTCCCCTCAGCGCACATCCGATGTTTCCCTGCGGAGAAAATAGCGGTACAGCGACAAAACGGCAATCAGCACAAGGACAAACAGCGCCACGGAAATCGCCGAAGAATAGCCGAGATCGTATGGCGCGGATCGGAATCCCGTGTTGTAAATGTACAGGACCAACGATTCCGTCCGGCGCAGGGGCCCACCCTGCGTTGTGACGAAAATCTGGTCAAACACCTGCAGCGCGGCGATCAGCGCCGTGATGACGCAAAAACCGAGCGCCGGAACGATCAGCGGCACGGTGATCGACCAAAACTGCCGCAGCCTCCCCGCCCCGTCCAGCTGCGCCGCTTCGTAGTAAGTCTCCGGAATGCTATGGATGGCGGCGATCAGGATGACCATCGTATAGCCGAAGCTGCGCCAGACGGTGATCAGGATGAGCGTCGGCATCGCCATGTCCGGATCCCGCAGAAATCCCGGGCGCGGCAAGCCGAGCTCCGTCAGGTAGTGGACGTACAGGCCGGTCTGCGGATCGAGCAGAAACGACCACATGATGCCGATGGCCGTCAGCGAACAGACCGTAGGCAAAAAAAGCGCGGATCGGGCAAATTTGCGAAAACGGGTGTTTTGCGAAACAAGGAGGGCCGCCAGAAGGGAGACCCCGATCTGAAGCGGCACCTCCAATGCGGCAAAGTACAGCGTGTTGCCAAGCGCGTTCCAAAATCTCCCGTCTCCGAACAAGCGCCGGTAATGCCCGAAGCCGTTGAATTCCGCGCCGCTCAGGAAAATGTCCATTCGCAGCAGACTGATGCCCACCGTCGCCGCGAGCGGCACGAGGGTGAACACAAGCAGAAAGATCATGGACGGGGCGATGAACCAATAGGCCGCCCGTTCGGGTTTGCTCCAGGAAGCGCGCACCGTCTGCCACAGATGTTCCATCTGCCGTTTTCCTCACTTCGCGGATGCCAGAATTTCATCAATGTCGTCGGACGCCCGCTTTAACAGCTCCTGCACGTTCTGTCCGTTTTGGATGGCTTCGATGGCGACGAACAGCACTTCGTTCGTGATCCGGTCGGCGCCGAGCACCCCGGGCAGGAACGGAGCGGCGGCGTCGCCCATGTTGGCCATGGCGGAGACGAGCGGATCGTTTTTGATATCGGGATCCTCGACGACCGCTTTCAGGAAGGGCGGGAACCCGTTGCTGAGCGACCATGTTTTGGCGACTTCCGGCGAGTTCCAGTACTTGATGAAGTCGTAAACCGCCTGCTTCTCGTCGTCCGGCGTGCCCTTCGGAATCGCGAACCCGATGCCTCCCAGTTCCGTGTATTGCCTGACGGAACCTTTCGGCGGAAGGGCGATGCCAAAGTCGATCCCGTTGCTTCTCAGGCCCGGCGCCAGCCAGGGGCCGTTGATGTACATCGCGAGCTGGCCGCTTTGCATCAGACGGTCCAAATCCGCGCCGGTGGCGCCGATCGGGGTGACCTTCTTGTTGACCGCCAAATCCTGCATCCATTCGAAGGTGGCGACGTTCTCCGGCGAGTTCAGCACGGACTTGTTGTTTTTCAGATCGACCACGTCGCCGCCGTTGCCGATGATGAAAGAGGTGAAATAGACCGGGGCGCCGCTGACCGGCATGCCGAATCCGTACCGGTTATTTGCCGGATCCGTCAGCTTGACGGCGTACTCGGCCAGTTCGTCCAGCGTGGCCGGCGGCTTCTCCGGATCCAGCCCCGCATCCCGGAACAGCGCCTTGTTCCAGTACAGATAGAGCCCGTTCATCTGCATCGGGAGCATGTAAAGCTTTCCGTCGCTCGCCCCCAGATCCAGCGATCCGTTGACGAATTCGCCGCGGTCGGTGCCCGTGGCGTCGAAGAAATCGTCGAGGACCTGGAAGGAACCGTTCTTGATGTACGGCACCGCCCAGCCGGCGATGAACGCCACGAAACTCGGCGCCGTGTCCGTCGCGATGGAAGGCGGCAGCTTCTGGTTCAGCTGATCCCACGGCATGATGTCCATTTTGACTTCGATTTGCCCTTCGCGGGCATTGTTGTAATTGTTGACAATCTGCATCAGCAGCTCCCCGTCCGGCCCGGTGAACCCGTTCCAGAACGTGATTTCCACCTTTTTCGCCGGAGTCTGCGATCCGCCGCCGGAGGCGCCGCCTTCCGCCGAAGGCGACTGGCCGCCGGAGGCCCCGCCGCTCCCGCTCCCCCCTCCTCCGCAGGCGGCCAAAAGCAGCAGGAACACGGCGAGCATTGCCGCGAACGCGGCGCGGGTCCACTTGACAAGTTGCATGTCCGATCTCCCCTTACCCATGTTCTGTCTTCTCGCAATCAGGTTGCTGCAAGCTGCACGACCATGGATCCGCTTACAAATTTTCTTTGTTCAGCCCCCGCCGTTTCGGAAAATCACCCCCGCCAAAGATGACGATAATTAAATCGATTTAAAAACGATTTAAATCGATTTAATTCCATTGGACGAAAAACCACCCACATCAACGGTCCTCTCCACCGCAGGATTCCCGCACGACCAATTCCGCCGGCACCACCGTTTGCTTCGGTTCCACCGGCTGGCCGGTCAGCGTGCGGATAAGCTTCTCCGCCGCGATCGTGCCGATCTCGCGCATCGGCTGATGGATGGTCGTGAGCGCCGGAATCGTCATCGTCGCCATTTCGATGTTGTCGCAGCCGACCACCGCCACGTCTTCGGGGATGCGACGGCCGAAAGATTGCAGCGCTTTCATGGCGCCGATCGCCATCCGGTCGTTTCCGGCGAACACCGCGTCGTACTCCAGGCCGGCCTTCTGCATCCGCACGATCGCGTCGTGGCCGGATTCCATGGTAAAATCCGCTTCCACGACAAGATCGGGGTCGTACGGCATGCCGCGGTCCAGCAAGGCTTTTTTGTAGCCTTCCAGCCGTTCAATGCTCACCTGAAAATCGAGCGGCCCCGTGATGTGTGCGATCCTTTTTCTGCCCTTGCGGATGAGGTGTTCCGTCGCCATGTAAGCCCCGCCGAAGTCGTCGCGCTCCACCGTGAGCACGTCGCCGCGGTGCCATTTCCCCAGATAGACCACCGGGAAGCCCGATTCGACTATGCGGCTGATGTTGTCGTCCTTGATGGAGGACGGCCAAAGGATGATGCCGTCCGCCCGGCGGTTGCGCAAAATTTTGTCGTAGGAAGCGGCTTCGTCGGATTCCGTCGGCGAAGTGGACACGAGCAGATGGAAACTGTGGCGCACGACCACTTCGGTGATCCCTTCGAGCAGCTGGACGAAATACGGATGCGAAAACGCGTTGTGCGGCGTGTTGGGAAAGATGAGCGCGATCGTCTCCGCCTTTCTGGCGCGAAGGCTGCGGCCGATTTCATTCGGCACGTACTTCAGCCGCCGCGCGATTTCTTCGACCTGCCGCCGGGTCTTGACGTTCACCCGGGGATCACCGGCCAGGGCGAGGGAAACGGTGGCGGTCGATACACCCGCAATTCTGGCGATGTCTTTCAGCGTCACGTGGTTCTTGTGCATGACATGGTTCTCCATTCGAAAACCGGGCATATCACCGCGTCAGCGCGATTTAAATCGATTTAAATTCATTGTAAACGATTTCTTCCGATTCGTCAACGGCAAAGACGGGCTCCGAAAAAGGGGGTTGCCGTATATGAACAAATGGAGGAAAAATCCCCGGGCGGTTTCCCGCCCGGGGATTTTGCGAATGCGAGCCCTAATTCTGCTTCTCCGGCTGGTTCACCGGCAGGGAATTCGGCCAGTAGTAATTGGGGTTCCAGGGAGGCGTCCACGGCCCGTGCGTGGGAATGTTCGTCCAGTTGCCGGGTTGTCCGAACCTCCACTGTTCGTGCATTTGCCGGTGCGTCAGCGGATTGCCCGGCCTGTGGTATTCCGACTGGGGCCCCTGGATGTTGCCCCTCGTCACGGCGTTGTTCAGACGGTCGATCCAGTCGTGGGGATGGTTCTGCGAGTGGCGGCGGACGGCAAATTCCGGGTATTGGGCCACGTTCCGCTGGTGATGCACGCCGCCGGGCCGGGTCGCCTGCACGCTTTGGGCAATCTGCGGGTTGAATCTCACTCTCCAATATTGGTAAGTCGTCGGATGCAGCGCCGTGGTAACCACACCGGCTCCCGCGCCCATGACGCCGTCACTCCAGGAATCGGCGACGGCATCGGTGAAATCCCGGCCCTCCAGGAGTTCCCGCGTGACGCCGCCGGTCATGCCGGATGCGAAACCGGCGGCAGCCGACCCGAGGCCGTACGGACTCATCAGGCCGCGGCCAAGAAGGCGGATGGGTTGACCTCCGGCCGCCGAACGGCGAACCGACGCCCACATGCCGCGCGGAATGGTCCCAAGCCGCAAGGAACCGGCAAAAAACGCTCCGCCGACGGCCCCCGCGGCCATGCCCGAGATGCCTTCCCGGTATGCGCCTTCCAGCGCCATTTCCCACATATCCCCGCGTCCGCGGATGCCGCCGTGGTAGATTCCGCCCGCGAACCCGGAGAACACCCCGGATGCGAGGCCGGACACGGCTCCTCCCGCCGCCCCGCTGGCGACGCTGATGCCGAACCCGGCCCATGAGGAGGAAGCCACCGCCGCCGACCCTCCCGCCGCGGAGAGCAGCCCGGCGCCGACGGCCGAAGACACCGCGCCGAACGTTACGGCTCCGATGAAGCCGGCGCCGAACCCGATCGCCGCCCCGGCCACCACGTCCCAGACGTCGTAGTCGTCTCCGCTCAGCATCACGCTTCCCGCGCCAATGACCGCGCCGATGGCCCCTACGATCAACCCCGCCACGATCAGCGGCGGGAGATCGCCGTCCGGGTCCAGGGCGTTGACCGGATCGTGCGCGGCATAGACATACGGATTCGGGCTGTGCGCGTGCAGCAGCGGATCGCGGGCCAGGAAGAGACCGGTCTGCGGGTCGTAGAGGCGGTGGATCGTATGATACAATTCCGCCTCCGGCAAATACGGCATGGCGTTGAACACGGGATGGACGCCGATGGCGCTTCCCGGGCGCTGGCCGCCCGCCGGATCCCGCACCTCCGGAATGCCGAAGGTGCCGTAACGGTACGTTTCCGCCGGCTGCCCGCCGCGGTCCGTCGCGAGCACAAGCCGGTGCAAGGCGTCGTAATGCAAACCGAAAGTGCCGTGCGCAGTGGTGGCAACCGACGGAACCAGAAGCCCAGGATGATGCGCGAACTGGCGGACAGTGCTGCCGGAGCCGTCTTCCTCATGCAGGAATCGGTCGGAAAAGTGGTACCGGTTCGCCGTTCCGCCCGCGGTTTTCAACTGCGCCAGCCGTCCGAACGGATCGTAGGCGAATTCCATGAGCACCGTTCCGTCCGACGGCCTGGAGATCCTGGCGATTCTCCCCAAGGCGTCGTAGACGTACAGGCGGTACGGATCGGCGATGCGCACGCCGCCCGCGTCATATTGATACGGCTGGCCGTCCACGGCGACGATCCGATGCGCCGGTCCTTCGGTGTAAACGGAAACCAGCGTCGTTCCGCCCTCGGTGACCGTCGCGGTTTTCCGCACGTCCGCATCCGTCAGTTCCCAGGTTTGGATGCGGTTCGCCCCCGCGGCCGCCGATTCCGCCGCCGATATGGCCGCGTTCTGCTCCGCCTGGGACGGATGGTCGGAAAGCGGCGCCAGCGCAAACTCCGACCGCTCTTCCACCAGCCGTCCGCGGGAGTCGTAAACGTAATAGAGATTCGAATCGTGCAGACCGACGATCTGCGAGACCCTGCGGCGGTTGAGCAGATCGTGGCGGTATCGCGCCGAAACCCATGCCTGGCCGGACGGGTCGAGGTGATCAACCCGCATGAGCCGTCCTTCCCCGTCGTGGAGCCACAAGCCCGACGCACCGCTCGCAAATCGCTCTTCCGCGACACGATGTGCGCCGATGAAGCGAACTTCGTGCAGAAGTCCCGCGGAAGAGGCCCCGATGTCCACCGGCAAAGCCCCCGCCGACAGCAGATGGATGCCGGTGACGCGGCCCAGCGCATCCCAGGCATGCTGTTCCTTTCTCCCGTCGGGAAATTCCAGCGTCATCCGCATGGCCCGGTCGTCATACTCCGCCTTGAACGCCCGCCCGTTGAAACTGTCCAACGTGAGCCGGTCCAGGCTGTCGTAACGGCGGATCGCCACCGTCCCGGACGATTCGGCCCGGACGATCCGGTTCGCCCCGTCATAGGCGAACCGGTGCGGCGCCACCGGCAGCCGCCCGCTTCCGGCCGTCGCCGTGAACCCGATCAGCCGCCGCGCGGCGTCGTATTCGTATTCCACCGCGGAACCGTCCGGGCTTTCTTCCCGTGCCAGGAGACCCGCCGCATTGTAGCTTCTGCGGAATACGGATCCGTCGGACAGGATCGTTTCCGTGATCCGGCCCAAGGGGTCCCGCCGGACCGAAGTCGTCGCTCCCGCGGGATCGGTAAAGGACACCTGACGCCCGAGCAGATCCGACTCGTGCCGGTACCGCAGGGCGAGCCCACCCGGATCGATCACGGTTTCCAGCAGCTCGCCGAGCAGGCCGTAGGTACGCTGACGAACCACACCGCCCGCGTCCACTTCCCGCACGGGGAGATCCCGGGCATCGTATTCCCGGCTGAGCGTTGCGCCGGACGCGTGCCGGATGCGCACCAGCCTTCCCCGCTCGTCGTGTTCGAACAACGTCTCGCGGCTTGACGTCCCCGCCGGTCCCGCTTCCGTCTCCTTGATCAAAGCGGGATGCCCGTCCGGACCGTACGAAATCTCCCTGGTGTTTCCCAACGGGTCGGTAGCGGCGACCAGCTGTCCCAGGCCGTTGTAGCGGTACTTCCACTTGTGTCCGGAGGGGCTTACTTTGCGGACGCACCGGCCGTCGGCATCGTACCATTTGACCATCGTCTGCTCGACGGCTGCCTCCGGATGATCGTCAAAGACGAATTCCGTGTAATGCGTAAGCCTTCCCCGCTCGTCGTACTGGTAACGGGAGGAACGGAGCAGGCGCGCCGGGCCTCCGTCTCCGGGATCGCCTTCCAGCCGCTGCGCCGTCGGCAGATCGAACGGTCCCCATTCGTTGACGATCCGGCTGCCGTTCGGGAGCACCGCCTCGGCCACACGCCCGAAAGGATCGTATTCCAGCACGTGCGGGTCGGAACCCGGTTCGTACACCCTGGTCACGCGGCCGACCGTGTCGTAGATCCAGCGCGTCGTTGCCGCATGGGAAGTGCCGGCCGCCGACGTTTCCCGCAGCAGGAGCCCCCGCTCGTCCCAGCACCGTTCCGTGACCGTGCCTTCCGGGTCCGTGATGCGGACGGGTCTTCCCTCATGATCCGGCTCGATCTTCCATACCCGCGGACGGGCGGTGTTGTTCCCGATGACGATGCGATGGAGCCGACCCGCCGCGTCAATGTCATAGACGTCCTCGATCCAATCCCCCGCGATGACGCCGTCGCTGTACTCCCCGCGAGGCCGTTCCACCCGGCGGACGCGGCCGGCGGCGTCATAGTGGTAGCGCACGGCGTCCGTTTTCCCGCCCACGGCGGGGAGCACGCATTCGCGGAGGTTGCCCCTTGCGTCGTAGCGATACGTGCGGACGCTGCCGCCCGGCAGTTTCTCCTGCGACAGGTAGCCGAACGCGTCGTAATCGTAGGCCGTTGTCCGGTTCTCGCCTCCGGCGTCCTCTACCACTTCGCGCAGCATTCCCGCTTTCGGCGACCCGGCGGGTTCATACCGGTATTCCCGGCGCACGCCCTCCGGACTGACCATCGCGGTGACCTGGCCCCTCGCGTTCGTCTCAATAAGCGTCACCGCCTTCTGCACGGTGCCGTCCGGCAATGTGGCGTCGGGCCATTCGATCCGCTGCGGATTCCCCTTGGCGTCATAGCGCAGCCGGACCTCGCTGCCGTTTTCGTAGCGGATGCGAACGGGAAGCTGCAGATTCGGATCGTAATCGATCCGCTGGATGATCCTGCTCGGGACGGGGTGAAACGGGCTTGCCCTGAGCTCCACGCGCAGGAGATTTCCCCTGTTCCGCGGGTCGGGGTTCTTGTCGTCCCAAACCCACAGCGTCGAACTTCCGTCGGGGCGCACCAGTTCCGTCAGATTCCCCTGTTCGTCAAAACGCCTTTGGTAGATCGCCACCCGGTACGACCCGTCGCGGTTGAGCCGGAACCGTTCATCCAGCAGATCCCCGCGGTAATTGAACGTGTACGTCCGCACCGACCCGTCCGGATGCAGGACGGTCGTCCTCATCGCCGCGATGTCCACAAACTCCGGGGAATCCGGAACCCATTGAATCTGTTCGTACTGGAACTGGTAACAGACGTCCCCGATCCACTGCTCGATCACCCGGTTGAACTGCGGGTCGCCCGGATCGTCGCAATACTTGTTGACCAGCACCACATTTTGATCGTGATCGATCTTGCGGATCAGATTGTGCCGCATGACCCGCAGCGGGGATCCGGAATCATACTCGTAGTACGTGCGGATGCCGTCCGGATAATCCTCCGTCGCCGGTTCGCATACGCAGACCAGATGTTCGTACTCGTCGTAACCGAAGCTTACCCTTCTCCCGGCGTGGTCCTGGACCGCGTCCAGCAGGTTGCAGTCGTTGTAGAAAAACGCAAGGCCCCTTCCGTCGTCATCCTCCACTTTGACCAGCCGGTTCAGGGAGTCATATTGAAGCGCGATCTTGTTCCCGTGATTGTCCTCCACCCCGACGAGCGGAATCCGTTCCGTGTCGGTCCAGCCGGGAGGCCTGGCAAAAAGCAGCCGGCCTCCGCCCTTCGTCAAAATCTCGTATCGCTCGTCCAGGTCGGATACGCGTTGCAGTTTTTCAAACACGCCCCGGGGCGGTTCCCAGGACCCGTCTTCGCCCAGGCGGAACACATCCTCGTGCAGATGGCCGTTCCAGCGGGCGATATCGCCATTGTTGAGCGGACGAAGATACACGTTCCAGTTGTGGTCCCAGTTGTATCCCAGCGGGCCGTAATAGGGGAAACCGGACAGGTAGCTGCGGACAAAACGGATCGGGATGAACGGGGTCGGCACATCCAGATCGACGGAGCGCAGCTGCAACCGACCGGACATCAGATGCACCGGATCCCCGTTTTGCGCGTCCGATTGCGAGGTTTCCCCGGTATGGTCCGCCCGCTCCTCGCCCGGCGGCGGATCTCCCCGAAGCCCCCGCTCCAACTCGTTTTGCGCTTCTTCGCCGGACATGCCGCGGGATTCGAGGCCATCCCGGACTTCCCCTTCGCCTGCTTGATTTTGGGGATCATGCAACGCCTCCGCGGGCGTCCGGATATCCCCCGGATCACCGAAAGACCCGCTGTTGTCGGTTTCGACACGGGCACCGGGGGGCTCTTCCGTGCGGGGAGCCCCCTGCTGGTCTCCCGAATCCGTCGCGACCACCCGGGGGCTGCCTTCCGTCGGCGTTCCGGCCCGCGTCGGCCGGACGACGATGCCCCTGACCCTCTCCGGGCAGCCTTCGGCCCGGGCCGCCCTGTTGATCCGGTTTATCACCCTCCCGGGAGCGCTCTCGAGAATTCCCAAATCCCTTCCGCCTTCGTTGATGAATCTCACCAGCTCGCAAGCCGTTTCGAAATAGCGCGTATCCCCCGGCTCCATGACGATGCCCTGTGCTTCCAACGTTCTGCCGGACACGTTTTTCACATAATATCCGGGAATCGTCCTCACCCCCAACCCTGAAATCCATCGCGGACGGACGCTGGCTTCATCATGGACCCGTTATTTCAGGAACTTCCCGGGCTTCTTCAAGCCGACGCCAAGCAGGCTCATTTTCAGGCGGGCAACGTCCCGCAGTTCAATGCCGGCGATTTTGGCCAAATCTTCGTTGCGCATATCCAGCACATCGGAGACCGTCACTTCTTTCGGCGACTTGTTCAGGTGTTTGGACAGGGCCTCGGCGATCTTTTCATCCAGGCGGCCGACGACAGGCCTGCCCAACTCCGTCCGTCCGGCACGCGTTCTGACGACGTAAGACGACAGCTGCCGGGCGAACAGATCCGTTTCGATGAAGCTCTTGCCTTGGCTCGGAGCCGTGCTTGTAAAGGCGCGGATCATGCAATCCCGGATGAACTCGATCATGTCGTTGGCCTGGCGGATGAGCATGCCTTGCGGCTGTTGCGCCAGCTGCGCGGTTTGCGCCTGTACCGGTACACGGCCCGCCTGTCCGTTTCGCTTTCCTCCGCAGCCGCAGTCTCCGACAGCCATGGACACGTCAGCGATGTTGCCGGAAATCGGGACGGCCGTCTGGCCGACGGCGTAACCGGCTGCCTGGCCGACCGCGGGACCGACCGCTTGGCCCGCGGAAAGGAGAGCGCCCTGGTGAAGCCGGCGCATTTCGACATTCGGAACCTGATTTTCCCGGACGTTTTGGAGTTCCGGAACGTAAGCGGCCGTGTTCGGGTTCCAAACCGGAGTATCGACCCTCAAGCCGCCCCAGGGAGCGGGGATGTCGAAAACGCCGATCACCTTGTCGGCGGGCTTGTAGGACTGGTTGGGACCGGTGTCGCAGCAGCACAGTCCGCGCGTCGTTACGACGAGCTGAAGCTGGGTGCCCACTTTTCGGATCCGCTCCTCGGAGCGCAGCCGGACCTGCACCTGGCGCCGGGCATAGCCGGATGTCTTTTCAATTTCGTCAGGACAATCGAGGCACACGCCCGAATCCTCAAAGCAAATATGGCCTTCCGCTTCAGCGTGGACGGTAAGCGTTTTCCGGCTGGGATCGATCCTGACGGAAGTCGACCCGTGTTCGGAACTGTTGACCAGATCGGTATAGCTATCAATGATATAGCCGTCGGGAGCCTGGTAGATGACATCATCCTCGCTGCGCGTCTTGTAGCATTTGTAATTCACATCCCAGCAGGGACCAAACGGAGGAAGGCAGGCACGCAACTTCCTCGTCCCCGCCGGTTGGTCATTTCTTGTCGGAATGCGCGCGGTCGCCGATGCCAGGTCCGTGACGTCCGTTTTCCAGTCGTATTCCAGAATGTCCTGCTCGATGATGTGGCTTGTATCCAGACGGACGGACACGCAGAAATCTTCCTGATCTTTCGGCTGTCCAACCACCAGGATAAACTCCTGGATTCCCTCGACCTTGCGGGGTCCGCGCACAAAACCGGAGGGTTCTTCAATGATGTGGGGGCGGGGCTGGACGAAGAAAACGGCGCGGTTGGTTCCCAGGTGATAGCTGTTCAGCAAATGGTACATTTGGGAAAGCTGCGTGGTGAACGAATAGGACTCCCGTTTTTCCGTAGAATTGTCGGTCGTGCGGGTCACCTGGGATTGGTCGGTGTTGAGACTCTTCGTTCCCCACTGTCCGTTCGGGGCCTGGTAGGTAAAACCGCCGCCGCCTCCCGTGCCCATGTAGGATCCCTGGCCCTGCATGCCGAATCCCCCGCCGCCCATATCGATGTCCAGCACTTCCAGCGATTGCACCGTGCCGGCGGATTTTGTCAGATTGGTCGTCTCCAGGGAGCGGGAGAGGCGTTCCTTGGTGTCGGTGGCCATTTCGTACATTTCGCGCTTTTTCGGTTCAAAATCGATGAAGTAGGGGTACTTGTCCAGCGGGATGTCCGGCTGGCTGCCCTTGGGTCCCACAACCACCTGCAAAATGGCGCCGTGACAAGGGTAGTAGGAACTCAAGAGGTCGGTCAGCCCTTCGACCGTCGTCACGTTGAGCCCGTCCCAGTCGATCTCGCCCTGAATTTCGTCGTCCATGGGCTGATAGCCCGTGATCGTGACGGTCACTTTCAGGAAGGTGACCTTGGTGTCGGGAAACTGCTGATACTCTTCCTCGGGCACGTACTTGAACACGGCAATGGAGCTGTGCCATTTGGGCGGCAGCCTGTCGTCGCACACCACCCGGTCCATCATGTCTTCGGTCACGCAGACCTTCTGCCATGGAATGTCCACCGGCAGGCCGAGCCGGAAAGGCGTGTTGCAAGCCATCGAATCCCTCCCGAATATAGATAGATTTTCTGCCTTCTGCATGCAGAATGATGGCGTTTTCAAGTATAGCAGTATCATAATTATGGGAAAATGAGCATTTTTTATCGTTTATGGCTAATGAAGGTGGGTCTGTGGAGGTGGTGGGATCCGGTATTTTTTCCGTGCATCTCGTCCCGGCGACAAGGATTTAGTCCTTGACATCGATCGCCATGTCAAACCTTTCAGCGAAGGTTCCATGCCGGCAATGTTTTTTCTCTCGTCAAGGTTCCACGTTTTGGTAATGTAGGACTTGGGTTCCAGATGCAATTCTCTGTTATTTGTCAGGATCATTTCGTGCAAAGAGGAACGGGGACAATTCTCCTTATCGACAAGAGGCACAAGTCCTGCCTGTTGTTGCGAGGCATTCGACCTTCGCCCCGGGAAATGAGGCATTGATCTCCGGGTGGGACTGCTCCATGGATGGTCAACCGGCAGCCAAATTCGATCTTTCCAGATTGGATTGAACGCACACGAAAAAAAACGGTGCAAAAGCACACCGGGTTTTTGTCTGCGACGACCCGATTCAGACCGCGCAGGACGACGCCTCCGGACCCGTTCCGGACCGGATCATCCGGCATACCGGACCGGCCATGTAGGCGGGGCTGTACGCCAGGTCGTTTTCCAGCCACCATTCGATCAATCCGAAATGCGCCGACGCCACATACGCGCCCAGCACCTTCGGGGGAATGTCCGGCACCGAATTGGAGGCGGCAAACTTTCGGTAGAACGCCTCTTCAATCGCCCGCTTCATGCGCTTCGAAAACGCGGGAACTCCGTTTTCGCCCAGCATCACGCGGTAGATATCCGCGTTGCTCGAAATGGCGGACCATCGCCGTTTCCCGGGCGCACGGCCGGTCCGCCGGCGCGGCATTTTCCCCGGACATCAGCGACGACCCGAATTCCTGCAGCATTTCTTCCATGCTCTGCTCCAGAAGGTCGTATTTGTCCCGGTAGTGGAAATAGTAATGGTTGGAAGTTCCTTGAATCTCATTTTCTCCCTCGCGGTCTGTCCGTTTTTCATCCTGCCCGGCGCCTCAGAGTCCGGATCACCTCCTCCAGCTCCCTATCCTCCGATATCTGTAATATTATCTTACAAACTAACACGTTAATCATTTCTTATAACCCCAAAAAGAATATTTTATGTAATATAAAATAACAAAATATCTGCAAAAATATTGCGATTCCCAACATTTCATGTTAGGATATCTCCGGTGTTACTGAAATATATCACTGATATAACAGTCATCAAAGGAGGCGAGCCACTTGAGTGTCATCCTCGTTCACGGAAGCGTGGAAACCAGCACGGCGCCTCCTTACATCGAAGGATTGGAGCAGGCGGCCCGCAAAGGATTTGAACGGCTGCAAACCGCCGGCAGCCGGCTGGATGCGGCGGAAGCCATCATGACGGAACTCGAAGACAATCCGCTTTTTAACGCGGGACTCGGTTCCGTGCTGAATCGGGACGGCTATGTGCAAACGGATGGCGCGATCATGGACGGCGCCACCGGAAAATTCGCGGCGGTGGCCGCCATGAGGGGCATCCGCCACGCCGTATCCGTAGCCCGCAAGGTAATGGAATGCACGCCGCATGTCGTATTGGCCGGAGAGGGCGCCACCCTGTTTGCCAAAGAGCAGGGATTTGAAGAAGAAGATTGCATCACCGAGGAGCAATACCGTTCCTGGAAAACCGCCATAGCGTGCCTCGCGGAAGGCAAAGAGCCGGCCTTCAGCGCCTTTACCGGCCTGAAAAAAGAATCGGATACGGTGGGATGCGTGCTTTTGGACGACGCGGGCCGTCTGGCGGCGGCCTCTTCCACCGGCGGCTCTTTCCTGAAACTTCCCGGAAGAGTCGGAGACACCCCTTTCATCGGCGGAGGCATCTTCGCCTCGCCCGAATGTGCGGTCGTCTGCACCGGCAGAGGGGAAGCCTTCATCCAGACCCTGACGGCAAAATTTGTGCATGATTGCATCGCCGCCGGACAATCCCCCATGGAGGCCGCGCGGCAGGCCATCGCCAGAATGACGCAACGGACCGGACAATACGGCGGGCTGATCGTCGTCGACAGGCATGGGCAGGCCGCCGCCGTTCACAATTGTTCGAGCTTTCCGGTGGTATTGTTGAAAAACGGAATCAAGGCACCATTCGAAGCTGTTCGGCTGTAATGACCTTTTTGCAGGCGGTGGTTCCCATGACGAATGCTTCAGCAAACAAGATGTCGTTGACGGAACAGGTGTACGAGCAAATCAAGCACATGATCGTGTACGGCCAGCTGCGCCCCGGAGAAGCGCTGAGCGTCGGCGAAATGGCGGAACGGTTCAACGTCAGCAAGACGCCGGTCCGGGAAGCTTTCAACGCACTCAAGCATGACGGCTTGATTGAAATTCTTCCCTATAAAGGATGCATCGTCAGCCAGCTGAACTTCAAAGATATGGGAGAGCTCTTTACGCTGCGGGTGCTGCTTGAGGGCGGCGCGGCGGAGCTGGCGGCCATCCATGCCACCGACCAGACGCTGAAAACACTCGACGAACTGATCGAAACCCATGCCCGCCTGCTCAAGACCGCGGACGAAGTGCAAATCATGAAGCTCAACTTTGAATTTCACGTCGCGATCGCCGAAGCCAGCAACAACCTGAGGCTGAAGAAAATGGTGACCAACATTTTGGATAAGATGCAGCGTGTGCTGTATCTCGACCTGAAAATCGGCAGCCATTTCTCCCTGAACGATCATATCGAGATCGCGGAGCTCATCAAACGCAAGGATGCCGCGGGCGCCAAACAGCTCATGATCGATCACGTGAACAGCACGCGCCATCGGGTTTTCTCCGCGGAGATCCTGTAAGCGTACAAGGAGGTGTCTCTTCGTGTCCGCCGCGATTCTCGAAGCCGTGAATCTGACGAAAAAATATCGGGGGCTGACCGCCGTCCAATCGTACACGCTTCGCATCAAGCCCGGCATCATTCACGGCCTGATCGGCCCCAATGGCGCCGGAAAAACAACGGTTTTCAACATGTTGACCTCGCTGGTGAAACCGACGGAAGGCAAAGTCCTGTTTCTTGGCCAAGACATCACCGGCTTGCGGCCTGATCAGATCGCGAGGCTCGGGATCGCGCGCACATTTCAGAATATTCGATTATTTAAAGGCCTCACTGTGCTGGAAAATGTCATGGTCGCGGCCCAGACGCACAAGACGTACGGCCTGCTGTCCACCTTGTTTTGTCTGCCCGGCTTCCTGCGGGGCGAAAGGGAGATCGTTCGCCAATCGGAAGAACTGCTTGAAACCGTCGGACTGATACCGTGGAAAAACCACAAGGCCGGCAGCCTGTCTTACGGAAATCAGCGCAAGCTGGAAATTGCGCGGGCCCTGGCGCTGAAGCCGAAGCTGCTTTTGCTCGACGAGCCGGCCGCCGGCATGAACCCGAACGAGTCCGCCGAACTGATGAACATGATCCAAACGATCCGCGACACCTACAATCTGAGCATTTTGCTGATTGAGCACGACATTCCGTTCGTCATGAAGCTCTGCGGACATATCCAGGTGATGAACTACGGCCAGCTGATCGCGGAAGGCACACCCGGGGAAATCCGCTCCAACCCCGAGGTCATTCAAGCCTATCTGGGGAGGTCTGCGGAGCATGCTTAAAGTGGAAAACATCAACGTTTACTATGATCAGATCCATGTTCTCAAAAACGTCTCGTTCGAAGTCCGCCGCGGGGAACTGGTCGCCCTTCTCGGTTCCAACGGCGCGGGAAAAACGACCACGCTCCGGACGTTGTCGGGACTCATCCGGCCCCGCACGGGAACCATTCAATTTTTGGATCACGAGTTGACCCGGACCCCGCCTTTCAAAATTGTTTCTTTGGGCCTGGCGCACTCGCCGGAAGGGAGGCAAATTTTCACCCAGCTGACCATTCTGGAAAATTTGCGGATGGGCGCCTATACGCGAAAAAAGTCCGACCGTCTGCAAGACGACATCGAATGGATCTACAGCCTGTTTCCGGTGTTGAAAGAGCGGGAGAAACTGCCGGCCGGCGCGCTGAGTGGCGGAGAGCAGCAAATGCTGGCCATCGGCCGCGCGCTGATGAGCAAGCCCAGGCTCCTGCTCCTGGACGAACCTTCCCTGGGACTGGCTCCCCTCATGGTCGGGAAAATCTTCGAAGTGATCCGGACGCTGAAGCGAAACGGCATCACCATTTTGCTGGTGGAACAAAATGCCCACGAAGCGCTCCGGATTGCCGATCGCGCTTATGTGCTGGAGACCGGTTTCATCAAACTGGAAGGCAAAGCGGCGGATCTGATCCAAAGCCCGGAAATCCAAAAGGCTTATTTGGGAGGCTAACCCATGAGTTACTCGTCGGAATACTGGATTCAGCAGTTTTTCAACGGGCTGGGATTGGGAAGCATCTACGCTTTGACCGCCGTCGGCTACACGCTCGTTTACGGCATTCTTCGCCTCATCAATTTCGCGCACGGAGATCTGCTCATGATCTCCGCCTATACGGTGGCCAGCCTGATTGGCTTCCACCTGCTTCCGTACCCGCTGGCGGTGGCCGCCGCGCTGGTGTTCGTGGCGCTGATCGGCCTGACCATCGAGCGGCTCGCCTATCGTCCGCTCCGGGGCAAACCGGAAGAGACGACGCTGGTCACCTCTCTCGCCGTGTCGATTCTGATCCAGAATCTGGCCCTGATGATCCTTTCGCCGCAGCCGAGGGCGTTCTCGCTTCCTTCCTTTTTCAGCGCCACGATTCGGATGGGCAGCGTTTCGTTTCCTTTGATCAACATCATCATTCTTTTGATCACGGCGATCCTGCTCTGGATGCTGACCCTGATGATCAAGAAAACGAAAATCGGCATTGCGATGCGGGCCAGCGCGGAAAATCTGCAGGCCGCCCTGCTCATGGGGGTCAACCTGAATTCGATCGTCAGAACGGCCTTTGTCATCGGGTCCGTCCTGGCGGCCGTCGCGGGGATCCTGATGGCGGGACGCTACGGCAGAATCGATCCTTTCATGGGCTTTGTGCCCGGCCTGAAAGCTTTCGTGGCCGCGGTCATCGGCGGGATCGGAAGCATCCATGGCGCGGCGGTGGGCGGCCTGATTCTCGGCTTCGGGGAAATTTTGTTTGTTGCCATGCTGCCGCCGGATCTGTCCGCCTTCAAAGACATCTTCGTTTTTCTCGCCCTGATTTTGATGCTGCTTGTCAAACCGAGCGGTTTGTTCGGGCGGCCTGCCGATCGGAGGGTGTAAGGCTATGGAACCTGCGCCGGCGATTCGCAAGTGGACGGACAGAGCATCCGCCAAATGGCTCCTCTTGGCCGCGGTCATCGTGCTGCTGGCGATTGCCAATTTTACGCTCAGCACGTACTATCTCCGGATCATCAACCTGGTCGGGGTCAACATCATTCTCGTCGTGAGCCTGAGCCTCACCAACGGCTTTGCCGGCATTTTCTCGCTGGGACACGCCGGATTTATGGCGGTGGGCGCTTACACCACCGCACTGCTCACTTATCCCGTGCAGCGCAAGCCGCTTCTTTTTCCCAACATGCCCGAGTGGCTGCAATTCGTTGAACTGCCCTTTGTCGCGGCCTTGCTCATCGGCGGCTTGCTTGCCGTCCTCTGCTCCCTGCTCATCGGAATTTGCGTGCTCAAGCTGCATGGGCATTATCTGGCGGTCTCCACGCTGGGGTTTACGGTGATTGTCAACATCCTGGCCGCCAACCTGACGGATTTCACCCGCGGCAGCAGCGGGATCTCCGGATTACCGCCCTTCACGGACATGTGGTGGGTTTACGCCATCGCGGCCATCACCATCTATGTGGTCTGGCGGCTCCTGCACTCCGCCTATGGCCGGGCGATGCTGGCCATCCGCGAGGATGATCTGGCCGCGGAGGCCATGGGGGTCGGCATCGTCAAGCACAAGCTGCTTTCCTTCTGCACGGGCGCCTTTTTCGCGGCGATCGGCGGCAGCCTGTACGGCCATTTGATCATGAGCATCAATCCCAACATGTTTTCCTACTCCATGGCTTTCGGTCTTGTGCTGATGCTGGTCATCGGGGGCTCCGGAAGCATCGCGGGCGCGATCCTGGGCGCCGTGCTCCTCACCCTCATCCCGGAGCTGCTGCTGAACAAACTGGAGCGCGGCATCGAACTGTTTGGCGTTCGATTGCCGCAGATGTACGGACTCAGCCAGGTGCTGATGTCGCTCGCCCTGATTTTCATCATCATCCTTAGACCCAAAGGACTGTTGGGGAAATAACACTTCCTGCAAAGGTTTTGGGAGGTGAGGGCAATGTGAAAATTTCGCGAAAACGAGACCGATCCGATGCGGTATTGCCCAGAACACCCGTAAACGAATAAGCCAAATCCGGAGGGAGAGAAACAAATGAAGCCAGTGAACAAAATGCTGTTCTTGCTGTTTTCCCTGGCGCTTGTATTGGCCGCCTGCAGCAGCGGCGGGTCATCCACAAGCAGCCCCAGCAGCCCGAGCCCAAGCCCCAGCAGCAGCCCGGCTGCCAGCGAACCGCCCGCTCCGGAACCTTCCGGCGGCGTGATCAAGATCGGCGCGCTCTATAACCTGACCGGCGGACAAGCGTCCCTGGACGTTCCTTCCCTGGCCGGCCTGCAGCTCGCGGCGGAAGAAATCAATGCATCCGGCGGCATTAACGGAAAGCAAATCGAAGTGGTTTCCGTCGATGCCAAAACCGACACCACCGCCGCCACCAACGGCATGCAGGAACTGGTTGACGTTCATAAAGTCGTTGCCGTCATCGGCTTCAGCGAAACGACCTTTGTCACGGCCGCGGGTCCTGTCGCGCAAAACGCGGGCATTCCTTTCATCACCTCGGGCGCCACCTCGCCGCTGATTCCCGACCTCGTCGGCGACTACATGTTCATGGCCGCGTTCGGCGATGACGCGCAATCCTATGCCATTTCGGACTATTCCATGGACAAGCTGAACGCCAAAACCGCATGGGTGTTGACCGACACTTCTTCGGACTTCACCAACAACGTCTCGGTATTTTTCAAAGAACGATTCACGGGCAAAGGCGGGCAGATTCTGCTGGAGGACAAGTACGACGGCGCCACCGACAACGACTTCTCCGCGCAAATCACACGTCTGCAAAGCCTGGATCCCCAGCCGGATATCCTGATGGTTTCCGCATTGCCGGACAAGGCGGGCATCGTCGTCAAACAAATCCGTGACCAGGGGATCGACATTCCGGTCGTGTCGGCGGACGGCTTCGATACGCCCGCTCTCATCGAAATGGGCGGCGTGCCGCAGACGAACAACGTGTTTTTCGCCACCCACGTGGCCCTGTCAAGCTCCGATCCGCTCGTGAGCAATTTCGTGGCCGCTTATACGGCCAAAACGGGTCATGCGCCCGAAAATGCGTTCGCCGCGCTGGGCTATGACGCCATGAAACTCCTCGCCGATGCGATTGCACGCGCAGGAAGCGAGGATCCCGCAGCGATTCGCGATGCGCTTGCCGCGACGAAAGGCTTCAAGGCCGTCACCGGCGAAATCAGCTTTGAAACCGGCCGCGTGCCCGAAAAGAGCGTCACGATTATCCGCGTCCAGGACGGGAAATTCGAGTTTGCGGACCAACTGACGCCCTGACGAAAGGAGTGAAGCCCAATGGCCTTCATTGGCAGCAAAATGACCGGCCACCAATACGCAAGCAGCAAAATCGACAAGGTCATCTTCGGTGTCGGCGCCTTCGAAAATCATGGGTACCATATGCCGTTTGGCACCGATGCGCTGATTTCCAACATCCTTTGCGAGAAGCTCGCGGAACGCGTGGAAGGGCTGATGGTGCTTCCACCGATCAATTACGGATACAGCCAGCATTACAACAAACTGCCCTTCACGGTCAGCCTGTCCGCGGAAACGGTCACCAATGTCCTGAAAGAAATCCTGGGCGAAATTGTGCGCAACGGCATCAAAAAAATCATTATTTTGAACGGGCATGACGGCAATATCGCCCCCATCGAAATTGCGGCCCGGGCCGTCAAGGTGCAGCATCCCGATGTCGTCATCGCCAGCCTGAACGACTGGTGGGTGGCGGCGGGCAAATTGGTGCCTCCCGGCACCTTCGAGGTGTGGAACGGCCTTGGCCACGCCGGTGAAGGCGAAACGTCCCTGGGCCTGGCCCTGTTCGAAGATTTGATTGAAATGGAACATGCCAAAGGGGTCGTGCCCAATCTTCCGGAATTCATCGACATCAAGTGGCGATTCGATGAGCTCACCGATACGGGAGCCTCAGGGGATCCCGGCGTGGCCACAAAAGAGAAAGGCCTGAAGATCGAGGAAGCCGTGCTCAATCTGCTCGAAAACTTCATTCGCGAAATGGACAAGACGGGCTGGACCTACGGATTGAAAAAGAATTCCCCTGAGAAGCAAGCTGCACTTTAAGGCAAATCACCGCGCGCCAGCGGCATCCATACGGCACACCGGCGCCACAAACAATTCGGGCTGTCCCTTCTGGTTTTGATAACTTTGCGGGACAGCCCTCTGCTTCTTTTTGATGCCACGCTATTTCTATGCTTTTTTTCCGGGAAGTAATCTGTCCAGATTGACCGTTCGACGGATCGGCCATGTTTCGGGATTTTCCGGTTCGAACTGTTCCTAATAGCCAATCACTTCCTTTGTGATCAGCGTCGGCGTGGAAGCCCCCGAAGTGACGGCCACCCTGCAGTCACCCTCAGGCACACTTCTCGCTCTCCTCAAAGTAACGCAATCAAAGTTAAAGCGGGAATAGTCCACTTTCAAACCATCCCACTTGCTGCCATCTTTAGTGCCTCTCCGAATCGACATCGGCTTACCGCCGCTGGTTCCCCTCAAATTCGTTGCAATCCCCGGTGGTAACCGTCAGGTCAGGTCGATTCAATTCCTCATAGGTACGATCCAAACATACTGGAGGGAACGTAATGGCGACGACCAACGACTATGTTTCAATTCCTCTTAGGTACGATCCAAACCCGTCTTCTCCGTGGGCACCGCGGTACTCCGCGACCAGTTTCAATTCCTCATAGGTACGATCCAAACGTGTTCGACCGCATCCAGCCCGTCTTTACGACCTTAGTTTCAATTCCTCATAGGTACGATCCAAACGTTCTTCGATCAGTCGGATTTCCACGATGTCATCAGAGTTTCAATTCCTCATAGGTACGATCCAAACCATCCGAATCCCTACCATCGACTATTTCGTTTACGGGTTTCAATTCCTCATAGGTACGATCCAAACCAGGTTAGCTTTACCCGCCCGACTTCCCCCGTGGCCTTGTTTCAATTCCTCATAGGTACGATCCAAACTCGTCGGCCAGGCGTTCAACTACGCGGGCCGGACGCAGGTTTCAATTCCTCATAGGTACGATCCAAACTGATTCAATTTCTTCAAATGGTATTCCTTTTGGACGTTTCAATTCCTCATAGGTATGATCCAAACCCGGCGGCGCCGCGTACTGCACAGGAAACGCGATGTTTCAATTCCTCATAGGTACGATCCAAACCATTGGCAGCCTATATGCTCATGCTGGACGGCGAAGTTTCAATTCCTCATAGGTACGATCCAAACCCGATACACTTTTCGGCGCTCGAAGTCCGAAATACGCGTTTCAATTCCTCATAGGTACGATCCAAACCCATTCGCAAGCTGGACAGTTCCGGGAACGAAATCTGGTCGTTTCAATTCCTCATATGTACGATCCAAACCCGAAAGCTGGACAGTTCCGGGAATGAGGTCTGGTCGTTTCAATTCCTCATATGTACGATCCAAACGGGGGTGGTCTGAAATGCAACGCCTGAAAGCACTCTTTGTTTCAATTCCTCATAGGTACGATCCAAACCAGGACCCCGCCTTCTTCCATCTTACGTTTGACGAGTTCGTTTCAATTCCTCATAGGTACGATCCAAACCCAAGCACGGGGTTTGCGACAGCAAAGGCAGCATCGAGTTTCAATTCCTCATAGGTACGATCCAAACCGGTTTGCCCCACGTTTCCCGGACGCGGGGCCGGATTTTCGGTTTCAATTCCTCATAGGTACGATCCAAACGGTAGACTCGACAGGAAACGTCTACTGTGCGCATGCCGTGTTTCAATTCCTCATAGGTACGATCCAAACGGTCGCTCCGTATTTGATGTTCGGTGCCGACAGGTTGCGTTTCAATTCCTCATAGGTACGATCCAAACCGGCGATCGATCTTCTGCTGAACGACTACTTCGACGTGAAGTTTCAATTCCTCATAGGTACGATCCAAACTATTCTTTTCGATCGTCGCCTCCAGCGATTTGGCGGTTTCAATTCCTCATAGGTACGATCCAAACTCCAGTGATGATCGGGAATTGAAATTGATCTACCAGAAGTTTCAATTCCTCATAGGTACGATCCAAACTTTGCGCCGGTGCCACGGCTTTTCCTGTACGAAAGTTTCAATTCCTCATAGGTACGATCCAAACTTCCCATGGAGGTGATCCACCGCATGGAAAACATTTTGTTTCAATTCCTCATAGGTACGATCCAAACTTTGAGATTCCGACATAGAAATCCCTCCGTATCGTTAAAGTTTCAATTCCTCATAGGTACGATCCAAACGGTCGCTCCGTATTTGATGTTCGGTGCCGACAGGTTGCGTTTCAATTCCTCATAGGTACGATCCAAACCGGCGATCGATCTTCTGCTGAACGACTACTTCGACGTGAAGTTTCAATTCCTCATAGGTACGATCCAAACCTAAAGCGAATCCTCATAAATTCGAAAGCGCATGGTAGTTTCAATTCCTCATAGGTACGATCCAAACGAAGGTTCTGCTTGACGCCGGATTTACAGAAGAACAGATGTTTCAATTCCTCATAGGTACGATCCAAACCTTCAAGTCAAATTTGTAGTGAATGTGGTTATAAAAATAGTTTCAATTCCTCATAGGTACGATCCAAACTGTACGGCCCTCTGTGGATACCATATGCAGACGCTGGTTTCAATTCCTCATAGGTACGATCCAAACTCGGTGTTCGCGGCAACGACATATTCCAATTCTCCAGTTTCAATTCCTCATAGGTACGATCCAAACAATACCTGAGCAAGAAAGCGGTGTTGGAGTTTATCAAATGTTTCAATTCCTCATAGGTACGATCCAAACCATCATCTGGCTCCAAGTAACGATTGCAATACTCCTGAGTTTCAATTCCTCATAGGTACGATCCAAACAAAAATCGCCCTGCAAGCCGCCGGAGACGAGGGGGGTGGTTTCAATTCCTCATAGGTACGATCCAAACACTCTAACCAGTTCAAATCCGCAGGGGCTCCAGGGAGTTTCAATTCCTCATAGGTACGATCCAAACCTGACTTACGGCATCAAAGAATTCCGGGAAGACGAGTTTCAATTCCTCATAGGTACGATCCAAACTCCTTTCTGTGCAGAAACCGCGCCGGATCACGCGGGATAGTTTCAATTCCTCATAGGTACGATCCAAACGTTATTATATTTCCTTCCTTCTTCTTGACGGCGTACTGGTTTCAATTCCTCATAGGTACGATCCAAACAAAAGGTGCTGGACGACTATGGGCCGCGCAAGTCGTGAGTTTCAATTCCTCATAGGTACGATCCAAACAGCCAAGGCGTTCCATCCACATCCAGAATATCCCCCTCAGTTTCAATTCCTCATAGGTACGATCCAAACCATGGGACTGTCCAAGGCACTTGTAACCGGGTTGAAAGAGTTTCAATTCCTCATAGGTACGATCCAAACCCCAAAACCGTTGGGCAATTTACAGGAATAAAAGAGTTTCAATTCCTCATAGGTACGATCCAAACTTGCATACCAGCAAGGAATTGATCGGACGTTGTTGTAGTTTCAATTCCTCATAGGTACGATCCAAACTTTCGTTTCCGCTGATGTCCTCCGCTGATACCTGTAGTTTCAATTCCTCATAGGTACGATCCAAACCCTTCTTCGCACGTTTCGTTCTGGATTTCCCACGTCGTTTCAATTCCTCATAGGTACGATCCAAACCTCATGCCGAGCCCGCTCCCCATCTGGGTGTACATGTTTCAATTCCTCATAGGTACGATCCAAACCGGGTCTTGACCTGCTTTGTACAACAGGCAGAATTCGGTTTCAATTCCTCATAGGTACGATCCAAACTAGTAGGATTTGCTGTAGAGCGTGTTCCCATCGGCATGTTTCAATTCCTCATAGGTACGATCCAAACCCGGCGGCGGGAAAATGACGCGCGAATAACTTCGATGTTTCAATTCCTCATAGGTACGATCCAAACCCGTAATTTTGTCCCCCGGCTCCATGCCTTCAGCAATGAGTTTCAATTCCTCATAGGTACGATCCAAACCCGGCCAGGTCGGGAAAACCTTCGACTGGGTTCCACTTGTTTCAATTCCTCATAGGTACGATCCAAACGCGAAAGAAGCCCTATCCACCACAATCGAACCAACGTTTCAATTCCTCATAGGTACGATCCAAACTGCATCTCCGGGCAAAAATAACCATTGAAATTTACAGTTTCAATTCCTCATAGGTACGATCCAAACCCCAAAAATCCCCGTCATTACAACCCTGTGATCAAACAACTGCGCATATTCTGTGAGCTTGCTTCTTTTTCATCATATCACAAAAATCTTGTGATAACATACCATTCCGGCTCAGTCGACTTGTCGTCGACCCCCGGGGGTTTTTGCACGATCGGGGGTCGACGACATTCCAAAACCAGACCTCAATCAACCTAAACAAACAAATCAATCGGCCCCTTCTCGACTCCGAGGATTTCCCTGCTGCTGTATCTCTGCGTTCGCCATGTGTAAATGATCACAGAATCCTCTGACAAATTCATGATTCTTTTCATTTCCGCTTTCAGTTTTTTCAGATTGACCTCGCTGATTTCACCTTCAAAGACCGAATTTTGCACCCAGTTCAGATATTTTCGGCACGTTTTCAACGCCTTGGCCACCCTTTTTTCCCCGACATCATAGACCAGAACGACAAACAACGAACATGCCCTCCCGCCTGCACAATATCATTACCATAGCGCCTCGAACGCCACAAACTCCTCTTCGCCCATCAAGTGCTTCTGCAGCTTATAGAGCTCCAGCCGGATCAGCCTTCGATAGCTGACCTCCCGTCCGAGTGAGCGATGCTTGATGGTCGTTTTCAGTTTCTCTTCCCATTCTTTCAAAAATACTTTCTTGCCCACATCAGTCAAAAGTAATCCACCGCTTTCTCTGATAAAGTGGGACTTGGACAACATTCCTTGTCCGACAACCTTGAAAATTACCCGGTCAACCAGCACCGGCTTGAAAATTTCGGCGATATCCAAATTCAAGGTAAACCTTCGAAAATTGGTTGCATGCAAATACCCGATGCGCGGATCCAGATGCGTCTGGTAAATTTCGCTTAATACCTGCGAATACAGCAAAGAATTGCCAAAGCTGATCAGCGCGTTCAGCTCGTTTTGCGGCGGCCTCCGGCTCCGGCGGTCAAATCGAAAATCCGGCTTCCCCAAAATATCGTCAAATGCCGAATAGTAAGCTTCCCGCATATGCCCCTCACACGCCATTAGTGAGGGTATATCGGGTTGTACGGATACTCCGTCCAGTTGGGCCTCGATCGTGTCAATCGCCGCTTGCACTTGTTTGCCACGGCTTCGGTAATATTTCAGCGCACGCAGCATGTTTCTGCCCAATCCGGCCACGAAACGCCTGGCCAAATCCAGCCTGCGTCTTTCATCCAGATAATGTTCCGCCTGTTTCAAAATCATGTAACCGGAATTGTAGTGCTCCCTCGGATAGTAGCTTCCGGTGTAGTAACCATAGTAGTTGAAAAAGTGCAGAATGATCTCCTTTTGCGTGCAAAGTTCCAGTACCGATTTGTTGAGCGTCACTTCTCCAAACAACATCAGTTCCTGGGTATCTTCCACCGGCATGTACTGTTTGCCCTGTTCCGTTTCAAGCAACAGGGTGTTATCCTTTCGCTTCAACTCTCCGCTGCTTAGCACATACCTGGTTTTGCGCATGCTCATCCCTTCCCCGTCCGTCAAACGGAACCTTTCTGTCCCGCTCCTGTCAAGCCCAGCAAAACTCGCGGTAGGCGCACTTGCCACAAAAACGGATTTTTTCCGGCCGGGGAGGCTTTGGAGAAGCAATGATGCGGCGAATTTCCCGCACCGCCTGTTTAAGTTCGGCCACCGCCTCTTCGTTCAACGTCACCGGTTTTCTTCGTTTCTCCTCCGGAAACCGAAGCTCTCCCTCCGCCTCCACACCGGCTTCACGTAATTGCCACAGATAATACAAAAGCTGCATTGTCGCACTTTTTTCGAATTTGGAGGACTTTTTGACCTCCACAACGAGCAGCTTGCCATCCCTTTCGCCTGCGATATCGAGTTTCACGTTGTTGAAAGACAGTTCCTTTTTCTCCCGGGCATACCGCCATTCATGCAAAAACCGGCCCCATTCGAGATTTTCGTCGCGTTCATCCGGAAACAATTGTCGTGACATGAGCCATGTTTCCCGCTTGCAGATGTAAAAGTACCAGATCAGGGTGCCGGTGATGCCTGTCCATTCATGCCTCTCTTCGACAGCGGTTCCCGCCATGACACCACCCCCAATCGGACCATCAGAAAAACAGGGATTCCGGATCATCGTCACCCAGCCAGCCCGTTTCCGTGCTGTATCCCCGTGCGCCATGGAGGCATGGAATGCGTCTTTCCAGATACTCGTCCCGGCTGACCGACCGGATCGCCATTTTGCCCGGCACATTGATGACATGATAATGAAACAGAATCATGAAGGCTTTGCGCTCTTCCGGAGAAAGGTTCCGCAACCAGTCCCGATCAAGGTAGCGTTCGTAAATTTCCTGGGCGTTTTTCACACCAAACCTTCCAAGCAGTTGAACATAATGCTCGGGAACCCAGCGCTGCAACTCCTTCGGAACATCCCAAGGAACGAACATCGGGAGCCGAAACGCTTCATTTTCAAACGGTTCAAATGAGCCAAGGACGGGCCAATTTCCGGCGCACGCATCGGCGATGTCCTGCAGGCAGGCCTCATATGTATTGTACTGGAACATCCGCTCGTAATAGGTGATCAGCAGCTGGCGAAGTTCCGCTTCGGTCCAACATTGGGTTTCATGACCGGACAACAGCTCATCCGTAAGCGTGCGCAAAAAGCACTGCTTGTAAATAAACATCCGCGTGTCCGTTTCCCCGTCACGGAAAAATGGCCTCACCAGAACGGTGCCTGTCTCGCCTTCCCCGTGCCGGTTCACGCGCCCGGCCGCCTGAACGATGGATGGGAGAATGGCATTTGCCCGAAACAGAAATCCGAAGCTGACGTCGACTCCCGCTTCAATGATCTGGGTAGCCACCACTGTAATGCGCCGACGGGTTTTGCTCAACAGATGGTGAATCTCGCCAATCCGAGCCTTTTTATGCAGGGGAATCATGCCGCCATGAAGCAGTCGCATTTCCCCCGTATTCGTCTCGTTTTCTTTTAACGCCTTGTAAACAAGCTGTGCGTCGCGCACCGTGTTGAGGATGGCCGCCAGGCTGCGCTCCGGTCGTTCTGCCAGCAAGGACGCAAGTTGATGTTGGTCAATCGGTTCATCCGACCAAGCAAGGTGATAGCGGTTTAGAACAACCTTCACGTCCGGACACAATTCCGCCGGCTGCCTTCGCAAACCATAACGCATCGGCGGCATGGTCGCCGAGAGAAACATCACTTTCATTCGGTACATTTGTGCCGCCGCTTCCAAACCGGTCAGCAGCAAATTCCAGCCTTCCGCCCGAAAGATCTGCGGTTCGTCGATGATGACGACGCTGTTGTGGAGCCAGGCACGGCGAAGCACATGCTGCGCCCTCTCCGGGAATAGCGCCTTGCTGAACTGATGGAAGCTGGTGCAAATAAGCGGATGAGCCCATGATTCCATCATCAGGGATGTGAAGGAGGTCGCCGAACCTTTCTCTTCAATTTCTGAAGGGGACTCCTCTGGCAGTACGGCCAGCGAATGGTGCTCGAGCGGAGCCATTCCGTATGTCCGTTGCATGTCCTGCGACGCTTGCTCCAAGATGGATAGATAGGGCGCTACGTAAATGACTTTTGCATACGATTCGTTTCGCACCATCTCCAATGCCAGACGGAGCGCAAGAAGCGTCTTGCCGTATCCTGTGGGCAGACCGATGGTGACGAAATCCGGGCCGCCTGCCCTGCGGTAATTCTCCAATGCTTCTTCCTGAACCCTTGACCGCAGCTGTCCCATCTTGCCTTGATCCAGGGTTGCAAGAAAAGATCCCATCATGCGAGCCGACGATTCGGCCTCCTCCGGTGTCCAGAAGCCTTCAGGCACCGGATGGATGCTGAAACGGTCCGCCGCGATCAAGGCGGTGGTGGCCTGGCGCCATTCCTGCAGGGAACGCATCTGCTGCAATGGTGATGCGCCATGCGTCTCCGGATCCAATTCATCGAGACGCATCTTTTCCAGGGTACGGTTTACCCGATGAATCCAGTCAACCAGAGACGGCGGCAGCAACGATTCATCCGCAAGCTCCGGCAGCTCGTTCCGTAAAAAACGTTTGATGCCTTCCATATCCAGGCGATCCCATTCGAATCTCTGCAACCAGGACGGATTCGAACCGGCCGTCAGCGGATCGAGCCGTCCATGATGATCGGCGATGTCGCACGTCATCCGCAGCCAGAACAGTCGATGCCGGTCCCACAAACGATTGTTCTCGAGCCACCGATAAGCCAGCCAAGAAAAAAGAAAGGCGCCGGCAGCCGCATGCGCCGGGCCTTTGCGAATCGCGCCCAAACTGCGGACGTATGCCTGCCAATCCGGATGCGCTTTGTAAATGTCATGGCACAGACCGGCCAATCTGTAGACAGGGATCAGTTTTGGCTCAGGGCATCTTTGGGCCAACCGGTCTGCCGTATCCCGCAGATGATCCGGGAGCGGAAACACCCGGTCGTCGGCGGACGGCCTGGCCCAGCATTCGTCAAACGGGATCAGACGAGACATACGACTTCCTCCCGGAAGCGGCAAATCAGGCCGTCTTCTTCGTCGATTTCCCGTTTGGGCCTGAACCGGATGGGGCGTCCGAAGCGTTCATACAAATAGTCGATTGACCGTTCAAAGGTGCGATTGCCCAAGTACCGATGCATGAAGCCTCCCGCGCGGCTGTAGTTCTTGCCGGGTTCCGGAACAAAGGATTCGATGAAGCGTGTCGGGACGACGGAGGAAGTCTCGATTTCATCGTCGGTCCGGATCGGAACCACTTCTTCCACTGCGTCCACAAAGATCGGCTTGGTGAGCGCAAACGCGCTGCCGAGATAGGTGTGATAGACAGCCTTGTCGTTTTTCAAATGTTCCATCAACGGTTCGGTGTACTCCGTCCCCGCGTAATAGATCCGGTAAGCAGGTGACACGACCAGCTCGATGGACGTCGGCCGGTTGAAGGTGGAGGAACTCGAGTCCTTGCCGAGCATCGATAGCTGTTGAGCCACGATCCTTACAGGAGCAAGCAGCGACAATCCCACCCGATCCGACGTAACAAAGTCTTCAATGCCGAGAATGGCGCCCACCAGACCTTTGATGGCCGTCGGTGTCATAAACGGATAGGTGAGCTGGGTGTTTGTGGTGTCCGGCCTTCGGAAGAAGGCCAGATCACCACGCACGTCAAACACGACACCTTTCATCGCGATCACCTTTCACCAGAGCGGCTGGCGATACGGTTCAATATCCCCCCGGACCGCAAGAGAAGGATTGACCCAGATTCGGCAGCGGGCGATGCGGTCGCGTTCCGCCTGAAGCCGTTCAAGGAGAGCGGTCACATCCAGGGTGATGTCCTGCAGGGAGGACGGACGGACATCCGTCGCCTGCCAGGCTTCCCTCTCGGGAAGCAGCCGGATCAGGTCCTCCAGATATCCGATGCGATAATGCGGATCGTGATATTCGACATGCACCAGGAAAAGCGGCTGCTGCTGTCCCCTACCCCGGGCCTGCCTGTGCTGGGTGCCCTGCCAAAGGGCACGCAACAGGAGCTCCTGATCCTCCTCCGTCATTCCCGTCTGCCTGGCGTTGGTCGCATTGATCACGGCCGGCATGGCGAACACCGCAAAGGGCACGGTGTAGGTCGTCCAAATCGTGCCCTGCGTTTTTTCTTGTTCCCCTTCCTTGGCCCCGTCGGAGCTCGGCATCACCACGGTTCCCTGCACATACTGGGTATCCACCGGATGCATGGAATGCGCCCAGCCGAATTGAACAGGACCCGTCAGGTGGAATGACACCTTTTTCACCGAAAAAACGATGCCGAACGTGCGAACGTCGAAGCTGTGACGCAGCAGCACCCCTTTCGGGTCGCTCTCGAATTCTTTGGTTTTGCCGGCATCCGCCGCGATTTTGGCTGCCAGGCTGCCGCGGCCAAGCAAAATGCCCTTTTCGTTTTCAATTTGCTGGACGAAGATGAAATGACGCTTGTCCGGTCCGCCATCCGGGTAGAGCGCGAGCACAAAGTCGCGCACATCGCGTTTGATGCTGACGTCGCTCAATGAAATCCTTCCGTCTTCTTCCGGGAACAGGCGGCGCGCATCGCTGTCGTTCAGCGGGTCGCGGTTGGGAATACCGTCTTTGACCGATTTGACAAATACAAGCTCTCCGTTTCGAATCGTCATGACATTTTATCCTCCTTGACATTTTCGTTCTCATTCCCATTTTGTTGCGGATCCTGATCCGCCTTTTTGTACATCAGATATCCCGACCAGAACGTGCTGACAAATTCGTTTCGATGCTTGTCCAGCAACCCTTCCTGTTGGTACTTCGGGAACAGCAGCAGCGCGCGTGCCAAAGCGGGAGCAAAGTTCTTTCCGATCCCGAGGTCGCGCTGCTCAATCAGCTTCTGGAACTCGATCAGACCGTTTTCCCATACCATCTGCGGAGTAAGCTTGCTTCCGAACTTGAGCATCCGGCCTTTCACAAAATCTTTCCCGGTCTTGGCGTAATAGGAATTTTGAAATTGCCTGGTCAACAAGCCGCTGACGAATCCCAGTTCCGGCACGCTCCATTCCGGCTCGCTGTCCCAGCTGCCGGTTTCGTAGGCAGCCAGCATACGTTGCCAATCCACTCGTTCATACCCCTTTCCCTCTTTCAGGATTTGATATCCGTATCTCCCGGCAAATTCCAGGAAAGCCCAGTAAAACAACAGTTCTCGCCTGACATGATGCCAAGCCTGCTGTTTTGCGCTGTCGTTGCATTTTCGCGCCGTGGACTCGTGAAGGCGATCCAGGCGAATCGGCTGGCGATGCAGCACTTTTTGCATCATGTCCCACACGTACCCCGGTCCGAAGGCATTGGCCAGCATGGCAGGCAAGTTTTCCAGGGAAGAATGGACGAATTCGTTGGGCAAGCCCAATGCCTTCTTGAGATCCGGGAGCACGATGCCGTGCAATTCTTCCAGAATGTCCTGCACGCGCCGCGCCACGCTGGGAATGACGTCCTCGATCATCGCCCGGATGTGCATATTGCCGCGCGAAAGATCTCCGGAATAATAAAGGATGGTCAGGCGATAATCGTCATCGCTTTCCGGAACGAGCAGATCCAGACCTGCCAAAAGCCGCAGGTGCAGGACGCTTCTGCTCATGTTTTCATCCGGACGCAGCATGAGGCGGTACTTGCGGAACTGCTGCTCCGAATCCCCATCGAGCAAGGGCAGCAGCATCGGAATTCCATAGATCTGTTCATAGCTTGTCGCTTTGATTTTTTGACGGGCTTCGGCGTGCATGACGGGAGCGAACATTTCCTTCAGGATGGCCGAAGAAATCGGCACCTGAATGGCCTTCATGAACTGCGTCCCGTAGTAAAAGTACTCGTAAGTTTCGGGATCCACTTTGATGCCCTTGATCCACTCGTCATCCTTCCAATAGATGGACTTGGGCAGATCCCAGGTGGGGGACATCCAAAGCCACGATTTGTTGTAAAGCGACACCACCCGTTCCGATTTCTGATTGGTAAAGGTGGAAATTTCGTCTTTCGACTCCCCGAGTTCCGTCGCTTCCCGCACCTTCGATTCACGAATCCATTCCAGCACCTTGGAGCCGTCAAGCGCCATCCATTGCCCGCGCCGAACACCGCTTTCCTGAATCCGGATTTCTGCAGAAGCATCAGCATAGCGAAAACATGCAAGGTTCGGATCAAAGATCATCAAGATGCCAAGCTGCTTGTCTTCTTTCAGCCATTTCGAGCAATTCGCAGCCAGCCGACTTGCAACACGCTGCGCCAGTTGCCGTAAGGTCGTCTCCTTTTCCTGTATGTATGGGACCGTTTTCAACAACCGAGGCAACAAAACATCGACCGCAAATTCCTCGGTATCCTTCATGGATTTGATGTGCGGGTCCCACAACAGATAGCAAGGCAAAGGATAAACACCCTGCGCATTAAGCGGGTTTCCGCCATTGGGAAAATGAAACGGAAATGCGACATTTCGCCGGGTGTCGACATTGAATTCCGCTTTTTTCCCTACTCCTTTCATCTCGCCGATTTGCATAAAATGCAACGCGTCGTGGTGTTCGTCCGGACCCAGTTCCACCACCCATACGTGCTGAAAATAATTTTTGCAAGACTCGCTGTCGACATCGGTCAGCCAGCGAATCCGATCCTTTATGGTCATCGAACTTCGCGCCAATGGCCGACCGATTCGCACGATCGCTTCTGCCAGCAAAGCGCATCCTCCTTTCCGAATGTTCAGATTACTTGCCTTAGCGAATGATCTCAAACACCCCAAACCCTTGAGACCCCTTGCTTCCGAGGCAAGTATGATATGCCCACCGCAAATAGCGCGGGTCGCCGGACAGTTCATATTCTCCCATCCAGCCTTCAATGATAAGTCCCCGAAAACGGGTGATCACTTTGTCGCGAGGTGTTACCCTGACCGGCCGGATGGCGACCAGAGAAGCGAGAAGTTCAGGATCTTCCGGATGCATGCTAAAGTACCTTCGTTTGAGGTTGGCTTCGACCATGGAGGAGAAAAGATCATGCTGCGGATTATAGTAATAGGTATATTTTATGCCATTCGGATGCGTCATCGTGCTGTAGACCACAAGGGGGCTCAGCATGCGAATCCGTATCTGGCTTGGCAAGTTCGATTCTTCCGGCAGCGCCTCGAACGATTCGAGTACGACGGGGTACTTTCCAATCCGCAACTGATCGGAAAGCAGCATCGATCGGGCGAACTCTTGCAAAAACTTGTCTATTGGTGAGGTGACGAGGAGTGAAAAAGGAGATTGAAAGATGATTGTCTTTTTCTCCCAGTCGACACGATATATTCCGTCAATCCGTGAAAAGGCGAAGTGCCGGTAAGCCCTGCCGCGATAAACGTATCCTTCTTCGTGAAGAAACTTCCTGTACGCTTCGTCGCTGATGTTGGCGTAAATGAATCCGATCAGCCAATCCTGGTAATTGATGGGCAGCTCTAGCGGCTGTTCGCATTTGAAGCGCAGGAGCATTCTCATGGATTCCAGACATTTCCCCTTTCTTGGCATGTCATCTCTGATAGCCCATTTATAGGACATACGACCCATTTCCTTATGCTTACTTTCAACTATAGCGTGGGACGATGATGTTGTAAATCCGAGACTATTTTAGCAAGAACATTTGACTACAGGTTGTCAGCGAATATTCGTTCGGGATAAAAAAGAATCCTCATAGGTACAATCCAAACTGTAGAGGCTGACGTTCTGCTGCACCCCGCCCGGTGTGGTTTCAATTCCTCATAGGTACGATCCAAACTGATAATCGAGGAACACATAGTACCCGGCCGCGACGAGTTTCAATTCCTCATAGGTACGATCCAAACAGGTTCTGTCCGGTCGGCGGGCGGCGCGAGTGGAGATCGGTTTCAATTCCTCATAGGTACGAACCAAACGGTTGTTGCTAGTTGCAGCCCGACAGATCGATAGCACCCGATGAATGCAATCAGATTTTGGGTATTGTTTTTAGTTTAGCTGTGTTTAGGTTTGCTGTTGTTTTTCTTGTTCCTTGGGGTTAGGTGGCAAACTGTGCTCGTCGCAGACTGGTTTCGGTCTCAAACGTGCTGGGCGTGCATGCGGCCACAAACATGGATCGGATCAGCGCTTGTCTGGAAAGTTCTTTGTTCTCCTGGAGGAACTTGAACCATGCAAGATAGTTGTCCATGTACTTGCTGGCAACGCCGGCAAACCGGCTAAGCCAACGTTTGTAGAGTGAATGGTAGTTGTTCACATTCTGGATGTGGTATACGCCTTTCACTCGTTTGGATTCGGTCGATTTGAAACGATAATGCGCAATGCCTCTCTTCGATGCAAATGTCTTGAATGCTCGCCAGGCGTCGGTACAAAGGATGTTCTGCCTGGAGATCCGGGATGCAATGTGCTCTTCCAGATGGCGGGTCAAGATCCGACCACGGCATATCGCCTTGCTGAAGGTTTGTTTCGTCCGGTCCTGGACCACCAGCACACAGACGAGTTGATCGCTGATGCCGCGTTTGGAAACACCGCCGCGTTTGCGAGGCTTTTCCACTTTACGGGAACCCTTCTCGGAGTAGGCAAAATACGTTTCATCCATCTCCACAATGCCCTCGAAAGGGGGGACGGACTCCATTTTCTTGAGAGCGGTCAGTACCTTGTGCCGCCAGTAGAACAACCCCTCATGCCGTACGCCCAGGATCCCGGCGCATTTGCGCAGGGAGTGGCCTTCCAGCATCAGCCCGATGTAGGACACCCACAATTCCTTGTTGCGACTGCGGTGCATTGGCGTGCCGGTGAGGTCGTTGAACGTTTTCCCGCAATGCTTGCACAGGTATCGCTGGCGGGTCACCCGTGATCCGCCGTAAGGCGACTGGAAAGTGCCGTTCCGGATCGCCTTGTGGTGACCGCAATGCGGACAGGTAAAACCTGCTTTGTGCTTCTGTTCGCGGATCTCTTCAATCAACCGTGAAGCGGCCGACTCTGCTGCATCGAACTCTTTGGAAAGCATCAAATGCACTTTCTTGCGATCGGCCGGGGAAAGGCTCTGCAGAAGACGCGTAATATCTTTGAAGTCCATCGCACACCTCTACGAATAAATGTTCTTATTAACAGTATAGAACATTCGTTCGTATAACGCAATTTTTCAACAATGAACCAAAACACAGCTTAGTTTAAAAATAAACCGTTTTGTATATTCCAAAAATTCCCCCAGTTTGAGCACCACCTGTTCGTGGTTGTAAGTATTATTCATTGTCTGTGCATGATTGATACTGTTTCGATAGTCTGCAAGTTCCGGATAAAACTTCAAATTTGGTGCAAGCGGTCTCCATCTTTCTATAAGCGACTGGTCAACATGATTGGAAGTCCGCGAAGAATCTTTATTGCGTCCAATTATTTCATAGATTACAGCTTGAATTAATCCTCTGTTCTTCCGATTCAATTCCAGCCCGGCATGATTGGCGAGAATTTCCAAGATCCCTTCTTGCAAAAAGGTATATCCTTGTTGATAAAGCTGATGATCCAAACACCACTGCACAATAAAAATAATGTTGTTTTCCAAGTCCCCGGGACGATACCCTTCAAACTTGCGTTCGATTTTGCTCAAAAGCTTTTGAAATGGCTTAAAATGGGGAGACGCACCTTCTTGCAGCAAACGCAATTGCAAGATGGCGTTCCGTATAGCGTCGTCCACCATCTGTCCGCGGCAAGTCTCAATGACCATGCTGACTTCTTTCAATCGCCGAGCCAGCTGTAAGAGTTGATCGTCTTCCCTGTTTTCAATCGGGTGAACGCTCATTACTTCCATCAATAATTTGGCGCTTCCTGTTCGCAGGTAATCGTCAACCGCCTGGGACCATTCAAATAAGGCCAGCATCTTTGTCAAATCATACAAGGGGTTTTTCTCTTGGCCGTGGATATAGGTTCCATAGAACAACCCGCCCAGCTTCGTTTTTTTCAGTACTCGCATATAGTTGGAAATGATGAGGGAAATGGCCGGAATGGATCTGAAGCTGTGAGTGATATCCAAGTAAATTTGGCTATTCTCTTCGGTCTCTTGTTCCAGTTTTTCAAAAAAATCCCAAAGCGCTTCTTCATTCTGATGTTCTTGAATTTCCACGGTCTTGATGCGAAATGCGTTCTCTCCAAACCGGGATATCAACGTACGATACAGACCTGACTCCGGTTCTCCCGATGACGACACACCATCTTCCCAATTCGTCTCGCGTGCGGTCCTGGTCAGAAAAACGACCACCTCGTCCGGCTTTTTCCCGCGCTGAGACAACATTTCAATAATGGCGACTTGAACAAAATTGGTCTTCGAAGATTCCCATCCGGCACATTGGTAAATACACGCGTCATAACGGGTTGTTCCCAGGAAAGTGTACAGTTTCCTCATGAAGAATCACTTCTTAACCTGATCTTGCTTTCCTTTCAACTGTTCTTTCAATTTCTCCAGTTCAATCAATCTCGGATCAATGTCCCGTTCTTTGAATTTTCGCTGCTGACCAACGTTCCGGTTTCGATTGCGATCGAACTGCTCTTTTTGCTGTTGCTTCGAAGGCAATTTGAAAATGCGTTCTTCCTTGGATAGAGCAAGAAACTCTTCAACCGTCGGCAAAACTGGAAGGTTCTTAAATTCCTGAAGGGTCATATAGCGGGTTTCTTCGCGCGAGAAAACCCTCTTGGTCATTTCAAGAAAATTCCGGATATGCTTTTGCTTCATCACATCGATGTCGAATTGTTCTTTCATGAATTCTTTATATTTTTCCACAAACTTTTCCGGATCTTCTTGGATGGTATACTGCTTGCGAAACGTCAAACGATCGCCGTATTTCTCGTCTAGACGCTCGACTTCCAGTCGGACGGAATCCCGAACCAGGCGCATTTGACCAAACCCGTAAGGTTTGCCCATCCCAACTTGCACGACGCTTGACGGTTCCAGTAAAATGGCCCAAAGCAGCAGCCCCAATTCATCTCCATGCAAGTTATGAAAACGAATCGTTCCCCTGAACCGGGTCCCGGCAGGCAATGGATGAATCGTGACCATCAAGTTCTTGTTCTTGATTTCCCCGGGCTGTACTTTGACAATGTCATCTTTGAGCCAATATCGCTTCATGCCCCGAATCCGGAACCCGGGATCGTTATAGCTCATCCATTCCCGTCTTTCTTTGGCGTCCGGCTGATGCAAATACATGGCATATGCCGATGCTTTGGGTTCACCCGGAATCAGAACGTAGCTTTCCGCAGGCTCCGGATTGCCCACAGCCTGAAAATCCCCAAACGATACACGGCTTTTGTATGACTTGCCCTGCTCACAGGTAAAACCAAACAAACTCACCGCATAATCCAGTTTGCGGCCTTCCCGGAAGGCTTCCGGAATGCCGTCATGCACGGAATAATCGTAGAAGACGCGCAAATAGGGAGTAAATCCGAAATAGGCAATTTCTCCGGTCCCCGGATCTTCCACAAAGAAAATCGGTTTTTTCTCCCCGGGACGCTCAGGCAAATGGTAGTACTGATACTTCCGGTTGAGATGGCGATTCCCCCCGTATTTCTTCCTGTTCAAATCGTTTCGGTAATGGCGAACCAGTTCGTCGGGAATCCTTTTGGCCGGAGCTTCGGCATCCTCATCCAGAATGACATAATGGCTCTTTTTGTTGCCAATAAAGCCCGACGAAAGAAGCCATCCGTCCATGGTACCGGCAGGTTTCGAAGCATCCCCGGCAAAGATGCGATGCACATTGTTTCGGTTATCAAGAGTAAAGCTGACCCTCAAATAATAGGGCTCGTAATCCGGATTTTCATAAACGCGCTCAATTCGCTGTCCGGGTTGATAGGATTGCCACACTTCCGGCCTGTACATATAACGGATGCGGGAATCGGACAGCCGCATGTTCCGCAGTTTATGTTCAGACAGTCTGAAAAACTGTTTGCCATTATCCAAGGTTTTTGACGGGCGGACATAATAATCGTCCCCTCTTTTTTCCACGATACCCGTCTTCAACTTGTCCGGAAGCAAACCTCGGAATTCCTGCTGCCTGGCCTGTTTGGCATGTCCCAACAATCCGATGCTGGCTGCATACTGTTCTTTGAGGCTCTTGTTGATGCTGGCCATGTCCCGGTACATGAACCGCGCATTCTGGATATCGTCCCGGTAATTGGCCAATCCCAAGATCATGACGTGGGAACGGATCATGCCCCGTATGGTGTTTCCCGGAATGGCATACCCATCCTGATTGCGAAAGAATCGCTTGACTCCTTTATTTTCCTTATCCTCTTCCGCGACAATCACCGGCGTGACGGCTTCCCATTCGAATTCCAAACTCCCGGAAAACAATTTTTCATTCAACTCATTATGTTTGGGCAGCTCATCCAAGGAATCATAACGAGCAATCCATTGTTCAGGGAAATCGATAAAGTTATATGGAGCCATTGCATAATGCGGACGATTAGCCTCGTTCATCGGCTGCCACCTCCCCGGCGTCGGATTCCCGCAACAGCTTCAAGGGGCGAACCCATGCAATATGATATTGACCGTCGGAATCCGCCTCCAGATAGTTTCGGACCAACAGCTTCTTTCCCCACTCTTTTCTCCTTCTGTGATCAATCAAGAACGCTTCATCCATTTTCCGTTCCTGGCCGGTTTCTTCCCTGTATAACGCCCGCAGCTGATCATCCCTGCGAAAAATATGCAACACCGACCGCTCGCCAAACCAGAAACCTTCCAAAAGTTGCTCCCGGTCAATTCGAATGGGGGCCGGCGGATCCCGGTGCACGACATCCAAACGGTCCCAATAATAAATCAGTGCCTGATTCAAAGCGTGCTTCATCAAGAATTGTTCATCCAATTCTTGGAACCCAACAAGCTTTGGCATCATCCGGCTCGCCCCCTGGCCAGCGCCGATATCCAAATATTCGCTTTTTCCGGATTCCTGACTTCATCTTTTGTAAAATCAACCACAACTTCGTCCGTTCCCTCCTGTATGGTGAGACATTTGCCCTTCAACCGGCCGCGTCCGGAAGCATATCCGCTCCCCAGCGTCAGCCCTTGTTCCGCCATATCCCGAAACGCCAGCAAAAGCAATCCTTGAGCTTGGTGAAGGACATCCGTTTGATCCGACAAGCGGTCCATCCGCACATACAATTCCAATTCGACCATGCCGCGAACCGTTCGTTCTTTCTTCAGCATTTGGAACATGATGCCGCCCGTCAGGCGATCGATGCGAATTCCTGTATAATCTGTTTCCCGGGCATCCTGAATGATCGCATCGGACGCGATGATGACGCCGGCTCTGCCTTCCAATTTTTTTTGCGCTGCATAACCAAATAGACGATTGGCGACTTCGGAAACCCCATAATAATTGGCAATCTTCTCGACATGGTGGCGCAAAACGCCCTTCCATGAAGATCCCGGAATGATATACTGCCCGGCAAGATTGCGGATGGAAACGGAATCCGGTTCGCCCGCTTTTGAAACGCCGTTGCCCCGGATGAGCAGCGGCGAATCCAGTTCCGCCGTAAGCCGGAACCGACACATTTTCCGAACAGGCGACTCTTTCAACCAGTCCGATGCATCTTTTCCCCAGGATTCCAGCCACGCCGAACGCCTCTGATCCGAAAGATAAGCAAAATAATCTTTGGGATTCCAACAATCGTATGCACGATGGCGAATGGCGGTGATTTCCACTCTTCCGGCCCCGGTGCTTTTGTATTTTCCCAAGCGAATGAACCCATGGTGCCACGCCGAGAAAACGCGGATCATAAGGTTCAGGTGAGCGTTTTGTTCCTCTTCATCTGCGGTCCATACCACCTTCCCGGAAAATCGTTCATTTGCCGCCACATAAAAACGATCAAATTTGCCCTTGTCGTCAGCCGAACCAAAAGCTCCGTCAATGCGCACTGCCGGACGCTCTTCAATGGAAACGACCCGCTCGCTGACCAAATCGTGGACATACAGGTCAGATACGCTCATTCCTTCTTCTTTTCGTTTTTTTCGTTTGCCAAACAAACGTACGGTTTCGGCAGGCTGTTCCTGTTCGATGAAAGCACGCCAGGCACCGGCCAGAGAAGATCCGGGAATGACGGCTTGTCCGTTTTCATTGATCAAAAGTTCATTTTCTCCTACTCCGATATGCAATGGACTTTTCAATGTGATTTCGTAACGAACTTCGTGAACCCAACGTTTCCAGCTCATGCCCGGCGCGCTCCCTTCCCCTTGCGGCTTTTCATCAAGCGGCGCAAACGGATATATTCCCGCAGCATGGACAAGGTTAACCGATAGGTTTCCTCTCTGCTGAAAATCTCCGACTTGTCCAATCCCGGCAAATCCAGCCACTTGAGCTCGAGCCTGTTGGACAGCGCTTCAAGATCGTCCGCTTCCTCAACCGCCTTTTTCATGAATTCCAGCCATCTTACTCCGTCAATTTTCGAAGAGTTCAGAGAATCGTAAGTTTTTTGAATCAGCCGTTCCTGCTTTTCGGTTGCACCGGTCGAATCCCTACTTTCTCTCGTTTTGAGATGTTCGATGTACTCAAATATCTCCCGTTTCCCCTGAGTCGGAGAAACATTCATCGCATGTCCCAACAGCTCCATCCAGTTTGCAAGCTGGGCGGAACTGATTCTTTTGTCATCGGTGGCCCGATCCAATTTCAACAAGTAATACTCCCTTTGTTTACGAATGCGCTGCAGCATGATCCGCTTGTACATGTTTTTCAGCATGGCTTGATCCGTTTCGGATCTGGAGGACGGAGCCTTTTCGGGTTCGTTTCGTCCATCTTGCTCTGAAACGACCAGCTGACGAATGTCCAGCCTTGGAAGCAACAAGATTCGGCCGTAACCGTCCGCCAGACGCTCTCCAATTCCTTTGTCCTGCAGCGCGGACAGTTTTTCGGGATCATGCTTGTCATGCAAACGGTACTTCAAAACGCTGCCCTTGCGAATGGCCTGCAATTGAGGCCATTTGGCTCCCCATCTTTGATTGAATCCCGACGTCGTGATCATTTGCACAGCGGAGCCTTCCAAAGAAACCTTTACGCCCAACCGGTTTTCCAAATAGGATTCCGGTACGATCGAACAAAGCTGCCCCTCTTCGTCACGGATAATGACGTCGGACAAACAATAGAGATACAGATATTCTCCCCATTCGAATGCGGACTCCGGGATTTCCGGATTCCGGGATGCTTCCCGCACATCCGTGATCTCACACAATCCGTAGCCGTTGCTGCGCGATCCGCCCAAATGCAATTTGCGGCCTTTGAAAGAAAGGAAAAAGTTCAAAAGATCCCCATCTTCTTCATCCATCGCAACCGCGGTGATGAACGTTTGTCCCGGGGCAATGGACTCGTAGCGATACAGGTTTGTCCGCTCACCGCGCAAATTGATGTGAAGTTTCCCTTGCGTCTCCGTTTCCAGCCATCGCCAGCAGCCGTCCTGATCTTCAGCCAGAAATCCACCCTTGATGCGGACTTTGCCGGCTGTCCCTGCCACGTCATCCAGAATATTTGCAGGCTGATTCAGCTTGCCTTTTTGCTTCAGCAGTTTCATTTCACCCTTGTCCGCATAGAGACAGGTGGGCAAAGGATAACTGCGTCGATTTCCGAAAGCGGGATAGGCGTTGAGAAAACGAATTCCGCCTTCCAGCCAGCGTTTTCGTTCCACCGTATGCTGATGCAGCTCCAGATTTGGATGTTGCTTGAGATATTCACCGATAAATGCGCCGCGCAAGGTGGAACCTGCGATATAATCCAACGCCAGCTCATAATCCGATTGTGAACCGGTGCTGCCCATTTTGACCGCTTGCAGTGTTCGGATTTCCATTTGTACATATTTGGTCATGACGCCTTCACCCACTCTCTGGCGGCCTCAAGGTATCTGTCCGTTACATTTTCTCCGTCTTTCCACAAGCTGACATGAATCCTGCCCTTGCCCCTGTGTTTCATGACCCCTGCATACCGCCATCCGACCAAGCCACATGTCAATAAGCCGATTTCCCGTTCTTGCAAATCGTCCATTCCAAACACTTCAGACACCAGTTCAATTCCCTCAAACAAAACCCGAAATTGGCGGAACGAACGATTCTGCATTGTACCAGTATCGGGATCGATGGCCGTAAAGTAACGGATGGTTGTCAGGGATTCGAAAACTTCCTGCGGGTGCAATTCACCTCTATGTATGGCCTCCAGGAACGGTTTGCGCACTTCCAGGGGAAGTACGGAATCGGTCAGCCGTAATTGACCTTCCACGAAATCGTGAAGACCGCCGCGGCCGAAGCAGCGTTCAATGACTTGCATCATGTCTTGATACAACCTGACATTACGTCCGCCGCTTGAAAGTGCGCGGGCGGCAAACTCCGTATGTTCCCTCCACATGCCTTTCAATCTTCGGGCTCCGTAACCTGGAAATCCGTGGTCATCCCGGACGATATCCAAATCCGCTTCCGCCGGAGCGGATTCACCGCTGCTAAAAATGGCCTCAGACTCCAGACGAATGAAGATGCGCCAGCTCATTTGCGGCCTTCCCCTTTCCCGATCACCAGCACGCTGTCCATGGCTTCAATGGCATCATAATAGGGGCAAACCCGGTCCGTTACCGTGAACATTTCACCCTCTGCCAGGCGAGCATTGGGCAATGGGCCAAACTTATTCGCAAGCCCATGTTCCATGACGTACCTTCTGCTTTCCACAGGCCCCCGTCTCAGCGCGCTGAGCAAACCTTTGATTTTGCTTCGGGCAATATCGTTATCCTTTACACGATGATATGCTTCCAGGAAATCATCCCATCCGTAGCAAGCTCCTCTTTCGACGTACCGTCCGGACAAATAAAACGGTTTCATGGTCAATCGGTAGATGCCGTCTCGATCCATACCCCGATATTCGCGGTTTCGCCATTGATGGAGGGAACCGCTCCAGTCCCCCTGCAGGATGTGAAAATCGAATGCCGACGCATCTTCGGCATTGCCGTCTTTGTCGATCAGAATCCCCGATTCCTGATCGCTCAGAATCCGGATTTTGGCCGCCGCACACAGCTGTTCGGCCAGATCATGCGCCCGGGCAAAAGGAAATCCCGACCTGACAAGGGCAATGCCGGCACAGGCGTGCATGCCGTGCTTCTCGCCGCCGATGATCATCGGGTGTTGTTCCAGTTTTTCCAACATGATTCTTGCCGCTTCAACACCCAGGGCGCCCGGCAGGATGAAGGAAATATCGTCGCCCGCAAAAATGATCGGACGATATGCAATGCCGTCCTGATAATGGCTCATGACAGGGGAGGAATCCGACTTGATCCAACCGGTCAAATCTTGCATCATGCCGCGAAAAGCCGCCTTGTATCTTTGGTCGATGTCTCTGCTAAATTGCTGGTATTCTTTCCGATATCGCTCGTTGAAAGCAGTGATCGATTCGCCGGGCTGCTGTTTGCAATAGCGCTTGAATGCTTGAAGTTTGGCCCCCATTCGGTTGCCGTCAATATGGATGACAGCTGTTTTTCCCCGGTGATCTTCAAGCTCGTCCATCAAATTGGCCAGTCTGACAAAACCTCCGGGAATCTGCAAATCCTTGAAATACTTTTCGGGATGATGGTCATTGTAAAACTTTAGTTTCGCCAATATTTCCCTGGAGACTGCTCTGCGCTCATGAGGCGTATAATCGCTTGCGGGAAGCTGGGTGGACTGGCAGCGCTCCTCAATGCCAAATGAAAGCTGACGGGGCGGCAAACCTTTGGATTTTTTGGCGTTTAGCGCTTCGAACAGACGGTCAATGCACTCCGGCATCAAATCCTTTTCCGGATCAAAAGCAACTGAAGCAATATACAATTCCAAACCGGGAAATGCCTTAAGAACATCCAAGGAAAATTCATTGATGAACCGTCGGCAATCGTTTTCATCTTCAAAAAAGTAAATGCTATGTCCGCCGCCTTCCAAGACGATTTGGTCATCGCGTCGGATCCAGCGTTTCGGCATGTCCTCGCTGACATGACGGATGATCATGGAAGCGCCGACGATTTCCTGCAATTTGTTGCTTCTGAAGATATAGTCCTGCTTTTTTCCCACTTCCACGATGGCCAACACGGACATGTCTTCAGCCCTCCATCCACGTGCAGCCCGCATCTTTTCAGTCCATAAAACAGACATCATTCGGCAAATCCCGGTAATTGGTCAAGGTCCTCCTGCTTTTGCGATAATGCGGATCGGTTTCGTCGCACTCCTGGATGAATTCCGTAAGAACTCCATGAAACCGGTTATATTCTTCCTTCCCGATCGGTTCAAAACCGTGAGCCAGCCAACTGAAATTGCGGAACTGAATCGCGTCCATGATTTTCGCCTTATGTTTTTCCCACACCTTGCCAATCGGTTCATTCAGTGCGATGAGCAGTTCATAGCTTTCAAACAACCCGATGGCAAGCCTGCCTTCGGAATTCCGTTTGAGTTCCAATCGTTCCCTGTGCTCCTGGGGTAGATTGGCAAGTGTTTCTTCCGTAATGTTTGATGTGTGAATGCCCCTTCGACGCAAAGCGAACTGCGCATACAGTTCGGTCGCCCGATACAGTCGGGCAACGGCATCGTCATACTGCTCCATTCTGGCCCGCCGCTCTGCATTCCGAATCAGATCGTAAACAGGAAGCGGAGTTTCCCTGTAAGGATCATGCACCGTATACGGCGGCCCGAACATTTTCATTTCATCACCAGAATCTCTTTTGTGCGAACTTCCGGCTTTCAACCAAACCACAAGTCCTGCCAAGCGTTCTGCGGTAATTTTGTATTCGATCATGGGTTGAATGGGATTATAAAGGTTGACGAAGAAATCCAGTTCCCCCCATGCTCCCATGTAATTAAACCGGTCCCAAAGATCAAAAGCATGCATGGCCACGTTGGCTCGGTCCAAAAATTTCTCGTCCGTCTCATCCGCTCCCAGTTTGCTGATATAGCGCACAATTTGCCTGGCTCCGCCGTAATCCTGCTGGAAAAGGAGTTCTTCAAACATTTTTTTGTAACGGCCAATCAAGGCAATGTTGCCTTTAATCGGTGTCAACCTGCTTCGGTTGCCTGTCACCTTGATCAAATTATCTCGACCGCCTTTCACCAAGATGGGCTGACAGTAATCAAATTCCGTAGCGGCCAGAAACAGTCCGGCGGTCATGGATTTTGTGCCGCCGGTATAGTCAGCAAAGACTTGGTGACCTTCGTATTCGCTAATGACTTTTCTCGCAACATCGTATGTCTCATATGGGTCGTCAGGGTCCACTTCCAATACGGTAGTCTTCTCTTTTGGAAAACCTGTTTGGACCAATACATTGGGTCGGGTGGGAGGACTGTTTTTGTCTCCCCCGCAAACCAAGCCTTCTCCTTCCACCATGATCCTGCTCGAACTTTTACCGGATGAACAAATAAAGTAAATGTAATCCGCCATAATCTCTTTGATGGATTGAACCAATGGTACATCTGACCCGCCTACGGTCATTACTAGGATCCTCATATATCTTCTCCTTCCATTTCCGTCCAAATTGTGCGTAATGCACTGAAAGACAGTCGGCGAATTTACGTTGAAAAATAGTGAATGATTAAATGAATACTGAAAAATCCACTTGGAATTGCATTGAAGGGCATTGTAGGGAAATTTCGGCTTGGAAATTGCTATGCGGGGTTAATTTGAATTTTCAGACTTTATTCCTGCCGAATGATACTTTAGACACTGTCTATATTCGACGTCTATATTCGACAAAATGCTCTTTTAGTCCTTCTTATTGACGCCAAATTTCGTCTTTACGAGAAAGGAATGTAAGCGTCAAATAGCCCCCACCTGTCAATCAGATGAGGGCATTGATAAACTGGTTTAAGGTTGAGATGCTCGGCAAGTCAGCGGCAACGATGACGACCAGGGCAAGAGCCGGTCCAGTGCCTCCGGATCTTTCGGATCCAGAAGCTGTGGAAGCTGCTCAAACAGATACTTCAAGTATTGGAACGGATTCAGCCCGTTCTCTTTCGCCGTTTCTATCACGCTGTAGATCGTCGCGCTGGCCTTTGCACCGCGAGGCGTATTGGCGAACAGCCAGTTCTTGCGTCCAATCACGAACGGCTTGATCGACCGCTCGCTGCGGTTGTTGTCAAGCTCCAGACGTCCGTCTTTCAGGAAGGCCGTCAGCTTGTCCCACTGGTTCAGGCTGTACGCGATCGCCTGTCCCAGCAGACTTTTCGGCAGTGTACGGGACCGCTGCTTTTGAAGCCATGCCAAATAAGCCTCCAGAATGGGCTTGCTTCGCTCCATTCGGACGGCATGGCGTTCTTCCGGCGACGCGTCCTTCAGCTCCCGCTCAATCGCAAACAGCTCATTGCAGAACGCAAGTCCCTGATGGGCTGCCGTTTCGGTTTTCGATTGTCCGGCGGGCAATGCCTTCAGCGCCTCGTCGAACTTGCGGCGCGCATGGGCCCAACATCCGACGAGCGTGACGCCTTGCACCTTGTGATAGCCGGAATACCCGTCGACGTGCAGGTAGCCCTTGAATCCCGAAAGAAACTCTCGCGGATGCGCCCCGTTTCGCGTCGGCTTGTAGTCGTACAGGACGATCGGCGGGCCCGTTCGCCCGGTCCGATACAGCCACAGATACGACTGCGTCTCGGCCGATTTGCCCGGCTCGCGCAACACCTGCAGCGTCGTCTCGTCCGCATGCAGAATGTCCTGTTTCAGCAAATGCTCGCGCATGCGGTCCACAAGCGGCGACAGCCACTTGGCGCCGTACATCATCCAGTTCGCCAGCGTCTGCCGCGAGATCGAAAGCCCCAGACGGGCAAACTGCTGCTCCTGCCGGTACAGCGGCTGGCTGTCCACGTACTTCTGCGTCATTACATATGCCATACTCGAAGGAGAAGCGAGGCTGCCCGGATAGACGGGTTTCGGCATCGGAGCGGTCACGATCGGCGTGCGGATCTCCTCGCGCTCGCAGCGACGGCAGGCATACACCTTGCGCACATGCCGCACCACTTTCGCCTGTGCCGGGATGATCTCAATTTCATTGCGCGTTTCGGTGCTCATCTCATGAAGCGTACCGCCGCAGCACGAGCAGACCCGCTCGTCCTCGCCAAGCTCGTACGTCACCGTCTCGATCGGCAGATGGTCCAGCCTGGCTTCGCGCTTGCCGGTTGGCTTGCGGCGCTCGTACGTGATCTTCTCCGTCGGCGGCTCCTCGCCTTCGGGCGTGGCAAGCACTTCCGCTTCGTTGAACAGATCGAATGCCAACTGATCCGGATGCGTCTTTTCGCTTGAGGCGCCAAAGCGCTTCTTCTGCGCCAGCCGGAACTGCTCTTCGTACCATTTGAGTTTGGCCGAAAGTTCGGCCACTTGCTGCTCCAGCCTGGCAAGCTGTGCCGCATATTCTTCGATGGTAAGGGTGGGATGATCCGCTCGATTTTCCATACGTTAGCATTTCGACAAGCCGGCCTCGATGCCTGCTGCAAGATGTGGCGAAACGGTGAACGTTTTTGCGCTAAATGACCGCTTGAGCCGTGACTTTGGGATGCGCCTGCCGCTGGCTCAGTTCAAGTCCGTCGAGCAGCCAGCGAAGTTCGCGGCTGGTGACGGTGAGCGTTCCTTCATGGCCGTTTGGCCACTTGAACGTCCCGCGTTCGAGACGGCGATAAAACAGCCAGAACCCGTTGTGTTCCCAATACAAGATCTTGAGCTTGTTGCGCTCGCGGTTGCAAAACACGAACAGGCACGGCGAGAACGGGTCAAGGCCGAAGCTTTCCTGAACGAGCGCGGCCAGAGAGTCGATGGACTTGCGCAGATCGGTCGGCCCGCAAGCCAGATAAACGCGCTGGACTCCGGCTGGCGTTAGCATGATGCTTCACCCAACGCACGAACGACTTCGCGGAGCAGCCCGGGGTCGAAGCCGGCATGAAGTTCGATCCGCGCTTTTCCAATGCAAACTACCAGAGAGGACGAGACGTCAGCTTTAGGATGGCCGTCGGCAACCGTAAGCGGCACCCAGCGGGGAGAGGATGTAGAAGAAGGAGAAGGCGGCATATTTTTCGCCTTGTAGAGCCAGTACTTCAGTTGATCTATTGTGCAATGATTGGCGGCACACCAGACGGACATGGTCATGCCGCTGGCGCGATAGTCGGCAATGCGCGCGGCCCAGAATTGACGGCGTTGTTCTCGGGGAGTCATGAGGCAACCTCCTGTTTGAGTGGATTGCCTTCATTTTCGCATGGATGTTGCGGGGCGTTGAAGGTGGGGAAGGTTTGACGCTTACCTTGATGCCGTATGTCACCATAACCGTAATGCATAGTCGCCCACCGTACGTGGGCGTGGATTGAAACATCGCCGCGGCAAATGGCGCAAACGTCTACGCCGGGTCGCCCACCGTACGTGGGCGTGGATTGAAACTCTTTAGAGAACGCCGGCCCTAGCGGGCAAACCTGTCGCCCACCACCATGGGCGTGAATTGAAACCATGACGAAAAAGCTGGTCAATACATTGACCAGCGATTCGCCGACCGTGCGTAGGCATGGATTAATACGTTCGCTCTATCCTTTTCAATTTTTCCGGCGCAGCTTCGGTGTCCAACGCCGCAAATCCGGCAAAAATGCGCTTCACATCCCGTCTCTCCCCAAAGCCTTCAAAATCCGAATCACTTCCTCCGGCTCCATGTCCGACCGGCCGGCGTTCACCCGGGGCGCCACCTCGTTCTTGCGCGATGCGAGCCCGTGCTTCACGCTGAACATGATCTCCATCCCGGCTTCGCGGGCGATGCGCACCAGATCCTCCGTGTAGTAGCCATACGGAAAAGCAAGCATCTTCAGCTCGTTGCCGAGTTCCTCCGACAGCCTTTTTTCCGCCAGCAACAGATGGTCCAGCACCCGCTTCCGGTACTCCTCCGCCGTCTCGCTCCGGTCCTTGTCCTCCAGGTATTGCCGGTCCGTGAGCGGCACTTCCTTGCCGGAAGCGTCCGCCTTCTTCGCGTGCAGATCATATGTGTGATTCATGAACGCAATGCCATCCCTTTGCATTTCCCGCATCTGGTCCCAAGTCAATTTAGGAATGCCGGGCTTGTCTCGCTGATCGATGCCGGAAACAATCACAAAGCCGATCGCAGGATACCCGAATCGCTTCAGGACCGGATAGGCCAGTTCGTAAAAAGAAGCGTATCCGTCGTCAAACGTCAACAGCACCGCGTTGTCCGGCACCTTGGCCCCTTCCAGCGCGAACGCGGCATACTCCTCGGCGCCGATCACTTCAAATCCGTGCTCGGCCAGAAGCTCCATCTGCCGCTCGAGCTGCCGGGGCGACAGGATGTCCCCGCTTTCGGGCTCCTCCTGCAGGTGATGGTACATGAGCACCGCCACCCGGTCGGAGTAATGCACGGCGGATGCCGCCCGCCCGTCCGGCAATTCCGATGCCACACCCGTCCCCGCAATTATCCGCGATGCCTCGCGTCCAACATGATCCCCCCTCACCCCGGCCGCCAAAAACCAGGCAAACAACACCGTCAGAACCGCAAAAGTTCCCGCCCCCGCAACAACTGCCGCCAAACCGTTCCTCCGCATACCGCTTGCCCTCCTTGCATTTCCACGGAATGCAAGTGTAAGGGACAATTCTTAACGGCCTGCGGGCTGAGATCTTATGGGATTCTTAACTCTTCCTATAATTTCCGCCGCATCGGCAGGTCCGCTGTCGCCTTCCGTTTTCGCAACCCCGGAAGCTCCGGCAACCCCTGCGGTTCCCGCAACTTCCGCATCATCCGCAACCATCGCGGCCTCCTCAATTTCAGCGGTCTTCCCGGCCTCCGCCTCCCCCGCCGGCAGCCTCGCCTCAAACGTCGTCTCGTACCGCCCGCTTCTCGCCGTGATGGTGCCGCCGTGGGCTTCGATGATGCTTTTCACGATGGCCAGGCCGAGTCCCGTGCCGCCCGTATCCTTCGAGCGGGACCGCTCGACGCGGTAAAACCTTTCAAATATATATGGCAAATCCTCCTGCGGAATCGGATCCCCGCTGTTCGTCACGTCGATGACCCACTCCCGCCCCTCCCTGCGCAGACCGATCTCCACATATCCTCCCGCGTTCCCGTAGCGAACGGCATTATTCAACAAGTTCCCGAACGCCCTGGCCAGCAGCGCCCCGTCGGCGGAAATGTCCGCCGCGCCTTCCGGCAGGTTCAGCCGGCATACCATGGCGGCGTTCTCGAAATCCGGCGCAAACTCGTCGGCCAGCTGCCGCAGAAAGGCGGCCAGGTCCATCCTTCCCCGTGAAAGCGGCAGCCCGCTGCTGATTCGCGTGTATTCAAACAGGTCGTCCACCAACTTGCGCAGCGCCAGCGATTTTTCATAGACAATCGAGATATATTGCCTCAGTTCCACTTCATCCCGATACCGGTCCTGCTCGATCACTTCCAGAAAACCGAGGATGGACGTCAGCGGCGTGCGCAGATCGTGCGAGACGCCGGTAATCAGCTCGTTCTTGGTGCATTCCGCCCTCCGTTCCTCTTCGATGGAACGATGCAGCTCCCGGCTCATGCGGTTGATGCTCTCCGCCACCTCGTCCAGCCGGCCTTCGCCCCGGACGGGAATCTCGCGGTCGAACCGGCCTTCCCCGATTTCCCGCAATCCGGCCGTCAACTCATCCAGCCGTTTGTCCAGCCCGTCCGCGTACCGGCGAAGGGCTTCCGCGATCGCCCCGATCTCGTCCCGACTCCGCGCCGGCAAGCGGATGTCAAAATGCCCGGCGGATAGCCGCTCCACTGCCCCCGCAAGCTGCTGCATTTCCTGCACCGGCCGGCGGCTCGCCAGCCAATAATAGACCGGAAACAGCAGCACACCCGTCACCGTCATCACCATCGAAGAGCCCACGTTGTTCACCAGCCATCTCCACGGGCGGTTCCATCCCGGCTCGTCGAGCATCCAATCCGCAACGGCATATCCCAGGAACAGCGTAAAAACCGTAAGGGCGGCGGCGGCGATCACCGCCCCAAAAAAGCGCCAGCGGACCGAGCGAAACCATTTCGACGCATGCACCATCCGGATCCACCTCCGCTATTCGGCCTCCATCTTGTACCCGACACCCCATACGGTTTTGATGATCCGCGGATCCTTCGGGTTGGCTTCGATTTTCTCGCGCAGCTTGCGGATGTGGACCATCACGCTGTTTTTGGAATCCATGAACGGATCGTTCCAGACTTCCTCGTAAATGCGCTCCATGGTCAGCACCGTTCCCCGGTTGACGGCCAGCAGACGAAGCAGCGCAAACTCGCGCGGCGTCAGCTTGACTTCCCGGCCGCCCACCGTGACTTTGTGCGACGCCAGATGGATCGCCACGTCGTCGACCCGGATGACGTCAGCCTCCGCCTGCACGGCCCCGCCGAACGTCCTGAACCGCCGCAGCTGGGATTTGATCCGCGCGATCAGTTCAAGCGGGCTGAACGGTTTCGTCACGTAATCGTCCGCCCCGAGGCTGAGCCCGGATATTTTGTCGATGTCCTGGCCCTTCGCGGACAGCATGATGATCGGCAGCACGTGCTTCTCGCGGATTTTCACGCAAGCCGTGAAACCGTCCATTTTCGGCATCATCACATCCATCACGATCAGGTCGACCTTGTGCTTCTCCAGCAGCTGAAGCGCCTCTTCCCCGTTCGCCGCCCTGAGCAGCTCGAATCCTTCATTCCGGAAATAGATTTCCATCAGCTTCACGATTTCCGGTTCGTCTTCGACCATGAGGATCGTCGTGCGCTCCATCGTCCCTTCCAACCGCCTTCCCTTTTGCTCTTCTGCACCCTGCCGTTTTTCCCCGGCCCGTCTCCCAAACTGGTTCTTGACAAATATAACGCCCGAAAATTAACAAAATCGTATCCAAATCCTTAACAAAATCTTATCACCGGAAAAATGACCGCGGGGACTTTCCGTCTCCCGCGGTCTTGCCGTTCTATTCTTCCGCTTCATCCTGCCGCTGGCGCCCATTCCGATTCCGCCGCCGCCTCGGCAAACACGCTTCCCGTCCGGCCCTTGCCCAGCGCCTTCAGCGTCCGGATCAGTTCCTCCGGCTCCATGTCCGACCGGCCGGCATTCACCCGGTACGCCACCTTGTCCGATCGCTTGGCGAGCCCGTGCTTGACGCTGAACATGATCTCGATCCCGGCTTCGCGCGCGATGCTCACCAGCTCCTCCGTATAGTAGCCGTACGGGAATGCGAGCATTCGCAGCTTGTTGCCAAGTTCCTCCGCAAGCCGTTTTTCCGCCAAAAGCAGATCGTCCAGCACCCGTTTCCGGTATTCCTCCGCCGTCTCGCGCCGTTTCTCGTCCTCCAGATACTGCCGGCCCGTAAGCGGCACCTCTTTCCCGGAAGCGTCCGCTTTCTTCGCGTGCAGATCGTATGTATGATTCATGAACGCGATGCCGTCCCGCTGCATCTCCCGCATCTGGTCCCAGGTGAGTTTTTTGATGCCGGGCTTGTTCCGCTGGTCGACGCCGGACACGATGACGAAGTTGATCGCGGGGTAGCCGAACTTTTTCAGGATCGGATAGGCGAGTTCATAAAAAGAAGCATACCCGTCGTCGAACGTCAGCAGCACCGCGTTGTCCGGCACCTTGGCCTTGTTCAGGACGAACGCGGCATATTCCTCCGCGCCGATCACCTGAAATCCGTTCTCGGCCAAAAGTTCCATCTGCCGCTCGAACTGCGCGGGCGACAAAATATCCCCCCGCTCGGGCTTCTCCTGCAGATGATGGTACATGAGCACCGCCACCCGGTCGGAGTAATACACGGCCGCGGGACGCGAACGTTCCGCAGGCTTCGCCGGCGGGGACGACGGTGCTTCCGCTTCTTTGGCCCCCTTCGGATCGCCGCCCCCATCCACGGGCCGCACAACGGCGCTCTTTGACCCGTTCCAGATTCCTCCGCGATTCGTCCCTCCTTCCTGCACCGGCGCAAAAAGAAGCGACAGCACCATGAAGGCGGACGCTCCCGACGCGATCGCCCAAGATCGGTTCAGCAACATGCGGTTTCTCCTCCCAATTGCATATCCGCGCGCCGGTCGGCAAGACGGGAAACGAATCGCGGACCCGTCAGCATGACCCGGTATCGACATTTTTCGATGGGACCAACGGCGTGGAAAGCCCTATAAAAACTTCCAGGAAATTGGTCCCATTCTCGCAAACTCACCTCCAACTATATCGCGGGAATCATCGATTGTAAATCCAAAATATTGCAAGTTCCGACAAAAAAACCCGGCGGGTCTCCCGCACCGGGGAAGTCTTCACCCATGAATTGTAGGACCAACGGAGGTGTCCGGATCGCGCCCTTTAGTCCTGATTCGACAAATAGCGCCACCGCGGGATCATCGCCGCCTGGCCGCGGTACACGCCTTGCCCATCCACCACGTTCCAGACGACGGCGTCAATGATTTCAAAGCGCCGGCCGCCGGACGAGATGCGCACGCCCCGATAGCCGTCCGAATATCCCTTTTCGCGGACGTCGCGCAAGAGCTTTTCCCGCTCGCCGCGCTCCGCCGGTTCCGCCGTCAGCCTGGAGGGCATGGACGTGAACGACGCCCAGTCCGTTTCCCACAGCTCAAGCGCCTTGCGGTTCCCGTACTGCAGGATCGGGTCCGGCTCCGTGCCGTGGGACAGCAGGGCGAAAGGCGCCTCGAACAGCGCTTCCGCCTCTTGCCCCGGCGGGGGTTCCGGGTCCAGCAGGTTCCGTCCCGTCGCCCGCCTGTAGCTTTCGATCAGCAGTTTGGCCAGTTCATGCGTTTCCACGAAAAAATTCCCCCTCGAACCCACACCCTTATCATGTTCGACGCTTCCCGGGAAGTCAACGGAAAAACGAATCGCCGACCCCTTCCCGGACAAAAGGGATCGGCGACGTAACCTGCACCTCGTCTTCATGGGTCCACGACGACCCAGGTCACCGCATCCACCGTTTCCCGATGATCCAACGCAACCGGTACGACCGCAGGCCGGCACCGCTTCGAACCCGTTCCCTCCAGCTGTTCCAGATGCCTTTTCAGCGCCTCGGCGGAAACGCGGTAAAGGGTGCCTTTCGTCTTCGCCGTGCCGCCCCAGCCCAGAGCCGTCCCTTTCCCGACCCTTTCCGCCGCATCGTCTCCCGCGAGTCCCGCCTCGTCCAGGCAGCTTCCGTCATGGACGAACCACAGCACGATCCGATCCTTCATCATCCGATACAGCTTCCAGTCTCCGAAGGGAATGGCGGTGGTGAAAGGAAACCTGTCCGACACGTACACCAGGACCCGAACCTCGCCCCGGTCCGTCCGGGCGGTCGTTTCCACCCGTTCGTAGAGGTTGCGCGGATCGCCGGGCCCGTAGTAGTCTTCCAGGTCGTCGATGTTCGCCAGCGTTGCCCCGTCCACCCGGTAGATTTCTCCGCACACCCGACCCGGTTCCCCCGTCATCGCGGGGTAGCCCCGGCCGGTATCCACCAGCGAACCTTCCACCCAGGCCAGCAAAGACTCGCAGCGCGACGACCCGAGCCGCCCGTGATTGATTTCTCCCCTCCGAAGCGTTCCATACACAAACAGCCTGTACTCCATGAACCCTTCTCCTCTTCTTTGCCCCCGAATAAAAAAGAATCGCCCCGTCCACCCGGTTCGACGGTGGATCCGCATTTCCCTCTTGCCGAACAAAACCGCGGAACGGAACCGGAATCCCCGCGTGCAGGCGGCCATCCAGACCAACTCCGCTCCAGGTTCATATACAAAAACCGGTCCCAATTTCACGCAAGGACGGAGATACCGATGGCAAGAATGCGATTTTTGGTTCCTTCGCTGGCCGGAAGGCCGCGAAGGACGGATGTGCTGGTATTGCGGAGCTTCTCGGGGCAAAACGCCGGCGGCCCGACCGCCTGCTTCGTCGGCCAACCGCCCATTTGGCTGGCAGACCTGAAACGGAACGGCCGGGTGATTCGGGCCGGCACCGAGTTTATTCCGGTAACCCGCAGAAATCTGGTCAGGGCGGGACTCAAAGTGACGGACATCCGGTTTATCCGGCGGTGTCTGTTCGGAGAAGATTTCTCCTCGCTGTTCTGCGGCAAAATCGTATCGCAGCCGCGCAGGAAAAAAAGGACTTGCGGATGCGGAACGGCGATGCGGAAGACGACGAGAAAATAAGGGGAGGCGCACCCGGCCACGCCGCCGGAGACGCCCCGCACCGCGAAGTCTTATTCGTAAAAGTACACCCCGTCGCAGGTCGTTTCGGCAGGGCCGGTCATGAGCACATGGCCTTCTTCCGTCCAGGTAATGACCAGGTCTCCGCCCTCGAGGTGGACGGTCACCGGCTTGCCCCGCTGCAGGCGGCCGTTCAGGACGCCGGCGACCACCGCCGCGCAGGCGCCCGTGCCGCACGCCTGGGTGATGCCCGAGCCGCGTTCCCAGACGCGAAAATCGATCTCCGTATCGCTGCGGAAAGAGATGAACTCCACGTTGACCCGCTCGGGGAATACCGGCGCCCATTCGATCCGCGGACCCAGCTCGGCCACCGGGGCGGACGCCGCGTCCGGCACGAACAGGACGGCGTGCGGATTGCCCATCGACACGCAGGTCATCCGGTACGCGTCGCCGCCGATGTCCACCGGTTCGTCGACGGTCTCGCTGTCGGGGTCGCCGAGCATCGGCAGATCGCGCTTGCGCAGGCGCGGCTCGCCCATGTCGACGGTGACCTGCGGCACGCGGCCCGCGTCGTCGACGTGGACGTCCACCCCGACGTTGCCGCCCAGCGTTTCGATGGTGAACTGCCGCCTGGCGGTATGGCCCCGTTCCACCACGTACTTGGCGACGCATCGCAGGCCGTTGCCGCAGTTTTTCGCTTCCGAGCCGTCGGCGTTGAAAATCCGCATGCGAAAATCGGCCCGTTCCGACGGACCGATCAGGATGAGCCCGTCGGAGCCGATGCCGGTGTTGACGTTGGAGACGCGCACGGCCAGATCGCTCAGGATCTCCTCCTGCAACGGCTGTTCGAACAGATCGATGAAAATGTAGTTGTTGCCGAGCCCGTGCATTTTCGTAAACTTGATCGCCTGCGGCATCGCGTCTGCCTCCCGGGTTATCGGAATATGAAGCGGCAATCGGACAGGCGGCGCCGGATCTCGTCCATCACCCGCCGCTCGTCCGCTTCGTCCTTCGCCTCGAAGGTGACGGAGAAACGGATGTACCGGCCGGCGTCATCCCACGGCACGGTGGAGATGAGCTTTTCCTTGATCAGGAACTGGCTGAAATCTTCCGCCGTCGGGAACTCGGGTCCGCCCTCCACGGCGGCCGGCGCCTCGGTGTACAGGAAGAACGACCCCTGCGGCTTGGTCGCCCGAAAGCCCGCTTCGCGCAGGGTGGCCACCAGCATGTCGTGGCGGCGGGAATATTTCCCGGCGGTGCGCCGGGTGATTTCCGGATGCGCCAGGGCTTGGACGGCCGCTTTCTGGATGGCGATGAACTGCCCGGAGTCGCAGTTGTCCTTCACCGTGGCGAAAGCCTTGACGACCAGCGGGTTGCCGGCCACGAAACCGATCCGCCAGCCCGTCATGTTGTGGGACTTGGACAGCGAATGGATCTCGATCCCGACGTCCTTCGCTCCCGGCACGGACAGGAAGCTGAGCGGCTTCGCCCCGTCGAACACCAGCCCGGCGTAGGCCGCGTCGTGGACGACGATGATTTCGTGCTTTTTGGCGAAGTCCACGACTTTCTCGAAAAACTCGCGGGTTGCCGACGCCCCCGTGGGGTTGTTCGGGTAATTCAGGTAGAGCAGCTTGGCGCGCTTCAGGATGTCGGTGGACAGGGAATCGAGGTCCGGCAAAAAGCGGTTGCCTTCATGAATCGGCAGCCAGGCGACTTCCCCGCCCAGATACTTCGTATGCGTGGCCAGCACGGGATAGCAGGGCGTGGGCATGATCGTCACGTCGCCCGGATTGATGAACGCCAGCGGCAGCATCGAGAGGGCCGACTTGGCGCCGATGGCGTGGTTCACCTCGGTTTCCGGGTCGATGCCGTCCACGCCGTACACGTCGCGCAGGTGTTTCGCGGCCGCTTCCTTGAACTCGGCGATGCCGTTGTCGGCGTAGAAGCGGTTTTCCCGCTTGCCGGCTTCCTGCGCAAGCGCCTCCACGACCAGGGGATCGGCCGCTTCGTCCGGTTCGCCGACGCCGAGGTCGATCAGCTCCACGCCGGGATGGCGCGCCATCGCTTCCCGCTTCGCCCGCTTGATTTTTTCGAATTTGTAGATTTCGGTGCCGAGACCGAACCTGGCGCCTCCGATGCGCTCGGCAAACTGCCGCTGGATGAACGGCACTTGGGTCGTCTGTTCCATGTGGTCCTCCTTTCCCCCTTCCGGGGTGCTCGTCTTCGAGGAGTTCAACCAGATTTCCGGTCGAAACATCGGCTCCGCACCCGCCGCGGAAGGCCGGCGGTTCTCCCGCCAATCAGGCCGTGCGGACGCCGGCGCGCAGGTATTGGTCGCAGGCCTTCGCCGCTTCGCGGCCCTCGTGGATCGCCCACACGATCAGGCTGGTGCCGCGCCGGGCGTCGCCCGCCGCGAACACGCCGGGCACGTTGGTTTCATATTTCCCGTAGGCGGCCGCGATGTTGCTCCGCTCGTCGGTGGCAATGCCCATCTGCTGCAGCAGCTCCGGCTCCGGCCCGGTGAAGCCGATGGCGATGAGCGCCAGCTGCGCCGGCCACGTCCGTTCCGTGCCGGGGATCTCCTCGCGGCGGACCGTGCCGCCCTCCCGGATCGTGCGCACCTGCACCGTCTTCACGCCGGCCAGACGGCCGTTCCCGTCGCTGATGAACTCCTTGGCCGACACGCCGAACTCCCGCGGGTCGTCGCCGTACACGGCGGCGGCTTCCTTTTGCCCGTAATCCTTGCGGTGGATGACGGGCCACAGCGGCCACGGGTTGTCCGGCGCGCGTTCCGTCGGACGGACCGGGTAGATGTCGAACTGCACGAGGTTCCGGCAGCCGTGGCGCAGGGCGGTGGAGACGCAGTCGGTCGCCGTGTCGCCGCCGCCGATGACCACCACATCCTTCCCTTCCGCGGAGATGTAGTTGCCGTCCGCGAGGCCGGAGTCGAGCAGGCTTTTACCGTTTTTCCACAGAAACTCCATGGCGAAATGGACGCCTTCCAGCTCCCGGCCCGGGATTTGCAGGTCGCGGTGCTTCTGCGCGCCGATGCAGAGCACGACGGCGTCAAACTCGGCAAGAAGCCGGTCCGCCGGATAGTTGACGCCCACGTTCACCCCGGTCAGGAAGCGGATGCCCTCTTCCTCCAGCAGGCGGACGCGGCGGTCGACGACGTGCTGTTCGATTTTCATTTTCGGAATGCCGTAGGTCAAAAGCCCGCCGATCCGGTCGTCCCGTTCGAACACGGTCACGAGATGCCCCATCTTGTTCAGCTCGTCCGCGGCCGCCAGGCCGGCGGGACCGGAGCCGACGACGGCGACCTTTTTCCCCGTGCGAAATTTGGGGGGATTGGGCTTCACCCATCCTTCCGCGAAGCCGCGGTCGATGATGGTCCGCTCGATGCTTTTGATCGTGACCGCATCGTTGACGAGGGAAGCCACGCACGAGCCCTCGCACGGCGCGGGACAGGCCCGCCCCGTGAACTCCGGAAAATTGTTGGTCATGTGCAGCCGGTCCAGAGCCTCTTTCCAGCGGCCCCGGTAGACCAGGTCGTTCCACTCCGGAATCAGGTTGTGCAGCGGACAGCCCGTCGTCAGCCGGCCGAAATTCATGCCGGTCTGGCAGAACGGGACGGCGCAATCCATGCAGCGGGCGGCCTGCAACCGCAGTTTGTCCTCCGAAAGCGGTTCGTACAGTTCCTTCCAGTCCGCGATCCGCTGGCGCGGGTTGCGCTCGGGCAGATCTTCACGGACATATTCCATGAATCCGGTTGGTTTTCCCATCGGACTCCCTCCTCATTTTTCCCGTTCCCCGGATCTCAAGTCCGCATGGGTTCGGTGCGTATGCCGGGCCAGGCCGTCCTCTCAGGCCCGCAGCGCATGCGCGCTCGCCGGCTGCTGTCCCAGCTTTTCCGCGCGGAACGCCGCCAGGGCCGCTTCCTGCTCGGACACGCCGGTTTTGCGGAAGCGCTCGATGGCTTCCAGCATGCGCCGGTAGTCGCGCGGAATGACGCGGACGAAACGCCGCGACTGCCGCATCCAGTCGTCCAGGATCGATTGCCCCAGCGTGCTGTGGGTGTATTTCACGTGCTTCTCGATCATGGCGCGGACCACGGCCAATTCCGCGGGATCGTCCAGTTCTTCCAGATCCACCAGCGACAGGTTGCAGCGCTTCTTCACTTCCGGCAGGTCGCCGAAGATGTAGGCGATGCCCCCCGACATGCCGGCCGCGAAGTTCTGGCCGATCTCGCCGAGGATGACGACCCGTCCGCCGGTCATGTACTCGCAGCCGTGGTTGCCGACGCCTTCCACCACCACGTTGGCGCCGCTGTTGCGGACGCAGAAGCGCTCGCCGGCCACGCCGCGGATGTACGCTTCCCCGGCGGTGGCGCCGTAGAACGCCACGTTGCCGATCAAGATGTTCTTTTCGGGGACGAACTTCGACCGGGCCGGCGGCCAGATGGCGAGCTTGCCGCCGGAAAGTCCCTTGCCGAAATAGTCGTTGGCGTCGCCTTCCACCGTCATGGTAATGCCCTTCGGCACGAAGGCGGCGAAGCTCTGTCCCGCCGAGCCGACGAAATGCAGCCGGATCGTGTCCTCCGGCAGGCCTTCCGCCCCGTAGCGTTTCGATACTTCGCTGCCGAGCACGGTGCCGACGGCGCGGTTTTCGTTGGAGATCGGCAGCACCGCGCGCACCGGCTCCTTCGCTTCCAGCGCCGGCCTGCATAGCGGGATGATTTCCCGCACGTCCAGCGTCCGCTCGATGCCGTGATCCTGCGATTCGCAGTGGCGGATGGCCACTTCCGGACCGGCCGGGGGCCGGTAGAGTAGCGGCGACAGGTCGAGATCCGCCGCTTTCCAGTGGTCTTCCGGCTTCACCTGCCTGAGCAGGTCGGTGCGCCCGACCGCTTCGTCCAGCGAGCGCAGCCCGAGTTGGGCCAGGATCTCCCGCACCTCGCGGGCCACAAACCGCATGAAGTTGATCACATGCTCCGGTTTGCCGGGGAACTTGGCACGAAGCTCCGGATTCTGCGTGGCGATGCCCACCGGACACGTGTCCAGATGGCAGACCCGCATCATCACACAGCCCACCGCCACCAGCGGAAGCGTCGAGAAGCCGAATTCCTCCGCGCCGAGCATGGCGGCGACGACCACGTCGCGGCCGGTCATCAGCTTGCCGTCCACCTCGAGGCGGACCCGGCCGCGCAATCCGTTGAGCACCAGCGTCTGGTGCGTTTCGGAAAGTCCGATTTCCCACGGCATCCCCGCGTGCTTGATGCTGGTGCGGGCGGCCGCGCCGGTGCCTCCGTCGTAGCCGCTGATCAGGATGACGTCGGCCCGCGCCTTGGCCACCCCCGCGGCGATGGTGCCGACGCCCGCCTCGGAGACCAGCTTCACGTTGATGTCCGCCGCCGGGTTGGCGCACTTCAGGTCATAGATCAGCTGCGCCAGATCTTCAATGGAATAAATATCATGGTGCGGCGGCGGCGAAATCAGTTCGACGCCCGGCGTCGAGTTGCGCGCCTTGGCGATCCAGGGATACACCTTGTGGCCGGGCAGCTGTCCGCCTTCGCCGGGCTTGGCGCCCTGCGCCATCTTGATCTGGATTTCCTTCGCGTTGACCAGGTAGTGGCTGTTCACGCCGAAACGGCCCGACGCCACCTGTTTGATGGCACTGCTGCGCGAATCGCCGTTTTCGTCCGGGATGTACCGCGCCGGATCTTCCCCGCCTTCGCCGGAGTTGCTCTTGCCGCCGATGCGGTTCATGGCGATGGCCAGCGTCTCGTGGGCTTCCTTGCTGATGGAGCCGAAGGACATCGCCCCGGTGCGGAACCGGCGCAGGATCGACTCTTCCGGCTCCACCTCTTCCAGCGGAATCGGCGGGCGGTCCGGGACGAATTCCAGAAGCCCCCGCAGCGTGCAGCTTTTCTTCGCGGTTTCGTCCACGTGCCGGCTGTATTCCCGGAACAGCCCGTAGTCGCCGGTGCGCACCGCGTGCTGCAGCGTGTGGATGGTGAGCGGCGTGAACAGGTGATCCTCCCCGTCCGGGCGCCACTGAAGGTCATCCCCCGGATCCAGAAGGTCGGCCGCCGCCTCCGCCGCGCCGGCCGGAAACGCTTTTTCATGCCGCATGAGCGTCTCCCGCGCGATGGTCGTGAGCCCGATGCCGCCGATCCGCGACGGGGTGCCGGTGAAGTACTTGTCCGTCACTTCCCTGCCGATCCCGATCGCCTCGAAGATCTGCGCGCCGATGTAGCTCTGGATCGTGGAAATGCCCATTTTCGAAATGATTTTCAAAAGTCCCTTGGTGACGCCCTTGACGTATTTGTCGACGGCTTCTTCCAGCGACAGCGATTCCAGCTGCCCTTCCTCGTGCAGACGGGCCACCGAGGCCAGGGCCAGGTACGGGTTGATCGCCGCGGCGCCGTAACCGAGCAGCACGGCGAAATGATGCACTTCCCGCGGTTCGCCGGATTCGACGATGAAACTCGCCTTCGTCCGCGTTCCGCTTCTTATTAAATGATGGTGCAATCCCGCCACCGCCAGGAGGGCGGGAATCGGCGCCATCCCGGGGCCAACCCCCCTGTCCGACAACACCAGCAGCGAAGCGCCTTCCGCGATCGCCTTGTCCGCCGCCGCAAACAGCGCGTCCAGCCCTTCTTTCAGCCCCGCCTCGCCGGACGCCGCCGGGAACAGCATGGGCAGTGTCGCTGCGCGCAGGCCGTCGAGGCGGTTTTCCCGGATCCGCGCCAGCTCTTCGTCCGTAAGGATGGGGGTGGACAGGCGGATTTTCCGCGCGTGTTCCGGCCCCGGCTCCAGCAGGTTCCGGTCCGGACCGAGCATCGATTCCACGGAGGTGATCATTTTTTCCAGGAACGCGTCGATCGGCGGATTGGTCACCTGCGCGAACATCTGTTTAAAATAGTTGTAAAGGAGCTGCGGCTTCTTCGAGAGCACCGCCAAAGCCGCGTCGTATCCCATCGACCCGACCGGGTCTTCCCCGCGGGCGGCGATGGGCTTGATCGTCTTGTGCAGCTCTTCGAACGTGTAGCCGAACGCCCGTTGCAGCCGCACCAGCTCGTCCGGTGCGGGCGCGCGGGGCACCTTCTCCGCCGGGACGGGCGGCAGGTCGCCCAGCTTGACCAGGTGCCGGCGGACCCATTCCTTGTAGGGCCGTTCCGCCGCGATGGTCCGCTTGATTTCCTCGTCCGGAATCACCCGGCCCTGCGCGGTATCGATCAGAAGCATCTGCCCGGGGCGCAGCCGGTCCTTGCGGACGACCCGCTCGGCGGCCACGTCCATGACGCCCACTTCCGACGCCATGATGACCATGTCGTCGTCGGTCACGTAGTAACGCGACGGGCGCAGCCCGTTGCGGTCGAGGCAGGCGCCGATCCGCACGCCGTCGGTGAACGCCACCGACGCCGGCCCGTCCCACGGCTCCATCAGGCAGCTGTGGTATTCGTAAAAAGCCCGCTTGTCCTCGTCCATCATCTCGTCGCCGACCCACGGTTCCGGGACGAGCATCATCACGGCGTGGGCCAGATCCCGCCCCGACAGCCGCAGAAACTCCAGGGCGTTGTCCAGCATCGCCGAGTCGCTGCCGTTTTCGTCGATGATCGGGCGGATCTTCTCCATGTCCGGGAACAGCCCGGATTTGCAGGCCGCCTCGCGGGCGCGCATCCAGTTGACGTTGCCCTTGATCGTGTTGATTTCGCCGTTGTGGATAAGATAACGGTACGGATGCGCCCGTTCCCAGCTTGGAAACGTGTTCGTGCTGAACCGCGAATGGACCAGCGCCAGGGCGGATTTGTAGTCCTCGTCCTGCAGATCCGTGTAGAATCCCGGCAGCTGCTCGGGCAGCACCAGCCCCTTGTACACGATGGTCCGGCCGGACAGGCTGGCGAAATAGAACGTCTGCCCCTGCGCATGCAGCGCCTTGCCGATTTCCTTCTCGGCGCGCTTGCGGAGCGTGTACAGCTTCCGTTCGAAGGCGAAACCGTCGTCCGCCCCTTCGCCGGCGGCCGAACCGGCGAGGTCCTCGCCCTCCGGCCAGCCGATGAATACCTGGCGGATGCAGGGGAGCGTCAGGCGCGCGCTTTTGCCCAGCACGTCGGGGTCGATCGGCACCGTCCGCCACCCGATGACGGTGAGTTTCTCTTCCGCCGCGATGCGTCCGAGTTCCGCCTCGCAGGCCGTGCGGACTTCCCCGTCCACGGGCAAAAACATCATGCCCACGCCATACACTTTTGGCAGGGCGATTCCGGCAGAGTCCGCCCATTTGGCGAAAACTTCATGCGGTATTTGCGTCAGGATGCCGGCACCGTCGCCGCTTTCCGGGTCCGCTCCGCGGCCGCCGCGATGATCGAGTCTCTTCAGAATGTCCAGCGCCCGGCGGACAAGACCGTGCGACCGGATGCCCTTCACGTGCGCCAGGAGCCCGATGCCGCAGGCGTCATGTTCAAATGCGGGGTCGTAGAGTCCCTGTGATTGCGGGATACGAGTCTGCGTCATGCTCCTGCCCTCCCCATTTCATGCGTACTGTTAGGTCCACATCGTAATATTGATGCGGCAATTTATCCACAGGCTTGGAAGAAAATCTGCCATCACCTTTTTTTGGATTAATGATAAAATATATTTTGCATAAGTGTCATTCATAATAAAAAATGACTTACAAGTTTGTAATAAAAGCTTACCAATCAAGGGTTTTTCGACCCATGCCCCCTGACGCAAACATTCCAAATAGAAAAAAACCTTCCGCGGCGGGTTCCGGATAACCCGCCCCGCGGAAGGTTATGCGGAGGCGAATTGCGGAAGATGGTGCGGGGGCGAATCAATACGTGGTCAGGTATTGATCGCGTTCCCACGGATGGACTTGCAGGCGGTACATTTCCCACTCGATTTCCTTCGCCCGGATGAAGTGGGTCAGCACATGTTCGCCCAGCGCTTCGCAGATCACGTCGTCGTTCTTCAGTTCTTCCAGCGCTTCTTCCAGGGAGGACGGCAGGCTGATGATGCCTTTTTCCACCCGTTCCGCGTCGCTCATCGTGTAGATGTTTTGGTTGGTCGGCGCGGGCAGCTTCAGCTTCTTGCGGATGCCGTCCAGGCCGGCGGCCAGCATGACCGCGAGGGCGAGGTACGGGTTGGCCGACGGGTCCGGGTTCCGCAGCTCGATGCGGGTGCTGAGGCCCTTGCTGGCGGGCACCCGGATGAGCGGGCTGCGGTTCTTGGCCGACCAGGCCACGTAGCACGGCGCTTCATAGCCCGGCACGAGCCGCTTGTAGGAGTTGACCGTCGGGTTCGTGATGGCGGCGAAGCCGCGGGCGTGCTTGAGCAGTCCGGCGATGTAATGCTTGGCCGTATCGCTCAGGCCGAGTTCGTCCGTTTCGTCGTAGAAGGCGTTCTCGCCTCCGCGGAACAGGGATTGGTGGCAGTGCATGCCCGAACCGTTGACGCCGTACAGCGGCTTCGGCATGAAGGTGGCGTGCAGGCCGTGGGCCAGGGCGATGTTTTTCACCACCAGCTTGAACGTCTGGATATTGTCGGCCGCTTCCACCGCGTTGGCGTATTTGAAGTCGATTTCGTGTTGGCCCGGCGCCACTTCGTGGTGCGAAGCCTCGATGTCGAAGCCCATCTCTTCCAGCGTCAGCACGATGTCGCGGCGGCAGTTTTCGCCCAGGTCGGTCGGGGCGAGGTCGAAGTAACCGCCGTTGTCGTTCACTTCCAGCTTCGGATGGCCGTTCTCGTCGGTCTTGAACAGGAAGAATTCCGGTTCCGGACCCACGTTCATCGCGGTGAAGCCCAGCTTTTCCGCTTCCTTCAGCATCCGCTTCAGGACGCCGCGGGGGTCGCCGGCAAACGGCTGCCCTTCGGGCGTGTACACGTCGCAGATGAGGCGGGCCACCTTTGCGCCTTCCTTCGTCGCCCACGGGAAGATCATCCAGGTGCTCAGTTCCGGATACAGGTACATGTCGGATTCCTCGATGCGGACAAAACCTTCAATTGAAGAACCGTCAAACATGATCCGGTTTTCCAGGGCTTTTGGAAGCTGGTCGACGGGAATTTCCACGTTCTTGATGATACCGAGCAGATCGGTGAACTGGAGGCGAATATACCGGACGTTCTCCTCTTTGGCCATGCGCAAAATATCGTCGGCCGTGTAGTTTTTCGCGGACATGGGGATCCCTCCTGAAGAAATTTGATATGAATTCATGAGGTTGAATTCGATGGGTACATTTTTTCACATCGTCATCTTATATTCCACATATGCGTAAGATTTTCTAACACACTTTTTGCGAAAAACCGTCAAAAAGCCGAAAAAATCCGCTTTTTTGCAGGCGGATTCGATGGGCGTGTCTCCTGATTTCCGGCCATTGGAATCCGATCTTCCAAAAAAATCTGTCAAGTTATCTTACGTTCGCCCTTTGAGTTTGCAAAAGAATCTGTTACATTATATACAAGTTCACTCTTTTCACGGGTGGTGGATGGGGATGTCTTACCGGAAGAAAAAAGTGATCCCGATCGGCACGGTCGCGGAACTGACCGGCCTGTCCGTCCGCCAGATTCGTTACTACGAAGAGCGCAAGCTCGTGACGCCTGAGCGGACGAAGGGCGGAACGCGCAAATATTCGTTCGAAGACGTCGACATTCTGGCGGAGATCGCCAATAAGATGGAAGACGGCATGCAGACGTACGAAATCCGGAAGATGTGGGAAAAGGAAAAGGAACGGGAAGCGCTGGCCCAGGAAAAGGCGCGGAAGGAGATGTTGCAGGGTCAGCTGAACGCGCACTTCAACTTCCATCGCCTCACCGATCCCCGCCTTCCCGACCCGCGCCTGAGCGATCACTGAACGCATCGTTAGCAAATAGTACGTAAGATTTTCTGACATTTTTGTTGCCCCACCTTTTCGATTGTGCATATAATCTGACCATCAAAGGCGTTCATGTCAGATTATTTAACGGAAGGGTGGAGCGCAGTGATGAAAAGCTTACGTGTTATCCTCAAGACGGCTTTGCTCACGCTGGTCTTCGCCGCGCTATGGGCGCCGGCCCTGGCGATGGCGCAGGAACCGACCGTCCAGGCGGTGTCCGACAACATCGACGCGACCTGGGTGCTCGTCGCCGGGATCCTGGTGTTGCTGATGCAAGCCGGATTCGTATTTCTGGAAACGGGCACGACCCGCATGAAGAACGCCGGCCACATCGCGATGAAGACGGCGTTCTCCGTCGGGATGGTCTCGCTGGTGTTCTGGCTGGCCGGCTACGGACTCATCTTCGGTTCGGAAGGACCGTTCATCGGTTGGGGTGAATTCTTCTTCAACCCCGAACCGACCCAGGAAGGACTCGCCAGCAGCATCTTCTTCGTGTTCCAGCTCGCCTTCGCCGCGGTTTCGCTCTCCATCGCCTGGGGCGGATTCGCGGAACGGGCGAAGATGTCGGTCTACCTGGTCTTTTCAATCCTGTTTACCCTGTTCGTCTATCCGGTGGTCGCCCACTGGATCTGGGGCAGCGGCTGGCTGGGCAGCCACGGCAAGCAGGACTTCGCGGGTTCGACCGTCGTCCACCTGACCGGCGCCATGGCCGCGCTGGCGGGCACGATTCTCCTGAAGCCGCGGATCGGCAAATACAACAAAGACGGTACGCCCAATGAAATCCACGGTCATAACCAGGTATTCACCACGCTGGGCGTATTCATCCTGTGGATCGGCTGGTTCGGGTTCAACGCCGGCAGCACCGTGTCCGCGGGAGAAGGATTCTTCGGCTACGTCGCCTTCAACACGCAGCTGGCCTTTGCCGCCGGCGCCGTGGTGGGCCTGCTGATCTCCTGGCTGTCGAAGGGCAAGGCCGATATCCTGGCCGTGCTGAACGGCGCCCTCGGCGGTCTCGTCGGCATCACCGCGTCCTGTGCCTTCGTCGAGCCGTGGGCCGCGGTCGTGATCGGTGCCGTGTCCGGCCTCCTGGTGTACTACAGCATGATCTTCTTTGACAAGATCCGCGTTGACGACCCGGTCGGCGTCCTGTCGGTGCACGGCGTCGCGGGGGTCTGGGGAACGCTCTCCAACGGCCTGTTCGCCGTGCCGTCCCTCGCGGAATACGTGGGCGTCGGCGAAGGCGGCCTGTTCTACACCGGCAGCTTCAGCCAGCTGTGGGTGCAAATCTACGGTGTCGCGGTATCCGGCATTTACGCCTTCGTCGCCTCGCTCATCCTGCTGGGCATCATGAAAGCCGTGATGGGCCTGCGGGTGACGGAGGAACAGGAAATCGCCGGTCTGGACCTGAGCCAGCACGGGGTGTACGGCTATCCGGAGCAAATGAAAGCCAACACGTGATCGGCGCCTTGCGGCGTCCGATCCCCGGGAGGACCCATGACCGAAGAGCGTCTGGAAAGTCTGCTGCGGGAAATCGAAGCGGCGGAGACGGCGGACCGTCTCCGCCCCATCTTCTTGTCCGGCGTTTCCTTCCTTGCGCCGGAGGCCGAAAGCCATGCCGGCGAAACGGAATGGCTGCTGGAGTGGAACGCGCGGCTGAACCGGCTGCACGACGCCGTCATCCGCCGGGTGATCGCCCTCACGGAAGCCGCTTTGGCCGCGGAAGGGCTGACGCCGCCCTGCCGGTACGATTTCCTGCTGTTCGGCAGCGGCGGACGCGGCGAACAATCCGTGTACAGCGACCAGGACAACGGCATCGTGTACGATACGCCTGAACCCGGCCGTGAAGAAGAGGCGCGGGTTTATTTTTACCGGTTCGGAAAGGCCGTCCAGGAAACGCTGGGGCAAGCCGGCTACCCGCCCTGCCCGGGCAAGGTGGTGTGCGGGGAGCCCGCCTGGTGCCGTTCCCTGGCGGAGTGGGAAGGGCAGATGGACGCCTGGATGGAAGACCCGACGTGGGACCACGTCCGGCACCTGCTGATCGTCGCCGACATGCGCGCGATATGCGGCGACGGGCAGCTGGCCGGGGCGCTGACGGAACGCCTGCGCCGGGCGGTCGGGGCATCTCCCGCGCTGAGCGCGGCGATGCTGCGCAACACGCTGCACCGCCAACCCGTCATCGGTCCCCTCGGCAATCTGCTGCGGGTTCCCTACGGACCCCACGCGGGCGGCATCGAAATCAAGTACGGCCTGTACGTGCCGATGGTCAACGCCGTCCGCCTGCTCGCCCTGATGCACGGCGTGGCCGTCACGGGCACGGCGAAGCGGATCGCCGTCCTGCGCGGCGGGACCGTCTCCGAACGGCTGGCGGACGAAGCCTTGCGGGATTTCGCGAACGTGCTGTATCTGCGCTCCATCACCGCCCCCGACGGGGATCCGCCGGAATCGAGCGGCATCGTCGAGGCGCGGCGGCTCACCAAGCCGGTGCGCGAACGGATCCGCGCCGCCATCGCCACGGCGAAACGGCTGCATGAAGCGGCCAGGTCGGCGGTGCTGCAGCGCGGCGGGAAAATCGGCGGATAGCCTGGAGAAATCGGACACCGGCATGCGGGCAAGTCACGGAGGCCACGAAGGGGAAAAGGAGCTTACGCCATGAAAGCGTGGAAACCGTTCAACCGATTCATGGAGCTGTACCGGTCGGGCGGACTTCCGCCGTCCTTCGCCTCGCTGGATGAAACGAGCGCACAGCAAATCGCCTTTCTGCGCTCGATGCTGCGGGATATCCGGCAGCAGCGCGAAAAAGGCAACGGCGACGACGTCCCCCTGGACGAACTGCAGGCGGTGGTGTTCGACCTGGAGACGACCGGTTTCCATCCGCAAAACGGCGACGAAATCATTTCCGTCGGCGCGGCGGCCGTGCGGGGCGCCGAGCTCATCGAGGGCGAGACGATGTACAGCCTGGTCAATCCCCGGCGCCCGATTCCGCCGGAAATCGAGGCGCTCACCTCGATTACCAACGAGATGGTGAAAGACGCGCCCGACACCGCCCAGGTGCTGATCCGGTTTTTCCGGTTCGTGCGGGACCGCGTCCTGATCGCCCACGCCAGCGGGCACGACCGGCGCTTCCTCGACATCGCGCTGCGGCGGAGGACCGGCGCGTCCCTGACGCACCGGGTGCTCGACACGATGATGATCGCCTGCAAGCTTTACCCCGACCGGATGCACTATACGCTGGACGACTGGCTGGACTACTACGGCATCGCCAACACCGGCCGCCACCACGCGCTGCAGGACGCCATCATGACGGCGCGCCTGTGGGGCGCGCTGCTGGGCGAACTGGCCGCCCGCAGGGTCCGGACGCTTTACGAAATGTACGCATTCCTTGGCCGGTCCTGATCCCCCGATCTGCCGGGTGCCGCGGGGCCGCATCCCGTGCGGCCCATCCGCGGCGCCCGGCATTTTTTCTCCATTTTGCGGTTTTCCCCAACCTCCGCGAACCCCTTTCCCGATTTTCACCCAACCAAAAGGGAACCATTTCCGGCCAACCTCGTCTAATAGGGCGAGACGAGGTGAATGGCGGCGTGGATTTCGACCATTTGCGCTACGCGGTGGGCAAACTGGACCGCGACGAGATCCTGGATCAGCTGATGCTGACCTACGGAAAAGACGTCTGGAATTATGCCTACTTTCTCACGCGGCGCCGGGATCTGGCCGAAGACATCACGCAGGACGTCTTCGTGAAGGTGTACCGGAACATGAACACGTTCCGCGGCACCTCCAGCGTGAAATCGTGGCTGTTCTCCATTGCGCGCCACACGGCGCTGGATTACATGAAATCCGCCTGGATGCGAAAGGTCACCCTGCTGCCGTCCTGGTTCCGCCGGGAGGCGCATCCGTCGGCGGAATCGGAATGGCTCTGCCGCGAGGAACAGCGGGAAGTGTGGCAGGCGGTGATGGAGCTGCCGCGCAAGCAGCGGGAACCGCTGCTGCTCTATGCCCACTACAAGTTTTCGATTCGGGAAATCGCGGAGCTGCTTCACCTCACGGAAGGCACCGTCAAATCGCGGCTGCACCGCGCCCGCGCGGCGATGAACCGCCGCCTGGACGCGGCCGCCCGCCGGGAGGAAAGGGGCTCATGAAACCGATTCGCGACTGGGAAAAGGAACTGTCGGAACTGCCGATCGGTTTCGGCGGTTTCTCTCCGCGAACCATGAAAAAGGTAAAGGAGCGTATTGCCAGGATGGAACGCAAAGGAAGGCGGCGGACCCTCGCCGTGACGGTACCCGTCCTCGCGTCCCTCGCGGCGCTGGGCATCGTGTTTCAGGACTCGCTCCTGGAATGGCTGACGCCGCACCGGGAGCCGGAACCAATCCTGACCGAAGCCGCGGAGGAGACGGTCACGCTGAAAGCGGACTATTACGACTCCTATTCTTTCCATAGCCGGTTTGGAGACCCCTTTATCATCCGCCATCCGTACGCCGGTTTCGAAACGGCAAACTCGGACGCCGGCCCCGGCCTGGCGGACACGCCCGAAGCCTATGCCCGGTGGGCCCGGGAAAACCAGGTCGATCTGCTGCGCATCCCCTTGGCCTATATCGACGATCTGGCCCGGGAAGGCTTGCTCGCCCCGCTCGATCCGCTGATCCGGCGCGACGGGTTCGAACTCGGCGAGCTGTACGAGCCCGTCATCGGCGCGATCCGGGAAGCGGGCGCCGGCGGGCTGTACGGGCTGGCTCCCGAATTCGAGGCCTACGCCCTCTACTACAACAAGACGATGTTCGAGCAAAATCAGGTGCCGTTGCCCTCCGACGGGATGACGTGGGAAGACGTTTTGCTTGCGGCCGGCCGTTTTTCCGGCCGGACCCCTGAGGGACAGCCCGTCTACGGTCTCAGTTTCGGGGAAGGCTGGCACACCACGTTGGCCCGCGGCGCACTGGAAGCCGGACTCAATCAGGGGCTGCGCATCGCCATCCCGGACAGTCGCACCCCCACGTTGGACACCCCGGCCTGGAAGTCCTGGTGGGAAGCGGTGACCGCCGGCGCCGGACAGGAATGGATCAACACGAACGCCGAATCGCCGGCTTCCGGCGGGGTCGGGCTCATGCAGGATTTCTACCGGGTGGATGCGTTTCTGTCCGGACGCTCGGCCATGGTGTACAGCAACCATTGGATGCTCCAGCATCTTCAGGAAGCGGTCAGACTGTCCCTGTTCAAGGACGAGTGGGGCGTGGTCGTCCTCTCGGCCAAGGCGCCGGACGGCAGCACGGACAACGGCGTTTCGGTGCCTTATGTATTCGCCATCAATGCTGAGTCCCCGCACCGGGAGGCCGCCTGGGAATGGCTCAAGTTCGTCCACGGCCGGGAATTTGCCCTGCGGGACCGGCAGCAGGGTTTTGGGACGATCCACTCGAACCGAAGCGCATTGAACCGCGAGGAGGATCCCCAGGCCGTCTTTTACCGCAACGACGCGGATCCGGCGGCCGTCGTCCTCCGCAGCGAACTGCAGCATGAAGACTGGTACCGGAAGCTCTATGTCCATGTGGTCTCGGAACTGGAACAACGCCTGCCGGACGTGCTTTCCGGCACCCTGTCCGTAGAGGACATGCTGACCGGTCTGCAGCAATCCTCGGAAGCCTTGTTGGCGGATCGCCCGGGAGAGTCGGAGGCGCCATGAAGAAACCGCTGATTTTCACGCTGGCATTCCTTTTCCTGTCGCTGACGGCGGGGTGTTCCGCTGACCGGTCAGGGGAGGATTCCCCCCGGACGGTCCGGATCGCCTGTTGCGACGAAACGACTTTCCAATCTTTTTATCAGGACCTTTTCGCCGCCTATTTTCCCGATTGGGAGATCACGTACATTCCCGTTTACAATCCGGCCGGGACCGGCTTGCTGCAAACCGGGAATCCGGACGATCCCGAAGAACTCCGGGAGCGGCTGGAAAGGGAAAAGCCGGATCTCGTCATCGTGCCGGAATACGGGTTCAGGCGCCTTGTCCGGGCGGGACTTCTCACGGAACTCACCGGGTTTTCGAACCGGGACCGCTCCGTCTGGGAAGGGCTGGAAGCCGGCGTCCTCGAACGGCTCCAGGCCCTCGGCGAAGGAAAGCTGTATGGCGCAAGCCCGTTTTTCACCGCCGACGCCCTTTATTACAATGAGGACCTGTTCCGGGAATACGGCGTGGAGCCTCCGGACCGGCCCATGACCTGGCGGGAGGTGCTGACCCTGGCCGGGCGTTTCGCCGGGGGCGAACGGACAGAGGAAGACCCTTACGGCTTTCACATGCGCTGGGTCACCGACAGCCCCTACGATTTGGCAACCCGGATCGCGGCAACGGAAGGTCTTCGCCTGCTGGATCCGCAAACCGGCTTCCTGCGGTTGCAGACCGAGGGCTGGCGCGACGTGTTCCTGCTCGTGACGGAAGCCTACCGGCTCGGGGCCGTCGCTTCCGCCCCGATGTCCGGGCGGGAAATGGACGGCGTCGTCATCTACGGACCCGAAGAAATGGAGCGGACGAATCTGTTTTTCCGGGGGAAGGCCGCCATGACGGTCGGCGGACCGGACCTCATGCGGGAACTGAAAGCCGCAAAATCCTTTGGCTTGGGCGTCGTGCCGGGTCCGGTCCACTCGCATCTGCCGGATACGGTCGGAGGGTACGCCCTTGGCGACGTCTTCGCGATTCCGGTGACTTCCGGCCAGCCGGAAACGGCCTGGGAAGCCATACGCTTTTTCCTGTCGGAACGGATGGGCCAAATCTCCGCGAGACTCGGCGGAGCCTTTAACATCCACTCCCATGTGTTCGCCCGTCCGAAGTACCCCGTGTGGAAGGGAGATCCCGATTACGCCGTCTTCTACGGGCTGCGTCCGGCGCCGGAGCCGGAAACTCCCCTGGACCCGGAAGCGGCGGAGTCGTTCGAGTCTTCCTTCCGGGAACTGTTCAACCGGGAATTGCAGGCGGTCCTGCGGGATGAACAAACCGAAAAAGAAGCGCTGCAGCGCATCGAAAACGAAGGAAACGCCCTGTTGGCGCAACGGCCGCGGTAAAGAATTTACAGAATTTTTTCAAGCCGGGGAGCGGAACTCCCCGGTTTTTTTTGCGTCTAACCGAATGAACGAAAACGTTCCATCACGGGCTGGGCTGCCTCTTGCAACATCGCACCTTTCATGGGAAGACAACCCGGTCAGGGAGGTATGCACCTTGCGCGCCAGCTTGCGTCTGTTCATCCCGCTGTTTGCCATCCTGCTTGCGTCCGGCTGCGGAAGCGGTCCGTCGTCCTCCGGTCCGGAGCCGTCCGTGGACGTCATGGCACAGTCCGGCGATTCGGCGGGCCCGTCGGTGTCCGCGGCCGAAGAAGACGCTCTCCTGCTCGAGGCGGCCGGGGAAGTGGTCCGCGCGCTGCGCGACCGCGATTTGAACCGGCTCGCGTTCTGGATTCACGAAGAGCGCGGCGTGCTGTTTTCTCCGTACCGGAGTCTGGATCCGGCTTCTTCCCGGTCGTTCCTCCCCGATGCGCTGCCGCAGTTTTCCGATGACGCGAAGTTGGTCTGGGGCGTCTACGCGGGCACGAACAATCCCATCGAGCTGACCTTCCGCGAATATTTCGAAACTTTTGTATACGATCAGGATTTCGCGCAAGCCCCCACCGTATCGGTCAACCGTTCGGCCAGCCCGGGCGGTTCCCCCTACAACGGCCAGGAAGTGTTCCCGGGATCGTCGTATGTGGAGTATTATTTCCCCCGCCAAGATTCGTCCGGGGGATGGAGAAGCCTCACCCTTGTCTTCCTGCCGGCGGACGACGACTGGCGCCTGGTCGCCGTCGCGCACGGGGAAGGATAAGGCGAAAAAAGAAATCCGCCTCGCCATGGCGCCGGAACATTCCCCTTTCCGGCGATGTACGGGCGGATGACCGGACCGTTCGTCCGTCTTCCGGATCGGAACCTTGCGGCATCCTTTACAGCAGTTTTTCCAGCCTCGTCTTCAGCGTCTCCTTGGATTGAAGCCCTACCAGCTTGTCGACCGGCTGGCCGTCCTTGAACAGGATGAGCGTGGGAATGCTCATGACGCCAAAGCGGGAAGCCAGTTCCGGCTCGTCGTCCACGTTCAGCTTGGCGATGGTCGCCCGTCCCCCGAATTCCTGTGCCAATTCTTCCACGATGGGTTCCTGCATTCTGCAGGGGCCGCACCACGGCGCCCAGAAATCGACCAGGGACACGCCTTGTTCCACCGTGCTCTGGAAGTTTTCCTTGGTCAACGTCGTTGCCATGTCATCCACTCCTCTTCGTGGTGAAATTCTATGATGATCGGGATTTCTCCCGCGCATCTCGCAACACGCCGTCAAACCCGGCTGCGCTCGCGAATCCGCTCCAGGATCCCGCCGACGGTGATGCCCCCGAAGTACGCTTCCAGCTGCCGCTCGGCGCCGCAGAACACGTCCTGCATCACTTCGCGCATGTTCGCGCCGACCACGCAGTCCATGTCCGGGTCGCCGCTGCACCAGCCCGGCGTCAACGTGCCGGCCTTCGTCGCGCGGCAAATGTCGGCCAGCGTCACGTCCGCCGGATCGCGGCCGAGACGAAACCCGCCGCCGGCCCCCTCCCGGGCGACCACCAGGTCATGCCGGCGCAGCTGGCTCAGCACCTTGCGCACCCGCGCCGGATGCGTGCACACGTTGGCGGCGATCTCTTCGCTGGACAGCGTTTCGCCGGGGCGGTGGGCCATATAGACAAGACTGTGCACGGCCACGACAAAGTCGCTGTTCATCGCGCCATGTCTCCCCGTTTTGACTGTAATTATATCAATTACAGTTTCTTCTGTAAAGCCGGGTTCGGCATTTTATTGTAAGCATACCCAACCTGGCCCGTGCGCATCAGACCGAATCCGGCATCGGAAGGCCACCGTTCCGGCGCCGCCGGTTCGGCCCGTATCGTTTTCGGCCCTCAAACGTCGTCCGGATCCCTGCCGAACCGACGGTCCTCGTTCAGCCCGTCGATGCGCCGCATGTCCTCACCGGAAAGCTCGAAATCGAACACGCGGCTGTTCTCGGCGATGCGCTCTTCCCGCACCGACTTCGGGATGACCACGTACCCGTGCTGCAAATGCCAGCGGATGACGATCTGCGCCGGCGTCTTGCCATACTTTGCCGCCAGCTCATGCAGCAGCGGAAGATCGAGTTTGCCCCGCATGATCGGGCTCCATGACTCGATCTGGATGCCTTCCTTCTGGCAAAACTCCACCGTCTCCCTTTGGGTCAGCAGCGGGTGCAGCTCGATCTGGTTGACCATCGGCTTGATGCGGCAGGACGTCATCAGTTCCTCTAGGTGGCGGACCTTGAAATTGCTGACGCCGATGGCGCGGATGAGGCCTTCTTCGTACAGATCCTCGATGGCGCGGTACGTTTCCTTGAACAGGCCGCGGGCCGGCACCGGCCAGTGGATGAGATAAAGGTCCACATAATCCATGCCGAGCCGGTCCAGGCTGGCGTGGAACGCGCGTTTGGTGTTGTCGTAGCCGTGATCGTCGTTCCACACCTTGGTGGTGATGAAAATTTGCTCGCGCGGGATGCCCGACGCACGGACGGCCCGTCCGACGTCGGCTTCGTTGCCGTACAAGGCCGCGGTGTCGACCAGGCGGTAACCGTGGCGCAGGGCCGCCGCCACCGCCCGTTCCGTCTCCGCTCCCGGCTGCGAACGCCAAACGCCCAGGCCGAACCGCGGCATCCGCACGCCGTTGGCCAGTTCCACGCTCGATTCGATGGTCAGCATGGATCAATCCCTCCTTAATTATTAACGGACAGCATTTTTTGGCAACGTCCGGTTGTCACGCCGCGAAAAGTGTGCCACACTGTAAACAACCAAACTCCGCGAGGTGCGCCATGCGAATCGACATTTATTCGGACATGGTTTGTCCCTGGTGCCGCATCGGCAAAAAAAATCTGGAAGCGGCGCTGGCCGAATGGTCCAAAGTCGCCGCCGAGCCCCTGGATGTGGAATACCACGCGTTTCTGCTCGACCCCTCCGTGCCGCCGGAAGGGCTGCCGTTCCGGGAGAACCTGGCGCACAAGTTCGGCTCTTCCTCCATGGTGGATGCCATGCTGCAGCGCGTGACCGAAGCGGGCGCCGCCGCCGGCCTGACGTTTCGCTTCGACCGGGTGTCCCGCATGCCGAACACGCTGCTGTCCCACCGGATCACCGCCCTGCTGCCGGACGGCCGGCGCGGGGACTGGATCGATGCCGTGCAGACCGCCTATTTTGAATACGGCCGCGACATCGGATCGCTGGAGACGCTGCTGGACATCGCCGGAAACCTCGGGTTCGACCCGGGCGACCTCCGCGAGCGGCTGGAGGAAGGGGAAGGAACGACGGAGGTGGAGGCGGATCTCGAGGCGGCCCGCACGATGGGCATAACGGGTGTGCCGTTTTTCGTGCTGAACGGGCGCTACGCCCTTTCCGGCGCCTATCCTCCCGACCGGTTCCTGGAAGCGTTCCGCAAGGTGGCCGAACGCGAACGGGAAAGCGGCGGCCGGACGGCCCCTCCGTCTGGCACATGATTCCATTATACCAAAAAAGCCCCCGGGAAACCTCCCGAAACCGTCGATCCACCTCCGGGGACCGGGCGAACGGCATTTGTACGGTCGGGATTTGTATGGTAAAATAGCGCTTGCAACCGTTCCGCGTCCAAAGCCGCCCCGGCGGGCAGGCCGCCGGAACCCGCGGACGGGGAGCCGAAACCGAAGCGGTGAATGGGCGATGCGAATCTGTTCGGGAAATCGCATACGAACCCTTGGTCGGGCCATCAGCCGGGCAGGCTGACGGCCCGAATCTTTTTTGTGCAAGGCAAACTTTCTTTGGAGGACGCAGGATTATGGCGCGGAACCATTCTCCGTCCGTGGTGGCCATCTGGATCGGACTCGTCTGCAACGTTTTGCTGGCGATCCTGAAAATCACGGTCGGCCTGCTGTTTCACAGCCCCGTCCTGGTCGCCGACGGGGTCAACAACGCGGGCGACATCGTGGCGACGCTGGCGGCGCTCGTCTCGTCCCTGATTTCCAAAAAACCGGCCGACGCCGACCATCCATACGGGCACGGCAAGGCGGAAGTGGTCGCCGCGGGCCTGGTGGCCGTGCTGCTCGCGCTGGCCGCCTTCTGGATCGGGTATCAGTCGCTGACGGCCTTTTTCGAACCGCCCCGGCACGCCAGCTGGCTGCCGCTCATCGCCGCCGCCGTGTCCCTTGCGCTGAAGCAGGCGCTTTACGTGTACACGATGCGCGTCGGCAAGAAGCACCGGAGCAAAAGCGCCCAGGCCACCGCCTATGACCATCTGGCGGACGTGTATTCCTCCATCGCGGCGGTGCTCGGCATCGGACTGGCCCTGTGGGGCGACCGGGCCGGCGTCGCCTGGGCTTCCTACGCGGACCCCGCGGCCGGTCTCATCGTCACCTTCCTGGTGTTCAGGCTGGCCTACAAGCTCGGACGGGAAGCGACCGACATCCTGATGGAAAAAACGGTGCCGCCCCACGTCATCGAACAGTACGGCCGGGTCATCGCCGAACTGGACGACATCCGGCGCATCGACCGCATCCGGGCGCGGGAACACGGGCAATACATCATCGTCGACGTCCGCGTCGGCATTCCCAGCCATTACACCATCCAGCAGGGGCACGACATCAGCCGGCAAATCAAAAAGCGGATCATGGACCATGATCCGCATGTGGGCGAAGTATTGGTGCACCTGAACCCGTGGGAAGACGACGGGCAGAAGGGCTGAAACCGATCGGCTCCCTACCCCGCCTCTTCCAGATCGGGCAGCCGCTGCGCGTACAGATTGGACAGCCTGAGCAGTTCCAGCGCGCGGTTGAACTCGTCCTCCGTGGCCATCACCTCGCCGGAGCTGTCCTTGCCCAGCGGCATGTGGACGCCGTCGGCAAACCGGCTGCCCGGCACGAACAGGACCTTGTCGTTCAGGAATGACCCGGACGGCACGAAATGCCGCTGCGGCAGCAGATTGTATCCGGACCCGTTCAGGAGATCCTGGCCGAAATGCAGCTGTTCCCCGAGGGACAGGCCGAGCAGGTTGGCGATGGTCGGAAGCAGGTCCACCTGCCCGCCGACCTGGGAAAATTCGGCCGGATGGGTGGCGCCGGGCGCCGCGATGACGAGGGGCACGTTCAGCATATCCCGGTAGTCGTACGGCCGGCCGGTCATCGTTTCCAGCAGCTCCCTTTCCGCCTCGGGCAGGGAAGACTTGGGCAGCCCGATATGGTCGCCGTAAATCACGATCAGGCTGTTGTCCCACAGGCCCCGCCATTTCAGCTCCGCCAGAAACAGCCCCAGGGCGTAATCGGCGTAGTTCTGCGCCAGGATGTAGTGGCCCACCATCGTGTCCCGCAGCTTTTCCGGCAGCGTGATCCGGTGCTTTTCCTCCGGAATGGTGTACGGATGGTGCGCCGTCATGGAAACCACCTGGGCGTAAAAAGGCCGCCCGGAAAGCCGCATGCGCTCCAGCTCTTCGGCGGTTTTGGCGTAAAGCACCTCGTCGGACGCGCCGAAGAACACCTTGTCCTCTTCCCCGAAAAATTCCTTGTCGTAATACCGGTCGAACCCGAGCGCCTCATACAGCTCGCCCCGGTTCCAGAATTCGACCACGTTGGTATGGAATGTGGCCGTATCGTACCCCGACTCCGACACGAGCCGGGGCAGACTTGGCAGCCGCTTGCGCGCATAGGCGTCGGCGGCCGCCGCGTCCAGCGGGATGTACAGGGACGTGTTCACGACAAACTCGGCGTCCGATGTGCTGCCCTGTCCCACCTGCTGGTAGAAGCGGGGAAAATAGAAATGTTCCCTGGCCAACCGGTTCAGGGCGGGCGTGATCTCCTGGCCGTTCAGCTCCAGGCCGACCAGAAAGTTTTGCAGCGATTCCAGCTGAATGACGATCAGGTTGCGGCCTTCCGCCAGACCGCGGTAACGCGGGGCGAGCGGTTCCGTCCAGCCCTTCAGCGCATTCACGGCTTCCTGCGTCAGCTCCGCTTCCTCCTGCGGCTTTTCCTCCGCGATGACGGGCGAATCCGCGAACAGCGCATAGGCCTCGTAGTTCAAAATGCCCATCTCTTCCGCCTTCACGAGCTCGTTCATGCTGGCCCGGTTGGGCAAAATGTTCATCAGGCACAGCCCGACCGAAACCGCGAACACCACGGCGATCGCCCGCGTGCTCGCCCGGCGCGCGGCCGGCTGGAACCAGGCCAGCTTCCCCCTGCGCAGCAGAAGCAGCCCACCGACCACCACGATGTCGGCGAATACGAGTACGTATTCCGGATTCAGCAGCGAAAACACGCTGTTGCTCACCGCCGTCACCTGGTTGACCTGGTCCAGCGAGCGGTAGGTGGCTATGATGCCGTAATATTTGTAGTACACCGCGACACTGAAGAAAATTCCCGTAAGCAGCAGATTGCCCAGCAGATACCAAAGCATCTTCCGTTTGCCGGCGAACCATTCAATGAGGCAGAACACCGCCAGCACAAACGGCAGTTCCTTCAGCACGACCCCCCAGGGCGGCACCCGGTCGAAAATGACGATCCAGGCGAACCAGCCCTTGAACAGGAGAAGTACGGAAAAAAACAGCATCGCGCGGATGCTGGCCAATCTGCCGGACAGACTCCCCGCAACGCCCATGGCGTCTTCTCCTCCAACCCCGATGCGGCGTTTTTGCCGGTTAATTATATATTCGGTTCGGCTTCTCTTTCTTCCCGATAGATTACCATACAGCCACGGGAGCCGAAAGAGGCTTCCGGCGGAAGTTCCTGCCTAGATTTTCAGGCGAAGCCGAAGGAGTTGGCGGATGACCCAGGCGCTGATCGCGGTGCCGAGCGCAAGCCCGACGTAATACATGATGACCGTGGACGCGTTGAAAAAGGCGTAAACGAACGTTCCCCCCGCCAATGCGCTGCAGAAGACAAAACCGACCTGCAGGATGCGCTCCCACAGCGGAAATACCACCAGTTTGCCGCTATTTTCCGCGCGGGTGCGCCGGTAGGCCACCATGGCGCCGAAGGTCGACGCCACGAAGCATACGGCCATGAAGATCCACGGGAACGGTCCGCTGCCGAGAATTTCCGGATAGTCGTAACGGACGGGAAACAGCAGGATGTAGTCGGCACCGGGCAAAAGACTGATGGCATCGTCGGAATGAACAGCGATCCCCGCCCGGACCAAAAGCGCAATCAGGAACGGCAGAACGGGCGCCAGGGCGGCAAACACCGCCTGCGACGCGAGACTCCCGCTGATCGTGCCGACAAACAGGAACATGGCGTACACGGCGGCCAGGGAAAGCCAGGCGAAGAAGAACTGGTCCAGATGGTACCACAGGCGAAAATGCTCCGCGATCGGCGAACCCAGCACGACGGCCATGTCCACCGCGGTGTTCAGCACCAGGGAACCGGTGAGCAGGGCGATGCCGAAAAGCCATTTGGTCCAAAAAATGCGCGTTCGCGTGCAGGGAAGGGAAAACAGGAATTCCTGCCCGCCGTTGCGGCGTTCCATCCCGATCTGCACGAGGGACAGCACAAAGAGCATGAGCATGAGCCCGATCCGGGCCATCAGTTCCATGTCGCCGTAATCGTAAGCGTCCAGATAGGAGTGGACATTTTCCAGACGGTACCGGATGCTTTCCGGTTTGTCCAGATACCAGTCCTTCAGCCGGTCGCCGCCCAGCGCCAGAAAATGGGCGATCGGCATGATCCAGACGATCCACTTGGCCTGGTCGTATTCCCTTTTCCACAGCGCCTTATCGATCTTCATCGTTCCGACCTCCAAGCTTCCACACGAACAGGTCCTCGAGCCCGAGCGGCAGCTCTTCCAGCACCAGCGGCTTCATGCGCTTCAGTTCCTCCAGCTTCGCGTCGCCGTCTTCGCGGCTGACCAGCAGCGTGTATACCCGGCCGACGTGTTCCAGCACCATGATCTGCGGGCCGGCCAGCCACGCGGCGGGCGGCTCCCCGTCAAACACGACCTGCAGCTTGACCGCCTCGCCCCGCGAGGGGTCTTCCATCGCATGGGTCTCCACTTCCCCCTGCCGGATCAGCAGGATCATGTCGGAGAGCCGCTCCAGGTCTCCCATGGCATGGGAGGCGATGAGCAGCGTCGTCCCCTCCGACACGGCCTCCACCAGGAGGGACAGCACCTGCTGCTTGGCGATGGGGTCGATGCCGTTCGTCGGCTCGTCGAGCAGCACATAGGAAGCGCGCGTGGCGATGCCCAGCGAAATGCTGACCAGCATTTTCATGCCGCGGGACAGCTGGCGGATTTTCCGGTTGGCCGGCAGGCCGAACCGGCGGATCATTTCGTCGAACGCCGCCCGGTCAAACCGCGGATAGACGAGGGCGTACAACCGCGCGCATTCTTCGGCGGTATAGCCGTACAGCGCCTCCGGATTGTCCGGCAGAAGCACGATTTCCCGCTTGATCTCCGGCCGCCGGTACACCGATTCGCCGTCCAGCAGCACATCGCCCGTGTCCGGATCGAATACGCCGCTCATCGTCTTGAGCAGCGTCGTCTTGCCCGCACCGTTGCGGCCGATGAGGCCGGCCACCATCCCCCGGCGCAGTTCGAACGACACGTCCTTCAGCACCGGCCGGTGATCAATCGACTTGTGAAGATGGCGAACCGCCAGCATCTCCATCCCTCCAATACCGTCCGATTTCCTCCTGCACCCACGCCGTCACCTGCTCGCGGGTCACCCCCAGGTGATGCGCCTCCACCATCAACCGGCCCAAGTCCGCCCGCAGCCGGGCCAGCCGCTCCTGCAGCATGCCGGGAGAGGACGCCGGTTCGGCCACAAATACGCCCTTGCCCCGCACGGAAACGATGACGCCCTGGCGCTCCAGCTCCTGGTACGCCTTGGCCACCGTGTTGGGGTTGATGAGCAGCCGGGCAGCCAGTTCGCGGACCGAGGGCATTTTCTCGTCCGGTTGCAGCACGCCCCTGGAGATGAGCTCCTTGATGCGGTGCACGATCTGCTCGTAAATCGGCATCATGCTTTTTTCGTCGATGCGGATCATGGCATTTCGCATGCCTCCTCGCCGTTCCGCCAGGATACCGGATGGCGTTGGTATTTTTGTTTCTACTGTACTATTTCACCTAGTACACATTATACAGAAGCCGGGCGATTTGGCAAGGGGGGGCATAAGGATCGGATACCCGTTCTTAAAAAAGGGAGCCATGCCATTCCCCTGGCGCAGATCCGTTCAAACCGGGGGAATGGATCATGGCTCCCTTTCTTTTCCGGCAAATTTTTAGCGCGAATGAACCGCCGCCGTCCCTCCCATCCTAAATGGAGGGGGTGAACGCGATGGCCAAGGACGTGCTGTGCGAAGTCAATTCCTGCAAATACTGGGCCGCCGGCAACAAATGCGCCGCTTCCTCCATCTACGTGGTCAGCCGGAAAGAACAGGCGCGGCGCTCGGAGGAAACCGACTGCAAGACGTTCGAACCGAAAGTCTGAGCCTCCGCCGATCCAGGCGCAGGGCGCGCGATGCGACGAAGGAAGCGGACCGGACCGGTCCGCTTCCCTTTTGCCGGGGCCGTCCGCTGCCGGACTCAGTATGCCCCGTGTTGAGAAAAATTATCAACAACCCCTTCAGACGCCGCGAATCAGATACAGCCGGCACGTTTCTTCCCAGATCTCGCCGGGCTCGAGCCCGAACAGGCCGATTTCCTCCGCCGGCAGGTCCACCACGTTGGGCGCGTTGATCAAGTTCGTCTGCGGTTCCGGACAGAAGAAGCCGCTGGCGGCGTCCTTGTTCCAGAACATCCACTGGCGGAACGAAGTGCCCACATCGTAGACCAGCGTCAGTCCGCGGCGCATGTCACGCAGCTCCATGCGGTTGCGGCCCTGTTGCGGCAGGGCCGTATAGTGGTGGTCCAGCGGCGCGAAATACGGGGACCCCGTCCCGTCCCGCATTTTCTCTTCTTCCGGCGACAGCGGCAGCTTCCGGCCGGTCGGCAGCAGGCGGTCGGTCAGCTCCCAACGCTCGCCGATGGTCAGCTTGATACGCATGTCCCCGGGCGTGCTGCCCGGCGCGAAGGGCGCGTTGATGGCGGTGTGGAACGCCAGCAACAGGGGCATCCGGCGGTCGCCGTCGTTGCGCACGAGCACATGATGCAGCAGGCCGTTTTTGCTCAGCGAATAGCGCAGCCGGACGGTGAACCGGAACGGAAAATGCCGGTAAACCGGGTGGGATTCGTCCACGGTCACGGACAGCACCGCCCAGCTTTCGCACGAGTCCGCCCCGTAGCCGTCCGTTTCCCACGGAATGTCGTGGAGAAAGCCGTGCAGACGGTTGTTCCGAGCCGTTTCGTTGACCGGCATCCGGTACACCTCGCCGTCCCATCTCAAGATCCCGTCCTCGTACCGGTTCGGCGGAAGCAGAATCGGAATGCCGTACACCGAAGGATGTCCACGGAACTCGTCCATTTCCTCCGGCGCCGGTTCGCGCAGAAAACGGAAATTGTTTTCCCGGTCGCGGAACGCGATGAGGTTGGCCCCCCGTTCCGGCAGCACCGCCGCCTCGTATCGCCCGAACCGCAGCCAGATCGCCTGTTCTCCCTGGTAAATGCCCTTGATCGCCTTGGCTTCCATCCCATCCTCACCTTTCAACCGTCTTCGCCTTCCGATGCCCATCCTTTCGATGGCTGATCCACTCATTTCCCGCTACCGTCTAGCATAGCACGGACAGGCAGGCAAAAAAAGCCCGCACATCCATTTCATTGTGGGTTCGCTACGCCCCGTGAGCCGGCTTGGCCGGTGCGTCCTGCCGGTAATCGCCGCCGCCCGGCAAGCCCGCCCGCCTGGACGGCCACCAGTTGAATTCCCCGAACAGCCTCACCATCATGGGAATGAACAGCGGCATCATGATCAGCGCGTACATCATGAGTCCGAAGATCACGACGGCGGCGATGTGCAGCAGCGTCTGCACCCCCGACGGCATCATGGCCGCGAACGTGCCGCCCAGGATGACCGCCGCGGACATGATCACCGTGCCCGTGTGCCGCATGGCTTTCAGGATGGCCTCGGCCGGCGGCAGATGGCGGTATTCCCGGAAGCGATCCATCAGGAAAATGCTGTAGTCGACGCCGAGGGCAATCAGCATGACAAAGGAGAAGAACGGCACCGACCAGTTCAGCCCGGAATGGCCGATCAGCCGGACGAACAGCGCCTCGGCGAACGCCACCGACGTGAAATAGGTGATGAACAGCGACACCAGCAGGTACACCGGGATGATCACCGACCGGAACAGCACGAGCAGAATGAGCCCGATGCCGATCAGCATGACCGTGACGGTGCGTTGGTAATCCTCTGCGGAAATGGTCTTCAGGTCGTGGTAGATGCCCGTCACGCCGCCCACCGCGACTTCCGCGTCCGCGTAAGGCGTATCCCTGGCGGCGCGCTCCACCGCCGCGACCAGGTCGTCGACCCGGTCCAGCGTCTCCACGTCGTAGGGATTGCCGGCAAACACCACGTCCAGGGTGGCAATCTTCCGGTCGCCGGACAAATACTGATCCAGCGCCCACCGGAAGTCGTCGTTCTCCAGCGCTTCCTCCGGCACGAACCAGCCGGCAAGCTGCGCGTCGGGCGCCCCGGACAACCCGTCCAGATATCCTTGTGCCTCGGCAAGGCCTTCCTTCAATCGGGTCAGGCCGTCGGCGCTTTGCCGCAAGCCTTCCGTCAGCTGATCCAGCTGTCCGCTCATTTCGGCGATGCCGTCGGCCAGCTCCCGCTGGCCTGCGCCGATCTGGCGCGCTCCTTCGGCCAGCTCCGGCAGGCCGGCCGCCAGCTGTCCCTGGCCTTCCGCCGCCTGCTCGATGCCGCTTTGCAATGCGGCCAGGCCGTCCGCCAGCTGTCCGAGACCCGCGGCCAGCTCCGCCTGGCTTTGGCTGGCCTGGGCCAATCCGTCGTTGGCCTGTTTCAGCCCGGCCGCCACGCCCTCAAGCTGCGCCTGCAGCGTCTGCAGGCCGCCTTCCAGCCCGGCCGCGCCTTCCCGGAGCGCGGCCGCCGCGCCCTGGGCCCGAAGGAAGTCCGGATCGCTTTGCAGTTCCGGATATTTGAGGGCAAGGCCGCCCAGGCCCCGCTCCAGCTCGGCGAGCCCGCTTGCCAGTTCTCCCAGCTTCTGCGCAATTTCGGCGTAGGCGCCGGACAGCTGCCCGAGACCGTTCTCCATTTTCCGATAGTTCTCCACGAGCTGCCCGCTCGCCTCGGCCAATTGGACGGCGCCGTCACGGGCCTGCGCGAGCCCGGCGTGGAGCTCCGCCGCACCGGCGGAGCCTTCCCGCAGTCCTTGTTCCAGCCTGTGCAGGGCGTCGCCGACCCGGGCAATGCCTTTCTCCAGCTCTTCCGTCCCTTCCGCCAGCTTCCGCGCGCCATCCACCGCTTCCGCCAGCTGCGGCGCGTTCGCTTCGATTTCCCGGCCCGCCTGGGAGAGCCCGTCGGCGATCTGGCCGAGGCCTTCCTCTCCCTCGCCGAGCCCGTCGCCCAGCATTTCCGCCTGGCGGGCCACCCGGAATTCGTCCGGCGCCTCGCCGAGGGGCCGGGTGGGGCCGCGCACCGACTTGACGCCTTCCACCTCCGACAGCTCCCGCGCCGCCCGCTCAAGGAACGCGAGCCCTTCCGCGGTATCCATCGGTGCTTCGGTGCGGATGGCCACCGTCGCAGGCAGCGATTCGCCCGGTCCGAAGCTTTCGGCGATCAGGTTGAACGCCCGGACGGAATGGTAATGGTCCCCGATCTCCTCCAGGGAGTTATAGGTGGGGGTGGCGCGGTACGCCAGGAGCAAGGGAGCCGCAATCAGCGCCACAATCAGCAAAGCCCCCAGCGGGCGGCGCAGCGAGAACCGGCCCACCGCGTCCCAAAGCCGGCTTTCCGCGTGTTCCAGCGAACCCTTGAAAGGCCAGAACACCGCCTTCCCCAGCGTCGCCAGGAAGAACGGCACCAGGGTGAAAATGGCCACCAGCAGCATGACGATCCCGACGGCCACCGCCACGGCCGACTGGTACAGGCTGAATTGCGACAGGCCGATGGCGGCGAAGCCGATGAACACTGCCAGCCCCGCGACGAACACCGTCTTGCCCGCCGTGCGGTAGGTGGCCACCACCGCTTCCGCCCGGTTGCCGCTGCGGCCGAGCTCTTCCCGGAAGCGGCTGATGATCAGGATGCAGTAGTCGGTGCCGATGCCGAACAGCACGGCGACGAGGAACGTCTGCGTGAACGTGGAAAGCGGAAAATCGGCATACTCCGCCAGAAATGCCACCACCGCCTGCGAAGCCAGGTACGAAACGCCGACGGTGAGCAGCGGCACAAGCGGAGCCACCGCCGAGCGGAACACCGCCAGCAGAATGACCAGGATGAAGACGATGGTAATGCCTTCCGTCCGCCGGGTCCCCGTCTCGGCGCTCTCAATGACGTCCAGGTCGATCAGCCAGCCGCCGGTGTAATAGTGATCCACCGAAATTCCGTCCAAAGCGGCGTACAGGCCGTTGCGCACGTCCATCGGTTCCCGGTCCCCCGGGTCGACGGTGACCATGGCCAGCACCGTCTTTCCGTCTTCGGAGGTCAGCAGATCGGCCATCTCGGGCTGGTCGAAATGGGACACCACCGAGGTGACGCCGGCCTCCACGCTGTTCCGGAGCGCTTCCACGCCCCGCCGCACCTCTTCCATATCCTCCGGCGAAAGCCCTTCGCCGTCATGGAACACCAGCACGGCGGTCAACCCGCCGTCTTCGCCGTGGCTTTCCTTGAGTTCGTCCATGAGCTCGTGCGCCCTGACCGACGGATAGCCCTCGGGAAGGCGAATGTCTCCTTTTTCCCGGACCAGATGCGTCAGATTGGGCGCCGTAAGCAGCAGGACCGCCAGCGCGGCGATCCATGCCGCAAACACCAGCCAGCGAAATTTCACAATGCCTTTCACGGTTTCCCTCTCCCCTGTTTTCCGAGCGTCATTCCATTCCGGCCGCTTCCGTCTCCGGCCTCCGCTTCCTGCCGGCCGGATCAGCATCGGCTCCCTCGTTCTTTTCCAGCAGGCGGGCCAGCTTCTCGATGGTGCCAATGAACGTGGACACTTCTTCCATCGTAAAGTGCCCCAAATACCGCGACAGCACCTGCTGGATCCTGCCGGACAGCGTTTCGCAGAGCTGCTCGCCCTTTTGGGTCAGCGAAAGGAAGATGACGCGGCGGTCGTTGCGATCCGGCGTCCGGCGGATGAGCCCTTTTTCCGCCAGGCGGTCGGCAATGGCGGTGATGGCGCTTTTGCCCACGCAGTAAATCTCGGACAGCTCCGTCGCCGTGCACATGCGCCGCCGGTTGATGTGACGGATGATATTGTACTGATCAAGGGTAAGATCTCCGGCGATGGTGTCGCGAAAAAGCGCGGCCATCCGGCGGGTCACCACGAGGATCGCCCTTTCATAGCGATCGATCAGCGATCCCAGTTGTTCTTCCCTGACGGCATCCATGGGGCAGGTCCCTCCTCCCGTCGGCCTGAACCTCCCGTCGAACGCGGCATGTCCTCCCGCAGCGGGACAAATGGTTCAACACAAGAACTATTTTACTCTTGAACTATATGGCCACACAAGACGAAAAAAACAAGCATGCCGCACCCTTGCCCGAAACGCCGCCGTCTGGAACAATAAAGGCAAGAACACCGGCCGAAGGCCGGAAACGGGGGACGGGACGTGAACTGGTTCAGGTCCATTGCCGAGGAAAAAATCAAGGAAGCCATCGAGCGCGGCGAGTTCGACAACCTCTCCGGGTTCGGCAAGCCGCTGCCGCCGGACGACGCGGAAGGCGTGCCGGAAGAGCTGCGGCTGGCGTTCAAGGTGCTGAAAAACGCCGGAATGCTGCCGGAGGAAATGCAGCTGCGCAAGGAAATGCTCACCCTGGAGGACCTCATCCGCTGCGCCCGTGACGAAGGGAAGCGAAAGCGGCTGCAGACCGAGCTGACGCTGAAGCGTCTCCGTTACCGGACGCTCATGGAACAGCGGGGCTGGCAGGACCTGTCCGTTTTTGCGGCCTATGAAGCGAAAATGGAACGGAAGCTGACGGAGGACGACCCCCGCTCCGACCCCGGCTCCGGTTCCGGCGGCGGAAGCCGAAACGACTGATTCTTCCAGATTTTTAAGGTTGAGCCAGACCCAGGCGTTCCCCTATAATCGTGAACCGAGAAGGGGGACGAAGAACGATGAAGTTGAAAGGGCTTTTTTGCGCCTTCCTCATCGCCGTCCTGACGCTTGGCATCCTCCTGCCCCCCGCGGCCACGGCGGAAGCCGCCGCGGCGCCGGTCCTGAAAACCGGCAGCACGGGCGGCGACGTATGGGACGTGCAATACCGCCTGAAAGTGCTGGGGTTGTTCACGGACACCATGGACGGCATCTACGGCCCGAAAACGGCGGAAGCGGTGCGAAAATTCCAGACCCGATACGGCCTTTCCGCCGACGGGATTGTCGGCCCTTCCACGTGGCGCGCCCTTCGCAAGTACACGGTCAACCTGAAGGAAATGGAACTCTTGGCCCGGGTCGTCTACAGCGAAGCCCGCGGCGAACCTTACAAGGGCCAGGTGGCGGTGGCCGCCGTCGTGATGAACCGGCTGAAATCGAACCAGTTTCCGGACACCATAAGCGGTGTCATCTTCCAACCCGGAGCCTTCACCGCGGTGGACGACGGCCAGTTCTGGCTGACGCCGAACGACTCCGCTTACAAGGCGGCGAAGGAAGCGGTGCGCGGTTGGGACCCGAGCCGCGGCGCGCTGTTTTATTACAATCCGAAAACCGCCGTCAACAAGTGGATTCGCTCTCGCCCGATCCTTGTGCAAATCGGGAACCACGTGTTCACCTCATGACCGGACCGGGCAAGAGCTCGTCCAGTCTGGCAAACGTATAACCCCTCCGCCGGGCTTCGTCGATGATTCTTCCCATCGCTTCGGCGTTGTCCCGCGAAACGGCATGAAGCAGAATGATGGCGCCGGGGTGCAGCTGCTCCGTCACCTGGCGGAAGGCGTAATCCGCGCCCCGCTGCCGGTTCGTCTCCCAGTCCTTGTAGGCGACGGACCAAAACACGTTGACATACCCCAGCTTCCGGCTGACGGCCAGCGTCCGCTCGCTGAATATGCCCCGCGGCGGCCGCAGAAAGACCATCCTCCGCTGTCCCGTCAGCCGGGCGACTTCCTTTTCCACCTGCTCCAGCTCCGCGCGGATCCGCTCTTCGCTGAGCGTCGTCATGTCCGGATGGGACCAGGAATGGTTGCCGATCAGATGCCCTTCCGCCGCCATCCGGCGAAGCAGATCGGGCTGCGTCCGGACGTAATGCCCCGTGACGAAGAACACCGCCGGAACCCCGCGTTCCTTCAGCACGTCCAGGATTTTCGCGGTATATCCGTTTTCGTATCCGTTGTCGAAGGTCAGATAAAGCGTCTTGTGGGCCGGGTCGCCCCTGTAGATGGCGCCGTAGCGGTCCAGCAGGGGGGCGAATCCTTCCCCCTCGATCGAGGCCGGCATGCCGTCCCGGCTTTTTTTGAATCCAAAGTGGTACACGCGCTCCCCCTGGACGGGAGCGCTTTTTTCGTTCCATCCGGCCGGAACCGCCGCGGCGAGGGAGACGGCCAGCAGCGCGTGCAGCAGCACGGCGGGTTTCATGAATAGGCACCTCCATGCGGTCTTGGATCTCGAATCAGATGTAATATGCCCTCGGAACCGGGGTTTTTTTCGCACGATTCCGGGGTGGTTGTAATTTGGATCACAGTCCGGCACCGCCCTGCCGATATAAAAAAGTAATAGGACCATCATCATAGGACCGAGCGAAAGGAATGGAACCGGGATGAAACGGAGCATCGTCCTGAAAATCACGCTGGGGTTGCTCGTCGTCTCGACTACCACCTACGGGACCAGCGCCCTGTTCATTTTCTTCCTGGGCGAGTTTCTGCCCAGAGTGCCGCAACCGGTCATCATCGTCGTGACGCTGCTTTTGGGGATTTTTTGGACCACGTTTCTCGGCTACCTCGCTTCCCTGTACATCGTCCGGCCCCTGCGGGAACTCACCCGGGTGACGGATGAAGCCGCTTCCGGCAACCTGCAGGTGGAAGTGCGCGTGCCGAAAACCGGTGATGAACTGCAGGTGCTGGCCCAGTCCGTCCGGACCATGGTGGGCAACCTGCAATCCATGATTTCCGAGATCGCCGCCAGCGTCACCACCACCCACTCGCAGACCAGTTCCCTCAGCGCCGCGGTCACCCAGGCTTCATCGCAACTGGAGCGCATCACCGAAAACATCATGGAAATCGCCAAGGGCGCCGCCGACCAGTCGCGGTTCATTTCGTCCACCCTGGACCAGTTCGGCAACCTGGTCCAGGAGACGAAGGACGTGGAAGTCCAGGCCGGCCAGACGCGGCAGCTGTCCGCCGAAATGACCGAAACCGTCGACCGCAGCATGGAAAGCGTCTATACGCTTCTGCACAACCTGAACGAAATCGGCGAATTGCACCACAGCGTCATGGAACAGGTAGAGCTGCTCTCGCAAAAAGCGGAAGAAATCGGCAACATCACGCAGCTGGTCGTGGAAATTTCCGCCCAGACCCATCTTTTGTCCCTGAACGCGGCCATCGAAGCGGCCCGCTCCGGCGAGGAAGGGAAGGGCTTCGCCGTCGTGGCGGACGAAGTGCGCAAGCTGGCCGACCAGAGCGAACAGGCGGCGAAGGAGATCCGGCAGGCCATCGGGGAAGTCCAGAAAAACATCCGGGCGGTGGTCGAAGGCAACCGGAAGCAGGCCGAAATCGTGGAGGAAGAACTGGATCAGGGGCAAATGGTGCGGCAGTCGCTGGAGGAACTGCGCTCCTCCGTGCTGGAAGTGGGAAGCGCGGTGGAGCGGATTTCGGGCGTGGTGATCGAGAAGCTCCGCGGCCTCGACCACATTTACGATCTCGCGCGCCAGATCGGCGGCATCGCCGAAGCCACCAGCGGGCGGACGGAAGAAATCTCGGACACCATCCAGCAGCAGCTGTCGTATATGGAAGAAATCGCCGCGTCGTTCGAGACGCTGGAATCCCACGCCAGCCGCCTGCAGGGGCAAACCCAACGGTTCCGCGTGTGAAGGTCCGGACCCTCGTCAAATGCGAAAGCCGGCCGCCGCGTCATGCGGCAGCCGGCTTTTTTGCCGGCTCCACCCGTGTCAGCCCTTGGGCTGGTACACGTCGTGGTCCACGTAGCGTTCGCCGTTCAGCTCGCTGATGACGTTGATCGCCACCTTGGCTCCGTCGCCGGCCGTGATGATCGTGTGCACGCTCACGCCGGCGCAGGTCCCCGCCGCCCAGATGCCGTCAACGTTCGTCCGCCCGTCGGCGTCCACGTCCAGCACGGTCTTGATGCGCGGCTCCGTGCCGGGCTTCGTCCGCACACCGATCTTTTCCGCGAGGTCCACGGAAAATCCGGTGGCCAGAATGACCCGCTTCGCCTCGTAGGCGCCGCCCTTCTCCGTCCGGATCACGAACTTGTCGCCGTCTTTCGCCACGTCCGTGACCTCGTCGTCCACCACTTCGGCGCCGAACTTCCGGGCCTGCTGCTTGCCGAGCTCCACCATGTCCGGACCCGCGATTTCCATCACGCCGTAGTGATTTTCAATCCAGGCCCGCTTGGTCAATCCCTTGTCGTTGTCGATGACCAGCGTTTTTTTGCCCGCCTTGGCGGCGAACAGCGCCGCGCTGGCCCCGGCCGGGCCCGCGCCGACAATGGCGATGTCGTACATGGGTTTCCCTCCAGTCGAACATTGGACCGCGCGCCGGCGCGGCCTATAAAATTTATATTAACTACATTTTATCCCCCCATGCCGCGCCCGCGCAACCGCCGCAACGGACAACCAGGGTTCAAATGGGGTCTGCGGAAGGGCGTTGGGTGCCGGCGTTTTCGCTTTCCCGGGACATCATGGTAAAATAGGGCTGCTTCCGAAAATTATGATCATTTCCGTTGGAGGAATCCGAATGGCGGATTTTGCGACCAAACTGGAGCGATATGCCGCGCTGGCCATCGAAGTCGGCGTCAACGTCCAGCCCGGCCAGACGCTGGTGATCACCGCCTCCCTCGACGCGGCGCCCTTCGTGCGGCAGGCGGTCCGCAAAGCCTACGCGGCCGGCGCCCGTATGGTGCATGTGGAATGGAACGACGACGAAGTGACGCGCATCCGGTACGACATGGCCCCGGCGGATTCGTTCAAGGAGTATCCGATGTGGCGGGCCAAAGGCTTTGAAGAGATGGCGGCAAACGGCGCGGCTTTCCTGTCCCTTACGTCGTCGGATCCGGATCTCCTGCGCGGCGTGGACCCGCAGCGGATCGCCGACGCCCGGAAAGCGGCGGGTCTGGCGTTGCAAAACTACCGCAATTACATCATGGCCGACAAAGTCAGCTGGTCGGTCCTCGCCGTACCGTCACCGGGGTGGGCGCGGAAAGTGTTCCCCGATCTTGACCCGGACAAGGCGGTGGAAGCCCTGTGGGAAGCCATCTTCGCCGCCACGCGCGTGACCGGGGAAGATCCCGTGCGGGCCTGGCGGGAACATCTGCGCCGTCTCGAAGAAAAGGCGGCCATCCTCAATGACCGGAAATACCGCCTGCTTCGTTTCCGCGGCCCCGGCACCGATCTGACGGTGGAACTGCCGCCCGAACACCTCTGGGTGAGCGGCGGCAGCGTGAACGAAAAGGGCGTCCCCTTCGTCGCCAACATGCCGACGGAGGAAGTGTTTACCGCGCCGCTCAAAGGCGGGGTAAACGGCACGGTCCGCGCCACGAAACCCCTCAGCTACGGCGGAACGCTGATCCGCGATTTTTCGTTCACCTTCCGGGACGGCAAGATCGTCGACGTAAAGGCGGAGCAGGGGCTTGAAACGCTGAAGAAGCTCATCGACACGGACGAGGGCTCGGCGTACCTCGGCGAGGTGGCGCTGGTGCCCCACAGTTCCCCGATTTCCCGAACCAACCTGGTGTTCTACAACACGCTGTTCGACGAGAACGCCTCCTGTCATCTGGCGATCGGCGACGGGTACGCGTTCTGCATGGAAGGCGGCAAGGACAAAAGCAAGGACGAGCTCGCGAAAATCGGGCTCAACAAAAGCATCGTCCACGTCGATTTCATGATCGGTTCCGCGGAAACGGACATCGACGGCGTGCGGCCGGACGGAACCGTGGACGCGCTGTTCCGCGGCGGAGAATGGGCGTTCTGAGCGCCGGGTTCCATGAAGAAGGACGTTAAACTCGGCATCCTGGACCACACCCATGTCTGTGAAGGGCGAACCGTCGCGGACACCCTGGCCGAAGCGGTGGAGCTGGCGCGGGAAGCCGAGCGGCTGGGTTACGCGCGCTATTGGGTTTCCGAGCACCACGGGATGCCGTCCCTCGCTTCATCCAGTCCGGAAATCCTGATCGCCCACGTGGCCGCCGCCACGTCCCGCATCCGCGTCGGGGCCGGCGGCGTGATGCTGCCGCATTACAGCGCCTACAAGGTGGCGGAAAATTTCCGGCTGCTCGAAGCGCTGCACCCGAACCGGATCGACCTCGGCCTCGGGCGGGCGCCGGGCGGCATGCCCGTCGCCACGCGCGCGCTGCGGGAAGGGAAGCTCCGCGACGCCGATCCGTATCCGCGGCAGGTGGACGACCTCATCGGCTACCTGCACGAATCGCTGCCGGAAGGCCACCGCTACGCCGGGCTGCTCGCCAGCCCGTCCATCCCCACCGCGCCGGAGCTGTGGCTGCTGGGTTCAAGCGACGAAAGCGCCCGGCTGGCCGGCGAGAAAGGCATCGCCTTTTCCTTTGCCCAGTTTTTCGGCACGCCCGTGGGCCCGAAAGCGACGCGGCTGTACCGGGAGTCGTTCCGCCCCTCGGCGCTCAACCGGGAGCCCCGGACAATGGTGGCGGTGCTGGCGATCTGCGCGGATACGGAAGAGGAAGCCCGGCGCCTGGCCGCCAGCCACGAGCTGTTCTTTTTGCGGGTGGAACACGGGTTTCCGCTGCCCTGGCTGCCGTCGGTGGAGACGGCGGAGAGCTTTCCCTACACGGCGTTTGATCTCGAACTGCTCGCCGCCCGCCGGATGCACCGCGCGGTCGGCAACCCCGCGCAGGTGCGCGAGCGGCTCAATCATATCGCCCGCGAATACGGCGCCGACGAAATCATGGTCACCTGCCCGATTCACGACTTCGGCAAGCGGCTGCGCTCCATCCGGCTGATCCGGGAAGCGCTGGACTGACCGGCGCAGCATCCGGAAACCGGCAAAGTCGCGGCGGAAACGCCGCGAAACGCGACGGCCGTCCGGGTCGGACGGGCTTGCTGCAAAACCCACGGGAGAGGCGGGAAAAGAAAAATGAAACCGAAAGTTTATGTGGCGCGGAAAATTTCGCCGGAAGTGAGAGAGTACCTGCAGGAACATTGCGACTGCGAATTTTGGGAAGGCAGCGAGCGGCCGGGACGGGAGCGCTTCTTCGCCGGCGTCGCCGACGCGGAGGGGCTGCTGACCGCCGGTACCCCGATCAACGACGAGCTGTTGGATCACGCACCGCGCTTGCGGATTGTCAGCAATATTTCCGTCGGATACGACAACTTCGACGTGGAAGCGATGAAACGGCGGGGCGTGATGGGGACGCATACGCCCGGCGTGCTCGATGACACGGTGGCCGACCTGGCCATGGCGCTCATCCTGGCGGCGGCGCGGCGGGTGGCGGAGCTGGACCGCCTGGTCCGCCGGGGCGGCTGGGTCAAAGGGATGGACAGGGAGCTGTTCGGCCTGGACGTCCACCACGCCACCCTCGGCATCATCGGCATGGGACGGATCGGCGAGGCGGTGGCCAAGCGCGCCCGGCTGGGCTTCGACATGGAAGTCCTCTATTATAACCGCTCGCGGAAACCCGAGGCGGAAGCCCGCTACGGCGCCGTTTACGCATCTCTGGACGAATTGCTCGCCCGGTCGGATTTCGTGGTGATCCTGACGCCGCTCACCCCGGAGACAAAGAAAATGATCGGCCGCGAACAGCTCGCCCGCATGAAGCCGACCGCCATCCTCGTCAACGTCTCCCGCGGCCCCGTCGTCGACGAGGCGGCGCTCATCGAAGCCCTGCGCAGCGGCACGATCCGCGGCGCCGCCCTGGACGTGTTCGAGAAGGAGCCGGTGGATCCGGACAACCCGCTGCTTGCCTTGGACAACGTCGTGCTTGCGCCGCATATCGGCTCGGCTACCGCCAGGACGCGAACCGCCATGGCCATGCTGGCCGCGCGGAACCTCGTCGCGGGACTCAAGGGCGAAACGCCGCCGAATCTGGTGCCGGAATTGAAGGATCTGGCGCCGGGGCGTCCGGTTTGAACCGGAGCCTCCGGCGCCTTTTTTGCGCCGCCTGCCGTCAGACGCCGAGCAGCCCGCGGATATGCGGTTCCATGGTTTCCGGCGTCGTGGCGGGGGCGAACCGCCGGACCACCCGTCCATCCCGATCCACCAGAAACTTGGTGAAATTCCACTTGATCGAGCGCGTCCCCAGAAAGCCGCGGGCTTCCCGTTTCAGATGCCTGAAAAGCGGATGGGCGCCGGGACCGTTGACGTTGATGACGGCAAACAGCGGAAACGTCACCCCGTGGTCCCGCCGGCACGCCTGTTCGATGCGGTTTCGTTCGCTGAATTCCTGGCGCATGAACTGCCGGCAGGGAAATCCCAGCACCGCAAACCCGTGGTCGCGATATTTTTGATACAACGACTCCAGCCCTCCGAACTGCCTCGCAAATCCGCACCCTGTCGCCGTGTTGACGATGAGCAGCACCTGCCCTTTCCATGGCTCGAGGGTTCCCGTGTTCCCCCGAATATCCGTCACCTCGAACGCGTACAGCGACATCCTCCTCCCCCTCCCCTTCCGTTTTTCCTACTTCCTTATTTTTTTACAACGCCACGGGATTCTCAACCGGTTTGATGATAGAATAGAATCGCGCATGGAAACGGCCGCCGCGTGTTCCGGCATGGCCCCGGGGGTGGATGGGATGCAAATTCAACCCTTTTCCGCGTTGGACGCCGGATCGCGTGCCGCCCCGCGGCCATCCGGACAAGGCCCGGAAAGCCACCGTCCGCGCCGCCGCCCGCGGCCGGCCGCCGCGCTGCTTGCGGCGCTGCTCGCCGTTTTCCTGGGTCTATCCGCCGCTTTCGACACCGCCCGGGCGGCGGTCTTCCCGGACGTTGCGGGACACTGGGCGGAAGAAACGGTGGACTGGGCGGTATCGGAAGGCATCGTCACCGGCTATCCGGACGGCTCGTTCCGGCCCAATGCGCCGGTGTCGGAGCCGGAATTCCTGGCGATGCTGATCCGGGCGTTTCCCGAAGCGGGAACCCCGGCCCCGTCCCCCAACGGGCCCTGGTACGCGGGATATTACGATATCGCGGCCGTTCAAGGTTGGACGGTCTCCGGAATTCTCGTCGCCGAGTGGTATAAACGGGGACACGTGGCGCAGCTCATCGCGTCCACCCAGGGCCGGCAGCTGTCCGTCACGGATGCGGTGCAATACCTGCTGGACCAGGGCCTGTCCCGGGGCAAAACGGCTCCGACGGTGGCGGGCTATCGGCCGGACGACACGCTGACCCGGGCGGAAGCGGCGCAATTCATCCGCAATCTCAAAGACGCCGGCCTGCGTCTCGCAGGTCCGCAAACCGGCGGAACCTCCCCCGGATCCGAAACGCCGCGATCGGCGGAAGTGCTGGTCAGGGGAATCGCCATCGGCGACACGGAAGAATCCGTGCGGATCAAGCTCGGCCCGCCGGCCCGGGTTGACCTTGGCCAATATGGTTTTTCGTGGCTGGTATACAGCAGCGATCCGGCCAACTACACCCTGGTCGGCGTCCAAACCGGGCGCGTCGTGGGGTTGTACACGTCGGGCAGCGACTGGACCGTCCGGGACGGAACCGTGCGGCCCGGCATGACCCGGTCCCGGGTGGAGCGGGAACTGGGCCAGCCGGAAACTTACATCCTGAAAGGGAACACGAGATTCCTGATCTCCGAAGACGAGCTCAGGATCAGCGGCCTGTATCGGCTGGACGGCGCGTTTGTGAAGTTTTTCTACGATCAGTTCCAGTCCGGGACCATCGCCGGAATCAAAGTCATCGAAAGCGAAACGGAACTGGCGCTGCAAAGCTTCTACGGCACGCCGAGCGACCGGTTGCGGGAAAGCTTCGAACGGCAGTCCTTCGAACTGGCCAACGCGGTGCGGGCGCAGCGCGGACTTGACCCGTTCGCATGGGACGATCGGGTGGCTGAGGCGGCTCGCAAACACAGCGAAGACATGGCCGCGAGGGGATTCTTTGATCACGTCAACCCGGACGGTGATATGCCATGGGATCGGCTCGAAGCCGCGGGGATCCCGTTCCGGGCCGCGGGCGAAAACATCGCCGCCGGCCAGACCGACGCCATTGAAGCGCACCACGCCTGGATGAACTCGGAGGGGCACCGGAACAACATTCTGTCCGATCTAAGGGCACTGGGCGTCGGCGTGGCTTTCGGCGGGGATTACAGCGTCTACTACACGCAAAACTTTTTCACGCCATAACAACCGTTGAACCTCTTCCCGCAACGTTAGTCCCCGAACCCCCTGCGGCGCGGGGGAACCGCGGAACCTCCCGGGGTTGCAACGTTTCGGACCATATGCCCCGCAACCTCCCGGGACGCACGCCTTTGGGCGAATCGGCATAGGATGGGGATGAACACCCAGACGACAGGAGTGTCATCCGCGATGCCGATTGTTCCGGGAACCCATGTGCTGTACACGATTCAACCCGGCGATACGCTCTACGGGATCGCCAATCGGACCGGCGCTTCCCTGCAGGATCTCGTCCGGCAGAACGCGCTGTATCCTCCGATCACGGAATCCGACCTGATTTTTCCCGGATGGGCGGTCCTGATCCGCCTGCCGGGCATGACGGAGCACAGCGCCGTGCTCCACCAGGTTGCCCCCGGCGACACGCTCTACCGCATCGCCGAACGCTACTCCGTGGGGCTCGACATGCTGGCCGCGCTGAACCGCCTGGAGCAGCCGGACATTCTCAGCGTCGCGCAGCTCATCTACATTCCGGCCATCGTGTACGAAATCGAAGAGGGAGACACGCTGTACCGCATCTCCCGCCGCTTCGGCCTCCCGCTCACGGAACTCATGCGGGCGAACCGGGGCCGGCCGGGACTTTCCCCGGATGTCATTTTCCCCGGTTACCGCCTGATCATCCCTCTGCCTTCTTCCACCAACATCGCGGTATTCCAGCCGCTGCCCGGCTCGCGCATCCGGTCCGGACAGCCGCTTGTGGGCGCGGCCCGCGCCTTCGAGGCGAACGTGCTCTACCAGGTGCGCGACGCCGCGAACCGAGTCGTCGTCCGCGAACAACCGGTGACGGCGTCGGAAGGAGCGCCCGCGTTCGGACGGTTTGAAACCGAACTCCGCTTCAATCAGCCTCCGTCCGCGCCGACGGGCACGCTGCTCGTGTATACGCGCAGCCCCCGCGACGGAAGCATCCAGGACCTGGTGGAAGTGCCGGTGCTGTTTTGATCATCGGGAAACAAAAGGATTTCCCTTTTCCCAGAAACGCCACGGATAATCCTTCGCTTCGCCGGCATTGCCGATGCCGATGCGCGGACCTGTGCCGATTTCGCGGACCGGCCTTCCTTCGGCGATATAAAGCGGCGCCAGGAAAAGCGGCCTTCCATAATCCCGGATGGTGATCCCCAACGCCTTCGTCAGCTTCCCCGGTCCGCTCGTCAGGTCCCGTTCTTTTTTCACGGGTCCGCGCCGTTTGTACATCAGTCCGACTCCGGCGCAGGGTTCCACCGAGCGGATCAGGATGGCTTCCGGTTGTCCCGGCTTCCCGCTCACCACGTTCATGAGGCAGTGCGTATGCATCAAATACGTATAAGCATGACCCGGCGGACCGTACATGACTTCCGTCCGCGGCGTACGGCGTCCCCCGTAGCTGTGCGCCGCGCGGTCATGCGGGCCGATGTAGGCTTCCGTTTCCACGATCCACCCGGCGGCGGTTCCCTCTTCCGTTTCCTTCACCAGCGCCATTCCAAGCAACGCCCGCGCCAGCTCCAGCGTCGGCAGTTCAAAAAAAGAAGCGTCCACAGGCCGAAACGGCGCCATTTGAGACTCTCCCTCCAACTCCTGCCCGTCGACATTGCCCGCGGCAAACTCCCTCCCCGCCATGGACAAAAAAAGGGGGTGTTCGCCCCGACATCGTGTACCGCTTTTATTTTTTGAAATAGCCCGGATATTTTTTCTTCAGTTCGTCCATATGGAAAATCCCTTTGGTCAGATGCTCCTTCATCAGCTTTTCGGCCAGCCGGGCGTCTTTTTTCCGCAAGGCTTCCACCAGATTCATATGCTCCGTCAAAATGTCCGTCCACATCTCCGGGTCGGATGTGGACAGGCGCAGGAACCGCACCCTTTTGAAGTGGCCGTTCATCTGCTCGAGCGCGTTCCACGATCTCTCTTTGCCCAATCCCCAGAAAATTATCCGGTGAAACGTGTCGTCATGGTTGATGAGCGCCTTGTAGTCCTTTTCCCGGATCGCCAGCTGCTGCATGCGGATCTGATGTTCCAGCTGGAGGAGCTCGTTTTCGCGGAATTGCTCCGCCGCCAGACGGATGGCCGCGGTCTCCAGCGCTTCCCGCATGAACCGGGATTCCTCGACCAGTTCCGGATTGATCAGGGACACATAGGTGCCCACCTGGGGCAGAATCTCCACCAGGCCTTCCTTGGCCAGCAGGATCAGGGCTTCCCTTACCGGCGTCCTGCTGACGTTGAACTGCAGGGCGATTTCCTTTTCCGAAAGAACGGCGCCCGGCTTGAGGCTCAGATCGATGATTTGCCTGTGCAGATGCGCGTAAACGTCGCTCCTTCTGGAATCACTTCCTCTTTCTTTCAGGTATGCGTGTATCATTTTTCACCTATTGACCAAAAAATTTTTTTTGAATATCAAGTTAGCTCCGGTTAGGTCATGATGTGAGCTTCTGGTAGGTGATGGTGTCGGTTGAAACACAAGCTGTCAGCAGTCGATTGAACAATTGGCCTTCAAACCGTCTACGGTTGGTACG
>Ga0207810_100027_pt1 | contig 160853 bp, 139 predicted proteins | sample CeladaPassaB1F15_FD_187491 | JGI IMG/M metagenome (GOLD analysis project Ga0207810, IMG submission 187491) | Cellulose-adapted microbial communities from the Joint BioEnergy Institute, USA - Passage B1F15 (SPAdes) (version 2) | ecosystem: Engineered > Bioreactor > Continuous culture >... | reverse complement strand
ATTAGCCCTTGGCGGCTTTGGATTTCGTTGTGTTTGGGCAACTCATCCGACTAACCCTGCCTCAAATCCAGTTCGTGTACCTTGGCCCGTGCGTTTGCCTCCGGCTTCCTTCAGATCCCGCCTCGCGGCAGGCACCCTTGCCTTTGGCTAATGGTAGGCGCTCGCCAGCCCCCATTCCGGACTTTCACCGTAGAGATGACGCCCATGCTGGGCGTACCACAAAATCAGCCGGGCAGGCCGTTCCTGCCCGGCTGCTCCGTCCGGACGGCAACATCCGTCCGGACGACAACCACATTCGCCGCACGGTTACCGCGGGCCGTTTTTCGCCTCATTGCCGTTCTTGCCGATCCGGCTGCGCAGGTACGCTTCAATGAACTCGTCCAGCTCGCCGTCCATCACCGCCTGTACGTTGCCCGTTTCCACGCCGGTACGGTGATCCTTCACCATGCTGTAGGGGTGAAACACATAGGACCGGATCTGGCTGCCCCAGGCGATGTCCATCTGCTCGCCCCGCAAGGCGGCCAGCTCCTGCTGCTGTTCCTGGATCTTCCGCTCGTACAGTTTGGACATGAGCATCTTCATGGCGCGCTCGCGGTTCTGGATCTGCGAGCGTTCCGACTGGCACGCGACCACGATGCCGGTCGGCAGGTGCGTAATGCGCACCGCGGACTCCGTCTTGTTGACGTGCTGCCCGCCGGCGCCGCTGGATCGGTACGTGTCGATGCGCAGATCCTCCGGACGGATCTCGATCTTCACGTCGTCGGGAATCTCCGGCACGACATCGCAGGATGCGAAAGACGTATGGCGCCGCGCCGAGGCGTCGAAGGGCGAGATGCGCACCAGGCGATGCACGCCTTTTTCCGCTTTCAGATAGCCGTAGGCGTTATGCCCCCGGATCATCAGCGTAGCGCTCTTGAGGCCGGCTTCTTCGCCCGGCTGGTAGTCCAGCACTTCGACGCGGAAACCGCGTTTTTCCGCCCAGCGCGTATACATCCGGTACAGCATCAGGGCCCAGTCCTGCGACTCCGTGCCTCCCGCGCCGGGATGCAGCTCGAGAATGGCGTTGGATTTGTCATACGGCTCGTTGAGCAACAGCTGCAGCTCAAACCGGTCGACCTTCCGGACGTGTTCCGCCACGCTTTCCCGCCATTCCGCGATGACCGCCTCGTCCGGTTCCTCTTCCAGGAGTTCCTGCAGCGTCTCCAGATCCTCCTGCTGCGCGGTCAGCTCGGCGAATTGCTCCACCACCGATTTCACCGCGTTGAGCTCGGCGATCATGGCCTGCGCCCGTTCGTTGTCGTCCCAGAAATCCGGTGCGGCCATCTTGGCTTCGTAATCGGCGATGAGTTCCTCCTTCAGATCGAGGTCAAAGAGACCCCCTTAGCTGCTGAAGCCTCTTCGCCGCTTCGCGAAGGTCTTGTTTGGCGGAAACATCGAGTTCAATCATGCTGACGACACCTCTTTAGCCTGTTAATTATTTACATGGTGAAATTCAAGCGCTCGCGCCGCGGTTCGCATGCGTTGCGGCGCGTTTGCGCTGCGGCCCACGCCGCGGCACGCCTGCGCCGAAACGCCTCAGCTGGTGCGGCCGTGGCACACCTTGTACTTCTTGCCGCTGCCGCAGGGGCACGGATCGTTGCGGCCGATGCGCTCGCCGGCGCGGCGCACGGGGCGGCGAGTCGTTTCCCCTTCTCCCCGGTTGGTCACCGTCTGGCCCTGCGCCACCGCTTCCCGCTTGAGATTGCTTTGCACCTGCGCCTTCATGATGTACAGCGACACTTCATCCTCGATCCGCTCGATCATTTCCATGAACATGTTATGCCCTTCAAACTGATACTCGCGAAGCGGATCGTTGCCGCCATAAGCGCGCAGGTGGATGCCCTGGCGCAACTGGTCCATGGCGTCGATGTGGTCCATCCATTTGCTGTCCACGGAGCGCAGGACGACGACCTTCTCGAATTCGCGGATGATCTCCGGCCCGATTTCCTGCTCCCGCTCGTCGTACCGGTCGATCACCTTCCGCATGATCAGCTCGACGATCTCGTCCCGCTCCTTGCCTTCCAGCTCTTCCTTCCGCAGCCGGTCCTCCGGCAGCAGGTTGGCATGGACGTGCGTCACAATCCCCGCCAGATCCCAGTCTTCCGGAACGGCGTCCTCGGGGCAGTGCCTTTGGACGAGCCGCGTCACGCTGCCCCGGATCATGCCCTCCACAATGTCCCGGATGTTGTCGGTAAACAGCACCTTGCGCCGGTCGGCGTATATCTTCTCCCGCTGCAGGTTGATCACGTCGTCGTACTGCAGCACGACCCGGCGCATGTCGAAGTTGGCGCCTTCCACCCGTTTTTGCGCCGACTCGATGGCCTTCGTAACCATTTTGCTCTCGATGGGGGAGTTCTCGTCGAAACCGAGGCGCTCCATCATGCCCATGAGATTGGCGGCGCCGAAGCGGATCATCAGCTCGTCCTCAAGGGACAGGAAAAACTGCGACGAACCCGGGTCGCCCTGGCGGCCGGAACGGCCCCGCAGCTGGTTGTCGATGCGGCGGGCCTCATGCCGCTCGGTGCCGATGATGTGCAGGCCGCCGAGTTCCGCCACGCCTTCGCCCAGCATGATGTCCGTCCCGCGGCCCGCCATGTTGGTGGCGATGGTGACGGCGCCGCGCTGGCCGGCTCTGGCGACGATTTCCGCTTCCTCGGCGTGGTGCTTTGCGTTCAGCACCTTGTGGGGGATTCCCCGCTTTTTCAGCATTTCCGACAGAAGCTCGGAATTTTCGATGGACGTGGTGCCGACCAGCACCGGCTGACCGTTGCTGTGCCGGCGGACGATTTCCTCCACCACCGCGCGGTATTTGGCCTTCGCCGTCTTGAACACCACATCCGGCATGTCCACGCGGATCATCGGCCTGTGCGTCGGCACCACGACGACGTCCAGCCCGTAAATTTTCTTGAATTCTTCCTCTTCCGTCTTGGCCGTGCCGGTCATGCCGGCGAGCTTGCGGTACATGCGGAAATAATTTTGGAAGGTGATCGTGGCAAGGGTCATGCTTTCGCTTTGGACCTTCAGGCCTTCCTTCGCCTCGATCGCCTGGTGCAGACCGTCGCTGTACCGGCGCCCGGCCATCAGACGTCCGGTGAATTCGTCGACGATGACCACTTCGCCGTCCTGCACCACATAGTCCACGTCGCGCCGCATGATGTACCGGGCCCGAAGCGCCTGCGTAATGTGATGGTTCAGCACCACATGATCCAGCGAGAACAGGTTGTCGATGCCGAACGCCTGCTCCGCCTTGGCCACGCCCTGTTCGGTGAGGGTGATGCTGCGGGTCTTGTGGTCGATGGTGTAATCTTCGCCTTCCTTCAGCCGGCTGGCGAAGCGGTCGGCGGCGTAATACAGCTCGGTGGATTTTTGCGCCTGGCCGGATATGATAAGCGGCGTCCGCGCTTCGTCGATGAGGATGGAGTCCACTTCGTCGATGATGGCGTAATGGAGCTCCCGCTGCACGATTTGTTCCTTGTACAGGACCATGTTGTCGCGCAGGTAGTCGAACCCGAACTCGTTGTTGGTCCCGTAGGTGATGTCGCAGTTGTACACCCGCTGTTTTTCTTCATGGGAAAGCCCGTGCAGGTTGCAGCCGACGGTGAGACCGAGGAATTCGTACACCTTCCCCATCATGGTGCTGTCGCGCTGCGCCAGATAATCGTTCACCGTCACCACGTGCACGCCTTTCCCGGTGAGCGCGTTCAGGTAAACCGGCAGCGTGGCCACCAATGTTTTGCCCTCGCCGGTCTTCATTTCCGCGATGCGGCCCTCGTGAAGCACCATGCCCCCGATGAGCTGCACGTCAAAATGGCGCATGTTCAGCGTCCGCTTGGCCGCCTCGCGCACCACGGCGAACGCTTCGGGGAGCAGATCGTCCAGCGTGTCGCCCTTCTCCAGGCGCAACCGGAACTCGTCCGTCTTCGCCCGAAGCTGCGCGTCGGACATCGCCGTCATTTGCGGTTCCAGCGCGTTGATTTGCTCCACGACCCGGGAGTAACGTTTCAGCTCCCGTTCATTGGGATCGCCGAATATTTTCTTGACCAGCCCCAGCATGTAAAGAACCCCTCTTTCCCGCGCGCATTGACGCATCACTTTATTTTAGCAATTTGGGAAGGGAGGGGCAAGCAAGGGATGTAAATAAATGATAATTAAACATTATAATGGATAATCTTGACGACCTTTCTCCCCGTTCCCGGAAGTTTGGGATACAATCAAATTGACAGGAGGATGGTCATGGAACATAACGGAAAAGTGTTGTTGTTCAAAGGCGAGAGCCAGTATGACGCACTTCGGTTTTTCACCGACGAACTGGATCGGGCGTTCCGCGCCCTGAGAATCCCCACCGTCGTGATTGATCTCCTGGAGCCGGATGCACTGTCCCGCTTGCAACGGGAACTTCAGGAAAGCCGGTTCCTTTTCGCGCTTGGCTTCAACGGCGTCGGACAGGAATTGCGGATTCAGGGTGAATCTTTGTACGATATGATCCGGCTTCCCTTCGTCGCGTTTTACGTCGATCACCCGATCCACCACGATTCCAGGTTGCGTTACGCCTTCCGATATCAGGTGGTTTCGTTCGTGGACCAGGATCTTGTCGATTTCGCAAACGCACATTATCCCGGAAAGTTCGTGGTCTTCATCCCTCACGGCGGGTCTGCCGATCCCGACGTGCGCGATAATCCCGTCCCCATACATAAACGGTCAGTTCCGATCTTGTTCGCCGGCTCCTTTCAGGATCCCGACGCTTTCCTGCAATCGGTCAATGCGCCGGAGGGAGCCCTTCGCCAGATCAAAAGTATCGCGGAGATCATGCTGTCGGGGGATCACGTCAATATTCGAAAGGCAACCGTAACCTTTCTTCAAACCCTTGGCATGGGGGAAGAGGATCTGACACCGGATTTATTCCCCATCATGCGGCTCGCCGAGCTTTATTTCCGGTTTGAATGTCGCAAACGACTGATTTTGTCGCTGTCGAATTTACCTGTGACGGTGTGCGGAAACGGTTGGGGACAGCTCAAAGGCGCCAAAAAGCCGCTCAACTCCCTTCCGGCGAAATCCTTCGCCGAAACCCTGCGTCTTGCGGGCGATGCCAAAATATTTCTTTCCATTGCCCCGTTCTTTCGCCAGGGAGGGCATGAAAGGGTGTTTTCCGCCATGCTCTCGGGAGCGGTCGCGGCTGCGGACCGAAGCGGATACCTGGACCGGATTTTGAGCCCGGGAATTCATTATATCGGATACCGTTCCACCGATCCGCTTGGAGATCTGTTGGCCGCCGTCCTAGAAGATCCGGACAAGCTTCAGGAAATCGCGTCGGAAGGAAGGAAGCAGGCGGAAGCGAATCATACTTGGACCCACCGCGCCGTAGCCATCCTTGGAGCGGTGAAGGAATTTTTGCATCGGTTATAAATAAAAATCCCGGAAACGGCGTTTTCCGCTTCCGGGATTTTCTTGCATCCGCATGGCTTCCGCAAGTTTCAATGCGCCGTCTCGATCAGCCCGTACCGGCCGTCGGCGCGGCGATAAACCACGTTGACCTGGTTCGTGTCCGCGTTCTCGAACACGAAGAAGCTGTGCCCGAGCAGGTTCATTTGCAAAATGGCTTCCTGTACGTCCATCGGTTTCAGCTCGAACCGTTTGACCCGCACCAGTTCGTATTCGTCTTCCTCCGCAGCCTCGGCTCCGTTTGCGGCGCCGGCCGGCGGAACGTCTTCTTTGAACGGACCTTTCGCCACGCCGGTTTGCCGGGACTTGCGGTTGATTCTCGTTTTGTGCTTTCGGATTTGCCGTTCCAGCTTGTCAACCACCAGGTCGATGGAAGCGTACATGTCTTCGCTTCGCTCCTCCGCCCGCAGGACCACGCCCGGCAGCGGAATCGTGACCTCGACCACATGCTGGTCCCGGACGACGCTGATGGTGACGCTGACGTCCGTATCGGGAGGTGCGACGAAATACTTTTCGAGCCTGCCAAGCTTTTTCTCGATGTAATCCCGGATCGCTTTCGTGACTTCCATCTGTCGGCCCCGAACGTTGTACCTCATACGCCAATCCCTCCTCTTTGCTCCATCATACCACACCGCTTGGGCGGATGACAGAACGGAACGTCATGAAATGTTTTTCGTTTTTATGACATGCGCGCATGCATCAAAAAAAGCCCCGGAACATTTTCCGTGGGCTTGTTGGCCGGCAAATCGTGTTACGACGAACAACCAGCGTTCTCTCTTTAGACGGGAACCGACGGTGCCTAAGGTCTCGCGATTACAATCTTACGACATTGGCGGCCTGCGGGCCGCGCGCGCCCTGGACGATGTCGAACTCGACGATCTGGCCTTCTTCCAGGGTCTTGTAACCTTCCATCTGGATGGCGGAGTAATGGACGAACACGTCGCCGCCCTCTTCGGTTTCGATGAAACCGTAGCCTTTCTCCGCGTTGAACCATTTTACTCTTCCTTGCATGTTCCCCAAGCATTCCCTTCATTGATAATCCAAAAACAAAAAAAACGATTTGGCCAGCCTTACGTCCGACTATAACATTGGGTGCCCGGGGTGTCAACGCCATTTTTGAAAGCGGATACATCACCCTTCCGTCGCGCGGAACCCGAATTCGCCCAATCGGTGCGTGTCGTCATGAAAATCGGAGCCCCCCGTCATCCACAATCCCCGCTCCCGGGCCAGATTCCGATAAAACGCCGCATCCTCCGGCGCATGCTTGCGGTGCCACACCTCCAGGCCGTCGAACGGAAACGCGTCGAGCAGTTCCGCCACCAACCCGTCGTCGCCGATGAGCTTCGGATGGGCCAGCACCGCCTTCCCGCCGGCCCGGTGAATCCAGGCGACCGCATCCCCGGGGGTCACTTCCGCCTTCGGCACGTCACAGGGCATCCCGTCGGCCAGATACAGGTCGAACACGGTTTGAACGTCCGGGGCGTAGCCTTTGTCCACCACGGCTCTGGCGATGTGGGGCCGCCCGATGGCGCCTCCCTGGCTGAAGCGGAGCACGTCTTCCATGGAAACGGGCATGCCGAGGGCGGCAAACTTCTTCAGGATGCGCTCCGCCCGGCTTTCCCGCGAGGCGCGCAGTTCCGCCAGCTTTTTCGCAAGCAGCTTCGTGTCGCGAAGATCATAGCCGAGGACGTCCACCGATCTGCCCTTGTACTTCGTGCCGAGCTCCACACCCGGAATGACCTCGAGTCCCGTGCCCTCGGCCGCCGCCCGCGCTTCGGCGATTCCCTCCACCGTGTCGTGATCGGTGATCGCGATGCGGGTCAACCCGCGGCTTAAGGCCATCCGCACCACCTCCGCGGGCGGGTAAACGCCGTCGGAGGCGGTGGTGTGGATGTGCAGGTCGGTTTTGTCGTCCATCTTGAACAAGAACAAGCACCATCCCATAAGGCGTTCTATGTAAAACGTCCAAGGTCCCGTTTCCGGATCAGCCGGCGCCGGCCAAAAATTCGGAAATCAACGGACTTGCGGCGACCATTTCATCAATATACCGGATCTGCTCGTCGGTCATTTCCCTCATCCATTGATTGACGCTCCCGTCCCGCGTAAACCGGAACGATTCCTGAAATTCCGCCTGCCGCTGTCGGCCGTATTTCTCTTCCAGCCTGCGTGCGTTCTCAAAACTGGACCGTTCGATCACGAGACCGATCTGCCCATCGCTGAGCCTGGCCCCCATGAGGTCCAGCATGGTTTTGACATGCCGCACCGGAGACTCCCTCATGTCCTCATACCGGAAAATCTCGACGCGGGACAGTCTGTTCCGGTTCATAAGCCACGTCTCCGTGTGACGGATCCAGGCGGCGATGCCAAGCCGGGGGTCGCGGATGAAATCCGTTAAATCGCCGGAGTACGGTTTCTTTTTCCCTTTTTCGTAATAGTAATAAGATATCATCACATCTTTCGGATTTCGGACGATATAGATGCAACGCAAATGATCAAATACTTCCGTGTAAGGCTCATGGGTTTTCACCAGCCGCGGAACCGTATAAGGCCAAGGCTGGGTCCGCAATTGTTCCTGCGATTCTCGATGACCCACGGCAAATTCGGGGAGAAGCGGGTTCAGATTACGAAACGTGATCTCCTCAAGATTGTACAATTCTCTCATGATATTCGCATACATCATCCTCACCCACGTGTTTCCCGACTTGGGGAACGAAACGGCCAGGATGTCCGTCGGTTTGAACAAGTTTCTCAAGTCGTCCAATGGAATCCCTCCGAACTGGTTCAAAGAATGGCAAACCGCTCGTATACTTTCCGGACCGCACGGATCACATCCCGCACGTCCTCCGGCGTCATTTTCGGGAAAAGGGGAAGCGTAATCGCCGACTCGTAATACCGCTCGGCGTTCGGGCACGCTTTCGCGTCATAGCCCAACCGGCGGTAATAAGGCTGCCGGTAAACCGGGATGTAATGCACGTTCACCCCGATGTTTTCCTCCCGAAGCGATTCGAAAATCTCCCGGCGCGTCCCCCGGAACCGTTCCGGCTCCCAGCGCAGCACGTACAAATGCCAACTGGAATTCGCCTTGGGGTGTTGATACGGCACGACGAGGCCTTCCATTCCGGCAAACGCCTCCGTATACGTGCGCGCGATGGAACGCCGCAGTTCCACGAACCGATCCAGCTTGCCCAGCTGGGAAAGGCCCAAGGCGGCCTGGATGTCCGTGATCCGGTAATTGTAGCCGAGCTCGTGCATTTCATAGTACCACGGTCCGTCATTGGCCAGCAGTTTCTCCGGATCCCGCGTCATCCCATGGTTGCGGAACAGAAGCAACCTTTCGTAATAGGTGTCATTGTCGGTGACGATGACACCGCCCTCGCCGGTGGTGATGTGTTTGACCGGATGGAAACTGAACATGGTCATGTCGGCGAGGGACCCAACCGGTCTCCCGTCATAGGATGCGCCCAGGGCATGTGCGGCGTCCTCGATGACGACCAGACCGCGCTCCTTCGCCAAGGCCATGATCCGGTCCATTTCCGCCGGCTGGCCGGCGAAATCCACGGGGATGATCGCCCTTGTCCGTTCCGTGATTTGTCCGGCGATCGCATCGGGATCAATGTTGGATGTATCGAGGCGGATATCGGCGAACACGGGCCGACCGCCGCAATAGAGTACGCAGTTGCTGCTGGCGAGAAACGTGATCGGGGAAGTGATCACTTCGTCGCCGGGCCCGATCCCCGCCGCAAAACAAGCGCCGTGCAAGGCCGCCGTCCCGTTCGAGAACGCCACGGCATACCGCGCCCCGACGCGTTCCGCCAGCGCCCGCTCGAACGCCGCGATGGCCGGACCCTGGGTGACGAAATCGCCCCGCAGGACGTTCACCACCGCGGCGATGTCCTCCTCGTCGATCCACTGTCTGCCGTAAGGCAGCAACTGTTCTCTGGTTTTCGCATCTTCCGGCTTGTTCACTAAATTCGCCAGCCTTTCGTCCGCCGGTCAATTCCTCATACTCTCCGGGCGTAAACGACCACGTCTCTTCCCAGACCGTTCTGCGCGAAACTCCGCAGCAATTTTCGCCTCACATCGCTGTAACCCGCCTTGTTCAGGGTGGTTTCCAGCCGTTTTCGCCTCTCATGGCATTCACGTCCCAGTCGCGGCTCATCCACGTAATTGATGCCCATGAGCAGAAACAGTTCCATCGGAAAACTCGTTTCCTTCGCCACGACTTCAAACCCGTGCCTCTCCAGCAAAGCAGGCAGCGTATCAAAATCAAAATAATTAATGTGATGGTTCGGGATCACCCACCAGGGCCGATAGCCGCACGTTTCCGCCAGCGTCTTCTGAAACGGATTGAAATCGTTGGGCACGGTGAGGAACAAGAGGCCGCCCGGCGCCAGCGAAGAACGAATCCATTCCAGAAATTGAATCGGATTCGGGATGTGCTCCAGGACGTGGTCCAGATGGACAACATCAAAGGTGCCCAACCGTTCCGCCATTTTTCCGTCGTAGAATCCCTGAACGACATTCAGTCCTCTGCTGCTTGCGTATTCGGAAGCCGGAAGGGAAGGTTCCGCGCCCAAGACCTCCCAGCCCCTTTCCGCGCCACAGAGCAGGAACGCCCCGAATCCCGAACCGATATCCAGCAATCTTCTTCTTCCGGACGGAAGCAGTTGCTCGAAAAGATCAAACCGGTCGTGATACGTGAGCTTCAGCCATTCCCAGTCCTCCTGCATTTTACGCACGGCGGGCGAGATGTCGCGGCCGTAATAGTGATGCGTGTAAAGTTCGTGCAACCGTTCGGCTTCGGGAATCGGCACGAGATGCTTAAACCCGCATGCAGTGCAGTGGATGACATAAACCGATTCCGACTCCGCGACCGATTCGCCCGAATGGGGGCCCCAGTTTACGATCATGGACCGGTTTCCTCCAAATCTAAAAAAGGTTGTTTCGAATCCATTCTTCCGTTCGCCGGAGGCCCTCCTCCAGCGTCACTTCCGGTCGCCAGCCCAGCAGGCGTTCCGCCTTGACCGGATTGCAGAGCAGCCTCGGGATTTCGCTTTGCGGATGAATGTGCGGAATGTGGCGGATTCGCGCGGGATCCCCCGCGATCATCATCGCCAGCTCATTAATGGAGACGTCGCGGCCCAGACCGGCGTTTACGATGTGGCCGTTGACCGCGTCGGAATAGCCCGCCCAAGCCGCGAACCGAGCGCAATCCTCCACGTACAGCAAATCGCGGGTCTGCGTGCCGTCCCCGTAGATGTTCAGCGTTTTCCCTGCCAGTTTGTTGTAGATGAAAATCGCCACCACGCCGCCCTCGCCGCCGGTTTTCTGGAACGGGCCGTAGGTGTTGAACGGCCGGATGACCACCGCGGGCAAACCGTAGGCGTAATGGTAGGACAGCACCATGTTTTCCGCGGCGATTTTGGCTCCCGCATAGGGCGAAGCCGGTTTCGTCGGGTGCTCCTCGGTGATGCCGCGTTCGTCGCAGCATCGGTCATACACCATGCAGGTGCTCATGAAGACGATTTTCACGTTGTGCTTTCGACACTGCTCCAGCACGTAAAACGTGCCCACGGTGTCATTGTTGAACGTCGTCCGCGGGTCGTCGATGGAATCCTGCACATTGATGGACGCCCCGAGATGATAACACACGTCAAAGCGGCCCGCCTCAAACATCGCTTCCAGCAGCGGTTCGTCCAGGATCGAGCCTTTCACAAACTGTTTGAAGCCCGGATGATGCCGGAATTCATCCAGATTGGATTCCCTGCCGTTGGACAAATCGTCCAGAATCCAGACCGCGTGGCCGTCCTCCAGCAACCGCTTGGCCACCCAGCGGCCGATGAAACCGGCGCCGCCGGTAAGCAGGATGTTCATGGCGCATGTTCCCTTCCTTCCCAAACGTTCTACATGACCTGAATGCCGCCGTCTCAGAAAGCCCGGACCAGCTTCGGCTCGCTTCTGCCGAATTCGCCGTCCAGGAAGCGGTCGACGATGTCGTTGTTGAAGGTGTTGTAAATGAGCCGCAGATGCTGGGGCATCCAGTCCGCGTTGGTGAACAGTTTTCCGGACGATTTTTGGGGGACCGCCTCGATTTTCTTGCCGGATTTCAGCATGCCAAGAATCACCGCCAGATCGTCCGCCGCCTGCTGAACGGCCCGGCAAGCCACGTCATGGATGCCATCTCCGCGCCTCAATTCCGGGACCGAATGATGGATGATGTCCCCGCCGTCCAGCCTGGAAGAAAGCTTGTGGATCGTCATGCCCGCCCAATTGGGTTTCAGGAAATAGAACGGCCAGAAGAGGGTGGCCGTGCCGCGAAACCAGGGCGAAAGCCCCCCGTGGATGTTCCAGGCGTGTTCAGGCAAAAGGGAGAGCAGATCGTTTTCAAGTTTGTGCACGCCGTACGTGACGACCACGTCCGCGGGATGTTCGCGCAGCCAACTTTTCGTCCCGTCCCCGTTGAGCTGCGCCGGATCGATGACCAGAACGGGAAGTTTGTGCTGGAATTCGGATACGTCTCCCTGACCGAACGCTCTCAGCTCCGCCTCTTCCCGCTCCCGGAAATGCCGGATCATATTGGCACGGTCCCGTTCGCTCAGATGCTCTCCCGGCGTAGGCACCATCGCCTCCCGCCGCTCCACCACCAGGCCGTGCAGCATTCCCGCCTCGAACAGCTTACGCGCCAGGAACAGGTGCCTCGGGTGAGACCCGGTCATGAGCGTCACTTTCACGATCCCCGCTCCTCCTTTCCCCCGCCGGATCCTCGAGGATTCCTTTTTCCACAAGCAGTTCGGCCAGCGGGGCCAGCTCCAGCACATGGCAGCCGCACATCTCCGCGATTTCCGCAAGGCTGTGCTCGCCGTCCGAATAGTTCAGGATGTGGAGAATCCGCGAAAGCTGAACCCGCCGGTCCTGTTTCTCATTGGTGGAGTAAGACCAGTTCGTCGGCGAGTTCATGTCCGGGTACAGCCCGTATTTGTCCAACTTCACTTCCCCGTAAGGGAACCGGTTCCGGTAACGGACGTCGGCCTCGAGACTTTTGAGCAGCAATTCGATTTCATTCACGCTGCGGTACAAAGCCCCGATGGTCATGCTTTCTTTCGTGTCCAGGGAATTGTGGTAGCCGGGATATGTGCCGTAAATCGTTCTGGCAAGCTGGCCGACCGGCAGATTGAATCCCGGAGAGCAGTATTGGCGCTCGTCCGATCCGTTGGCGGGACTGAAAGGGCGCGTCTGCCCGTCAATCACCTTCGATTTCAACATGTGGTCCCACAGCCGATTCACGATGCTGTCCTTGCGCCTGGACTGCTTGAAGCTGAGCGGCTGACTGCCTCCCAGGCAGGTCAGGACGAATCCGGCAGACACGCTGCGCTTCAGCGTCTCGCCAAACCGGTGCAAATACGCGATGCTTCCGATTGTCTCCGGCACGAAGACGAAACGGTACGTCCACCTGCGACGCTTCCATGCCGCGATCCTGCGGTACAAAAACGCAGCGACGATCGGCCCGCTGAGCTCATTGTTGGCCATGGACGGGTGACACACGTAGGTGCTGATCAGCACCTCCCGCTCGCTCTCGCCGGGCAGCAGGGCGTGGGCATAGTTGAGTTCTCCGTCTGTCAGTTCGCTGTCGATGTAGGCGTGGTACTCGCCTTCCGGCAGGTGTTCCAGAACCCGGTGCGGCAGGCAAAACCCCCATCTTGGCTGGTAATAGGACGTCACATAGGGAATCGCATCGGGCAAATGCGGAATGGTATGGAGATGGGGCCGGAGTTCTTCAAGGGAAAGCTTGCGGTTCACCGGTATGCTGTAGTTCACCACATGGAGATTGTGGCGGCGAAAATCGGCAATGAGGCTTCCATCGGGTCCTTTCAGCCACGCCTCCCGGATGTTCCACTCTTTCGGAATTTCCCAGTCGAACACCCGGGTTCCCGTTGGCACGCCGAACCGTTCCAGCGGAACATATTCGGACAAAATATCCAGCGTTTGACGCAGCCCTTCTCCCGTGATGCTTCTGCAAATCGGAAACAATCGATCGAACAGGCGATCCATTTCCGTCATTTCGCGTTCCGCCGTTTCGAGGTTCACGTTTATTCCCCCAATGCTTAGACCACCGGTTTTTGCCGCACGTGGGCGTTGAGCGCTGCAACTTCTGGATGATCCAGAAGAAACCGGACGACTTCCCGGGAGGACACCCTTCGGTTGCCCCGAAAATGTTCCGCCACCGCCTGGCACAGTCGGTAATCCTCTTCTGTGTCAAGGGTAATGCGCAGCCTGGGATGCCGCAATTCCTCCGGCACATCAATCGTCGTCCGTTGAAACCGATCGGGGTATTCATAGGCATAATAAGTGACATGTTCGCGGTGCCGGGGTTCCTTGCCCTCCCGGTGGATGCGTTCCAGAGCCGGCATGGCAAACAGTTCCGCCGGCAGCCCGCGGGGCAGTTCGCCGCGCAACGCGACCAGATCGGCGGGACGTTCGTCCATGGCCCGGATCATGGCGCCGGCGAGTTCATAGTCGATGAACGGGCAGTCGGCAGTCACGCGCATGACCCGATCCGCGCCGTACGCCCGGGCGCACTCCACGTAGCGCGACAACACATCATCTTCGCTTCCCCGAAAGCACGACGCGGCGCGGCGGCGGCACCAGTCTTCGATGACGTCGTCCTGGGGCAGTACCGAGGTGGCCACCACCACCTCGTCCGCGCCATCAATCAGGTTGCAACGGGTGACGACGTAATCCAGCACCACGGTATCGCCCAGCGGCATGAGCACCTTGCCGGGCAACCGCGAAGATCCCATGCGGGCTTGAATGATGACGACGGTCTTCATCCGCGATCACCGAACAGATCCAAGGTCACGGGCGTTCCTTTCCGCGCCGGCTTCGCCACCCGGCGGCCGAGGAGCTGGTCCAGGTATTTCGGCGGCAGGCCCAATCCGGGCCGGATCGCCCGCACGTTGGCGCGGGTGATGACGTCGCCCGGTTTGAGATCTTCCGCGACATACAGGGAGCGGCGATGCTTCAGGGAGGCGCGTTCCGACGGCGCCGGTCCGTAAGCGATCCGTCCCAGGCTGCGCCAGGCGCGCTCCGTCTCTTCCACCAATTGCTTCATTTCCTGCGGTTCCATGGAGAACGCGGCGTCCACACCGCCTTCCGCCCGGGAAAGGGTGAGATGCTTCTCGATCACCGAACATCCCAGCGCCACGGCGGCCACCGCTGTGCCAATCCCGAGGGTGTGATCGGACAGCCCGACCTCGCAGCCAAATGTCTCCCGCAGATGGGGAATCGTAAGCAAGTTCGATTCGTCGGGAGGCGCGGGATACGTGCTGGTGCATTTCAGCAGAATGAGGTCCTTGCAGCCGGCCCGCCGCGCTTCCCGCACCGCTTCGTCCAGCTCCGCCAGCGTCGCCATGCCCGTGGAGATAATAAGGGGTTTCCCCGTGGCCGCGACTTTGCGGATGAGCGGGATGTCCGTGTTTTCAAAAGAAGCGATCTTGTAACAGGGCACGTCCAGCGATTCCAGAAAATCGACGGCGCTCTCGTCAAACGGCGTGCTGAAGGCGACCAGACCAAGCTGACGGCAGCGCTCAAAGATGACGGAATGCCATTCCCAGGGCGTGTAGGCTTCCCGATACAATTCGTAGAGCGATTTACCCTTCCAGAGGCTCTTTTCGTCGTCGATGAAAAACTCGCCTTCACGCAGATCCAGCGTCATCGTATCCGCGGTGTACGTCTGCAGCTTCACCGCGTGCGCGCCGGCCGCGGCCGCGGCTTCCACGATTTGCAGCGCCCGCTCCAGCGATTGATTATGGTTGCCCGACATTTCCGCAATGATGAACGGCCGGTGACCTTGGCCGATCCAGTGATCGCCGATTCGTACCGCCATTTCGTCCCACCTCTTGCGTTCCCGTCCGACCGGCCTCGGTGTGCCATCGTTTGCGGCCTTATATTCCACCGGTCAGCCAGTCCATGAATTCTTCCAGATCGCGCACCCGCGCTTCCGCTTCGTGCGTTTCGTCCAGCTCTACGGACGCGTGAGCCCCCCGCATCACGCGAACGGTGCGGAAACCGAGAGGACGAATGCCCACGAAATCCTTGCGGGGGTTGTCTCCCACATATACAACCCGCCCCGGCGAAACGCCCTCCCGTTCGCAAATGAGCCGGAAACAGTGCGGCGAAGGTTTCTCATGGCAAAGCCCGTATCGCCGCGTCAGATAGCATCGGCGGATGGGCGGCCTTCCGGCAAGTCCGAGTGCCTTCAACTTCGCCGCCTGAACCCCCGGGTGACCGTCGGTGACGATGTATGCCGGCACGCCCGCTTCATCCAGTGTCCGCAAAACCCGTTCCGCATCCGGATACAGCGCCAGAACCGGCTCATGCCGCCGGTATACCTGGACGCAGGCGGCGACCATCCGGCGGGAAGCTCGCCGCCCGAGCCGCTCCAGGACGGCGTCGAACACTCGGCCACGGCCCTGGCGCTCGAGTTCTTCCAGCATCCACTCGTAACATCTCTCCGCCCGCGCCCCCGACACCTCCCGTTCCAGCCAGGCCGCCACGGCGCGGAACCCGCCGCGGACGAAGCTCATCTCCTCGTAAAGCGTATCATCCAGATCAAACACGACGACGTCGGCTTTCAGCGGGGTATGCCTCCCCTCAGCCATCAGGCACGTTCCTCCGATTCAACGACACGCTTGCCGGCCTCCCTGCCGCGCTTTCCGGTTCGACCCCCATGAACCGGTCCTCGGGATAACGCACCATCCGCATTTCCGACTCCGCCAGGCGAAACGGGATGGCGTCGGCATCTTTCCCCAGCGCCTCGGCCAAAAACCAATCCAGGCTGCGCAGGCCGGCCTGCCAGCTGAGCCGCGACGCGCCGCCGACACGGGGGTTGCACTCGACAAGGTGATACCGTCCCTCACCGTCCACGATCCACTGCGCCACCGCGTGGCCGTAAAGCTTGAGTTCCCGGGCCAAGTCCATGCACAGCCGCTCCAGCCTTTCATCGCGGTATGTGGAGGTAATCTGCGATTCGCCGTCCACCACCTTTTCCCGGCGACGCAGCACGACCCCCTTGCACCGTCCGCTTCTCGTCACATACAGATCGGCGCTAGTCTCATCACCTGTCACAAAAGGCTGAAAGATCGGATGCTCCAGAGCGGAGGCGTGCGCCTTGGCCTGCTCGCGGGAAACGTTCAGGGCCATCTTTCGCGCGCCCGCCCCGTACCGCTCCTTCACCACCAGCGCATCCGCCGGAACTTCGTCGGCGGTCCGGAACGTCGGTATGACCGGAAAACCGCGGGACGCCAAATATTCGTAGAACAACAGCTTGTCCGTGCAACGATTGACCGCCTCTTCATCGGGCACCATGACCGAGATGCCCGCCGCCTCCAGCTCGGAGCGATGGCGGGCAAAGAAGGAAAGTTCCCCGTCGCGGGTTGGCACAATGGCCAGCACCCCGAGTTCCCGGCATTTCTCTAACAGCTGCCCCGCCGTCAGCTCTTCCAGCCTCGGCATTTTCCAGAATTCGTCCGCGAAATGGCGGGCGATGCACGTGTCGTCGCTATCCGCGGCGACGATGCGCAAGGGACGGCCTGACCGTGCGGCCGCCTCAGCCAGGGATCGGATGAGCGGCACCTTTTTCGACGCGCTGGTGACGAGCACGGCGGGTTCCGGACGTGGTTCCTCCATCCGCCCGAGCTGTTCCGCCTGCTTCCGGTAATATTCGACCAGCTCCGGTACCGTATCTTCCAGGGCGCGTTCCGGTATCCAGCCCGTCCATTCCCGGAAGCGGCTCATATCCGCTTGGGACGCCTCGAAGGGAATGTCGCTGTCCTCCTCGATCCACTGCATTTCGGGAAAATGGCTCCGCAAAACTTCCAGCAGTTCCGCCACACGCCTCGCCCGGCCGCTGCCCAGGTTGACCACTCCGCTCCGGCCGCAGGCGGCGAGGCGGAACAACCCTTCCGCCACATCGTCGGCGTAAATGTAATCGAACATGCCTTCCTTCCGGTACACGCGCAGCGTCTCCCCGCGGAGCAGCGCGCGGATCCAGCGGGACACCACATCCCGCGAATCCTTGCCGTACACGCGGAAAATGCGCGCGCTGACGACTTCCAGGGCAGGCCGGAACGACGACACGAACGACAATTCCATCTCGTGTTGCAACTTGGCCATGCCGCATAGATTGCGGGGTCTCACCGGATCGCTCTCGCTCAGCGCGCGGGGCCGTTCCGCCGGGCTCTCATACTGGTACAAGGCCGGATCGTAGATGAGATAGCTGGAGGCGAACACCGCCCGCCGAAGCTGCGGCATGTCCTTGACCAGATCGAGCAGATAATGGCTGAGCCGCACATTGTGGCGGTCGTTTTCTTCCCAGAACTCGTAGCTTTCCGTCGATCGCTCGAAGGTCGCGGCCAGGTGAAAATAAATTTCCGGCGCGAAATCTTCGAGCACGCGCCTCGGCAGTTCGTTCAGGTCGCCTTGCCAATAGGCAACCGTCCGGGAAAATTCCGGCGGCCTTGGCTTCAGATCGCCAACCAGCACCTCCGCCCCGGCCCGTTCGAGCCTGGCGACAAGCCTCCGGCCGATTACTCCCGCTCCGCCGCTGACAAATACGCGTTTCCCCTTGAAAGACCTGTCAAGCATAATCCCGCTCCCCGCTCAGACAACCGTGGATCAACGAATCGACGAACCGGCCGTCCACCAGCACGTGCTGGCGCATGCGGCCTTCCGGCCGGAAGCCGTTTTGCTCCAGCACCTGCACATGAAGCGGCCGGATGTCGAAGGTTTCCGTATACAGCCGGTTCAGACCAAGTTCGTCGAAAGCGATTCGCTTCATGAGGCCGAGAAAACACGAAAACAGCCGCGCATATTCCCCGTCGGCGTCCTCCCGGCTTCGCGCCGTCTCCAGCAGGAAGGAGATTTCGGCGCGGCGGTTCTCCCAGTCGATGTGCACCAGCCCGCCGTAACCGATGGGATGGTCGTCCAGAAGATAGGTAAACAGAAGCATGGGAGGCTGCGGCTGTTCGAACGTCGGCATCACCACATCGCGGAAATAGCGCTTCTGGTCTTCCGGGCTGAGCGGCCGAGACTGGCGCAGCACCCGCATCTGCGCGTTGCGCCAGACGCGGATGAGTTCCATGTCCGCTTCCCGGATCGGGATGACGGCCAAAGGACCGGATTCGTATCGTTGCCGTTTCAGACAAGCGTATCGCATCATGCCAAGTCCCTTCACTGGCGAGCGTAATGTTTTGCGTCCAGCAGCTGGCTTCGCAAAGGCCTCTCCGTAAAACGGAGCCCCGCTTTGTCCCCTCTTGCCAAGGCTTCCGCGTTGCGGGCCGCGTCCAGATATCCTGGGCGCATGACGATGGCCGAGGCGAAGTATTCACCCGCCCGTTCCCGGTTGCCGGTCACCAGCCACGCAAGCACGCCGAGATTGTTCCGCACCGCGGCGTCCGGCCGCAATTCGTCCAGTTTTTCGAAGCTTCGCAGACTCCGGGAGAAATCTCCCTTTTTATAATAACTGACACCCAGGTAAAATTCCGTCTCCCACGAAAATGGCAAAACCTCGAGCACTCGCGCCGCATCACCGGGCTGGTCCCGCCAAAGAAAAACGGCCGCCAGCGCCAGGGCCGCCTCCTCCCGGCCGAATGTTGAAACCAGCTTGCGCTCTAATTCTTCCATGTCCAGCCTGCTTAGCACCGTCTTGACCACCCGGTTGGATCGGGACAGGTCGCTGGACAGATTGGCGCCGTGCCGGCGGTACCAAGTGAGCACCCGCCTTAGAAGGGACGCCCGGTATCCGCGCAGCAAAAGCCTGAGAAACAGCTCGAAATCTTCCGCACAGGCCAGGGACTCATCAAACCGCACGTCGGGGGTATTCCGCACCAGGGCGAGACCGCTGCACAACTGGTTGCGGCGCAGTTGATGGAGCAGCGCGTTGCGGCTGTCCATGTCATCGGGGTACCCTTTCGTAACGCCCAAGGGCTGTCCGCTCTCGTCCATCAACTCGTAATCATGGAACACCATGTCCGCCCGTTCCCGTTCCGCCAGCTCCAGCGTCAGCTTCAGCCGGTCCGGGTGCTGGATGTCATCCGCGTCGGTCATCATGAGGTACCGTCCGGAACTCCTGCGGATGGCGGTATTGCGGGCGGCCGCCGCCCCGCGGTTGACACCGTGCTCCACCAGCATGACGCGGGGGTCCGCTCCGGTGAACTTGCGCACGATTTGCGGGGACCGGTCCCTGCTGCCGTCGTCGACGACGATCAACTCAAAATCGCCGTACGACTGGTTCAGCACGCTGGCCATCGCGTCCTCCAGCCAGGCTTCGCCGTTGTACACCGGCATGATGACACTGACTTCCGGCACAGGACCACCCCTTTCTTTCAATATCGACAACTCTCTCATGAATTGTGAGGAGGATGAGGCGGCCAAGGGAAGTCTTCCCGGAGGATGTCTTCCTCGATCAGGGCTTCTCCCATCTGCACTTCGATCAATTCCACCGGAGCAAAAGCGCGAAGGGCGTGCTTCACCCCGGGGCGGATGACCACCACATCCCCCGGACCGACGCTTTGAATTTCCCCGTCCAGCACCACTTCCCCCGAACCCGAGAGGATGGTCCAAATTTCCGTGCGCTGACGATGCGTCTGGTAGCTGAGCGATTTGCCCGCCTGCACGCAAATGCGCTTGGTCAGCACTTCCCAACCCCGTTCGTTGGTCGTGAAATCCAGCACCCGCGCCCATCCCCAGCGGCGCTCCTCATACATCGGCCTTCCGGGCCTTTCGTCCAGCAGGTCCTTGAGGCGCGGCGTGGCGGCCTTGTCGGCCACAAGCACGCCGTCCGGGCTCACCGCCACCACGGCGTTGGGGACGCCCAGCACCTTGACGGGCAGATCGAGCTCGTTGATGACATGGCTGCCCCGGCTCTCTTCATCCAGGATGGCGTTGCCGATAACCGGCTCTGTCAGTTCCTCGGTCAGCGTGTTCCAGGTCCCCAAGTCCTTCCATTGCCCGCCGTACGGCACCACCCCGATCCGTTCCGCCTTTTCCAGAACTTCGTAGTCAAAGCTGACGGGAGGCAAACCGGCGTAGCGTTCCCGCAACTCCGCGTACCGCACCGGATATTGCCTCCTGGCCAGCACGTCCAACAGGTAACGGGGCCGAAACGCGAATACGCCGCAATTCCAAAGTGCGGCGTGTTCGTCGATCAGCCGCCGCGCCTCCTCGGCCTTCGGTTTTTCCACGAACCGTTCCACCGCAAAGGCATCGGCATCGAGACAGGCACCCGGCAGGATATACCCGTATTTCTCCGAAGGGTAGGTCGGCTTGGCGCCAAGCAGGCCGATGTCCGCCAGGGACGCCCGGATCAGCGCATCCAGCTTCGCAAACAGGGAGAAATAAGCCTGATCGACATAAGAGTCGACGGGCATGACCAGAACCGTCTCGTCCGGGTCGGCCTTTTCCCGTTCCAGCAAATACAGAACAGAGAGCGCGATGGCAGGAAACGTGTCCCTCCGTTCCGGTTCCAAAATGACCCTTACCCCTCGGCCAAGCTGGAACTCCAGCATCTCGGCCTGCGCCCGGCTTGCGGCGACGTAGGCGTTTCCGTCCAGACCGGCTTCGGCCAGCTGCCGCCAAATGCGCTGCACCATCGATTCCTTCCGCCCCCGTCCGTCATCCAGCACCCGCAGAAATTGCTTGGAACGCGCGTCGTTGGACAGGGGCCACAACCGCCTCCCGCTGCCGCCGGAAAGCAGAATCAGCTTCACTTGTTCACCGCCCCGGACGTTTCTTCTTCCCGCATGTACCATTCATAGGTGCGGCGAAGCCCTTCCTCCAGCGAAACCTTCGGCTTCCATCCCAGGGCCGTAATCCGGCTTGTGTCCAGGAGCTTGCGCGGCGTGCCGTCCGGCTTGTCCGGGTTGAAACGGATTTCGCCCTCATACCCCACCACCCGGCGGATCGTCTCGGCCAGTTCGCGGATGGTCAGGTCCGTTCCGGTGCCCACATTGACAAACCCGCCAAGATCCCGCGCCGAATAGTTCTCCATCAAAAAAACGCAGGCGTCCGCCAGATCGTCGACATGGAGAAACTCCCGCCGCGGATTCCCCGTACCCCATACTTCCACCGAAGCGGCGCCGTCCCGCTTCGCCTCGTGGAATTTGCGGATGAGCGCCGGAATGACGTGGGAGGTCTCAAGGTCGAAGTTGTCCCCGATCCCGTACAGGTTGGTGGGCATGACCGCCAGAAAATCCGTCCCGTACTGCCGGTTGTAGGCTTCGCACATTTTGAGTCCGGCGATCTTGGCGATGGCGTACGGCTCGTTGGTCGGCTCCAGCGCCCCCGTGAGCAAATGTTCCTCGCGCATCGGCTGCGGAGCGAACTTCGGATAGATGCAGGAGCTGCCCAGAAACATGAGCTTGCGCACGCCGAAGCGGTACGCCGCTTCGATCACGTTGGTCTGGATCGCCAGGTTGTCGTAGATAAACTCGGCCGGATATGTCGCGTTCGCGTAGATGCCTCCCACCTTGGCCGCGGCCAGAAACACGAACTCCGGTCTTTCCCGTTCAAAAAAAGCGCGCACGGCCGCCTGATCCCTGAGATCCAGTTCCCCGCGGGTGCGCAGGATCAGCCGGCGATACCCCTTCTCCCGCAGCCTGCGCACAATCGCGGAACCGACCAGTCCGCGATGGCCGGCGACGTACACGGCGCTTTCCGGATTCATGCCTTAAAGCCCTCCGTTACTCGTAATGCTGGCGGACCCGATAGCCTTCCCGCAGGACAGCCAGGTCTTTCTTCGCTTCTTCCAGATCGGCCTGGACCATCATTCTGACCAGATCGTGAAATTTTACTTTTGGTTCCCACCCGAGCACGCGCCTCGCCTTGGAGGCGTCGCCCAGAAGCATGTCTACTTCCGTCGGCCGGAAATAGCGCGGGTCGATTTCGATGAGCACCCGTCCGGTGGCCTTGTCGACGCCTTTTTCCTCCACGCCGGTTCCGACCCACTCCAGTTCCATGCCAAGCTCCGCGAACGCCAGCTCCGCGAAGGTGCGCACCGAGTACGACTCCCCCGTCGCGATGACGTAGTCGTCGGGCTTGTCCTGCTGCAGCATGAGCCACATCGCTTCCACATAGTCGCCGGCAAAGCCCCAGTCGCGCCTTGCGTTCAGGTTGCCCAGGTACAGCTTGTGTTGCAGACCCAACTTGATCCGGGCGGCCGCCCGCGTAATTTTGCGGGTCACGAACGTTTCGCCCCGGAGCGGCGATTCGTGGTTAAACAGAATGCCGTTGCAGGCAAAAATCCCGTAGGCTTCCCGGTAGTTCACGGTAATCCAGTACGCATACAACTTGGCCGCCGCGTAAGGGCTGCGAGGATAGAACGGCGTTTTCTCCGATTGCGGCACTTCGCTCACATTTCCAAACAATTCGGAAGTCGAAGCCTGATAGAAGCGGGTTTTGTCGATCAGGTTGAGAATCCGGATCGCTTCCAGAAGACGCAGCGTGCCAAGAGCGTCGGCGTTGGCGGTGTATTCCGGTGTTTCAAAGGAAACCTTCACGTGGCTTTGCGCCGCGAGGTTGTAGATTTCATCCGGCTGCACTTCCTGCAAAATCCGGATCAGGTTTGTCGAATCGGTGAGGTCGCCGTAATGCAGATAGAAATTCACGTCGGGTTCATGGGGATCTTGATACAGGTGATCGATCCGGTCCGTATTGAAGGAAGACGCCCGGCGCTTGATGCCGTGCACCTCATAGCCCTTGTTCAGGAGAAACTCCGCGAGATAAGCGCCGTCTTGTCCGGTTATACCGGTGATTAACGCTCTTCGTTTCATCGGCCCAACCTCTTTCAGGTCTTATTCGTCCACGCCGATAAATCGCACCGTGATTTGGAACAATTGCCTCAAAACCGATATTGACCATAGCAGATTATATGTATTTACTGATCATCAATTGAACGAAATGCTTCGACGGCCAACCATTTCCACGACCATATTGGCAAATCGCCTTGTATGTTCTCTTTCAATCGTCCGATCAGCTCACCATCCCGCTCGTTCTCCACGGAGACGATTATTACGTCTGCCGCATCAGGATGTACATTCAGCCAATTCGGCGGAAAAACCGGCACGCCGTCGATTTCCCTGCCCTGGACATGCGGATTATTATCAAGAAAACATACCGGTTGCAAGCCTTCCTTCCGCAAATCCGCAATTAAATACCGGGCGGTCATTCGCGTACCAAACACGGCAACCCGTTGCAAATTGAATGTTTTGAGAACCGAGGTGATGCCCCGGTCATGCACCAGCAAATTCTCCAGCCACATGCGGTACAATGCGTTATTACGGATTTCCGCGCCGGTCAAATCCGGAGCCTCCCCGAAATAACGGCGCAACACAGCTTCCGCCTCGCGCATTCCGGTCAGCCGAGTATCGTAACGGGTGGAAATCCCTCTCGTCCCATAATCGGCCACGAGACGGTTTTCATAACGGATCCGATCCCCCGCTTTTACGAACAACCGAACCATGAAATCAACATCACCTGCCACCCGAAAACAAGGATCGAATGGACCCAGTGCTTCGAAAACCTTCCTTCGCACAAATAATGTGGGATGGAACGGGATACGGCCCTGTCTGATATCGTCCATGGTCAGGCTTTGTCCCGCGACGATTTCCTTGTTTCCTTCCCGAAATCTAATATTTCCATAGACCGCCCATACCTCCGGCCAATCCAAGAAACAACGAACCATGTGTTCAAGGACACCAGAATCGGCCAGTTGATCATCCGAGTTCAAAAAATAAATAATATCCCCGGAGGAAGCTACAATTCCTTTGTTGTATGCATCATAAATGCCGTCGTCCGGTTCAGAAATGACATGTGCCAATGAAGACCGATATTTCTCTATAATATCAAAAGTACCGTCCGTCGATCCCCCGTCGATGATCAAATATTCGATATGCGGATAGGTTTGCTTTCGGACGCTCTGAATCGTCTCCTCCAAAGTCTTCGCGCTGTTAAGAGTCGCCGTAATGATGGAAACGACAGGAAAGTTCATATGGACCACACCCAACCTTGACATTCAGGTTTGGAATTTAATTCGGTTCCCCATAGTACCGCATGATTCTTTCCCAAGGCATCGCATTGGCAAGGTTTCGGCAAATATTCCGTTCGTATGAAGCGGAGGAAATCAGAATGCACATAGGCTGAAGTTCGGGGAGTTGATCTGCATGGTATATCTTCACCCCGCATAACTCCTGTCCCGACTTGCGTTCGTCCTGATCAAAGATTCCCAATACCTTTTCGCGTATTTTTTTCATTTGAAACAGCAAATCGACCGTATGGGTTCCTGCTCCATAGATGTAAAACTCCTGAACATCCTTGTTTTGCAGCTTGTTCGATACATACCGCTCCACACTTGATTTTGCTAACGCGGCATGGATTCCCGCAACGCTTCGGGCACGCATGACACCGCCCTGTGCAAGTCCGCCCCATTGCCGAATTTGTTCAAAGTAATAGCTTTTTTTCAATAACATTACTGTAATCAAGGTGGCATCCAGTTCAAAAATGCCGTTCTCTTGTCGGATGATTGGCGAAATGGTGCCGTAAAATAGCGAACCGTTCTTCCGATATGTCAGCAGATCGCCGTAAAATATCTCTTCATCCCGGTATTGCCCGACCAACGTTTCCACTAGACGGTTATCTGGATTCAGCGTCGGGTTCGGGATCCAGATCAGATCCACATCCAGCTCCTTTATTTTTTCTGGAGTTGGAGGTTCCACCATTCGCACCAAACGGCGATAAGTCTGTTCAGCGGCAAAATCGCGTTCTTCGGAGGTAATCACGCCGACAATCGGTTCTTTCATTTGTGGGATGATAGCCGGCACAGAAAACAAGCGGCTATCCTGACCGTTCACCTTTTCGGCATAATGTTGGGCGGCGCGTTCATAGACTTTTTCATATTGATCCACGATTCGCTCATGATCGAATCGCCGAACCGCGTCTTCCCGGCACATGAAAGACATGCTGCGCCGAAGTTCCGCGTCCCGGATCAGCGTTTCGAGTCTTCGGATCAGGCCGGTCGTATCCAGGTAAGGGGCTACCGCGCCATGTACCCCATCCTTAACCAGTTCCGGGATACCGCCGGTAGCGAAAGCAACCAGCGGCACTCCGCAAGCCATCGCCTCTGAAACAACCAACGGACAATTATCGGCCAAAGATGGAAACAAAAAGATATCTATCGCCGAATACCATTCGGCCATACGATGTTCATTGGCGATATAACCGGTATTCCTGACCACGTCATTGTTCGAGAAAGCGGCATCCTGCCCGATATTGATAAAAAGAAATTCTATTCCCTTCGATTTGAGACTGTCAATTGCTTCAACGATAATGTCTCCGCCTTTGCGCTTGTTGCCAAGCGATCCTCCATTGGCCACGCAACCGATCACGACACGGTCAAGAGGCAGACCGAGTTTGCGTCGAATCTCTTCCTTGGGATAGGGTCGGAACACTTCGGTGTTAACGCCATTGTAGATGAGTTCCACCGGATGGTCTCCCAATATGCTGCGTTCCACGATTCGTTTTAACCACAAGGATGGCGTCACCAAATACAGAACGGATTGGCGATAAATTTCACGTTTGTCCTGCCAGAGACGCCGAGTCGAATCAGTAAAGATGGCGGGATATTCGGATAAACTGGGACAATCACCGCAACCCATTTCCCAACGGTTACATTCATAAGAATAAGCGCAGTGTCCCGTCACCGCCTGCATGTCGTGCAAAGTCCAAACCAGTGGTTTTGCGCGTGACAATCTGATCAACGAATGCGGATTGAAATAACCCCCATGCAAATTGTGCGCATGAACGAGCCTGGCTTGCCGAACAATAGGAATTTCCGGCAACCTGTCGCTGCCGGCCAGATCGTAGTCCAGCAACCCCAATTTTTCATATTCGCTGCCAAGATCCCGATCCAATCGGAAAGTGTGAACCCAATCCGCCTCGCTTTCTTTAAAGCCCACAAGCAAAGAGGCACGGTATCCCCGTCGCATCTGGGCCTCTGCCAGCCGCCGTGCGACTTTGGCCGCACCTCCCCGGACATCGTTGGTATTGAGATGAACAATGACGCTGATCATCGAATCCACCTTACACCGTTCCATTCATCATATAGGCGTGCATCTGACGGTTCAATTGGAAAATCCGCCTATTTACATCATGCCAGTGAATACTGATGGATTCCCAATCGCGCAAAACCTGTGCCGGATCCGCCTGGAGCCATTTTTCAAAGGGAAAAACGAGGTGCTCCAAACCCAAAACATTCAAAAATCCGGTGACTTTCCCCGATCCGTAATCATAATCAATAGCGACGCAGGGCGTATTGCACGCGATGGAAAAAACAACGGAATGGAACCGCATGCAAATCGCCATTTTGGCGTGTCTGAAATAATTAACAGCTTCCGCCGGAGTGTAATCATGACCGATAATGCGCACCCGGTCCTGAAAAGGTTCATCTTTCAGGAGGTCCAGGTAATATTCCCGGTCATCCAACCCCACGTAATAGGTGTGCATGGGAAAGAGCACGACCTGTTTTCCCTTTGCCAACAATTGGCCTATCATCCGTTTCATTTTGTTATCGAACTCACCGGATTTTTCCAAAAACATTTCGTCCGAGATCTCGCCCGCATACATCCTCGGCCACTTCCGCAAACAAAAGAGGATATAGTCTCCCTCAATCAGCGGCGGAGCGGAGGTGTGAAGGCTTTGGATATAAGCGGCGGCAGGATCGATAAACGATATGTAAGACATGTCCGGATTAACTGATCGGAGAATACTCTCGTATTTGTCGATGGAAATCCGGTCACGGAAACAAGCGCGGTCGGTCAAATCCAGTAATTTTTTCAACGCCTGTATGTATCTCGCATCATGCAGAGGGCCGATCCCGCATCCATAGATCATGGTTCGTTTTCCGTGCAATTTGGCCTGGCGAAAAATAGCCAGCATGTCAATCATCGGTTCAACGTCACATAGCGGTCCGCCCCCGAAAACAAAAAGATCGTGTTCCATATAAAACGAAGGATGGTTCTGGATTTCCCTGATATCCACCACAGGAATACCCGGCAAACCCAGCTCGTACATCGTCAGCTGCGTCAGAGTTTTGTGCAGCGATACCACGGTCATCTGATCCGGACGAATTCCGCTGTTATTAAAGTTGGAAATGATGCCTCCCAAAATGGCTTTATCACCAAGCGTTTCGGTTCCGTACCACCCAATAATGGCGACACGACTTCCGGGATGAACCGACCAATCGCTTTCTGTTCTTGAAGAAATCCGATAATCGGTATTGGGCTTGTGGAGCTCTATCGTATTTTTTTCCCGATTCTTCCGGACTTCCACCGCCCGCTCATATAAGAGCCGTGCCCCTTCCGGAAGGACGGGACCGAAATAATCGTGCGTGCAATGATCACAGCAGGTGAGGGCTTGGTCAAGGATGGGCTCATTTCTTTGCAAAAGCTCCAAATCATACGGAATATCGTCGTTGATGTTGTGCACAACGCTGCTTTTCGGAAAGCAAAAATACAGGTTTCCGTATGGATCAAGAGATAACCCTTCGGACGTTTGCCAGAAGCATCCGGCCGTTCTTTTGTGTCCTTTAAGCTGCTCGATCAGCGATACATACAATATTTTCTTGTCCGTTTTTTTCTCATAATGATGAACAACGTTTTCCAAAAATTTAATGACCAGAAGCTTTTCTTCCTCTGTGAGCGCAAAGTCCGGCACCAAGTCGTGATTGTAAAGCCGATTGATTTCAGTGGCTAGCCGGAAACGGATATACACGTTATGTTCTCTTGCGAAACGATACATCTCCCACAATCGGCGTACATTCTTTCGGGTGATGGTTGTGCTGATCTCAGTAACCAAACCCAAGCTGTTCAATTGACGAAAGTTTTGATAAGTTCTTTCAAATGCGTTTTTCACGCTCCGATTGGCATTATGAATATCGCCCACACCATCTATGGAAATCTGAAGAGAAAATTCGATTTGTTTTTCCCGCAACATCTCCCTGATGCGGGCCGCGCGATTCACCATTGTTTCTAGACTTCCATTGGATATGAACGAAATGCTTCTCAGTGACGGCAAAGCTGCGACTACCCGTTCCACAATTTCTTCCATATCATTGCGAACGAACGGTTCACCGCCGCTAAATTCCACATGCTCCACATATCGGAACAACGGCTTGCGGAAAAGCCTTTCGATTTCTTCCGGCGTCATATCCTTGTGGGCGGCATATTCGGGACGCCAGTCATTGCGCACCACGGATTGGTAATGGCATTCATTGGTCACCGAATAATTAATGATACGGGGATACCTTATTTTCAGCATATCCCCCCTTGCCCGAGATCCGCTAAGACAAAGATATCTTACCTGTTCGCAGTCCCAGAAATTTTCTTCCTCCGTCCAGCCCATGGACTTCAATTGCCTGGAAATATCCGCATAATACATGCTGCATACAATTACCGCCGTTCTCCGTTTATTTTGCTGATTTAATTTCTCGGGACTGAAAACCGTTTTACCGAAAAAGGAAGTCCCCCATTTGGAAGCATTGTTATCCACAAAAAAGGAAGGTTCAAGTCCGGAATCCGTCAAGAATTCACTGGACGTGCTTCCTGTTCCGAAGATGACAATTTCATCTCTGTCCCCGAACAGTTCTCGAAATACTTCAGAAATCATGATCTCCCTCCCTTCTTCTTTAGAAAATCAATTGTTCGGTTTTCTTGATCAAATTTTCTCCCCTGATCCAATCACTTATCGTTCTTTTGGAAATTGGAACCGCATTGTTCCCGGACGGAATGCAAGAGTCTTTTTCGAGGACGGCCGGATAGATTCTCCTGGTTGAAATCCCATAAAGAGGCTGAAGGATATACATGTCTCGGGTCTCCATGGCCGCTTCCGCTTCGTCGGCCGTCATGAGTTCCTCCACCATCTTCTCTCCCGGACGCAAACCGATAATGTCAATCCGGACGGCCTCCCTGATGCCAAACTCCCGTTTGACTTCATCAATGACGACTTCGGCAAGATCGCCCAGCCTCACAACAGGCATTTTGAGGACGAATACTTCGCCGCCATAAGCCATCTCATTGGCGCGCAAAATCAGTCCAACTGCTTGGCTGGGCGTCATCATGTAACGCAACATGTCCGGATGAGTGACTGTCACCCGCCGCTCCTCAAGAATTTGCCGGACAAAAAGCGGAATGACCGATCCCCTTGAACCCATGACGTTTCCAAAACGAACCGAGCAGAACACGGTTTTGCGCGGACCCTTGTGATATTCCGCCGCGGAAATGAGTCGTTCCGCCGTCAGTTTGGTCGCGCCGTATGTATTGGTCGGCGAAATCGCCTTGTCCGTGCTGGTGAACAGCACGCGCTCCACATTCGCGGCGATGGCTGCATGAATGACGTTTTGCGTGCCGATGACATTGGTCTTAACGGCCTCGAACGGGTTGTACTCACAAAACGGCACGTGTTTCATGGCCGCGAGATGAAAGACGTAATCGACGTCTTCCATCGCCCGAAGAAGCCGGTCCGCATCCCGGATGTCGCCGATCAGAAAGCGAATGTTGTCAAAACCTTGCAATTCTTGCTGCATTTCGAACTGTTTGTGTTCATCCCGGCTGAGAATCCGAATGACTGCGGGGTTTTCCGCGAGCAGGCGCCGGGTCAGCGCCTGCCCGATTGTCCCCGTACCGCCGGTGATTAAAATTTTTTTGCCGGTATAGAACCCCATCTCTCTTCTATCCTTTCACCCCATGAAGGTGAGCCAGTTTTTCCGACAACCCGCCCATTAAACGCTCCGTTTCGGGAACCAGTTTTTTCAGCCCGTTCACCAGCGGCCCGGCACAATTCAGCAGTTTCCGGTATTTCAAGGCGAGATTGGTCTCCTGCCGCATGTCCTCCCAGTATCGTTCCGCATGCAGTTTTTCCCGAAGAAGGAAGAACGAAAAAATTTTCTCGTACAGCGGATCTCCCACCAGTTTGGCCCAAACCGGTTCAAACCGGGCAAACCAGTCCGCCGTCGGCCGCGAACGGTCGCCAATGGACAACAAGTCGTCCGCTTGCCGCAAAGTTTCCTGAAACGCCCGCAGCTGCCCGATGGTCGCGGAAACCCGGTCGGCGACTTTGGCGATTCGCGCGGGAGGATAAGGCTTCAGCCTCTCTTTCATCCGTTCCTTCAGCCAATCGTCGTTCAGGCGGATATCGCTGAATCTTTTCACCAGCTCGTCAAGGCTGACTTGTTCGGTATGTTCGATAACAGCTCCAACGGGCGAAGCGTTGTAGAAGGTGGCTTCGGAATACTCCCGAATCACCTCTTCCACATCTTGTTTCAGGACAAGCATGTTTCGATTCGTGGCATTGACGCCTCCCGCCACGTTGGGCACAGTCAGATCGGCATCCTGAATCCTTTTTTGCAGCGCATTTTCCGGGACATGCTGAACACCGGACGCATAGACTTGATTGTTCGGGAAGGAAAAATCCTGGCCGATGAACACGATGTCGGCGCATCCGAGATGCACGGCGGCTTGAATGCACGTCCCGGTCACCGAAGAAGTGGAGGCCAGCACGCAGTCTTCCGGGGTAAGATCCATCAAATAATGCGCAATGATGTCGATATTGAAAAACGCATGCATGAGCCAGGGCGAACGGTCGTCCCGGATGGCGGTATGTTTGATCGTGGGAATATATAAAAATGGAATGTGGCCGATCTCCAGTTTTTCAAAGGCACGCCGGTTCGGTTCTCCGGGATCCATTGAAACGATCAGATGCGGCTCTATTCCATGATGCAACAGGCTTTGCGCGGCGGTACCGGCGGCAATGAGCAGCGCATGACGTTTCGCCTCGCGCAGCGTATCGATCGCCAGTCCCAAAGATGGACCCGATCCGGCAATGATAGCGGGGATTCCCCTGCAAGCGTCCTTCATTGGATAGAAGTTCGGGGTTCGCAAATTGCGTTCCATGTTGAGAATAAAATTTTCAAGCCACTCGGTACGGTAACGGGCGACTGTACTGAGGTCGGCGCGGTATCCGAGAGCGGACTGTGAAATTTGTCTCTTGACGCGTTGTTCCAGTTCGGGGTCCATCCGTTTGCAATAAGGAAGGATCGCGTAGGCGAATTCTCCCTTGCGCGATTTGAACAGCCCCATCACCAGCGTTTTCAGGATCCAGTCGTCCTTGCCGACCGCAAACACGGCGATTTGCCGACTGCCCAGGATCGGGCGCAGATCGACGGTTTCCACGGCGTGAAGGAACAGCTCCAAGTCGGGTTCATAGATGAAAAATCGCTTGTCGGGATACGCCGCAAGCAAAGCGGCCGCATGGTACCCCAACCCGAAGCCGGCCACCAGCACGTCGCCGGCGTTCCCGAGGCTTTCGGCCATCGATGCCGCCCATCTTCCGGCTTCCAGGCCCGGATCGTAACGGCTGTAAAGGGTGAGCGGAGCTTGTCCCTCCGGTTGATAGATCAGATTTGCCTGTCCGTTTCGCGCCTCTTCCCGGCGATAAAGCCCGGGATCCGCGGCGCGGTTGCTGACCAGCCGATAGATTTCCGGGTATTGTTCTCGCAAGAACAAAAGATTGTCGGCGGCGTATTTTTTCATGACGATCCCTCGAACGACAACCGGTCAAGCAGCGATTGGAACAATTCCGGCCATTCGTATTTGATCCGGTCACCCGCCGCCGTGCGGTCGCCGCTTTCCAGTTCGCGGGCAACCTCCGCCAGCTGCGCCTTCAAATCATGCTCAAAGCCGTTGAGCGCCGCGACCAGATCGGCGTTTTCGCCCGTGCGCTCCAAATGATGGCGTATGGCGTGAACGGATTGCGCGACCCAGTTGATGCCTTCCGTCAATTGGCTAAAATACGACCAGTCTTCCTGGGCCATTTCTCCGTAAAAGAGTTCGGAGATGGAGTCGCATGCCCGGATCACCCTGGGCAGATAGCCGCGCAGTTCCTCGGCGATCTCTCCTATCAAATCGGCCGCGGGAACGGTTCGAATTTCCACGCGCCGCACCGACTCCAGGTTTTCCAGCAAGTATTCGCGAAATCCTTCCCGGAACGAGACGCCGTCAATCAGCACTTCCTGCACGATCTCGGAACGGTTGTACAAATCGCTGAACAACGCCTGAAGGGACGAAACCACCCGATCCGGTTCCTGTCCGGACAGGTCGATGGTCTCCTGCGGAGTCACAATGATCATCGCACCCAGCACCTTGTCGAAACAACTCTTTTTATTTATATCGGATTTTGGCGGGAAAAACTGAATAGAAAAGCTCCCCGGACGATGTCGGGGAGCTTTGCCAACTCGGTATCGATCTTCCAAATCAGCCGAGCAGACGGAGCACGTTTTGCGGCACGGCATTGGCCTGCGCAAGCATTGCGGTACCGGCTTGCACCAGGATCTGGAATCTCGTGAACTCCGTGAGCTCCTTCGCCATGTCGGCGTTGCGGATCCGGGATTCGGAAGCCGACAGGTTCTCCGCGTTGACGCCCACGTTGTTGATCGTGTGCTCCAGGCGATTTTGCACGGCGCCGAACTTCGCGCGGATTTCCGAAACCGTGGAAATGGCCGCTTGAATGGCGCTGAGAGCGTCTTGGGCCTTCGAGATCGAGGAGACGCTGATGCCTTTGATCCCCAAAGCGGAAGCTCTGGCGTCGTCCAGTTCGACCGTGATCACCGTGTTCTTTTCGAAGCCGACCTGGAATTGCAGGCTGCTGCCGGCATTCTTGAGCAGGTTCCGACCGTTGAACTTCAGGCTCGAAGCGATGTTGTCGATTTCATCCAGCAGTTGCTTCACTTCCAGCTGAATCTTATTGCGGTCTTCGTCGTTCAGCGTGTCGTTGGAAGCCTGGTTCGCCAGCACGTTCAGGCGTTGCAGCATGGCGTGCACTTCGGTGAGCGCACCTTCCGCCGTTTGAAGGAGGGAGATGCCGTCCTGCGCGTTCCGGATCGCCTGGTAGTAACCGTTGATCTGATAGCGCATCTTCTCGGAGATGGCCAGACCGGCGGCGTCGTCCGCGGCACGGTTGATCCGGTAGCCGGACGACAGCTTCTCCATCACTTTGCCCATCTGGGTGTTGTTGAACGACAGGTTGCGATGGGCGTTGATGGCGCTGACGTTCGTGTTGATGAACATCGACATCCTGCATCATCCTCCATGATTTTTTTGCAGGCCGCGTCCGTGCGACCCAAGTATTAATATCGGCAGGACTCCTGACATAATTTAGAGCCGCCGATATTTTCCTTTCACTTTTTTTCGTCGAAATAAAGCGGAACCTGTTCACCCTGGTCCATACCGTAATAGGCGTGCATCGCTTTGCGGTGAAGGCGGACGGAACCGAGACGTCCGCCGATATGGACGATCAGGCTCTCCACTTTGCGCGCCGTCTCCAGGGTAAGCACGCGGGCCTGTTCCGCCAAAGCGCGAATGTCCTTTTCGAATTCCGCTTTCAATTTCTCGTCCCCAAGCCGCCGGCGGAGCTCCTCCTGCACCCGTTCCAGTTCGCGCTGCACGGCCCCTTTCTCTTCCGCCAATTGTCCCAGCTGCCGCCAGATGTCCTCAAAAGCGGAAACACCCTCACCCCCGTCTCCGGAGGCATCCGGGGTGATCTCGGCCGGCACGGCGTCCTTAACCGCGGCAAACTGCCGCTCGCTGATTTCGGCCAGCCGCGCATAGCCTTCCCGCCACCGGATCACCAAAACGGCCGTGTCTTCATCGGTTCCCCCGCCCGATTCCGCGGCGCCGCCGGGCCGCTTCGGCCCCCGTTCATCGGGTCGCACCGAGGCCGACTTCCTTTCCAATTTGTTCCCATGCGTCGCGCAGTTGCCTGAGCAGCGTTTCCGCTTCGTCAATGGGTTCCGGGCTGTTGCGGATGTTCGCCCGGAGCAGTTGTTCGATCATGTACATGTAAAGCTGCTTTAAGTTTTTGGCGATTTCGCCTCCCTGTTCTTCGTTCAGGCAGGCGATCAGCTCGAACAGGATATCCTGGCATTTGCGAATGTACCGTCCCGACTCCAGCTTCCGGTTTTCCGCCTGAGCCTGTTTGGCCCTGGCCAGGTTGGACAACGCGCCGTCGTACAGCATCAGGATCAGCCGATGAGGAGACGCGGTTTCAAACTTGTTTCTCTGGTACGCCTGAAAACCGCTTTGGGCCAACATGCTCACAGGTTCCATCCCCTTAATCCTATCGGTTCGTCAGTTCCCGGCAGCCGTGGTGAGCGAGGCGATCTGCGCCGCCATCCAGATCTGCTGGTTTCTCAATTGGGCCAGCGCGTTCTCCATGGCGGCAAACTGCGCTTCCAGCTGTTTCTGCCGGTTCTGAAGACGCAGATCCATGCGTTCCATTTGTTCCGTTATTTGCTTGATGGTGCTGTCATAACCCGCAATCTTGGAAGTGAGATAACCCGAGCCTGTTCTCGTCCAGTTGATAATTTCATTGTAAAAACGCACGGCTACGCCGTCCCGGGCGAAAGACCCGGGATCGTCGTGGGTAAACAGGTGCTTGACGGCGTCGGGATTCGCCGCGAAGGCTTCCTTGAATTTGTCGCGATTGAACGAAATGGTCCCGGTCATACCGCTTCCGCTGGTCACGCCCTTGTCGATTTCCAGTCCGATCTCGAACAGGAAGCGGAAATTACCGCCGCCTCCCACGGCACCGTTGAACAGGTCATACAGGTTCGAAGACAGCGAATTGAGGGTGAAATCCCCTTGCAGGATCGCGCCTTTGGCCGTATTGTTGCGGATGGTGCTGACCACGTCATTGTAGGCGTCCACGAATTTCTGGACCTTGTCGGCGATCTTGTCCGCGTCCGTCTCCACCGTTATCGTGACGTTGCCGGGCTTGAGCAGGTCGACGGTCAACCCGGGCAGCACGTTGACCAGCGTGTTGCCTGCCGCTTCAATATCCAGCCCGTTGACCTTTGCCTTGGCGTTCTTGCCTTCCTGAATGGTATGAAGGTTGCCTCCGGACACCAAACCGAGGGCGGCCAGAACCGCATCTCCACTATCTTCGAAAGCGGTGTAGCGGTTATCGGGAACCGTCCCGAGCTTCATTCCCGCCTCCTCGCCGTACCCATTCGCTGTCAGGACCAGGGTGACGCGGCCGGGACTGGTTTCGACCAGGCTGGCTTGTACGCCCGCCTTAAGGGCATTGATGTCGTCGCGAAGATTGCGCAACACTTCCTCATAGGTGTTGCCTTTCAGGGTGATGGTTGCACCGCCGGGATTGTCTTTCCAATACAGCTTGAACTGTTTTCCCGCAAGCCCTGTTGCCGAAGCGCTCTTGGCGAACTCCGAAGAGGCGACGGTGTGTTTCTGCGCGAGCCCGATCACCTCAATCTGGTAGGTCCCGATGGCCGCGCCTTCCGCGGCGGACACCGAGGCAACGGTGTTATCGCTCGTCTTGGCCGAGACCTCTTGGAACGAAGCGGCGTACATCAGGTCGGCCGCCGCGTTGCGCAACGCGACCAGCTTGGTGTTGATGCTCCGGATGATGCTTTGTTCCTGGGACAGCTCTTGCTTGCGGGTTTGCAGATTCTGGTACGGCAAGCGTTCGATTTTCATCATCAATTCGATCATCTGTGCCGTATCCATGCCGGACGCAATGCCCGTAATGCTGAAACTCATGCCCTTCAACCCCTTTGGGTCTCAGATTCCGCCGAACCCTTGGCGCGAAGCCGAGTGCCCGCCTCTTACGCGCGCCGCGCTCAGACTCTTTTGTCAATAAACATGCCGATGAGTTCTTTCATCTTGATCGACAGATCGATCAGAAATTCCGGCGGCAGGCTGGCCACCACTTCCTGCGTGGTCGTGTCGATGACTTCCACGTAGGTCTGCTCCGCTTCCTCGTTGTAGCGGAAACGAAGCATCTTGTTGTAGGAAGCGATGGAGTCGTTCAGCTGTTTCAGCGCTTCTTCCAGCTGCTTGCGCTCGTCTTCGCTGAGCGACATGATGTCGAAATTCGGCTTCTTCAGGACAGCCGTGCTTTTTTGCTGTTCCGCCGTCTTCTGAGACGGAGGCTTATCCGCGTAAGTCGCTGCGGACTTGGACGGGGCCGAAACGGCGGGGGTGGAGACCCCCGTCATGACCGGATCATACTTGCTGACCGCCGTCACGTTCACATCATCTCTCTCCTTTCCTGGCTACCATCATTAAGGAATTCTGCAGATTGATTTATGATGAACCCTCTTCGGGTGCCGCGTCGGACTTCACGTCGCGATAGGTTTTGAGCAGATCCAGCACGGGCTTTCCGGCGCTTGCCGCGTCGATTCCCGCCTGCCGGTTCTCGTGCATCAGCGCGTCGTAGACTTCCTTGCGCAGGATCTGGACGCTGTGCGGAGCCACGAAGCCGAGTTTCACCGTATCGCCTTCCACCGCCAGCACGTGTACCTCGATACTGTCACCCAGCTTGACCGTTTCCCCGGGTTTCCGCCTAAGCACCAGCATTGCCGGCCTCCTCCCTGCGGCGCAAGGGAAACCTCAACGGATAGTCCCGGTCGTGGATGACGTATTGGCAGCCCGCCCTTGAACGGGGGGCGAGCAAGACCGGCGCCTTCAGGTTCACGTAAAACGTGTCGTCGATGATGTTGACGATGAGGAACGTCACGACGTCTTCCGGCTGTTTGGCGTCCAGGAGCGCGACGGTTTCGTCGTCGATTTCGAATCCGTAATCCAGCACGGCTTTTTCCGCCGGGATCAGAATGAAGCTGAGCTGTTCGTTCACCGCGTGCAGAATGAAAAACGGCGTGTCTTCGATTCCGATCAGCGCGTAATGCGAGATGTCCTGCCAGCCGACAATGCCTTTTTCGAAGCGGTAAATCTGTTCTTCCGCCACATGCAGATCCCCGTAGCGGTCGCTGCGGATCAGCGTCAACCGTTCACCCACGGCGCGTTGCTCACCTCCGTTATACCTCATCGTACACGAACCTGTTTGCACCGGGCGTGCGCACTTCGAATTCCGGAGGATGGACGCGCACGTCGATCTTCACACCGAAACGGGGAACCGCATCCAGCACCGCTTCCACCTTGCTTCTTCGCATATAGTTTTCGAAAGCGTGCCTGCCGAAGATGTTCGGTTCGCGGTTGCGCAGGTCGGCTTTTTCATCTCCCTGCCTGACTTTGACCACAATTTCCTCGGCCAGCTTGCGCTGCGTCTTTTCCGTCAGTTCCTTGAGCAGCGTGTAGTACCGTCTTACCCCGCGCTCCTCCCAGACCTGGGTCCAGTCCGTCCGGATTTCAGGGGGACGCTGGCGAATTTCCAGCTCTGCGGGAATATGCCGGGCATCCACTTCGGCGGGCGGAACCACGGTGCGAACCGGCTGGATTTTGCGCCACCACCCCGGTTCCAGGGCCGGGGAAGCCGATTCGACGCGCATCGCTCATTCACACCCTCGTCATCTCAGGAAATCGATCAGCGAAATCTGCATGATCCTTGCGCCGGTGGCCAATGCGGCCTGGAGCGTATTTTCCTCCAGCTTGAGCCGGATGATCGCGTCCGCCATGTCGACATCGCCGGTTTCGCTCTTCAGCCGGTGGAGCGACACTTGCTCATCCAGAATTCGGTTTTCCACGAGCTCAAACCGGTTGGTTCTGGCGCCGATTTCCGCCCACGCGGCATAAATCCGTTCCTCCGCCACGACCATGCGGTCCAGGGCGAGGCGCAGGCCTTCGACGTCATTATTCATCAAATGATCGATGATGTCGTCCAGAATCTTGAACGTGTTTTCCGGATCGCCGGCTTCACCGAAGATGAATTCGCCTTGCAGGCTGACCGGAACCTGGATGGACGGACTGACATTCAGATAGAATACGCCGTCATCCGTGGCTTCATTGGCAGCGTTGGCGCTCGTATACGGCGGCTGGTCCATTTTCTGACCGTTGAACAGATATCTGCCGTTGAAGCTGCTGTTGCCGATCATGACCATCTGCTCGCGCAGCTGCCGCATCTCGGCCGCGATGATCTGGCGGTCATCCGGCCCAATGGTATCGTTGGCGGCCTGTTGAACAAGCACCTTGACCCGTTTCAGGACGTCACTGGCCTGTTGCATGAGGGAATCCATCGTGCGCAACATTCCCAGCCCCGTCCGCACGTTTTCCAGAAACACGTCGCTGCGGGCAATCTCGGTTTCGTACCGCATCAGGTAGTTGACGCCGACCGGGTCGTCGGCGGGCCGCTGAATGCGCCGGCCGGTGGCGAGTTTGTCCTGCCATTTCAGGATTTCCGTATTGGTCTGCCGCAAATTGTTAAGCAGCTGCAAATTCTGCATCGTGCTCGTCACGCGCATTGCTTCGCATCCTCCCTTTCCCGGGCCCTACCCCAGGAGCCCCGGCGACTCACCGGCCGACAATTCCCATATGGTTAATGATGCGGTCAAGCACCTCGTCCACAACGGTCATATTGCGTGCCGCGGCGTTGTAAGCATGCTGGAACTTGATCAGGTCGACCATTTCCTCGTCAAGGGACACGCCGCTGACCGATTGCCTCCGCAATTGGACGGCATGGACAATATCTTCCTGGTTGAGAAGGTTGCGCTCGGCGTTGGCCGCCCGGGTGCCGACATCGCTCACCGTCGCCCGGAAGTAGTCGTCGATGGTCCCGCTGCTCAGCGTCGTCGAGCCGGACGGGAACTGGAACCTGGCGTCGCGGAGAGAGGCCAGCGCGTGCGCGATGTCGCTGTTGCCCTTGATGGTGACATTTACGCCGTTTACGGTCTCGTATTTGCCGGATGCCGCAATCATGTTCGTGTCGTTCTGGATCACGCTGTTCACCCGGATGTTGTCCAGGGTGAATGCGGCGCTTCCGTCGCTGGTCACGAAAAACGGGATGTCGGTCACAGCCGGATCCGACAGGCTGTAGCCGAGCCGATGCAGGCCGTTGAAGCCTTCCACCTCGAATTCGACCGGCGAAACGATGTGCGACCCCGCAGGGATCATATTGCCCGCCGGGATGACTGTCCCGTCTTCCAGGGTGACGTCGTTCAGGGCGGTCATGTCGCGGCTGGTTACGTATCCGTTTTCCAGACGGACCCGGATAGCGCCCCGCATCATCGTATCGATCATCGCGTTCAGCTGGTCGCGCGTCCGCTGGATATCGGTCAGCGACTGGGTAATGCCGTGCAGCTTGCCGCTCGTGGCCGTCTCCGCGGCGTCGGCGGTCAGCAGGGTGAACGCCGTATTGTTCACCACGGTGACGCCGCCCGCGACGACGGTGAAGTTGCCGTCGGGCGTCTCCGTCACCTGCACGTCGATTAAATTCGATAGCTTGTCGATCAGAAGATCGCGCTGGTCGCGGTAGTCGTTGGCGTTGTCCCCCAGCGCTTCCGCGCGGCGGATGATCTCGGTCAGCTGGGCGATATTCTGAATGAGGTCGTTGGCTTCCAGCACCGCCTTGTCGATATCGCCGCTCAGGTCTCTCTCCAGATTGTTCAGCGCGGCCCCGATGTGGTTCAGCGTATCGGCCAGGTTGACCGCCGCCCCGATCACGTCGACACGGGCGCTGAGCAGCATGGGGTCGCGGTTGAGCACTTCCCACGAATTCCAGAACTTGTCCAACACCGCACGAAGGCCCGTCTCGGAAGGCTCGTTGAGGATGGCCTCGATGGAAGCCAGTACGGTGTTGCGTACGTCCCAGCTGTTCATCAGGGCGTTCTCCCGCCGGTATTGCAGGTCCAGATAGCTGTCGCGAATCCGCGTGATGCTTTTATACTCCACCCCGGTGCCGATCATGCCCGGCTGCGCGCTGCGCTGAAACCCCGGCGCCTCGATCGGGCGGGTTTCCGTCAGATTCACGCGCTGCCGCGAATATCCTTCGGTGGAGACGTTGGCGATGTTGTGCCCCACCGTCTGCATCGCGACCATGGTGGTCAAGAGCGCCCGTTTGCTGGTTTCCAAACCATGAAAGGTTGACCGCATTGTCATTCCTCCTCCCGGCGCGCCGGCGCCGGTTCCGTTCGCTTTGCCGTCCTTGATGCCGACTCGTGCCCGGCGTTGCGCCGCCGTCCGTTTTCCGGCTTTGGCATCCGTTGTCGATCCGTTCCGTCGATCCACTGCCGGCTTCGGTGTCCACGCTCATCCGCCGGTGGTACACCGCTCATCCGTCGCTGGCAACGCCTCTGCCAGCCTCTGCCGCCATTCTCCCCGCCGTCGCCTCAGCCCGCTTCACGCCTTGGCGTCAAACCGGCTGATCCGCTTCGGCTCCGCAGGCTTCCGGGTGGGAGCCTGGTAGACGGGCTCCTCCACCGGAGGCCCGGCCAGCAGATCCAGCGTAAATTCCACCATCTCAAGCGCCTGACGGACAAGCGCCTGGTTGCGTTCGTTCAGCTCTTTCAGCTCCGCGGCGGCCTGTCCGATCTCTTCCAGCAACTGGAGCGCCTCTTGCTTCTCCGTCCGGTTGAGGATGAGATTCGCCAGATCATAGAGTTTCGCTTCCGGATCTTCCTTCAGCCCCAGGCTGCGCTGAAATGCCAAAACCGCCCGGACCCTTGCCTCTTCCGCTTCCGTCAGCTGCTTGAGAACCCGGGATTCCTTGGCCAGGGTGTCCGTAAGGTCGTTCAGGCGGTTTGCGATCACCTGTTCCTTTTTCTGCATGCCCAGATCGATGAGCTGCCGGTACAGCTGAAGCAAGAAGCGGAGCGACTCGATCAATTCGCGCGCGGCCACGGAAATCCCCCGTTTGCGTTATTTTAACAGGAAGGGAAGCAGTTTCTCGGCAATCTTGCCCGCATCCACGTAATAGGTGCCTGACGCGACTTCCTGCCTCAGCGTTTCGAGTTTCCGGATGCGTTCGGTTTGCCGGGCCTCCCGGGCGTCGAGCAGGCGTTTCGCTTCCTCTGAAATGTGCACTTCATCCACGCGCTTTCTGTCCGGAATTCCTTCAACGCGGCGGCTCGACACGCTGCCATACGTCGGCCGCATGCCGATGCTTTGCGTTTCGTCGATCTTCATCGCCCCATCCACTCCCAAAAAAAAGAACCGACAATCCTTACCTGTATTATCGGTTCATGTAATGTAAATATTTATAGCTATTTTTCAGGGGTTCCGCCATTCAGCGGTCCCTCAGCCGGTCTGTGATATGGTAAGTATCTTCTCGGGAAGCGGCATCCTCGTTCTTCCGTGCGGCCGCAGGATTCGGCATCTGGACCTGCTTGACTTCCCTTGTCAGCCTTCTGCGGCAAGAATCACACAATGCGCCTTCACGGATCGGCGTGCCGCATACTTCGCAAGCAATGACGATATTGGGAGCTTGCGCAATCGAAATGCGGCCCTCCCGGACCCAGCGTGTAATTTGTTTGGCGCTGACCCCGGTGGCCTCCGACAATTCATTCAGGGTAAGTCCGGGATGTTCTCTCAAATACGACACGACGCGTTCGTATTGCTGCTCAAGCTCCTGATGGCAGTTGTGGCAGATGTCTCGCACCGTTTTCGAAAACAACTTCCCGCAACGGGGGCAATAATCCAGTCCCATCGTTGGCACCCCCTCCGCCGCCCGTTGACAGCGATTCGGTGGATTGGTTGAAACAGGCAATTTTTTCCCTATCTTAATTATAACCAACACGCAGAAACCTTGTAAAATGAAAAACCCGTGAAAGAGTCGCCTGGTCGATCAGAAAAAGATCACGTTCCCGTTTTCCCGGTCCATTTGATACCGGACACCGAACGTTTCCGCCATGGTCTCCAGGGGCAGCCACACCGTCCCGTTGCGCTCGAATGGCCGGGCCGTCGGGAAGACCAATTCGGTATCTCCAAATGACACCTGCAGCCGAATGTCGGGTACATGGCCGAGCGCATGCCGCATCCGGCGCACAAGTTCTTCCGCATCCGCGTCTGGCGCACCGGCGTTGACCCTGTACACAACCCGTTGTCCGCTTTTGTTGATCCCTTCCTTGGTGGAAAGCATCAGGTCGATGCCCGCTTCTTCGGCTATAAGAAGCAGGTCCTCGTTGTACGCGCCGTAGGGAAAAGCCAGAATGCCGGTCCGGTTGCCGAGCTCCTCCCGCAGGCGACGCTCGGCCGCAGTCAGGTCGTCCAGCACCCGTTGCCGGTATTCTTCCCGGGTTTCCCTGCGGTTTTTGTCCTTCAGGTAAAGCCGATGGGCCAGGGCCGGCTTCGTGTGTCCGGATTTGTTCACAGGCTTGTATTCATGGGACTCGTACGAATGGTTGTAGAAACTCATGCCGTACGCCTGCATTTCCCGCATCTGGTCCCAGGTCAGTTTGGGGATGCCGTAAGGCTTGTCTATCCACTTCACAATGAGGAAATTGGAGGCCGGAAATCCCAATTCCTTCAGCACCGGAAACGCCAGGGCGTAGAAAGACTCGTATCCGTCATCGAACGTGATCAGCACCGCGTTGGGAGGCACCGGAGCCCCGCGCAGCATGAAATCGGCAAATTCCTGCATTCCGATCACGTTGAACCGGTTGGCAGCCAAAAGTTCCATTTGCCGGCGGAATTTGGCGACGTGGAGCCCGTCGCGATTCTCCGGTTCATCGACGATATGATGGTACATGAGAACGATGACCCGATCGCGATAATAAACAGGGTTGAAGGCGATGTCCCGGCCCGCTTCCGGCGCCGGGGAAAGCCTCAGCCGCCTGGCGGCGGAATCGTAGTCCGCCTGGAGTCCCCAAAGCTTCAAAACATCCGCGGTAATGAAGTAATGCTTGCCGTCGTATATGACGTCCGTCCGCTGCCGCGTTCCGTCCATCCATATCTCCATGGGCCGCGCTTTCCCGGCGAACGTGACGTACGGTCCAAAAAGGAGCAAAATCAGCGGAACGATCGGCAGCAGCTTCCACGCAAGCCGCAGCGTTCTCCCTGCATGGCGGCTTCCGGCATAAGGGCTTCCGGCATGCGGGCTTCCGGCATGGGGGCTTTCGGCATGGCGATTCCGGCTCACTTCGACTTGCGGCATGGATTGCTTCTCTCTCCCGTAGTGCGATTTTGCTGCGTTGTCTATCAGTATAGCGGATGCCGGGCAAACTGGCTATTTGATTTTCGCGAACCTTACGGACATCTGGTCCATTACCATTCAAAATTCGAAGCGGCGTGTGCTTCACGACCACAAAATGGATTTGACCCGCGCAATTGGGACCTTGCCCGCCGATGCCTCAAGATCTTGCCCAGGTCAGGCCAAACAGCTCGAATTCCCCGCCCAATGCGCCTTTCAACACCCGCGACGCTTCGTTCATGGTGCTGCCGGTGGTATATACGTCATCCACGATCAGGATTCGGTGAAATGGACGCGAGCCGTTCCCGTTGACCTGCGGGAGCCGGCCGGCCCCGGCGGCGGATAACCGCGCATAAGCGGAAACGGAAAGCGAGCGACGGACAAGCACAGCGGCGAGCAAAGGATCGGGCGAAAAAATGCCCCGGACATCCGTCAGCCGTTCGCTCCGCGATTTGAAGCTCATTTTTTCGGTGTGGCGAATCCGGCGGAGCAACGGGGCAAAGGGGATGCCGTACCAGCCGGCCAGCCGGCGGGCCAGGCGTTCGGCCTGGTTAAAACCGCGTTCCGCCAGGCGCTCGTCCGAAAGCGGCACCGCGGTCAACATGCCGAACGCTTTCCCGGGCTCGGCAAACCCCAGTTCGGCCGCCATCCGTTCCAGCGCGTGGGCGAGCATCGCCGCCAACACCGGTTCCAGCCGCTCCGCGCCGCGATATTTGTAGAGGGCCAGCCATTCGCGCATCGTCCCGTCGTAACGGACCGCGCTCCGGGAGATGACAAAATGGGTTTCGCGCCTGCGGCGGCAGTCTTCGCACCGCTCCGGGCGGCCGCAAACCCTGCACAGCGGGGCGAGAATCCATGGGATGCGCCCCGCACAATCCGGGCACAGGGCGCCCAGCTCCCGACGAGGCCGCCCCGAGGAGACGGGCAAAGGCGCGGCGGCCGGCCGGAATGCGCATCGGCACACCGGGCATTGCGCAGGTTCCGCCCGCAGCCAGCGGCTCCAATCCACCATGCGGAGACGGTGCAATACCTTCATCGCGTTTCCCTCCCGGCGGATCGGACGAGATACCCTTTTTCCCGGGCCAGACGATTCATGCTGCGGATGTGGCGGATCGCCCTTCGCTGCGCCGCGGTCATATGCCTTCCGGCAAAAAACACCCGTCCGTCCGGCGCTTCCGCGGAACGTCCCGCCCGTCCGGCCATCTGCACCAATGCGGTTTCATCAAACATGGCGTTGTCGGCGTCCAGGATGAACACGTCGCTGCGCGGCACCGTGACGCCCCGTTCCAGGATGGTGGTGGCCACCAGGAGGCGCACCTCGCGGTTTCGAAACGACTGGACCTTGCGCCCGCGGCCCGCATCCCGGGAAGAAGTGCCCGCGATCTGGCCGGCTTCAAGCCCAAGCATGGATGCGTGCCTGCGCAACAGCTCTGCAAACACCTCCGCCTGGCGCACATAGGGCACAAACACGAACAGGCTGCTGCCCGCCGCCACGGACCGCCGCAAAGCCCGAACCAGCCGTGGCGGCAATCGCCCCGTCCGCAGCATGCGGGAAAGTTCCGGCAGCCGCAACCGGCGGGGTTCCGGCAGCGGAAAGCCGTGATACCGCACCGGCACCCTCGCACAGGGCAGACGGCCCATCCGCACTTCGCGCTGCAATTCCCGCGGCGGCGTGGCGGTGAGCAGCACCGTGACGCCGTCGGGCCGGCGGGCTTTGCCCGCCGCGAACTGCAGCATCGGATCCCCGTGAAAAGGAAAGGCGTCCAGCTCGTCGATCAGCACCAGATGGAACGCTTCCTGGAAGCGAAGCAACTGATGCGTGGTGGCCAGCGTCAGCGGCGTGATGCGCTTGCGGTCGGGGCTGCCTCCGTAACGGACGGACAGGCGATCTTCGCCGAAAGCGCGGGCCAGACGGGGCGCCAGTTCCAGCACCACGTCCCTGCGCGGCGTGGCCACGAGCGCCCGGCCGCCGGCGGAAAGCACCGCGTCGAGAAGCGGAAAGATCATTTCCGTCTTGCCCGCTCCGGTGACCGCCCACAGCAGGAAGCGACGGTTCGCTTCACATCGTCCTTCCCTTTCGAAGCGACGGTCTCCATGGAAAATCCCTTCGCCTCCGGATTTCGGACGTCCCAGATTTTCGCGGATGAAGGCGAGCGCCTGCGCCGACGCTTCCCGCTGGGCGGGACTCAGCTTCCATCGGTCCAGCAGCGGCTCCATGCTTCCTTTGGGAAAATCCAAACAGCCTGCCCGTCGCTCCGGCCGGCCGATGATCAATAGCTCGCATTCCCGGCAACGCCCCATGGTAAGGCACGCTTCGCAGACAGCGCAGACGCGGCCGCAGGAAGCGCAGGGGGACCGCCGCATGCTTTCCTCTCCGCTGCCGCAGCGACGGCAGCGAAGGGACCCGCCCCGGGCCGCCCGCCCGGACCACCGGCGAATAAACGATCGAACCCGCTCCGTCAGCGGCAGATGGAAAAACCGTCCTCTTTCCGGGATGCGTCGTCCTGCCTGGAAGCGCTGTTCCGCCGGAATGTGCGTTCCCGCCAAGTAGCGCGAACCCGCCGGGTTGCGCGATCCCGCCAAGTAGCGCGAACCCGCCGGGTTGCGCGATCCCGCCGGTATGCGTGGTCCCGACGGGTTGCGTGGTCCCGACGGAACGATGGGCTCCATCGCCGCGCGAAGATTCACCCCTCCGAGCAGGCAGGCGGTCTGCACCGCCATAAGCCATTCCTCCCGCTTCATTTCCGGAAGTGCGTCCGCAAACACCCGCTGCGTTTCTTCCGGCAGCAACGACTGGCCGGCCAGACACTCCGCGGCTCGGCGGGCCAGCCGGCCGAGCCGCCGTCCGAAATTCCGGCGGCTCTTCTCGTCCTCTTCCCACCGCTGTCCTGCGGATGTCAGCAGCATCGCGCCGCTCGCAAGCCGCCGCACGGCCGCAAACGGGTAGCCGGCATGGCATTCCGGGCGCAGCTTCACCGCCGCGTCCGCCGCGTCGCGGCAAATATCGGCCGCCTCCCTCAAGAGCGCCAACACTTCCTCACCCGCCGCAGCTCTTCCGGTTTTCCCCGCCTCCGCCCATTCGTCCGGTACCCGCTCCGTCAGCCACGCCGCGGCGGCCTCCGCCACGCCCAACGGCAACGGCTCGCCAAGCACCGCCAATCGCAGATCGCCCGATTCCGCCATACCTGTTCCTTCCTGCCCCCGTTCCCCGCCTCCTTCCAGCACGCCGAGGCGAAACACGGGATCCAGCCAGAACCGCCGGTCCGCTTCCCATGCCGCCGTCCAGCGCGCCTCCCATTTTCCGCCGTTCCCAACCATGTACAACACCGCCAACATTCGCATCCCGCTCCTTTCCGGACAATCGCCTGAAAAACAAAAACACACCCTGCCGGCGCCATAGCGCCGATACAGGGTGTGCTTCACCCCGGAACGCGAAAGCCAAAACCGTGCGGCTCGCGCGTTATTCTTGCGGCTTTTTGCCCTTTTCCTTGAACACCTCGCCGATGGCGCCGATGCTGCCCAAAGCTTCCACCGCGCTCACCGGCAGGAACACTTTGTTGGCTTCCCCTTTGGCGATGTCGGTCAGCGCCTCGAACGAACGGTACGCCAGCACCCTTTCGTCGAGCCCCGCCTCGCGCAGCATCTCGATGCGGCGCTTCTCGGCTTCCGCGATCGCCAGGATCGCCTTGGCCTGCCCGAGCGCCTCCAGCTCCTGCGCCTTCTGCAAGCCTTCCGCCTCGCGGATGCGGGCTTCCTTGTCGCCCTCCGCCCGCAGGATTTTGCTCTGCTTGTCGCCTTCCGCCCGCAGGATCATGTCCTGCCGGGCCGCCTCCGCCTCGAGGATGATGGCGCGCTTGTTCCGCTCCGCCTTCATCTGTTTGTCCATCGCTTCCTGGATGTCGGCCGGAGGCTTGATGTCCATGATTTCCACCCGCTCGATGCGGACGCCCCATTTTTCCGTCGCCTCGTCGAGCGCCACCCGGATTTCCGTCGAAATCTTCTCCCGGCCGGAGAGCGTTTCATCCAGTTCCATCTTGCCGATGATCTGCCGCATGGTGGCCGTGGTGATGTTCCGCACGCCGCTGACGTAATCGGAAATCCCGTAGGTGGCGTGTTCGGGCGAAACGACTTGGTAGAAAATGATCGTGTCAATCTGCACCTGCACGTTGTCCTTGGTAATCACCGACTGCGTCGGCACGATGGTCTGCTGGATGCGGAGGTCGTGCACGACCCGGACGCGGTCGACCACCGGAATGACCAGGTTCACCCCGGGCATCAGCAGTTTGTGGAATTTCCCCAGTCGTTCCACGACGCCGACTTGCTGCTGCGGGACGATTTTGACCGACAGGGAAACAAAAACGATGACGATGGCCAAAATGACCAGCGCAAACCAAAACATTCACGCTTCACCTCTCCATTTTCTTACTTCCAGCACCGTGGTGCCCCTTCTGACAATCTCCACCCGTTCGTCCCGGGACAGGGATTCGGCCGACGTGGCGGTCCAGGTGTCGCCGCCGACTTTCACGATCCCGGTTCCCCCCGCGGGGATGTCCTCGATGACAATGCCCATCTTGCCTTCCAGCTCGTCGATGACGTCCCGGAATCCGCGCGATCTGCGTTTCCAGCGGCTTGTCACTTTCCGGGTGGACAGCGTCAGGATCAACGCCGTCACGCTCCCGATGATCACCTGGATCGCAATATCGTCCGGAAGCGCCAGCGCCGTCAGCGACGCCGCGGCCGCGCCGACGGCCATCCAGAGCAGGACGAATGTAAACGTCATCATCTCGGCGATTAAGAGCGCACCGCAAACGATGAGCCAAATGATCCACCAGGCCACATCCGATCACCTTCCCGGAAGTTCATACGGTTATCCTGCCCCATTCGTTTCGAATCTTTAATAAAGCATATCACGGGTCGGTGTTTCTGGCGATACGCGAAGCAAAACGGCTTGCCCGGACCTCATTTCGGACAGGCGGAAAAAGCGAAAACGGCCCCACTTCAAATTTTATCGGACATACGGTCCGGATAAACGCGGCAAAGAGTCACATCCGCGTTACGTACCATATGTCCGAAAAATTTGCGCAGAACCGTTTTCCCTTGGACTTATTGGACCGGATGTCCGGTTTGATCCACCTTTGCGGCTGACAAGGGACGAACCGTCAGTTCTCCCCGCTCGGCGCCAGCGGCACGAACAGCAGATTGATCGGCAAAAAGCTGCCTGAAGCCGGCGTAAACACGATCTCCACGCTTTCCGTCTGATCGCCGGTTTTGTACAGCACCGCCGCTTCGTTCGGGTTCCGCAGGTGGCTGAGCTCCGTCACGGGCACCACCTGGCCGTTGACCGCAAACGCCCCGGCATAATGTCCGCCCCGCGCGTTCACCACGATGCCGGTGTTGGGCAGCACGCTGTTGAGCCGGATCACGTACAGAATGCCGTAATTGCCCGAGTTCGTCTTCGGCTCGCCCGTGACCATGTCGATACCGGTCACCCACTTGTCGGTGGTGCTGTCCGACAGCACCAGGCGGGACATTTCCCCGCCAATCCACTGGTTCACCGCAAGGATGCGGGTGGCCGGACGGAACGTGCCCCGGTTGTGCACGCCGTCGGGAGGCAGGAACGGCAGCTCGGTGAAACGGGCGATCGGGTCGTCCTTCTCGCCGACCACCACCACGCTGAACCGGACCGGCGCATCCGTACGCACATCCGCATAGGCCGTGATGACCTGTTCCGGCTGGATGGCGACGGCACCCGTTTCTTCGGCGAAGACGCGGCTTTCGCCGGGCTCCAGCACAAAGGACCGGGTTTGCACGGGATCCAGGAGCGCCTGCAGATAGCGGGTGGCGGCGGCTTTGCCCGTCGAGGTCACGTAGATGTGGGGGCCGCCCACGCTGACGCGGTCCACATGCACGTTCACCGGCTGTTCGCCCGGATTCGTGGCGATCAGCCAGATGCGTTTCCGGTCGGCGGATTTGTTTTGGTGATGCAGCATGAACCGGATCTCGTCGGACAGTTCGTCGGAATAGTAGATGCCGTCCTCACGGATCAGTTCCGGGCTGTTGCTGCGGAACAACGGCAAATCCGTAAATTCGTGCATCGTGTAGGACACACTCGGGAGGCTTGGCACGTCTTCGCCTCGCAGCGTGAATTTGTCCCCGGGTTCGCCATAGACGATCGGGAACTGCAACCGGGTATACAGCAGCTCATCCGTCACCGTGATGGTGTGGGTATATTCCGACGACGCTCCGTGCACATCGGTGACGCGCAGCGTGATGGTCTTCTCGCCCGGTTCCCAGAAGGCGTTTTCCGCGCCGATCCATTCGACTTCCGCGATGCGCCCCTCGTCGTCGTAGCTGTAGTTGCGGTATTCGATCCACTCGCCCATTTTGTAGACGATCTTGTCCGTCGTGAAAAGCGCATGGGGCGGCTTGTTCGGAGGCAGCACTTCCAGTGTGACGGAATACGGTTCGCTCCATACTCCGTTTTCGTCCCGCACCCGGCGGGTGATCACATACGTTCCGGGGGTGTCGTACCGCTCCTGAAGTCCCTGCCATTCTTCGTCGACGATCTTCAGGCCCAGCGGATGTTCGGCCAGATCCCGGTAGCCAACCACGGTCTCTCCGGCATGGGCGTGATCGACCGTCAGCTCGAACGCGGCCACCGGCAAAACCTTTCGGCTGAGCTGAATTTCCTGGCCGGACGGATCAACGGACATCTGCAGACCGAAGGCCTGCGCGATCACGCGGACCGGCACCATGAGCGTACCCTTCTTGTCCACGAATGCGGCCGCACCCTGAATCCGGGTTCCATTGATTATGTAGACGGATTCCCCGGGAGTAACCTTGAGCTCCGTTTTCGCCGGTCCGAATATGAAAAGATACGATTTGCTCTGCGCCTCATATTTGATCTCCAGGCGGAGACGTTCCGCCAAAGCCCGCGCCGGCGCATAAGTGGCGCCGTTCACCACTATGGCCGAAGTGGGCATCGCATACTCTTTTCCGTTGTAGAGAAGCACGTTGGAATCCCTGCGGATCAGCAGCGTTTCTTCGCCGGATTCCGTTTTTCCCCGCGCCGCTTCCGGCGCATTGGAATCTCCGTTCGGCCTTGCGGAGCCGGCCTGTTCATTCCCGGGGCCCGCACCATTCGGCGTCCCGGAATCAGTTGCGTTCGATGCGCCGGCATCCGCCGCCTCCGGCGTTCCGGCATTCGCCGCTTCCGGCTCTTCCGGGTTCGCCGGTTCCGCGTCGGGCTTGTCCGTCAGGCTGGAGGAAGAAGAAGCCGCCCCGTCACCGGATGCCTCGGTCCCCGAAAGAGGTTCCGCCGCCGCGACCGGCATCGCACCCGTGAGCGGATGCTGTCCCGCCGGCGGAAAAACAAATCCCAAAACCAGTACCGCAATCCACGCGATCAACACCAGCTTCCGCACGTTTTTCCGTTCCCGCAAGTTTGTCATGGTTCTCTCCTTTTTGCGTCTCCTGTTCCCATTCACACCAGTATACCCGATCGGCGGGAGATTCCCGGCAGGGCGCTTCCCAAAGCCGAGCCTGTTGCCGCCCGGGGTGCCGCCGAGGCACCCGTCACCGCATCGCCGTTCATCACACCGCCGGCCACCGTGCCGCATCGCCGGTCACCGCTTCGCCGGTCTGCCGCCGGCTGCCGGCCACCGTGCCGCCGATCTTCGAACCGCCGGCCATCACGCTGCCAGTCGCCGTGCCGCCGGTCTTTGTACCGCCGGCCACCGTGCCGCAGGCCGCCTTGCAGCCGGTCCCGCGATCATCGCGCTGTCAATCGCCGTGCTGCCGCTCGTCGTGCCGCGCACCGCCGCTCCGCCAGTCGCCGTGCCGCACATCGCCGTGCCGCCAGACCAGGTCCGGATCGCGGCGGGCCATTAGCTCCACAATCCTCGCGGCCTCCACATCGGAACGATCCAGCACGACCGCGATGCGCAACGGCTTGCCGGACCAGCGGGACCAGCGCCGCAGCCTGCGGACGACATCCTCCGCGTGCAACGCGTGTCGGCCCAAGGCCACCACGACGCGCAAGCCCGGATCGGGCCTCCGGCGCCGCGCCGCCCATTGCACGAGCAGCGCCGCGGCCACGTAGCAAGCCATGATCACCAGCAGCTCCGCCATGGGCTGCCACCCCCCGCATGCGGCTATGCGACAATATATGCCTGTGCGGAAGGAGCGGTTCATGCCCATACGGCGGACGGGAACTCCCGTTCAGTTTGACGGGGTTTCCGGCAAAAAGTTGCGTCTGTTCCCACTCTCCGGCAAGAAACCGGAAAGTCGGGACAGACGCATCGGCAAGGATCACGGATCCGAAAACTGCCGACTCAGAGCGTCACCCAGCCGTTCTTGATGGATGCGATGACGGCTTGCGTACGGTCTTCGACTTCCATTTTCTGCAGAATGCTGCTGACATGGTTCTTGACGGTTTTCTCGCTGATGAACAGATGCTCCCCGATCATCTTGTTGCTCTTGCCTTCCGCCATCAGCCGGAGCACTTCGATTTCCCGCTTGGTCAACGGGACGCTGATGTTCTGCGGCTGCTTCTTCTCCGTCTGGGAGACGGCGGCCCCGTCCGTGTTCGCCATGCGCCGCAGCTGATGGATCAGCTTGCCGGTGACTTTCGGGTGGATGTACGCGTGTCCTTCGGCCACCGTCCGGATCGCGTCGATCAGCGATTCCGCCTCCATGTCTTTCAGCAGGTAGCCGGACGCCCCTTTGCGCAGCGTCTCAAAAACATAGCTTTCATCGTCGTGAATGGACAAAATGATGATTTTCACGTCGGGACACATTTCCCGCAGCTTCTCCGTGGCCGTCACGCCGTTTTCCACGGGCATGTTGATGTCCAGCAGCACGACATCGGGCTTTTGCTGCTGGCAAAATTCGATCACTTGCAGACCGTCGGCGCATTCGCCGATGACTTCGAGATCCTCCTCCATATTGAGGATCCGTTTGAGCCCTTCGCGGAAAAGCTTGTGGTCGTCCGCCACCACCACGGTAATCACGTGATTTTCCCGCGCCGCTCCTTTCACGCCGGTCACGTCCGCCATGGCTTCCATTTTTCTCCTACTCCTTTCCGTACCCCTCACGGAGAGGGAGCGTGATGTATATGGTCGTGCCCTGACTCGGGACGCTGTCGATCTGAAGGGTTCCTTGCAGAAGCTCCACGCGTTCCCGCATGCCCATCAAACCGAATTGGGAATGGAACCTGGACCGATCACGGGAATTACGTTCATTCATCTGGAAACCGACGCCGTTGTCCTGAATCGTCATTCGGACTTCAGCGTCGGTAAAATTCAGCTTCAGGGATACGAATGTGGCGCGCGCGTGCCGTTGGACGTTGTTAAGCGCTTCCTGGGCAAGCCGGAACAGCGCCACCTCCATCGCCCCGGGGAGCCGCCTCTCCTTGCCCGTCACCTCGAAGGAAGCCTTGATGCGGGTCCGCTCTTCGAAATCCTGCACAAATTTCCGCAATGTTGGCGTAAGACCCAGATCGTCCAAGGCCATCGGGCGCAACAGGAAAATGATCTTGCGGATCTCCTCGAGCCCGCCGCGGAGCTGCGTCCTCAGATCGGCCAGCTCCGCCCGGAGATTCTCCATGTCGGCCATCGCCAGAAACCGTTCAGCGATCTCCGTCTTCAGCACGAGGTTGGCCAGCGTCTGCGCGGGGCCGTCGTGAATCTCGCGGGCCACGCGCTTGCGCTCATCCTCCTGGGCCATAATGATCTTGAGCCCGAGAAGCTGGCGACTTTTCACCGATTCCAGGATGCGCGAGACGCTGGACAAATCGCCGGAAAGGTATTCGGACACCACGTTCAGTTGGGAGACGACGGATTCGGCGCGTTCAACGGAGCGTTCCAGAACACGGATGCGCTGCTGCAGTTCGTCGCGGCGGCTCCTGAGGTACTGCTCTTTCTCCCGGTACACCATGAGGTCCAGCTGAATGCGGGTCGCCTTTTCGTAAGCGGTCTTGATGTCCTCTTCGTTGTACCGGACGAAATCCCGGGACACCTCCGTCAGCTTGATGCGCGCCAAACGGAACTCCCATTCCAGCCGGTTGACGACGGGGATCGTTTCCTCCACCTCGCGCAGGACCCGTTCCAGCTCTTCTTCCAGCAGGGCCAGTTCCTTGATGAATGACTCGTAGATGGTGAAAACCTGGGTCTTGCTGTCTTCAATGACCTCGATGGCATGCTGGATAATGCGCTCGAGCTGCGCGCCCTGCTCATCCGCGAAATTCGTCGGCTCCGGTACTCTCTGCGCGTCCATCGCGCCCCCCTAACTCCTGCCTCATCCGTTTCCAAAAATATCATATCACACATATCGGATGTGCGTGGACACGTCCAGGAAATATTTTAACATTTTCGCTCAATAGATGGTGATCGTTTTCGACCGGTTGTCCCATACGACCTGCAGGCCGAGCTGTTCGGCGACCACCCGGACCGGCACCATGACCCGTCCGTTGCGGATCAGGGGCGAAGCCGCGGCGGCCTGCCGCATGCCGTTCACCGTCATTTCCGGACTGTCCGCGCGCATTTCCACCATGCTGGAATCCCGGAGCACGGTGACCCGCTTCTTCCCGTTGTCCCAGAGGACGGTTCCCCCCAGCGAATCGGCGATGAACCGAAGCGGGACATAGGTGACGCCGTCCTGCTGGAACGGCGCCGCGTCAAGCCGGACCGCCTCTCCGTTCCGGGTCGCTTCCGCGCTGCCGCTCTTCAGGACGATTTCCGCCCGCGGCCGCTCGGCATCCGTTGCAGGATAGTGCAACTTCAAGTTGTCGAAGGCGATCTCGCCCCGCAGCGCGCGGTCGGCGGTACCGCTGTCCAGACGGACGACATAAAGCCGCGCCAGTTTCATGCCGCTGACGCCGGCGGCTTGAAGATCGAGGAAGATCGTCTTCCATCCGGTCCAGTCGATCCGGTCGGCCAGCGTCACCAGCACGGACTTGCCGGAAGCGTCCCGGAACTCGGCCCGCAGCCAGTTGTTGCCGCCGTCGCCCAGCACGTCGACGGAAAGGGCGGCCGGTTCGGCGCCGGCCGTGTCCTCCCCCGCAAGCCCGATGCCGTCGCCCGGCACCGCATACGCGAAACGGTCGCCCGTACCGAACGTGAAATCATAGGAAAGCCGCAAGACTTGCGACGTTTCCCGGCCGGGAAGGCCGGCCGCGACGTCCGCCGATCCGACGGTTTCCGCCGGCAGGCCTTCGAATCGGATGTCGTACCCGACGTTCTCGAAATCTTCCAGCATACGGCCGGGCGCCGGACGAAGCGCCGCCGCCGCGCCGAAATCCCCGTAACGGGCGATGGCGTAGACGGTGCCCGCATCCGCGCTCAAGCCATCGACCCGGAGCACGCCATCCGCCACCTCTCCCCGCATGCCGACCAGCTGCCACGCGAGCGACTCATGCGGCACCGTCAGCGCCCGTCCGTCGTGCAGCTTCACTTCGGCTTCCAGGCGAATCGCGCCGCCTTCCCGGATCTCCCGCGCGGACGGTCGGACGGTCATCTCCGCGATCTGATCCGGCCCGACCACTTCCAGGCCGACTGTGGCCGCCGCGCCATCCACCCGCACGGTGAGCTCCGCCTCGCCGGGACTCGTCGGAACCAATGCGCCGTCCCGCACCTCGGCGATCGGCCGGTCCAGAGTCAGCCGCGGCGTCTTCCCGGAGAGGTCGACGGGATTGTAATAGGTGTCATACGCCTTGAGCCCGTATTCCGCCTTCTGGCCGAGGAACAGCGTCCGCGGACCGCTGACCAGGAGGCCCGCCAGCTCCCCGGGCGGGGCCGTGGAATAGACCCCGATCCCGTTGCTCACCGCCCGCTGCGAGCCGTCGCTCACCGGATGGACCAGCACGGTGTCGAACTCGCCGAGCGGCCGGGCGACCATCGTCGTCGACCCGCCGCCGTCGAGATTGACGGCTTTCCAGACGCCCAGGCTCACCAGCACCTTCTGGAGTTCCGTCAGCGTCATGCCGCCGCTTTCCTGCACCGTGACCAGCCACACGGTCTTTCCGTCCCGGGAATGGCCGACCGCCGTGCGCGCCCGCGCCCGCGCCCCGTCGACGCCGCTGACGGAACGGGTAAACGCCGATGCCTGGCCGCCGTCCACCAAAAGGGTGTGTCCGCCGATCAGCATCCGGAAATCCGTTGGCTGATAAGACGTGCCGTCCGATCCCACGAACTCGTAATGCACCGACACCCTGCTGCCTACGGGCAAATGCTGAAGGATGAAATCGGCCGCGTCCCGGTGCCCCCGCAAAATAAATCCGTTCTCCGGAATTTCCGTGATGTCCAAAGGCGTGTTTCGGTCCGGGGAGACCGCCACCACCACGCCGTCCGCCACCAGCGCCTCGGTGGGCGACGTATAGCTGTCTGCCGGCCGCTGCGGCGCGGTCCAGGCGGAAGTGTAAAGATACAACGCGTTATAATGGCTGGGTGAACGGTCCGGTTCCGTTTGGTAGGCGGATTTGTTGATGCCGGCCAGTTCGAACGCGGCGCCGTCCTGCGCCGTGACTGTGCCCCGGAACGTGAACGCATCGATGACAGCTTTCCCGCCGCTGGTGACGCCGAAGGCATACAAGCCCGGCAGTTTCGAAGCGCTGGAAGTGACCTGTCCGCCGCGGATTTCCGGACCGACCGGCGCCCCTTCCTTGCTGAAGTCGAACACGTCGCCGTTGACGGCCGCCACCGCGCCCGTCTCCTTCGCCATCTCCCCCACGGTACGGCGGGCCGTGACGCTGCCGCCGCGTCCCCCCATCACGTCCAGGCGGACATGGGGGTTGGACAGGTCGATCCGCAGCGCGTGCACGGGCTTCTCCACAGACGTCCCGCCGCCGGAGCCGGTGACCCACGCATATTCCTCCAGGCGCACGCCCGACGTCACGACCGCCTCGCTCCGCTTCACGAGCGCCGGCTTGACAGCCGCATCGTCCTGCGCCGCCGCGGCGGCCGGAAAAAGCAGTCCCGTTAGCGGCATCACCCCCGCCGCGATGCAGTTCAGCAGTTTCCGTCCGGTTTTTCTCATGATTTCTCTCCCACTCCCCGATGCCTGGCATCGATGCCTGCTGCGATTCTTTTTCTATAACTCTTAGACTCTTTTCTCGGCCAAAAGTTACAGCAGCACCAGCAAGACTTGAAATTATTTCCTGCCAGGACGCCATGATTACAAGCATCAACCCTCGCAAAACCTGCAAAGAAAAACGAAAGAAATAGAAATAGAAATAGAATTTTTGCAAAAGAAAAGGCCCGCCCACGAAGGGCGAGCCGAAAAGCTTGCCTGAGCACGCTATCTCGGAATCTTCTTCAGGTCCGCCAGCACCCGCATGGCCACCTCGGCCGCTTCCGCCCGGGTGAAGGTTTCCAGCGGATCGAAGCGGAAGGTCTGTTTGGTCTGGCCGGGCTGCAGCGTATTGGCTTTGCCCTGGATGAACCCTTTCTTCACCACGGCGTCCACCGCCGCTCTGGCGTAAATGTCGATCAGGTTGGCGTCCGTGAACTGCTTCTGGAGGCTGGTCAGCGCGCGCGCTTCGTTGGACTCCAGCTTGAGTTCCGCCGCGCGGGCGATCATGACCGCCGCATCCTGCCGCGTGATCGACGCGGTCGGATTGAACCGGTTGAACGTCGTGCCCCGAACGATGCCGACGCGCGCCGCGGTTTCGATATATTTGTAATCCCAAAGTCCCCTCGACGAACCCGTCGGATCGAACCTCGGCACGTCGGTGAAGGATTCATTGTCGTCATATTGAAGGGGGATGTCGAAGATCTTGACCAGCAATGTGGCGAACTCGCCGCGCGTAATCGGGCTGTTCGGTCCGAACGCATCTTCCAGCTCGTTCAGCATGTACCCCTTCGAATACAAGGTATCCATGGCGTTCCTGGCCCAGTTGTGGTTGATCACATCGTTGAAGCTGTTGTACATGTACATGACCGCGTAATAGCCGAACTTGTCAAACGGCACGGTGATCGTGTTGTTTCTGGTGTCCACCACACCGCCCAGGTTGCGCCATCCAAACGTCGTGATACCCCTGTAGTCTTCATAGACATCCCACACAAAAACCGTCAGATAGCGCCATGCATCAGCGCGAATGCTCGGATCGAATTTGATCGTCAGCTCGCCGCGCTGGGTCGGCACGAATTGATCACTTTCCAGACGCCTGAAAAATACGGTATCGTCATACGGATCCTGGCCGCTCCCCGTCAGCGCTTCCTGCATGTAGCTTTCCTCGGATTCCGACGGCAGCTTGTCCCGGATCGAACCCGCGTCGATCCAGATCAGCGGACTGGCCAGCCGGAAACGGAAGGGCGGTTGCAGCCAGAAACTGCCCAATGCCACATCGGGATTCGTGGCGATGGAATGTTTGACCCGGTCCACACGTCCGTCCGTATCGGCAATGCCGAACAGAATCTCACGATCCGCCGAGATGATCGGAGCCGGGTCATCCGGATCGTTGCGCACCAGCAGCGTGTTCCGCGGGAATCGCAGTTGTACCAGACCTTCGAACGCCGTGATTCTCGTGTCAATTTCGGTTTTGAAGGTGGCGCCGATGGTAGGCGTGTTGATGTTGTACGCGATAAGTTCGCCGTTGACCCGCTGCGAGCCCCGCCAGACCGTGAAACGAATCCGGTTGGCGCCTTTTTTCAGGTTCTTCACTTCATATACAAAGGTATAGTTGTTCGCGGCGGTCAGGTCGCGCTCAGCCTGGTTCCGTCCGAATTCGACGCGGTCGGCGCCTTCCGCCTCGAGCTTGATGCGGAGAAAATTGCTGTTGATGTTGACCTGATCCACGCCATTGGCATTTTTGATGATATTCCCCGGTTCGATGATCCGGTACGGCACCGGTTCGCGGGTAATCGTGATCGTTCGGGTGACGGTTCCCGTCTTGTTGGTTACGGACAATTCAATGATCGTGTCCCCGGTGGGTTGCAGCACGATGAAGTAGGTGCCGAACCTCCAATACGGGTCGCCGTTGGGCGGCGTTACCGGATCCACGTCGGCATCATTCCAGATGATATTTCTGGGAATAATGGCTCCCGACGTCTGGACTTCTATTGCGGCGCCATTTGTGTTGATCGAATCACGATCATTGAGATTGGAGAGCCGATTGAACCGGTCTGTCGCGGTTCTCGGCTGTCCGTTCCCGTCACGGGTCCGCACCGTGATGCTGAGCGACGAATTTCCATCCGCATTGAACACGGATCCCGTCAGTCTGACGAAGGGTTCGTTCGTGACATAGGTGTCCGGCAATGATCCGGGTTGGAATTCATTCCCGCTATTTCCGGTCACGGCGCTGGAAATCGACCAAAGCGCAATGTCGTCAATAGAGGGCGTTTCTTGCGAAAAGACGTAGAAGATAACGGTTCTTTCCGAAACGAGCCTCTTGTCGTTGCCGCTTGTCTTGAAATAAAGCCTCAAGGTCAGCTCATGCTGGCCATCCTCAAGATCGAAATTGCTGTCAAACACGAACTTGAACGACGTTCCGGTTGTCGGCTGGGGCTTGTCGGTTCTCCAAGGATGATATACGCCATCCACCCAAACTTCCACATCGGCCTGGTCGGCAAAAGTCGTGTTGATCAATCTGCCTTCCAGACACGGAGCACTCTCGCCGGAACACTTCAAATCGCTCACATTCCGCAGGACTTGGCCGTTCGCCAGGCTGGTCAGGACAAGATAGGGCACCCTGTTCAACTGGATGGTATACATCCGTATGCCTTGCGAATATTCGGCGCTTCCTTTATACGGAACAATCTCAAGCTTATAGGTGTCATCCTGGATTTGGCTTCCGATGGTCACATCGGCATACCGTTCCGGATACGTACCGGTGGGAGTGATGGCTGCAGGCGTCAGATCGATGTTTCGATTATCGCCCAAAAATGCTTTTATGCTGCTCGTATTGTCATTGACATACACCCGCAGCTTGGACGGAAAGTCGTTGATCGGGTTGACGGCCGTATCGGACAGTTGGGGGCCCAGGCTGCCATCCGGCAACACCATATGGACTTTTTCCACGTAGGCCCCGTTCGTATCCTGAAAGAAAAAGTTGAAATCCTGGTTTACATTTCTGGATGGTTCGGAACGATGCTGGAATCTGAAAGTAATTCCCTGGTTCCTGTCGTCATTGATCGTAAATTTGTGCTCAAATTTGTAGATGACATATTCGCTTGTCGCCAGTTCCTGCGTAATGCTCGAATCGGCGGTTGGAGCAGGAAGCGTCTCAAACGAGAATGCGAAATCGACCCCGGACGAAGTGTCGATCGTGCCGTAAATATATTCCGGCACGGTTTGCGGGGGTTGTCCGGGCGACTGAATCGTGGTCCGGTTGACCTTTACTTTACCCGTTACTTTCAGCTCTTTGCTGGTGACCGTCGGAGAGGCGGCCAAATCGTGTGTGGCATTGCCGTTGGTCGTTTCAATCAGCTGGACGTCATACGCGAACGGATACCCGTTGTCGTAAATGAATTTGCGTTTGACATGATACGTGCTTGTCGCGTTGGAGGCGATGATGTCGATTTCGTGATTTCCCGGACGAAGTTTGAAATTCGTCTGGCTTCCTCTCGTGACAGTGGCGTCTTCCACCAGGATGTAAAATTCTCCGTTGGCGACAACGGCAAAGTGCCGCTGCGTATCCCCTCTCAGGCGGATCTCGACCGATGTCGCGTTCGGCGCCTTGCCCGTGATGAAAAACCGTTCCCTCGGCTCTCTCGGATAGATGCCGCCGTCAACGAACGGCTCACCGTCGATCCGAAGATCCGTAATATAGGGCACCGGCGTATACAACACATAAACCGGAAGAGAAGATACCGTGCTTGTCTCGCCATATCTGACGAAGATTTCATTGACCCCTTGGGTGAGCTGCACGCTGGGGAAAGTCACTTCATTATCCCCCGTGATCAGCGGGTTTCTGACCACAGTGGGGGCTCCGCCCGAGGTAATGTTGAAAACTTCCGCATAAAGGTTCGAATATTCGGAAGGACTGATCCCGGTGACGCTCACCTTGAGATTGATGGTCTCGGTGGTCACGGGCTGCGGATTGTCGCGATCCGTGCTCCGCTCAAGAATCTGAATGACAGCCGCCGCCTGCACCGGCTCAGGCATGGGCGGCACAAGTCCGATCACGAGCGCCAGCGCCAGTACTACGGCCGTCCATCGTTTGCGAAAGATCTTCCCCATGGCTCCTCCTTTGTGCTCCGCGCAGGATTTTCAGGATCGTGTCGTTTTCCCTCGAATCATCAACTAGTTATATCGGTACGGAGGCGGGATTCGTAAAGCCATTCGAAACGCTTCGCCTCCGGCCGCGTCAGCCTCCTGTCTCCAGGAAGCCCACGAATTGAAGCATCCGCTTGATCATCACCGCCGCTTCGGCCCGCGTGGCGTTGTTTTTCGGCTCGAAACGGTTTTCGGTAACGCCCTTGATAATTCCGGCGTTCACGGCGCCCGCCACCGACGACACCGCCCAGTTGCTGATGCGGTCCCGGTCCTCGAATTTGTTCAGCGAAGCGGCCGACGGGGACACCTGCCCTTCGGCATAGGCGATGGCGCGCATCATCATCGCGGCCATTTCCTCCCGGGTGATGGGATCGTTCGGGCGGAAGCGTCCGTCCGTGCCTCCTTCCACGATGCCCGCTTTGCTGGCGGCGCCGATGTAGGAAGCGTAGGCATGGTTGATCCCGACGTCCCGGAAGCGGTCCGCGGAAGCGCGGTCGGAAGAGAGTCCCAGGCCGCGGGCGATAAATTTGGCGAAGTCGGCCCGCGTGATCGCTTCCTTCGGCGCGAAGTTTTGTCCCGTCTTCGCATCGACGATGAATTTGGCCGACAGCAGTTCCACGTCGTTTCTCGCCCAGTGTCCCGCCATGTCCGCGAAGGCGGTCGACGTCTTCCGCGCCGCCATATAGATGCTTGTTCCCTTGCGCGTGAACGTCAGCACCGGCTGCGCCCCGGAACGGTCGATCCAGGACGGCACCGGGGAGAGTTCCCCGGTTTCCGGATCGTAGCGGAGGACGGTCGTGCCCGCTCCGATCTGCGCCGCGCCCACGGCGATGGCGCGCCGCGCATACGTGTCGAATTCGGTCACCGGCGTCTCGCTGACGCCCACCGCGATGAAGACCGCGAACTCCACCGGAGTCCCGACCAGCGTCGCTCCCTGGTGGTTGAGCGCCGACAAGAAGGACGACGCGGATACCGGCTCGATCTTGATGACGATCTGGGCGCCGGCCGGGATGCCGCCCGACACTCTGGACGGATTGATGGCTCTAAGCGGCAGTTCGAACATATGCCCGCCGTATTCCACCACGAACACACCGTCCGGCGCCGTGCGGGCCGCGGCCGTGATCGCGCTCGCCGGCACCGCGACAATGGCGCCGGGCTGCGCCGCGGGCACCTGGAACACGACCCGGCGAGGAAGTCCTCCCGGCTGGTTGCGAATGGCGTTGAACGCTCCGGTCAGCTTCGCCTCGTCGACGGTGTATTTGACCGCCGCCGTTCCGCTGATGGTCAACCCCGACCCCGTCGTGACGGCGAGGGTGTTCAGCACCAGGCCTTTTTGCGCATCCGCGGAGGCGTAATCCAGGCCGAGGTTCACCGTGGAAGTGGCGTTGGCCACGGTCACCCTGCTGAAGCTGTCCAGCAGGTTGTTTTGCGCATCCCGCAGGGGATTGCCCGAGGCGTTGTACGACACCCGAACCGTCTGGCCTGCGCGGACCGGCGCGGCCAGCGTGAGGGCAACCTGCGAGCCCGACACCGTTACGCCGGACACCGGCACCGTCGCGTTGTCCGCCGTCACGGTGTATTGGCTGGCCAGCGGAACATAGGACGTGCTCAACTCCGCGTTGTAGCTAAGCGTCAGCAGCGAACCGTTCACCGAGGCGTACACGAGCTGCGCCTTGGCGCCGCTGCCGCCCATCGCCGTCACCTGGTATCCCGCGATGGCGGGAGCCGGATTGCCCGACAAGTCGGTCAGGTACGGGCTGGACGGCGTGTAGGAGATCCGGACGGTCTCGCCGGACGCAAGAGCGGTAGCCAGCGTGAGTTCCACCTGATTGCCGCTGACGAACACCATGGTGACGGGAATCGTCCGGTTGGACGCGGCCACCGAAAAGCTGTCAGGATACGGAACCGAACTCGATTGCAAGCCCTCATTGTAATAGAGGGTCACTTTGGTCCCCGCAGCCGTCGCGCCGGTCAGCTGCGGCGGCTGGATATCGTACGGATTGGCGACGAAAAAGTCGGCGAACGCGGCGACCCGGTTGCCATCCTCGTCCCTCAGCGGGTACGACCCCGGCGTGTAGGACACGGAAACGGCGGCGGAGGATATCACCGGAACGGCAATGGTCAGCGTCAGCTCGCTCCCGTACGCCACGGCGCCGGTGACGGCCACGTTCTGGCCGCCCACCCGGACGGAGAACTGGGGATAGGCGTTCGCCGCCAGGGCCTCCAGCGGGCGGTTGAAGCTCAGCTGGACCGTGCTGCCGTTCACCGTGCCGGACACGGGCCGCGTGGCTCCCGACGATCCCGCGCCCGTGACGGCACGGTCGGTAAAGTCGGCAACCTTCTGACCGTCCTGGCTTTGGAGATGCCGGCTGTCGGAATAGGGATCCTGCGAGTAGGACACCCTGACCGTCTGGCCGGAGGACACCGCGCTCGCCAGCTTCAGCCGGACCCGGTTCTGGCTGACGGTCACGTCGGTCACCTGGCGGTACGCGCCGTTCACCGTCACGTAAAAATTCCCGGTACTCGGCACGTGGTCTTTGCTCAACGTCACGTTAAATATCAGCAGGATGGCCGACGACCCGTCCATCTCGGCTCTCTCCAGTACGGGCGCCGTCCCTCCTCCTCCGGTGCGGAACGTCCACTGGAACGTTCCCAGGATGCCCTGGAATTCGTTGCCGGCCAAGTCCTGGATCGCGCCTTCCGGAATCGTGATGGAATACTGCGTGTTGGCCGCCAGATTGGCGCCGGAATACGTGAGGTTCACCCTCCGGTTGTTGGACGGGTCCACCGCCATCGACAGCGTCTGCCGGGAATTCGGGTTGTTCGTGGGAAACAGATGCGCCGTTCCCGATACCACCTGCACCGGTTCGTTGAAGACGATCGTAAACGTCTTCAGCGCGACGCTCACGTTCGACGAACCCCGCGACGGCGAATAGGACGACACCGACGGAGCGGTCTTGTCCCGGCTTGTCTTGAACGTCCAGTTGGACACGCCGGCAAAATAGTTGCCCGACGCGTCCCTGAACGCATCGTCACCGATCTCCACAATGTACTGGGTGTTGTTCACAAACGGGCCGCAGCCGTAATCGACGGGGCTGATCCGCACCGTTTTTTCGTTCACCGTCACGGCGGACGATTGCACGGGAATGGCGCAGAACAGCGGCTGGCCCGAAGTGTTGCGCTTGATATGGATGAATCCTCCGGCCGGGAACACGGGCTCGTCGAATTCGATGGACAGCGAGCCCTGGAGATTGCCCAGCGTTCCGTTTATCGCCGGCGTATAGGAAACGGCCTTGGGCCGGGTCGTGTCCAGACGCGGTTCGGTCTTGAACGACCAGAAGTTTTTGTCCGCGACGCCTTCGAACGGGTTGTCATACTGATCCAAAAAAGCCCCGCGATCGATCGTCACGTAATACTCCGTGTCGTAATCCAGCTTGTTCAGCCCCGCGGTAACCCGCGAGGTGCCGGTTGACGTATCATCCGTGATCGTCACGGCATTCACGTTGACCGACTGAACGATGACGTCGTCTTCTTTGCGCCGGATGCGCAGGTAACCCGTTCCCTTTTTGGCGATTTCCTTGAACGAAAACCGAAGGTTGATGGATTTGCCCGCAACCACGAACGCTTCTTCGCGCGCCGGGAAAAGGGAATTCGTGTCGATTTCGTCGCCGCCGAACGTTTTGAACCGAACATTCCATTCACCCGGGGCGATGCCGGCATGGGGGTAATTCCCGTTGTTTCTTTTGACGTAAAAAGCCCCCTCGGGAACGACGACGGAATAGCTCTGGGTCGGGTCCAAACTTGCGGGATCGAGATTGAATTGGATGACCACGTTCCTGCCGCCGTTGTCCAGCTGCACCCGGGTTGTATCGTCCACCGGGATCGATGCGATCTTCGCGGATCCCCACAGCTCGATTTCTCCGGTTCCCCGATATACGGGCTCGTCGAACTCGATGACAAGATCGCGATAAGGAACGATGGATGTCCCCGAGACCGGAGTGAGTCTTTTGTGGGGAATCGGAGTGCCGGCGGCCGAGACCGGATCCGAAAAAATCAGGAATGACAGCAAAAGGTCGACACACAGCAAAAAAGACACTATGGCGGAGATAGTCCGAATGCGAGGGTTGGATGTTGCCAGAGTGGAAACTGCCCGGAAACTCCGCATGATCTGACCTCCGAAAACGGACATACTGGTACTTTTTATTTCGGACTGGCCGGTTGGCGTTTTTAGGGACAAAAGGTGCAATTTTAGGGTTCGCCAGTCCCGAATATTTTCCATATCTTTAAACGCAAAAAAATAGGCGGGGGTTGCTCCCCCGCCGAATCCGCGTTCAGCCCAACGCGGCTTGTCGCAACAAATCGGCTTTGTCAAGCCGTTCCCACGGCAGATCGAGATCGTTGCGCCCGAAATGGCCGTACGCCGCCGTCTGGCGATAAATCGGACGGCGCAGATCGAGCATCCGGATGATGCCTGCCGGACGCAGGTCGAAATGTTCGCGGATCAGCTTCACCAGCTTCTCGTCGGCGACTTTGCCCGTGCCGAAGGTATCGACGCTGATCGACACGGGATTGGCCACGCCGATGGCGTAGGCCAGCTGAATCTCGCACCGGTCGGCCAGACCCGCGGCGACGATGTTCTTCGCCACGTAACGGGCTGCGTACGCGGCGGAACGGTCCACCTTGGTCGGGTCCTTGCCGGAGAACGCCCCGCCGCCGTGCCGCGCGTAACCGCCATACGTGTCGACGATGATCTTGCGGCCGGTCAGGCCGGCGTCGCCCTGCGGTCCGCCGATGACGAACCGCCCCGTCGGGTTGATGAAATATTTCGTATCCCCGTCCAGCCACTCTTCCGGCACCACCGGCCGAATGACGTGTTCCCGCACGTCGTGGTGGATCTGTTCCAGGGTGACATTCTCCGCGTGTTGGGTCGAAACGACAATGGTTTCGACGCGGACGGGCCGGGCGCCTTCGTACTCGATGGTCACCTGCGTCTTGCCGTCCGGCCGCAAATAGGGAAGCGTGCCGTTCTTGCGCACTTCGGCCAGCCGGCGCGACAGGCGGTGCGCCAGGGCGATGGGCAGCGGCATGTATTCGGGTGTTTCGTTGGTGGCAAAACCGAACATCAGCCCCTGGTCGCCGGCGCCGATGTTCTCGGTCTCCCGGGAGACATCCTGCCCGTCCCGGCTTTCCAGGGCGGCGTTGACCCCTTGCGCGATGTCGGGGGACTGTTCGTTCAGCGAACTGATCACCGCACAGGTATCGGCGTCAAAGCCGTACTTGGCCCGCGTATAGCCGATATCACGGATCGTGCGGCGGGCGATGGCCGGAATGTTGATGTTGTCCGCCTTGCTGGAAATTTCGCCGATGATGACCACCAGCCCGGTGGTCACGGCCACTTCGCAAGCGACGCGCGCATAAGGATCTGCAGCCAGAAACGCATCCAGAACCGCGTCGGAAATCTGATCGCAAATTTTATCCGGGTGACCTTCCGTCACCGACTCGGAGGTGAACAAGCGTCTCCCCGTCGCGCCCACGGGCTTCCCCTCCCGACACAAAAAATGAACCTTTTCCGCCCGGAAAAGGTTGAATTGCTCGGACCTTCATTTGAATGATAGCGAAACTGTCGTCCCGTGTCAATCGGCATTCGCCCGGTTTCAACAAGCCGACCGGCGGCTTCGGAACGTTGCCTTTGAGGACACATGGGCAAGCCGCCGCAAAGCCCGGGACTTGCCCATGCCTGGCCTTGTTAGATAATGTCGCTTTCACTTTGGGCGATCAGCCTGCGCGTGATATTGCCGCCCATGAGCCCCGCTTCCCGGGCGGTGATGTGGCCCAGGTAAGGGCGCCCGAGCCGGTGTCCCGCCGCCGGGGCGTCGCCCAGTTCGGCGGCAAATTCCGCGTCCGCCGCGTTTCCCGCTGCTGCCAGCACACCGGACAGCCCCAGTTCCGCGGCGATTTCATATTTCATCCGTTCCAGCGCGGGCTTGCATTCCGGCACCAGAGGCTTTCGCCCGCCGTTTTTTCCGCGTGCCATCCCGATCGCACCTCCCCGGTCCCTTGCGAGGGAATCCGGGTTTAGTGTGCGCCGGAAACCCGCCCGGAAGGCGCATAACCTGCTGGGATCCCGCGCAAAATATTGCAAATCAGACTCCCGTTCCCGAACCATCCGGTTTCAGTCCATGCGGTTTTCCCCGATCCCAGAAATGCCGGTGCATGCTGAACCGCCGACAAAGAAAAAGCGGCAGTTTCCGGTACGCGAGCCCGATGCGGTACCCGGCGTACTTGGCCGCCGCCTCCATCGCGAGGCGCGGCGCCGTTTCCCAGCGGCGTTCGCGGAAGAGGACGCGCAACTGGTGGCGCAGGAGCCGGACGCCTTCGCCTTCCGCCCTGGCGTATCGCAGCAACCAGTCGTTCATGCGCAGGGAAACGCCAATGTCGAAATACCGCCGGAACTGCTGCGCCGGCGAATACCGGTGGGAATGCCAGACCCGCGCGCCGGGTTCGTACGCCACGGCATATCCGGCCAGCATCAGGCGGGCGACCAGAATCATGTCCTCGTTCAGGATGGCCGGCTCGGGGAATCCGCCAGCCTTTTCAAACGCATCCCGGCGCACCGCCGAACAGACATTGCTGAAAAAAAACGTCTTGATCCCGTACCGGTCCGCGTCCGCCAATGTTTTCCGGGACGGCTCGGGCGGATAATTGAACTCTCTCGCCGTCCTGTCCAGCACGTCGGCGCCGGGACGGGGCACCTGCCGGCCGCAAACCGCCGCTACGCCTTCCTCCCCCAGGGGCCGCACCAACGCCGCCAAAACCTCATCATCCACGGGAAGCGCATCCTGCGTGAGAAACACCAGCACGTCCCCCGTGGCCTGCCGGGCGGCCAGATTGCGCGTGCCGCCGTGGTCGAATTCGCCCCGCGCCACGGTGACGACCCGCGCGCCGTGCGCCGCCGCCAGTTCCGCCGTGCCGTCGGACGAAGACGAATCGACGACGAGAATTTCCGCCGGCGGAAGCGACTGCGACTTGAGCCTCGCGAGCAGCTCCGGCAGCCAGGCCGCCGCGTTCAGGGTCGGGATGATGACGGATATGCGAACGGGCTTGTCCAGCGCGTTCACCCCCCGGGCGCCGCAGGCGCGCCGGCGCCGCCCGGCGAAGAAGCGGCGGCGTCAGCCGCCCGGGCGCGGCGCATTTCCCGCAATGTGCGCCGCTTCCGCCATGCGCGCCGCAGATGATCCGGCATCCGCGCCCAGACCCCCAGCACTTTCGGGTCCAGAACGAGGAGCAGCAGGTGCCAGGCCAGTTCCACCGCCAGAAGCGCCGGCAGCCGGAGCCACCAAAACAGATCGAACGTTTCGTTTTTCAGGATGGCAAGGTAACGGTTTTTGTATGAATGCCGACGGACGGGAAGAGGAATGTTTCCGCGGTCGGACCCCGAACCCCAGCCCCGCGCATGCGCGGCCCGCGCCCGGGGCTCGTACCAGGCCTTCCAGCCCAGCAGCCGGGCACGCCAGGCGACATCGACATCCTCCTTATAGGCAAAAAAATCCTCGTCGAAAAACTCCCCGTCGATCTTCACCTCGCGGATCATCCTGCCAGCGTACACGGCCGCCGCGCCCGACACGCCGAACACCTCTCCGGGTTCGCCGTATTTCTCCGGCGACATGCCCGCGCCGCGATCCACCGCGCGCCGGGTCCAGGACATGGCCAGACCGGCCGAATCCAGGACGCCCGACCCGTCCGCCCGCACCAGGCACCCCGTCGCGCTGCCGATCTCCGGCCGCTCTTCCATCAGCTTCACCAGCCGTTCCACATAGTCCGGCGCAAGCCATACATCGGGGTTGAGCACCAGATAGTAATCGGCTTCGACGGAAGCGATCGCCAGATTCTGCCCGGCGGCAAAACCGAGATTGCGATCGCTGCGGATCAGCCGCACGTCCGCGTCCGCGCGCTGGATCCGCCACACGGTGTCGTCCGTCGATGCGTTGTCCACCACCACGACGGAGAGATTCCGCCACGTCTGCCGGCGCAGGCACGCCAGGCATTCGTCGATCCAGGCCGCGCTGTTCCAGGTGACGATGCATGCGGCGACGGAAGGCTGGTGTTCGGCCGGTCCATCGGCCGGACGTCCGGACCCGGCTTCCCGCGCATCGCTTCCGTCCGCCGCTTCCGCACATTCGCTGCCGGCGCCGGCAGCGCCGTTTTCCGCTCCTGCTTTTCCCGTTCCGGTCGCCTGATCGCCTGATTCCGGCCCGCTCTTCCCGGTTTCCCGCTCCTCCGTCATCCGTCCCTCACCCCGCTTGCAACCGCCTGACCGCCGCTCCCCGTTTGCCCTGTCCGCGCGTCACTCGCGCCATTCCCGCAGAAACTCCCGCAGCGCCTCCCTCCAGTGGCGCATCGCCGGCAAACCGTTGTACCGGACGGCGGCTCCGTCCAGCACGGAATACGCCGGACGCCGCGCGGGCCGCGGGAATTCTTCGGTCGTGCAGGGGACGACTTCGACCGGCATGCCTTTTTCCTCGAAAATCGCCTTTGCGAATTCGTACCAGGAACAATGCCCCGCGTTCGCGGCATGATAAATGCCGTAGGCTTCGGTGGAAACGAGCGCCAGCAGGAAAACCGCCAGATCTTTCGCCCACGTGGGGGACCCCGTCTGGTCGGCCACCACCTGCACCCGTCCCCGTTCCGCACCCAGCCGGAGCATCGTTTTCACGAAATTGGCGCCATGCGCGCCATACACCCACGATGTGCGGACGACAAACCACCGGTCTGTCAGCGACTGCGCGAGCCGCTCCCCCGCCAGCTTGGACTTGCCGTACACGTTCAGCGGATTCGGCGCATCGTATTCGTTGTAGGGCGCCGCAGCCCGGCCGTCAAACACGTAGTCGGTGCTGATGTAGCAAAATTTCGCCCGCCCTTCCCGGGCGGCCAACGCCATGTTGCGCGTCCCGGCGGCGTTGACGCGGAAGGCTTCATCCGGTTCCTCTTCCGCACGGTCCACCAAGGTGTAGGCAGCGGCGTGAATCACCGCGTCCGGGCGATACGCCCCGACCGCTTCCCGGCACCGCGCCAGATCGGTCACATCCAGCGCGCTGCGTTCCAGACCGATCACTTCCGCCGAACCCCCGGCCATCGCGCACAACTCCCGGCCGAGCTGTCCGCCGGCGCCCGTCACCAGCACGCGCATGCCCCACCGCCTCCCTGTCCGCCCTGCCTCGCTTCGGTCTCCTCCATCATTCCGGCCGCGGCTGCCGCACCGGCGGCCGCTCCACCGGCGGGAGCGACTCCCGGTACGCGCCCGACTTCACCCGTTCCAGCCACTCCCGGTTCACCACGTACCACCGGATCGTATCCCGGATGCCGGCCGCAAACTCGTACCGCGGCTCCCATCCCAGCTCAAGACGAATCTTGCCGGCGTCGATGGCGTACCGCCGGTCGTGGCCCGGGCGGTCCGACACGAACGAGATGAGCGCATCCGGCTTGCCCAGCTCCCGCAGAATCGTCCGCACGACCTCCAGGTTCGTGCGTTCGTTGTTTCCGCCGATGTTGTAGACTTCACCCGCGCTCCCCTTGCGCAGCACCAGGTCGATCGCCCGGCAGTGGTCCTCCACATGCAGCCAATCGCGCACGTGAAGACCGTCGCCGTACACGGGCAGCATCCGGTCCTCCAGCGCGTTCATGATCATGAGCGGGATCAGCTTTTCCGGAAACTGATAGGGACCGTAGTTGTTGGAACAACGCGTGATGACGGTATCCAATCCGTACGTTTCGTGGTACGCCCGTACCAGAAGGTCCGCCCCCGCCTTGCTGGCGGAATACGGGCTGTTCGGGGCGAGCGGCGACGCCTCGGTGAACCGTCCCGTTTCCCCCAGCGTGCCGTACACTTCGTCCGTGGAGATGTGCACGAAGCGGCCCGCCTTATATTTCAAAGCCAAATCAAGCAAGGTCTGCGTGCCCAGCACGTTTGTCCGGACGAACACTCCCGGGTCCGCAATGCTGCGGTCCACATGGGATTCCGCCGCAAAATGCACCACGGCGTCGATCCCTTCCGCAAACAGCGGCTCCATCGCTTCCCGGTCAGCCACGTCCGCCCGCACAAAGCGGTGCCGCGCATCCCCCTCCACCGGGCGAAGGTTGTCCGGATTGCCCGCGTAGGTGAGCAGGTCGACGTTGACGATTTCCACGTCCCGATGTTCGCGCAGCATGTAATGCACAAAATTGCTTCCGATGAACCCGGCGCCGCCCGTCACCAGCAGTTTCATGGGCCGTCCTCCCCGTACCTGAAATTGTACTCCGCTTCGGCCAAGGGCGGATGCCGCGCGTCTTTGTCCGACAGGATCGGATGCTCGACCGGCCACGGGATGCCGAGCGCCGGATCGTTCCACGCAATGCCCCGCTCCAGATCCCGCGCGTACAGGTCGTCCACCTTGTACAGCACTTCGGTCCCCGGTTCCAGCGTGCAGAAGCCGTGAGCAAACCCTCGCGGCACAAAGAGCTGCAGCTTGTTCTTCGCCGACAACACGAACCCTTCCCACTGCCCGAACGTGGGGGAACCGCGCCGCAAATCCACCACCACGTCATACACGGCGCCGCGGATCACCCTCACCAGCTTCGCCTGCGCCCGCGGCTCGAGCTGATAATGCAGCCCCCGCAGCACGCCGCGCTCCGCCGACAGCGAATGGTTGTCCTGGACGAAACGGCAGCGGATGCCCAGCTCCGCGAATTTCGCCTCGTTGTACGATTCCATGAAAAAGCCGCGGCGATCCTCGAACACGTCCGGTTCGATCAGCCTGACCCCCGGCAGCCTGCATGGATGTACTTTCACATCTGTCACACCTCAACCTTCAAACTCCGCGCCCAGCACGATGTCCTTCGCCAGCTCGTTGGCCCGCAGGTACGAAGCGTGCGTTCCCGCGTCGCTCCACCAGCCGGGCAGGATGTCGTACATCAGCTCCCCCGACGCGATATAGGCGTTGTTGACGTCGGTGATTTCCAACTCTCCCCGCGCGGACGGCCTAAGACCCCGGATGATCTCGAAAACGCGGGCGTCGTACATGTATATGCCGGTCACCGCGTACCGGCTCTTGGGCCGAAGCGGCTTTTCTTCAATTGAGGCGATTTTCCCGCCGTCTTCCGTCAGCTCCGCCACGCCGAACCGCTGCGGGTCCGGAACTTCGTGCAGGAGAATCATGGCGCCCCGCTCCGCCTGCCGGAAACGCTCCACGAACGGCCGGATGCTGGCGGAAAACACATTGTCCCCCAGCACGACCACCATCCGGTCGCCGCCGACGAACTGCTCCGCAAGGCCCAGCGCCTGCGCGATGCCGCCCGCATCGTCCTGCACCTTGTACGTGAACGACACTCCGAACTCCCGCCCGCTGCCGAGCAGGTTCACCACGTCGCCCATGTGCTCCCGGCCGGTCACGACCATCTGCTCCGTGATCCCCGCCTCCTTCAGCTTGGCGATGGCGTGGTAGATCATCGGATATTTCCCGACGGGCAACAGGTGCTTGTTCGTCACCTTCGTCAAGGGATAGAGGCGTGAGCCCGTCCCTCCGGCAAGAATGATGCCTTTCATGGAGACGCTCCTTTTACAACAGACCTTTCGAGGACAGGAAATCCAGGACTTTGCCCGCCGATTCCTCCACCGTTTCCCGTTCTGTCTCCACTACCAGCTCGGGACTGAGGGGTTCCTCGTAAGGCGCGGAAATTCCGGTAAATTCCCGGATTTCACCCCGCCGCGCCTTCTGGTAAAGCCCTTTCGGGTCCCTGCGCTCGCACTCCTCCAGGCTGCATTTAACAAAAATTTCAATAAATTCGCCTGACTCGAACAACCCCCGCACCAAGTCCCGGTCTTCCCGGTAGGGCGAAATGAACGCCGTAAGCGTGACGATCCCGGCGTCCACGAACAGCTTGGCCACTTCCCCGATGCGGCGGATGTTTTCCTTGCGGTCGTCCTTGCCGAAGCCCAAATCCCGGTTCAGCCCGTGCCGAATGTTGTCCCCATCCAGCACGTAAGTGCGGACGCCTTTTTGGTACAACTCCTTTTCCACTTCCATAGCAAGCGTCGACTTGCCCGACCCGGACAGGCCCGTGAACCAAAGCACGCAGCTTCCGTGCCCGTTCAGCCGCCTCCGATCTTCTTTGGTGACTTTCGTCGGCTGCCATACGATGTTTGCAGGTTTGTTGTTCATTTCAGGATCCTTTCTTCTCCGTATTTTAAACCAAGCCATATGCCCTGACGAGGACCACCGTGGTCAGCATGAACAACAGGTTCAGAGGCGCCCCCACTTTGACGAAATCCCCAAATCGGTACCCGCCGGGACCGTAAACTAAAAGGTGGGTCTGATAGCCGATAGGCGAAGCAAAACCGGCCGACGCGGCCATCGTCAGCGGCAGGATGAAGGCCATGGGATCCGTCCCCGTCTGGTGCGCCAGGGACAGCGCGATCGGGAACACGATGGCCGCTGCCGCGCTGTTGGTGATGAGCTCGGTCAGCAGATTGGTGATGAGATAAATGATCAGGACCAGGGTGATTTTGCCGAGGCCCGGCGCCATTTCCGCGATGATGCCGGCCAAGGCGTCGTCCACGCCCGTTTCATCAAGCGCCGCTCCGATGCCGAAAGCCCCCGCGATGAGCAGGAGGATGCGATAGGGGATAAAACTTGCGATTTCCTGGATCTTCACGGCTTGTCCAAGGGTCATCGCAAGGACGGCAAGCAGCGCCGCCTTCATCGTGGACAAGATTTGCAAGGCCGGAAGAAGAACGACCGCCAGCAGGCAAGGCAACACCAGGAACATCTTGCTCCTGTCAAACAGCCGATGCTTTTCCCCGTCCGAGATCACATAAAAGTCCCGGTGGGAACCTGACCGCTTCCCGAACTCCCTTCCGGTGAGCAGCAGTATCGTATCGCCCGGTCTCAGCACGATGTCGCCGATTTTCCGCCGGACCTGCTCCCGGTCGCGATAGACCGCCACCACCGCCGCGTCGTAACGGCTGCGGAACTGCACCTGCTTCACGGTTTTGTTCAGCAGGGATGAATGGGAGGAAATGACGGCTTCCACCAGCTGCGCGTTGCCGTTTTGCAAATCGAACAGCTCAACGGGGTTGTCCGTCTCGATTTCCAGCCCCCTGATGGTTTGTAATTCGGCAATGGTCGACACAATTCCTGTGAAAATGAGCCGATCGCCGGCCCGAATTTTTTCGCTGGCAGAAACCGGCGTGATGATCTCCCCACTGCGAACGATTTCGAACAGATACAGCCCCGTCAAATTTCTCAGCCCGGCTTCTTCAACGGTTTTTCCAACGATCGGACAATGGTCAGCCACGCGAACCGAGATCAGGTATTCCCGACTGCTGGAAGCCAAGGCATCCTCCACATCGGGCCGGGAAGGCAACAGCCGGTAGCCGATGGTGGCCATGTACAAGATACCAACTATCGCCGCGGGAAGGCCGATCATTCCAATTTGGAACATCGTCATGCCGGGGTGTCCGCTTTCCACGAGCAACCCCTGCACCACAAGGTTGGTGGACGTTCCGATCAGGGTGAGCGTTCCGCCAAACACCGCCGCATACGACAAGGGGATAAGAAACTTCGACGGAGAAACGCCGTTCGACCGGCACCACCGTTTGATTTCCGAAAGAAGCATCACCACAATGGGCGTGTTGTTGATAAAAGCGGAAAACGCCGAGACAACCCCCATCATGCGGACAAGGGTCCATCTCGGCCGCCGGCCGTTTCCCAGAATTTTTTTGACCGCCGTGTGGAGTACCCCGCTCTGCTGCACGGCGCCGGCCACCACGAAGAGAAGAGCGATGGTCATCAGTTCCTGGTTGGAAAACCCCTTCAGCGCCTCCGCAGGGGTAATGACACCCGTAAGGATGAACAGGGACAGCACAAAGAGAATGATATATTCCGGCCTGGCCAGTTCCAGGACCAGACATATGATCATGAGAAGGATGAGTGCGATTGCAAAGCCTGCTGTAAGCGTCATCCCGATTCACCGGTTCATTATGCTTTGGATAAGCCTTTCCGTTGATTTTCCGTCCAGATAGTCAAAATGTTTTTTGCGAAAAGCCGACACCGCTTCCGGATTCGGCGCCCTTCTCACCGCCTCGGCCAGCTGCTCCTCATTCCGCGCGATGGGACCGGGCACGAATCGTTCATAATCGACATAAAAACCCCTCTGCTGCGAGCGGAAAGATTCAAGATCGTACGGATAAAAAACCATGGGCTTGTTCAGGAGAGCATACTCGAAAATGATGGAGGAATAGTCCGTCACCAACACGTCCGACGCGGCGAGCAGGCCGTTCAGATCCGGGTAATCGGACACATCCGTGACGCGCTCCCGCATGATACCCGCCGCATGTCTGGCCACGTATGGATGGAAGCGAAGCAGAAACCGCCAGTCTTCTCCCAGCAGTTCCGCCAGTTTTGCAAAATCCAGCGGAACCCGCGGTCTCCCCACTTCATGATCCCGGAATGTCGGGCTGTAGAGCAGCAGCTTCTTCCCGCGCAATTCCGGATACCTTTCAAAGAACCTTTCCCGCCCCCGTTCCACGCGGTCAGGATCAAAAAAATAATCCGTCCGGGGCAGGCCGGTCACGCGCAAGACGTTTTCAGAGACGCCAAAGGCGCTGAGATATTGCGGAACCACCGAGCGGGAATTGACGACGAGATCCGTGTACCGGGCATTGGCCTTTCTCTCCAGCCAACGAACCAGGCCGCGGTTGACGTCCTGCCCGTATTTCTTGATGGCGCCGCATCCGTGCCACAGCTGCACCACCCGCACATCCCGGCGAAACTTCATGAACGCCATGGGCAGAAAAACATTGTCCAAAAAAACAAAACGCGCCCGGGCCAAAATATAGGGACATACCATCATGAACCGAAGGGCCTCCGCCAGCCGCTTCGGACGAAACGGCCGGACAGACACCCTCCGAATCCATGCGAATTTCAGATGGCCGTATTTCTCCCGAAGCGCCCGGTGGACTTCGCCCAAATTGCCGTCCATGTGGGGGTCGTGCGTATTGATCATGACCACCTGTTCCTGCCGGATGGGCATGAGGAGCCTCCAGACGGAATACATCGCCGCAAAAACCAGATAAAAGAGCACCCGCACCAGCCTTCACTCCATACGCCCGCGTTCGATCCAATCGACCACTTTCCCGGCCGCGCCGCCGTTTTCCGCATGGTTGAACTTGCCGCGGAACGCGTCATATGCAGGGCCGTATTTGCGCCAATATTCCGCCTCATCCCGCAACACCCGCAGCAGTTCGTGAATCAGGCTGTCCGTATCCCTGACCACCGGCCCCGGCGCGCATTCCGCCAAATCAAAATAGAAACCGCGAAGTTCATCCCTGTAATGATCCTCGTCATGCATCCAAAAAATCATCGGCCGCTTCAGGATGCTGAAATCGAACATGACCGACGAATAATCGGTGACGAGCACATCCGCAACGAGCAACAGCTCCTGGATGTCCTGTTCCGGAGGAAACATACGGATCCGAGGGTCGGCAGGTCGCGGTTCGACGGCCGCAAGATAATGCGGCTTGCACAGAAGAACCGCCTGCGATCCCAGCGCGTCCTTGACCCGGTCCACATCAAAAAAGAATTCAAATTTGTACCTGCCATATGAGTAAAAGCGGTCGTCTCTCCATGTCGGGGCGTACAGGATCAATTTTTTACCGTCGGGAAGTCCGAGCTTTTCCCGGAGCCCCGCGAAGTCCCTTTTCACCAATGCATCATTTCTCGGATAGCCGATCTCCCACATTTCCCCGGTGAAATTGAACGCCCTTCTGAAAATATCGCTGGCATAACGGTTTTGCGACAACAGGATGTCCCATTGCCGCACATTCTCGACAAAAGCGGCCTTGTACGCCGCAAGGTCGCGGTCTCCGCCCATGTTGAGCGTGGTCAGGTCGAGAGCCAGTTTTTTGAGCGGCGTCCCGTGCCAGGTCTGGAGGTAAATCGTCTCTTTTCTTTTCTTCAGCCAGGCGGGATGCCGGCCGTCGAACACCCAATATTCCGCCTTGGCCATATAGTAGAGGTAACGCCACCGCAAGCGTTTGACCTTTCGGGCCCTGCCGGGAATCGGAATACGGGGATTTTCAAGGCTCCAGACACAAACATACTGGGAATCCAGATTCCTCCTGACCATTTCTTCTTAGATCGCTCTCGGATTTCCGGCATAGGAACGGCCCGCTCCGCTTTCGAAGACAATGAGTTTCTTCCTGACGGGCAGGAGCAAGGTCAACGCTTTGTATAAAAATTTCAAAACGGCTTTGACCGCTTTTTTCAACCTGTCCACCCATCCTCCCGGTCCGCGTCTTTCCCGAGCTGGGCGGGATCGAAGGTTGCCAGCGGCGGCAAAAAGGGAGACCAAAAGTTCGTTTTCGGGATCAGGTCGATTTTGACGTCAAAGGCGCTGGTGCCGACCAGTCGCTCCAATTCCCTTTGATAAATGGAACGAGAGATTAGGGGGAAATACTTGGGCCGCCCCAATTTTAGAATCAGTTTGAACAAAAGAAATTCCATAGGAGTATAATTGGCGTGACCTTCCCGGTAAACAATCCGGAGATTCTGGTCCAAGCTGCGTATCAAATCGAGGTTCATCCTTTTTACGTCATAGTCGCAGATTAACGTTACATCAAAACGGGAACCTTCAAATTGTTCCATCAAACCTTCCAGAGCGGATATGGTTTCGTCATTTCTCAGCCTTCCGCCATACAACAGCACTTTCTTGGCCGCCGGATCAAACACGCGATAGGAATTTTCGCCTTGCCGACCGCCAAAAACGATTTGCAAAATCCGTTCCGTGGCGTTGCCGTCATCTTGTCCGCAGTAAGTTTGCCTGAATTGCTCCAGCCTCTCTTTGTACTGATCCCGGACCCGGTCAATGTCCCGAATGCATTGCATGACCGCTTCGGGACTTTCCACCACGGGGCCGGGCAGGTCATCCAACCGCAAATACAGCCCTCTGTTTTGGTCGTACATTTCCCGGTCATGGCAGAAAAACACGATCGGCCTTCCAGTGCAAAGGAAATCGAAAAAGATGCTGGAGTAATCCGTGACCAGCACATCGACAACGGACAACAGCTCATTCGTCTCCACCCAGTCGGGGATGCAGATAACCTCGTGGAGCGTCGAATCTTCTTTGACATATCGGTAGGTCAAGCCGTGAACTTTGAGAAGCAGGATATACCCTTCCGGAACGAGCCGCTGCATCGCTTTGATATGGCGGTAAATTTCCTCGCTCGTATCTTCGGGCTTCCCGATTTCGCCGCGCCATGTGGGGGCGTATAAAATGATTTTGGGCCCCAGGGGAACTTGGCAATGCTCGAACAGAAACTGCCGGACCTTGTTCGGATCGGCATTGATCAACAGATCGTTCCGGGGATATCCTTCCAGGACGACCAAACCTTTGTACAGACGGCCAAGATCGTTGGCGCGTATCAGCACATCCGCCGTAAACGGATTGGGATTGACAAAATAATCGCTCAACAAAAAATTGCGAGCCATATTCCGGTGCTGACCCGGCGTTCCCCGGATATCTTTTCCGAGGGTTTTGAGCGGCGTCCCGTGCCAGGTGTTGACGTAAATTTGCCCCTGCTTCTTTTGAAAATAATGGGGAAAGGTGTTGTTGTTGAACAAATACTTTGACCGGCACAAATAATAAAGGTACCGAAGACTGTGGCGTCTGACGTATTTCACATTCTTGCGGTTTGCAAATTGCCTGGCCAGCGGATTGCCGGTATCGTCCAACACCCAGATGAACCGATAGTTTTGGAATTGCGGCTGCTCCATCATCCGCAGGAAGATGGCGTATGGACTGTCGCCCATTCGCCGGCCGTGATAGGATTCGAATAGAACGGTCCTTTCATGAATCCCGATGATGTGATAAAGCAAGGCGTAGACCATGCTTCTTCGAATTCCCAAAACCCTAACGATTCGTTTGAACACCCGTCCTCACATCACTTTCTTCGTTGCGAGAGGTACCTGGCCCCTTCTTCGTGCAAATCCGCCATGATCCGCGTGGTGGAAATTCCCTCCGTCCGCGGGAGATAAATCACTTCGCAGTACTCTTTCAGGAAATCGAATTTCCCTTTCCAGTCCTCTCCCATCACGAACACGTCGACCTTATATTTCAGGACGTCGTCAATTTTCTGTTCCCATGTCTCTTCCGGGATGACCAAATCCACATATCGGATTGCTTCCAGTATTTTTTTTCGCTCTTCATAGGAATAATAGCTTTTCTTGTTTTTGATGCGGTTGAACCCATCGGTCGAGCAGCCGACGATCAGATAGTCGCCCAATTGCTTGGCACGGGCCAGCAGGTTGATATGCCCCACGTGAAGAAGGTCGAAAGTGCCGTAGGTTATCACGACTTTCATCAGCCGCTTCCCCCAAATCCGTTTGATTTCATCATATCACGTCAAGGCTCCCCATGCCTAACCATTATGTGATATGCTTTATTTTGGTGTCTAAAATGCAGAACGGTTCAGTCACCGGAGGAATTGAAGTGCGAAGAATTCACCTGAAAAATGTACGTTTCTCAAACGACATTATTGCTTTTGAAGTTTATGAAAAAGAATCCATTCAACAACTGAAATATCTAGTTTTGAAAAACAAAAAAGCCCGTAAAACGCTAATAATCAATTTGAAACCAAGCGAAGATGAAACAATTGTCATCAATCTCCAGGAATTGTTGCACCATGCTTTAACCAGAGGGCGTTGGCAGATTTTCTTTTCGACTGGGCGGGTTTTTGGGAGGAAAACGGCATTGCAAATTTCCCCCAAAGATTTCGGACCATCTGCAGCATTGACCAGCGCCATTCCGATGACGGATGAAATTGGATGTGCATTTTTTTCAAATCAATCAAACGATGTTGAACTTGTAATAGGCAAGTACCAACAACTTGAGGAAAAGTTATACCTGACGGAAATCATTGATTTGCCCGTCCAAGGCGTAGAATTAGAGCATCAAGAGTTGTGTGTTTATATTCCAGATTCAACCATTGATTTTCACGACGTTACAAAAATTATTTTGCACCGCAAAAAAAAGAAGCGGAAAATTATTTGCACTGAATTTCGTTTAGTGAGAGACAGCGGTTTGTTTCATCTTAAAATCCGTGTTCCGGATACTTTTGTATATCACCACAATGCCTGGGACATTATTTTGGAATCCAGAAGACCCGAGTCAAAGGTTCAATATCATTATGTTGTTAAATTATTCCAGGAATCCGAATCGATTCCCGTCCAAAGTTTTCAAATCTTGGATAGTAAACTACTCATTGAACTGAAGGGAAATATCACTTGGAAACCGGAAACTGCACTTTTGCTCGAGCATAATAAAAATAACCGGTTTTCAGCAACCATTCCCGTTACATCGGAAGGACCGAATTATAAATTGGTCTTCGCTGACCTTAAAGACTTTTTAAATCAAAACATTGAGAAATCGAACGAAAAATGGGACTTGTACCTTGTAAGCAAAGGAGAAATCCCAGCAAAAAGGAGCCGACTTGTATTCAGCAATGATAGAATAACCCAGGATCAATTTACAACACCGATGGTATTGAATCCGGTTGTTGAAACGGTAGCAGCACTCGGTCTCGATAAAAACCAAAGTTTGTTTTTATTTGTTGGAAAACATACAAAGTTTTATGCCAATAAGTACAAGCCGTTTGCCAATGTCAAAAAGATTAGAAAGAAAGATACGGCATTTGAACTTGATGTACTTGTGAATCTTAGCCATGCAGATGATTATCATTGCGAATCCTTTGTTTTAAAACACAGAACGAAAAATCAGGGGAAATCTTATACTTTCCCCGCACTGGTCAAAAAGCAAAGAGGAACGAAAAAGCGGGTTATAGGCACGCTGGACTTAAACGCATTGACACTGGAGCCCACATATTGGGATTTATTCATCCAAATCCGGAAAGACGATGAAAGATTTTTGGTTAGAGTAATGAATTTGAATGCCTTGCTTCATCACAAGATCAACACTCGTTTTGCAAAATACACACTGGAAAAATCGGGACATCTCTTCTACCCTTACAGTACGGTGAACAACCAATTGAGTTTCACGTACCGTGAAAAAGGGATTTACGATTCACCAAAATTCGTCAAGCGTGAAATCATTGCACTTTGCCTTTATTTTATTTTGCAGTTCTATTTAAAACGAAAAAAAATATGGCTTATATTTGAAAAATATTCCGAAACAGCCCAAGACAATTCGTTTTATTTCTTCAAATATTGTATCGACCAGCAAAAAACCAAAAACGTATATTACGTTATTAAAAAAGATTCGCCGGATTACAAAAATCTTTCTAATTATGAAAAATACGTTCTGGATTTCATGAGTGTACGGCATCTTTTGTATTTGCTTGCAGCAAAGCTGTTAATATCTTCGGAAGCCAAAGCCCATGCATATATATGGCGAGCTAATCGTGGGATTATTATAAAACAGCTCCAAAAAAAGAAAGGCTACATCTTCTTGCAACACGGTGTAACAGCCCTGAAAAGAACAGACATAACTTGGAAAAAAAGCTCTGTCAACGGTGCAGATCTTTTTATTGTCACTTCTCAGTTGGAAAAAGAAATAATTAAGAAGCATTTTCATTATAGCGACAATGATATCATCACTACCGGATTTAGCCGGTGGGACTACTTGGAAGATCATTCCAAAGAAAGTAAAGAAATTTTGCTGATGCCCACATGGAGAAACTGGCTAGACGACGTGCCGGATGAAAAATTCATTCGCTCAGATTACTTTATCAACTATTCCAATTTATTAAACTCCGACCGTTTTCAACGGATGCTGCTGACAAATAACATTACATTGAATTTTTATATCCATCCAAAATTCATGCAATATATTGATCAATTTGTTTCCAAATGCCCAAATATAAACATCATCCGATTCGGTGAACTGCCGGTCAATAAGCTCTTGATGAGATCACGCTTGTTGATCACCGACTACTCAAGTGTGTCCTGGGATATGTATTACATGGGGAAACCCGTTATTTTCTTCCAGTTCGATATCGACAAATATAATTTTTATCACGGAAGCTATTTGGACATGGACAAAGATTTGTTTGGAGATCGTGTATTTACTATTGATGAATTGATAAATGTTTTGAAAGAATACATTGGCAACGAATTCAAAGCCAAGCCCGAATTTCAGGCGCAAAGAAAGGAGTTTTTCCAATATATCGATAAAAACAATTCTCAGCGCATTTATGACGAGATTATCCAACGCCAACCTATACTCTATCGCAAAGAAACTTTATTAAACATCCTTAAGAAAAATGAACTATTGAAAATCATTTGGAAAAATATGAAAAGCGACAAACGATTTCATCCGATTGTTTTAACTCTAAAAAAATTGATTTCGTGATAACCCACAATCATTTCATTTAATTTGATTGAACTTTTCACCTATAACAAATTGTGAGTTTGTCAAAATCAGAACAATGGAGATATTGCGGTCTTTTACGATTTTCCCAATGTTGAGGGTGTCTGAGTTTCTTAAATAAATCAGATGAGTTTTGTGGAAATGCTGGGAAATTAATGAGGCGAACGAAAATATGTAAGAATCCCCTATTAACAAAAGGTTGGGTAATCCTTCGTTTTGTGGGACCGTGTAGACGGTTTCCATGGCATTGGCCCCCAAAAATGCGCCATATTTCCCTGCATATTTAGGACCATCCAGTATTTCAAGGTTAAAATATTCGGGATGCTCCTTGCCTCCAACTGTAATTATGGTATTTTCATAGTTTTTTGGATACCAGAGTTCAATACGATCCGGCGGAACATCATAAACGTTTCTGGTGCGACGAGCCAAACTTCCGTAAAACTGGTTGGTCCCCACGCTAACAGTATAATCCGCTTTTGTATACGGACCGGGAATTTGTGGAAAAGATTTTCTAATAACATTTAGAATTTCTTCGTAAGCAAGGTAAGTCCCATTTATGTTCCAGTGATGATCGGTTCTGAAGTACAAATCATCCGCATGGATATTATTATAAATTACACTCCTCAAATCGATCTTTGATATATCCGCAGGTAGTTTGCCTAAATACAAATCTGTATATTCGTCAGCATTGTTGACTGCATAAAAAGGAAGTCTATCTTGATTGGCTTGCGTTTGTCGTGGAGCAACCGCAACATAAAGTCGATCTAAACCAACAATCTCCGCGAGTTTCGTCATCATTTTCACATTATGATTGATGTTTGAAAGCACTGTTTGGTTGTACATTCTGATTTCCAGCAAATAATTTTCCTTTCCTTTGACAACCCCGCTTATATCCGAAAAATAAGCAGCAGCCTGTAACTCGAACAGATACTGTAGCCAATACTCTCTTCCAAAAAATTGATCGCTCAGATAACTTTCCAAATCAGCGGCATATTTTCCGTTCATCAAATTTTTCAAATTGGCATTCGGCATTTGTGCGAGATTCCGGTTTTCAACCAACGATTGTTTATGATCTTCCGAAAATAAAGTCCAAGCGCCGGAAACAATAAGTATTGCTACGAAGACGGTTACAAATAAGAAATTCCGGATATCTGGCAAGAGACCCCACCTCAGAAGCGGAAATAAATGAATGGGTTAAAAGTTGCGTCAACCAAAAACATGGTTGACAGAATAAACAACCCTATGTAACAAGCATCAACAAGATGCCCTTTCAAAACATCCTTTAAGTTCCTCGTCAATTTGGAAATATATTGAGCAACCGGAACACATCCTATAATTCCCAAGAGTGCAAATGGCCAACATTTCACTAAGTAGTACAACGTTTTCGTATCAAAAAATGGAACTTGTCCAGCACCAAACATGAGGTAAAGATCATTCCAAACGTCCCCAATTGATTCACTGCGAAAAATAACCCACCCGATCACAACCAAGAACAAGGCGTAGAAATGCTGAAATGGAGTCCAAATTTTAGTCAGGATTTGGTTTAACACAAATTTCTCCAAAATAATGATGACGCCAAAATATACCCCCCAAAGGACAAACGTCCATTCTGCCCCGTGCCACAACCCCGTCAAGGCCCAGACAACAGACAGGTTTCTGATTACCTTCCATCGGCTGACGCGGTTTCCGCCAAGCGGGATGTATACATAATCGCGGAACCAGAGTCCAAGCGTCATATGCCATCTTCTCCAAAACTCGGAGATGCTCTTGGAAATATAGGGGTAATTAAAGTTTTCCGGGAACTGGAACCCGAACATCCTGGCCAGTCCGATGGCCATATCGGAGTATCCGGAAAAATCGAAATAAATCTGCAACGTATAACAGATGGCGCCCAGCCACGTCAAAGCCACCGTACTGTCCGCAGCGGGAAGTCTGGAGATTTCATCCGCCACAAGCCCCAGATTGTTGGCGATGATGACTTTTTTGGCCAGGCCAATGATAAATCGCTTGATCCCCTCTGCAAAGATGCCCAGGGTCACCTGACGCTCCCGGAGTTGGTGGGCGATCAGATGATATCTTACAATAGGCCCTGCTATCATCTGAGGAAATATGACAAAATAGAGGGCCAGCAAGACCGGATTCCGCTGGACCTCGACTTTTTTCCTGTAAACATCAAATATATAGGAAAGCGCATGGAAGGTATAAAACGAAATGCCCAGCGGCAGCGCGATTTTCTTAATCAAAATTTCGGTTCCAAAAAAGTTGTTGATGCTGTCGACAAAAAAATTCATGTATTTAAAGTATCCCAGAATGACAACGTTAAAGAGAACGGCGGTTGTCAGCACCAGCCTTGCGTGCCGATTGCGATCGGAACGCTGTAGGGCATCGATCCATAACGTCAACCCGTAATTTCCCGCAATGGATGCCAGCAACACCAAAACGAACTTGGGTTCGCCCCAGGAATAGAACAAAAGGCTCGCTGCCAACAGAACATAATTTTGAAAAGCAGGTCTTGCCAAATAATAACCGAGCAGAACAAGCGGCAAGAACCAAAAGATGAAAGTGAAGCTGCTAAATACCAACGAATTGATTCCCCTTTGCCTGTGCCAAATAGAATCCCGCACACATGATCATGATGATGTCTTCGAGCTCTTTTCATAATCCGGCAATATAGTCTTCGTTTCCCCAATCCTCCGTACACGCCCTTTTTCCAGCCACAGTACGCGCCGGCACAACCGTTGAACCTGGCCCAAAGAATGGGATACAAGCAGTACCGCTGTACCTGAAGCGATCATGGACTGGATCCGGCTTTCACACTTTTCCCTGAATTTGATGTCGCCGACCGCCAACACCTCGTCCACAATCAGAAGATCCGGTTGAACACAGGTGGCGATGGAAAATCCAAGCCTCGCTCTCATACCGGAGGAATAGTTTTTCAGAGGCATATGAATGAAATCCCCAAGCTCGGAGAATTCAATGATTTCATCCAGTTTGTCTTGAAGAAACTTCTTGGGATAACCAAGCAGCAGACCGTTGAGAAAAATATTCTCCAAGCCGGATAACTGCCCGTTAAAACCCGCTCCCAGCTCAATCAGCGGTGCTATGGTACCCCTTCGTATGACCTCTCCCGAAGTCGGCTTCAGAATGCCCGCGACAATCTTGAGCAGCGTGCTCTTGCCCGCGCCATTCAGGCCGATGATTCCGAAAACTTCCCCTTTTTTCACTTCGAAAGAAACATTGTCCAGCGCCCGCAGCGTCTTGTACCGGACTTGCCGCTTCAAGCGCTTGATGAACATTTCCTTCAAAGAGGTGATCTTTTCGCTGGGCATCTTGTATTCCATGGAAACGTTGCGCACTTCCAACGCGTTCGCGGAGTCATTCATACAGGAAACACCAATTCCTTAAATGTAATGAATGAACCGATCCTGTTTCCGATAAAAAACAACCAGGCCGATCAGCAGGTACAAAACGGCATAACCCGAAGCAAACATCAAATCGTGAGCATCGGGGAGCGTGTTATGCATGACGGTGTCGCGCACCATCCGGACGATAGGAAACAGCGGATTGAGTTCCATAAAAGGAAGATATCGTTCCGGCACAATGCTTTCCGGGTAGAAGATCGGCGTCATGTACATGATCACCGCAAGCAAGACGGAATACAGATGTTTCAAATCCCGGAAATTTACCGCGAAAGCCGAGAGAATCAAGCCGATGCCAATCGAAATCAACAGCAGCAGCAAAAGCGGAACGATCACCAGCAAGTTGTAGAAGGAAAAATGCATGTTCAAGACCAGCATCGCTCCGACCACAGGGATGACCGCCGCCATGTTCGTGATAAAGGCGGAAACCACGCGCGTGGTGGGGAAGAAATATTTGGGCACGTAAACTTTCCGGATGAGCTGCGCGTTCGCCTGTATGGAATCCAGCGCGGCGTTCGTCCCTTCCGCGAAGAACGCGTAAAGCACCCTGCCGGTCAATACGTAGACGGGGAAATATTCGATTTCTCTCCGGAACAACGCCTCAAAGACGATGGTGAGGACCACCATCATGAGCAGCGGGTTCAGCATGCTCCACAGGACGCCAATGTAGGATTGACGGTATTTTAATTTGATATCTTTCTTGATCAGTTCGATGAACAGATCCTTATAACGAATGAAATTGCGCACAAATCGGATCATTCAATAAGCGCCCTTCCCTTTGAGGACCACCGGAATTGTTTTGAGCAGAATTCTGAGCTCCAGACCGATGCTCCAGCGTTCGATGTACTGGATGTCCAGGTCGGTCCATTCTTCAAACGACAGATTGCTGCGGCCGCTCACCTGCCACAGGCCCGTCATGCCGGGACGCACATCCAGACGGCGCCAGTGATGGTCGGAATACCTCGCCACTTCTTCCGGCAGCGGGGGCCGGGGGCCGATAAGGCTCATCTGGCCGACCACGACGTTGAACAACTGCGGCAGCTCATCCAGGGAATATTTGCGCAGGAACGCGCCGACCCGGGTGACACGCGGATCCTGCCGGATTTTGAACACGGGGCCGTCCATTTCGTTCAGCTTCTTGAGCTTTTTCTTCTGCGCCTCGGCGTCGTGCACCATGGAACGGAACTTGTACATCTGGAAAGGCGCGCCGTTTTTCCCGATCCGCTTCTGTTTGAACAGCACAGGCCCCGGCGAATCCAGCTTGATCAAGAGAGCGATGAGGGCAAACAATGGGCTGAGCAGAATGATGGCAAGGGAACTTCCCGCGATGTCCATCGTCCGCTTGAGCAGGAGGTTGAAGCCGCGCAACGGCGTCTTGACCAGCTGAAGGTAAGGATAGTCCAGATCCTTGCCCTCGCAGTACTCAAAGACGGTCCCCGCCTGATCGTACTGTTCCGGGATGATCCGAATGTCCACGTCGTACTTGTAAAAGCGCTGCAGGATCGAATGGACAAGCTCCCGCTCCGAGGGAATGGTGATGTAGATGATGTCCACGTCGTAACGGTGAATGATCGTCTCGAGATCGGCGATTCGTCCGATGACGCCGTCCTTGGACACGTCGTCGTCGAGGTAACCCACGAATTGATAACCCGTGGAACGTGATTCGTTCATTCGCTGCAGAAGGCTGTTCCCGACGCGGCCGGCGCCGATGATGAGGACGTTCTGCTGGTGGAGTCCGCGGGTCTTCAGCCGGTGGAACGTCCATTTGCGAAGGTACCGGAACGCGCTGCCTTCCAGCACGATGAGCGCCGCGAAAGTCACCATCATCAACCGGGAGTAGATCATGGTGTTTTTGATGAGAAAGGTCAAGCCGATGGTGATGAGGAAAGCCAGCGCCATCGACCGGGAAATGGCCACGGCTTCTTCCGACAGGGACCTTTCACGGCCGACATCGTAAAATTGCTTTTGATAAAGGAGATACCAGTACAGCACCAGGAAAACAACCAGGAACAACGCGTAGTCGTCGATGACGGGAATGTCCGGCCAGCGCCGGACATGCCACCGGTAGGCGGCGGTCAGGTGCTCCGCCGCGACCTTCCAGGCGAACAGCAGGACGAAGGTCGCGATATAGGTTGCATATTCAATGCCGGCGATGATTCCCTGCGCCTGCTGAAGCAGCGATTTCAACCTGCTTTTGCGCGTGGCCAGGCGGCCCGCCAGCCGCAGCTCACGGGTGCCGGACGGCTGCGCCGACAGATTCGCGCCCATGGTAGCCGGTTCCTTCTCTCACCTTCGTTTTTATCAATAGAATTATACCACATAAACTGTCGGAGGTTGCCGATGGGCGCGAACTTCCTTCGCAGTTTGTTATAATAAGGCTTGTGAATAAGACGCACGTGGCCGAGAAAAGGGGTGGCCGTTTTTGAAAGATTTCGATGTCCGGTCGGCAAAGTATTGGATGCTGCTGGCCCCCGTTCTGCTGGTGGCCTTGTTCTTCCTGATTTATCCGTATCACAAGGGATTGTTCCACTCTCCGGTAGCAGTGGTTTTTGAAGGTCCGTTGTACGGCGCCATGATCTGGCTGTCGGTGACCTTTGCGGTGTGGGCGTTGCTGTATCCGTTTCGGACAGCCTCTGAAGGGTTGCCGGTGATGGGAACCGGAAACGCGCGGGCGGAGGGAAGCGGAGGCCATGGTCGGAAAAACCTTTCGTTCATGTTGGCGAGACACCCGTACCTCCGCCAGTACGCGCCCTTCGCGGTGTTTCTGCTGCCCTTGTCGTACTTCGTCTCTTTGTGGAACGCCGCATCTCCTCACAGCGCGACGATCACGTTCATGATCTGGGTCGTCCATGCCTTTGTGTTCCTGATGGCATATGACGCTGCAAGGGAGCCGACGGCCCGGATCATCTTCGCCGCGGCCATCGGCCTGTCCGGAACGGCCATCGTCATTTTCGGCTTCATGAACTACTTCGGCGACGCTTCCCTGTGGGGCATGATCCAGTACACCGGGAGAGGAGGCCCAAGCAACACGTACAATCTCGCCGTCGAGTACGGCGCATCCGGACTGCGGCTCACATCGGTGTTCCAGTATGCCAACTCCTACGCCGCGTTCCTGATCGGTTTCTTCCTGCTGCTAATGGCGGTCGTCACCCATGCGCGCAAATCCTGGGTCGCTGCCCTCGCAGCCCTGCCCATCGTCCCGGCGCTTCTGGCCTTTCTGCTCACCCAGTCGCGGGGCGGGTATCTGATGCTTCCCATCGCTTCGCTGCTGTTCCTGGCGCTCATCCGGACGCACCGGCAGTTCGTCTTTCTCGCGCTTTCCGTCCTGGCGGGCATCCTCGCCATTCTGCTCTATAATCCTGTCTTTAACCTTGGCCTTAAAGCGGCAGAGCAAGGATTCGACCCCTCCCTGCCTTTGCGGGGCTGGGCCCTGCTCATTCCCGTATCAGCCGGATTTGCCGCCGTCGCTGTTTTGATTCACCGATTTGGGACATCCCGACTGGAACGTTTCGTCGAAAGCCGTATCCGATTCCGCGGGCGGCAGCTACTGCTGCCGCTGGCGGGGCTGGTGCTGGGCGCCGCCGGCGCGGCGCTTCTCCTTCGGGGCGCCGGTCTTTTGCGCTGGCTTCCCGAGGCGCTAAGGACGCGCCTGGAAACGATCAATTTGGCCCAGCACAGTGTGCTTGAGCGCTGGACGTTCTACAAGGACATCTTCAAAATGATCCGTGACTACCCTTGGCTCGGAGCGGGCGGGCACTCATGGGCGACGCTTTACTATCGCTATCAAAACAACCCTTACACCAGCAACGACCCTCACAGTTTTTATTTGCAGTATTTGCTGGATACCGGAATCATCGGGTTCACTCTGTTCATTGCGTTTCTTGCGATCTGTCTGGGCGTAGCCCTGAAAAAGGCGTTCCGGCTGCAATTCCAATGGGATGCGGCGACGCTCGCCTGTTTCTCCATCCCCCTTGGTCTTGCCGTACACAGCGCGATTGACCTGGACATGAATTATTTGTATCACGGCGTTCTCTTTTTCCTCGGCCTTGGCGTATTGGCCGCCCCGATACCGGCCGGGCAGGCAAATGAAGACCCAAGTTCCGATCCAGCCGCCGCGGAGCCTGCGATAGACGGACGAGAACGCCCCAAAATCTCCGGCGGCAAAAACGCCCGTGCTTCCCGTCGAAAACGGGCGAAGATCTACTCGCCCGCCGCCGTTCGCGCCCGGCGGATCTCTTACGGAGTTGCGGCGGTCTGTATTGCGGGGGCGTTGACCATGACCGTCGTCGCATCGCAGCGTCTCGCCTCGCACACCATCTATTTCAACGCTTTGATGGAAGCGGATCGCACCTCTGTGGACATCGAATACCTGGACGATCAAATCCGCGAAGCGCTCAAAAACGTTCCGAAACACCCCTTTTATCTGGCTCAGCGCTCCAACCTGATGTTACAGGTATACGAGTCCACGGGGGACCCGCATTTCTTGCGGGAAGCGGCCTCTTCCTTTGAACCGCTTGCGGCTGCCGAGCCGAACCGCAAGGATGTGGTCATGCTTCGCATCCGGCTCTTACTCGCTCAAGGGGACAGGGAAAACGCGCTCGAAGCCGCCGAATCCGGCTTGGCCATGTTTCCCTGGGACATGACACTCTACGAGCAGGTTTTCGCGCTTCATTACGCCCTTGGTTCCGAAGCGGCGCAGCGGGGAGACGAAGATACGCGCAGGAGCCATTGGGAGGCGATCTTGCGCTGGCATGACGTCATCCAGGCCAGAATCGAACATCTTGCCACTCTGCCCAAAGGGCAGACCCAAGGCAAGCCTTTCGAAATGTCGAAGGGGATGAAAAATATCCTGGCAAAGGTACAAAACGAGGTTTGAACGTTACAAGAATAAAGCCTTCCCATCCGTTGACGGGCTCCTTTGCAGAGCGCATCTCGGTTTGGGAAGGCTTCGTATTATTGGATATAATAATTCCCTCGCACCAGCACGATGGAATCGGCGCCTTGATCATCGGCGGTCTTGAGTCCCCTGCCGTCCCGCGGAAACAGAATCAAATGATTGGCCGGCACGGGCTTCCCGGGTGCGATGTCCGCTCCATCCGTCAGGTCGGACAGACCATTGTCGCTGTCGCTGACCACCACCATTCTGCCCGTTCGTACAATCGCTTCTCCTCCGCCCGATACCATCAGACTTCTTCCCGGCGGCACCGTCACCACATTCAGTTCCATGCCGCCCGCTCCCGTGCCGACCTTACGCAATTCCTCTCTAACCCGTTCGGCTACGATTTGATCCACATAAGATTTGGTGACAACAGGGTCATCCACACTTCCCGGTTGCACCGCGTCCGCACGGCCGGCGGAGATGCCGTAACCAATCATCAGGGTCAGGGCTGCCGCGATGACCGCCAACACGCCTACGGTCTGTTTGGTTGCCACTCGCATCATTCATGACTCCAATCATGATGGTTGTAAAGGACAAAAGGTATTTTGGCCAACAGCTTTTTATAGCCTTTGAATTCCTCATAGACCAAAAGTTCATGATCGTCGTAAAAATGCAAGAGCAAATCTTTCGGAAACGCTTGTGTCAGCGTGATTTCCCCTTTTCCGGTCCGAATGGCGTCACCGGAGGATCCCCCGTCCGCCGCGATGGGAATTGTGTGCTCGAAAATCGTTTTTCCGCCGTTATAGGAAATGGCGATGGCCACTTTCCGTTCGCCCACATTGTTTACATATTGGATGTCATGGCTAAGCTCGTATTGGAACCTGACGATCAACTCGTTCTGTGTGGAATTTGTAAGGGTATAATTCGAATAGAATTTCTTGATGTCCAGTGTGTAAGGCGCGATGCTGATGCCGCTTGCGGATGTCTGGATCGAGTCGGTTTCCGTCAGGTTGTAGCGGGCGATTTGGATCACGCCGTCCGGTTGCGTGTCACCGACTGCCAGTTTGCCGCCGTTCACCGCTTCGCCGAAAATGAATTGCATGCCTCTCGTATCCAGATCCTTGGGGACCATCGCCCAGAAATTGACGATGCGGCTCTTGCCGGAACTCAAAGTTCCTTCGAACCCGGACGTCTCCGCTCTGAACACTTTGCCGTCCATTGTGCGGAAGAATCCAGCAAGGGAAAGGATCCCGCGCACCCGGTAATCATCGTTTCGAACGGCAAGTTGCACCATATAAAGGTCTTCGTACAAACCTTCGTATTTTCCCGTACGCAGCACGCGGTACCCGGTATGAATGCCGTATGTTTCCGTCGTCCAGGTTTGACGCACCGACAGCGGCACCATCGGAGCCACTCTTTTGACTTTCAACTCTCCGAGGGAACGCGACTGTGATTCGGACGTCTTGACCTTCAGACGAACGGTGGCGGATTGATACGTCGCTTTGGATGAGACGTGTCCGACCATGAACACGGAAACATGCTCCCCGGGCATGATTTCGGACACATTTTCGTTTTTGATCGGGGTCAGCTGCAACCAGACGCCGTTATCCAGCCGGATTTGGCCTTCCAGTTCCGGAACGGCGGCGATGTCCTCACCACGGTTATAAACCCGTAATTCCACGGCGAAGGCGTCCCTCGTATCCCACGGGCTTCGGCTGAAACTGACGGCTTCCGCCTCGTAGGAAGCGTCCAACGCCTGAAACTTCACGCTTTCCGAAGCCGGGCCGCTGCTTTCTCCTGCCCCAATCCCGTCGGCAAGTTCGTAAGTTCCCGCGGCAACCTCGACTCTTCCGTTGGGCGTATCGATTTCCTGAACCAGCAGCAATTGCGCTCCCTTGACCGATACGCCCGGAGAGATGGTCCCGGAAAGCTGATATTCCTTGTAGGATTTCGGATTGATCGTGCTACCCTCGTCTGCGGTCATCACATCCAACGGATAAAGCAAGCCGTTCTCCGTTTTCACAAAGAAACGGTAGTTCGGCACGGAAATTGCCCTTCGTCCGTTGTTGAACAGCACAAAGGTCGCCTGCACGATGCTTTCTTCGTTTTCCGATCCTTCCGAAGCGAAGTATTCCTTCACCTTGCTGTAAATCGGCGTTCCTTTCAGTTCGAACAACCGGCTCGTGTTCGCCGGCGTCACGCTCATTGCTTGCGTAAGGTCGAAACTGCCGATCGTCTGTTCATAATCTTCCTGGCTGAGATCGAAGTAAACAACCTGAATTAGCAAGTCTTCCAGATGGAGATTGTTTCCGACTCTTGCATAATACCGGACTGTCGCGGAGCTGTTCGGCGCGATGGAACCGTCCGACCGGTCTTCCGGGTGAGCACGCACCGGGTACGAAACGCCGTTTTTGGAGATCACTTTTGTCCAGTAATCCAGAAGTTGCAAGGGTCTGGTTCCGTTGTTTGTGTACCTGAGATCATAGGATAAGATCTGGTTTTCATCCCCCGGGATCAAATTGACGTTGGTCAATGTCACGGTGGCAGACGTTCCAATCTCCACCGATGGCGCCGCGCCGGCCGGCATGGCCTGAAACGCCGTCAAGATGAGCATAAGCGCGCCCAAACATGCCGTGGTCAGTCGTCGTCTCCTCATCTTCGCACCTCATTTACTTTTTATCTCCCGCTATTATAAGACGTTGGATACCCCCTGTTTGTTTCTTTATCATTTCAAACATCTGAAATCAATTGTTAAGAAAAAAAGAAGCCCGATTGCTCGGGCTTCTTTCAGGAGATTACTACTCCGCTTTCTTGCTGAAGGCCTTCAGCTTATTGCCAGCTTCGTCAGTGATGTCGGCGTTGCCGTTGTAGCTGACCGTCGATCCCTTCTTGAACTTATCGCCCTTCAGCGTAATCTTGCCGTTTGCAGCATCGATGTCAAGTTCTTTCAACTCGCCGCTGGAGACGGAGAAGCCGTTCAGACCGGATTTCGCAATCGAATCTTCCTTCAGAGGTTCGGTAAACGTCAATTCGATTGTGTCGGCGGCCTTGAATTCAACTTTGAAGATTTCAGGCGCAATGCCGTCCTTAATTTCAATATCGCCGATCGTAATGGGCGCACCCAGGAAGCTCTTGGTCCTTTCATTTTTAATCACTTTGATGCCAAGAGCATCTCCTTCAATCTTGGCGTCCGTCGCCATCGATTTGCCTTGAAGTTCAAACACGACTACCGACTTGCCGTCTTTGTTGATGGAGTGGGAGACCACTTTGACATTGTAGGTGTCACCCGTGACGGCATCATCCGCATAGACTTGGAATTCGCTGGCGACAAAGGAATTCAGTCGGCCGTCGAACGTGACTTCAATGCGGTTCTTGCTGATCGCTTTGGCTTTTTCAAGGCCAATTTCATCTTTGACAAGGGCGAAGTCATCATTGTCCTTGCTGTCTTCCGCACCGCCGTCGTTAATGCCGACAACGGAGAGCCAGCGCAACGGATTTCCGGCAAGGTCGGTCACATTACCGCCGATTTGAATGACCTTATCACCGGGGCCAGGTTCACCATACCCTTTCAGGGTAATCGTAACCGATTTGGCGTCACCCGCCACCGAGATCGTGTCATTTTTATCCAGCGCCACGAACTTGTCGTTGACGGCATCATACTTGGCAAAGTTGGACTTCACCAGCGTGGAAGCCTTCATTTGTTCGCTGAACGGGATGTAGATCCGAAGATCATCGTCATCATTGATGACCGTCCATTTGGCGGAGGACAGCACGTACGGTCTGACCGTATCGTTCGCGGTGATCGTCGCGCTGTACGGATCCATGGCGTTCGGAATCAGCGCGGTGTCGGTAATGCCGCTGATTTCAATCGTGTAGGTGCCGCCACCGAGCGCTTCTTCATCGAACTTCAGCAGGACTTTATTGTCGTGGTCTTCGTCCACTTCGGCTTCCACTACCTCAATTTCACTGCCGGTGGAATCCTTCACGACATAGTTTTCCGTGTTTTTCACGGACTCCGGATCCACAGCTTCGCTGAAGATGATCCGGATCGTTTCGGCGTCTTCAACCTTGACTTCTTTGACCGTCGGCTTCGTGGTGTCCATCGTGACTTCGAATTCAAGCGAAGTCTCTTCGAACTTGTTGCCCCAACGGTCGGTGATGAACGGTCCGTTTTTGTCGTCGGCATACGTGATGTAGAGCCGGTTCTTGCCGAGCGCCATCGGCATGTCTCTGAAGCTGACCGTAAACTCGGTGCTGCTGCTGTTGGACGTCACACGCTGATACGTGTTGCCGTCAACATCGTACTCTTCCGCGCCGTTGCCTTCATACTTGCCGTTGTTGTAGGTATGACGGAACAGCACGTTGCTGTTTTTCACGTTGTCAACCGGCTTGTTGAAGCCGATCTTGACTTGCGTCGGGCTGACGGACAGCACTTCGGCGACCGGCGGAGTGGTGTCTTTCACCACCGTGAAGGTGATCGTCACCGGCACCGGCTTGTATCCGGCCAGGTCCTGACCGTTCTTGCTGTCGATGCGAATCTTGTGTTCGCCTTCGCTCATATCCAGACCGGTGGTGACCGTCACCTTGCTGCTCACATCGTCGCTGACGTCAACGACGAAGTAGGCGCCGTCATCAACCGAGAAATCTTCTTCGGCGAAGTTTTCCATCGGCTCGCTGAACTCGACTTCGATGTCCCGCGGACCGACAACTTTGACGCCGACCACCGTCGGAACGGTGTTGTCTTGCACGGCGAAAGTTCCTTCAAACTTCGGAACCGTCTTGCCGTCGACGTCTTTCACGCCTTCGACGACGATCTTGGCGTCGCTTTGGCCGTTGGCGAGCTTTTCGCCAAGCGTGATGATGACGGAAGTGTTGTCGCTTTGCAGCTCCACTTTGCCGTCGGACGTAACCAGGTCGTCATTTTCGTCGCTGTTGTACACCTTGTAGGCGCTGGTGGTTTCGGCATACGCCTTGTCAACCGGCTTGTTGAACGTCACCTTCACTTGCTTCAGGTTCAGCGCGGTGACGCCCGTCACGGCCGGGTCGGTCACTTCGTAGCCCGGCAGACCCAGGACCGTGCCCAGCTTTTGGCCGGTGCCGGCAACTTCCGTGTCCAGCGCGGTCACGATGATCACAAAGGTGTCGCCGCGGGTGGCAACAGCGCTGAAGTCCGTGCCCTCTTCGACCAGGCCGAGCTCGACGGCCAGCTTTTCGACTTCGCCGGAGCTGAAGTCGGGGTCGTACCCGAGCGCGCGCAGAATGACCGTCAGGAATTCCTTCACGGTGATCGGATCGTCAAATCCGAAGTTCGTGTCGGAATGGCCGATCATGTAGCCGTTCTCGCGGGCCCAGGACAGATAGCCGTCGTAGTAGGTGCCGCGAACGTCGGCGTACGTGTGGGACTTCGGCGTATTCTTCGCTTCGTCTTCTTGCCCCATCAAACGGGACAGAAGCACGGCGACGTCTTGGCGCTTCCACTCGGCATCTTCCATGAGATTGCCGTCTTGGTCGCCCAGAATGATTCCCAAGCTCTTCAGTTTTTGACCTGCTTCGCTTGGGGTCGTAGCCGCAAATGCCACAGAGCTGAACAAGCTAAATACAAGGGCAAAGGCTACGAGGAGAGACAGACCTTTTTTCATAAGCTTTTTTTCTCCTCCTTGAACACTCGACTGATGGTTGTAGCATTTGGAAGACTGGCGGCTCGAATCTCTCATTCGGCATTTCACCTCCTTCCAAAGAGACGGAGCCTCATCTTGTAATGTCAGTCTGCATCATGCCGGATGATCGAACATGTTGCAGAACGGGTTAACCTCAATACGATGTGACAGGCAAAGTCTACCACTCTACCAATTATACATGGGGAACCCGAAACCGTAAAGACAATTTTGCCTTTGGCGGCGCCGGATTCAAAGAGTTTTCAGGGAATCTTCTTTCCGGTTTTTCTTCCCTTGCGGCAGACTCATGATGTTAAACGCAGACCGCCCGAAAAAGTTGCGGCGGAACCGGATTTCTTCTTCGGTTTTTAACTGTATTTTTTTGGGCGCAAAAAATTCCCCGCGGGCATCCCGGCCCGCGGGGCAGGCGGACGTTCTTCCGTCACTTCGGGCGTGACGCCGCGGTCAGCTTCATGCGCAGCCGCGCCAGGAAATCCAGCACCGGCCGCCGCGTGCGGTGCACGAGGCCGATGAGCTCGGCGCCGATCTGGAGCAGGAACATGATCACGCAGATGACGATGAACGTCACCCACGTGCCGACACCCGATTTCGAGATAAGCGACTGCACGATGGCGCAGACGCCGAAGAAAGCCGCGATGCCGTAAATGATGAGCACCGTCTTGCGGTGGCTGAAGCCGAGCTGTTGCAGGCAGTGGTGCAGGTGGCCCTTGTCCGGCGCGAAGATCGGCCGCTTGTTCACCACGCGGCGGACAATGGCGAAGAACGTGTCCGACAGCGGCACGCCGATGATGAGCAGCGGCGTGACGAACGAGACGACGGTGACCTGCTTGAATTCGTGCAGCGACAGCATCGCCAGGGCGAACCCGAGGAACAGCGCCCCCGAATCCCCCATGAAGATGCGCGCCGGATGGAAGTTGAAGAAAAGGAATCCGGCCACCGCGCCGATCAGGACCGCCGCCATCAGCACCATCGTTTCGTTGCCCACCAGGGCAGCCATCACCAGAATCGTCGCCAGCGCGATGCCGGAGACGCCGGCGGCCAGGCCGTCCAAGCCGTCGATCAGGTTAATGGCGTTGGTCACCCCGACGATCCAGAACAGCGTCAGCGGAATGCCGAGCCAATCCCCGACCGGCTGCATCGCCGAGCCGAACGGGATGTTGACGAATTCGATCCGCACGTCGAACACGAAGACGACGAGACAGGCAACGGCCAGCTGCACGGCGAACTTCAGTCCGGCGGACAGGCCGAACCGGTCGTCCAGCGCGCCGAGCAGGGCGATCAGCGTGCCGCCCGTCAGCAGCGCGGCGAAAAGGTTGCCTTCCTCCGATCCGGGGGTGATTTGATAAATCCACAGAAAAAGGGGCAGCGCGACGGAAACAAAAGCGGCGTAAACGGCCAGGCCGCCCAGGCGCGGCATGATGGTCGTGTGCACTTTGCGCCGGTTCGGGACGTCCACGGCGCCGATGCGCATCGCCAGCTTCCGGACGGCGGGCGTCAGGGCGGCCGAGATGAGAAGCGCCGCCGCAAACGCGGCCAGTCCCGTTCCGACAAGCCATTCCGTCGGCATAATCAACTCTCCTTGCATGATAATGGCGCGGATATGCGTACCGCGTTGAATTATACGCCTCGCGGGCGTCCCGCACAAAGCGCCGTACGGGCGCCTGCGCGTCGCATTCGGACGAAAACGCCGTTTTCAACCGTTTTCATGGACGGTTTTCCGGGAGGGATGAAAAATTTTCATGAAAAATGACGATTTGTTGCCCCATAGCTTACTCATCCCGGTTGCCGCCGCCGGGTCCCGGATGTTGCAGCGCCTTCTCCCCGTCCCGGAGCACCTTCAGCGCGAACACCGGCAGCGCCGCCATCCGGCCGATCCGCCGCGGCTCCTGCAACAGCCGGAACAGCCATTCCAGACCCAGGCGCCGGAACGCGGCGGGGGCACGCTTTAGCTTGCCCGCAACCACGTCGAAACTTCCGCCCACGCCCATCATGACCGGCACTCCCAGCCTTTCCCCGTAGCGGGCCAACCAGGGCTCCTGCTTCGCCAGGGAACGCGCCACGAAAAGCAAATCCGGCGCGGCGCGGCGGATCTCCTCCACCACCTCGTCGTCTTCCTCGTCGGAAAAATAGCCGTTGCGCCACCCCGCGATATGTACGCCCGGATACCGCCGGGCCAGATTGGCCGCGGCCGCTTCCGCCACATCCTGCGCCGCCCCCAGGAGATACACCTTCCAGCCGCGGGCGTTGCCCGCCTTGAGCAGCTCGTGCATCAGATCGTAGCCCGCGACCCGCTCCGGCAGGGGTTGTCCGACCCGCCGGGCGGCCCACACGATGCCCGCGCCGTCCGGCACCACCAGATCCGCGGTGGCAATGGCCCGCATGAACGCGGGGTCGCGCAGGGCGGCCATCACCATGATCGGGTTGGCGGTGACCACCCGGTGGGGACGGCGCGATTCGACGGCCCGCGTCAGGTATTCCACGGTCCGGCGCATATCCATTTTTGCAAACGGCACGCCGTAGAGCGCAACCGTCTCGAAGGAGCGGCCGTCGCCGGGTTCCATCGGCAAAAAAATCACCCTTTGCCAACTATCGCCCAATGATTTAGACGAAATATGACGCAATTTGTTGCGCGGGACGGGTTGCCGCTTCCGCAAACCGCGCGATGCCGGGCTCCGCCGCCCGGCGCCATCCGTCCGGATCGTCCAGCAGCTTCGCCGCTTCCCGGGCGAAACGCCGCGGCTCCAGTTCTTCGGTGGTGCCGGCGGGCGACTGGCCGATGCCGGCCAGGAACCGGTCAATTTTCGGGTCGTAGGAAATCCCCAGCATCGGCACCATGCGGTTCGCGGCGTAAATCAGGGCGTGCAGCCGCATCCCGACCAGCAGCCGGCACGCGCCGGCTTCGCGCAGCATTTCCCGCGGATCGTCGTGCGCCGGCGCCAGTTCAAGGCCGGGAACTCCGTGCGCCGGCGATGCCGTCGGCGGGCCGTCCGTTGCCGTCGCGCCGCCCGGCGTTCCGCCGCCCATAAGCCGTTCCAGCCTGGCCATGACGTAGCGGGACGCTTCCTCGTCCGATCCGCGGTGCATCGGCAGAAACCGGTACCGGACCGGATGCGTCCGGGCCAGGGCCGCGAGGGCGTCGGCCACGCGGTCGAGATCGGTCCGGTCGTCCCGCCAGAACCGTACGGACACACCGACAAGGGCGGGCTCGGCGCGTCGCGCTTCCGCCCGGCTTTCCGCCGCCAGGCTTTCCTTCCCCGCCGGAACGGATTGCTCCCCGCCATCCGACAACCCCATCACCGGATCGGGGACCACCTCGATCCGGTCCGGATGCACGCCGTATTCCTTCAAGGCCGCGGCCGACTCATCGTCGCGCACCGAGACGTAGGCGCAACGGTTGAAGGCGCGGGCGATGAGCGGGCGGAAAAAACGCCGGCGCACCGGCCCGATCCCCTGGGCGTAGACGAACGCCGGCTTGCCGAGGCGAAGCGCCGCCTCGATCACGCCCAAGTAGTAGGGGATGGACCCCAAACCGGTGGCATCCTGCAGAAGGCTCCCGCCGCCGCTGACCAGCCCGTCCGCGCCGCGCAGCGCGCGCCGGACGGCGTCCGGCCGCATCCGCGGCACCGCCTCGACGCCGTATTGACGCTCCGTCCAGGCGGGATCGCCGGAGAGCACCACCGGCTCGATGCGCAGCCCGCGCGACCTGCCCGCCTCGTCCAGAGCCTGCAGGATGGCCAGAAGCACGGCCTCGTCGCCGCTGTTTCCGAACCCGTAATACCCCGACAGCACGAGCCTGACGGCCCGGCCGCCGCCGGCCGCCGGCTCCAGGTTCCGCACCGCCATGCGCGCTCGATCGTCCTTCCGTATCCGTTTTGTTTCTCGCACCCGGCTTTTCCTCGTTTTTTCCGCCGCCAATCCGGTTTGCCGCCCCGTTCCGTTCCCCGTCATCCCGGCCTCGCCGGACTACCCGGATTTCAGGGCCGCAACCGTTCCGCCGCGCGCCACAGCGCTTCGCCCGCCCGCCAGACGGCGATGGCGGCAAGGCCCGTCAGCGCGCCGAGCAGCAGGCCGAGGGCGACCCGGACGGCCGAAATATCCAGCGGGGTATGAAGGTGCGCGAACGTGTCCACCACGGACAGCTGACCGACGGCCGCAAAGATGAGCAGCCACAGCCACCGCCGGTTTCGCAGCGACAGCCAGATCCCCAGCATCAGCAGCGGATGGCCGAGCAGGAATTCCTTGAATCTCGGGCGTACGCCGAACGTGTTTTCCAGCATCCTGCGGATCTGAAGCTCCAGCTCCGTCGCCAGGCCGCTGTTGCCCGTCCGGGTGAGATAGTACAAACCGGCGGCGCCGAGCGCGGCGCCCGCAACCAGCCACAGCGCCGTCACGGGCGTGGCCAGCAGCGTCCGCGCGTTTTCGAGCACCGAGCCGCCCGGCCTGTACAGGAAAATGTAAATCGCCACAAACACGACCGGCGCCAGATGCAGGAGGCTTACTCCGCGAAACTGCAGCAGCACCAGGCTGTAGCGGATGTCGTCGAGCAGTCCCGCAACCAGCGGAACGGACACCAGCGACAAAACCGAAACGGCGACATACAGCCATAACGCTTGTCCGAGCCGGCCGCCGAAAGCACGCAAAGCGCGCGCGCCCGTGGCGTTCCCGCCCGGAGGATGTCCGGCGGCGGCCACCTCTTTGTCTCCGTCCGTCCACCGTTCGGCATCAGCCAGCTTGTCCGCGGCATGCCCGGCTTCCGGTTCCGGGGCCGGCACCCGCACGCCCGCCGACCGCTCCCGCAACCGGCGGACCAGCCAAACCACGGCGATGGTCGGCGAGGCCATTGCCGCCAGCAGCGCCAACCCCTGCATGGGCAGCTCGGCATTCAGAACGAACGCCGCCAAGCCTCCGACGGCGCCGATCGCCGTCACCGGCACCAGCAGTTTCGGGAAAAACAGCCCGCACGCCAATGCCGTCAGCGCCACCGCTCCGGCGATGACCAGGGCGCGCCACAGCGGCTCCAGCGGCGCGTGATGCGCCTCAAAGGGCACGGCCTGACCCGCGGGATGGCCAAGATCCGCCAGCCTGGCCACCGCGCCCTGCACGCCGTCGCCGCCGCCCAGGGCCTTCACGACGGTGTCCAGCGGATGCACGACACGGCCCCTCACCGCGTCCCGGACCGGCGCCGCGTTCAGATAGATCATGCGGATATTGCGGTCCTTGACGGCGAGCACGATCCGGTCCGCCAGCTGCGCGGGCGACAGGGTGAACATTTCCGCCTCCGCCACGGGATGCACCCGCAGCGCCCGATAGTCCAGCCGCTCGGCCAGGCCGTACATGCCCTGCTGCGGCGTCCGCAAATTCTCGAACATGCCGATGGCGATGTCCCGTTCCCGCAGCATCGCCGCAAACGTATCCAGGCTGCGCGTCCGGGCGTGGTCGCCATACCCGGTAACCGCGTTGCCGTCAAACACGATCAGCTTGACGTCGAACTCCGCGAAGCTGTCCAGCCACCGCTCCGTCTCCGCGGGGTTGAACGCCGTCCGGTCGGACAGGCGGGGCACGATGAGAAAGCCGGCGTCCCGCAGCATGCGCATCGCCAGCGGGTTCGGCTGCATCGGGCGAAGCAGGGCGTCGTCCCGCCCCATGCCGATCCGAAGACCTCCCCGGCCGTCATGGGACCAGGGCTCCACCGTCACGCCCAGACGGTCGAACGCCGACTCGATGAGGGGTCTCAATACCGGCTCTTCTTCCGGTTTATGAAAAAGGACATAAGTGCCGTTGTCGGAAGGGTCTTCCACGCGCCCTTCCAGCAGGGCGGCCTGGCGGGCGTCGTACACCGCCAGGGACCCCGACCAGGCCAACTCTTCCAGCGTGCTTTCGAACACGATCATGGCGTTGACTCCGGCCTGTCTCAGCACAGGCAACTGCCGCCGCACGAACCCCTCCGGATCGTCCTGGGTGGAAGCGATCTGCAACAGGTCGCGGTAGTCAAAGGCGAACGTGACCGCGTCCGCCGAACGCTCCGTCTGCACCCGCGCCGCGATGAGCGGCAGCGAGCCGAGAATGCCGGCCAATACGACCATCCAGAGCAGCCTGGGCAGTCTTCTGTTCCATTGCTCCATTGACCGAAGCCACGTCAAGCGCGTCAACTCCCGTTTCGTATTGGGCCGCTCTGCCCGGAATCCGCCCCGGCAAGTCCACCCGGACGCGGGTTTTGCCCGGACTCACCCCAGGCCGTCCACCCGGGCCATGACGGCCTCCGCCAGCCGTTCCAGCGCGGCTTGGGCTTCCTGCAGCCCCTCGCGGCGCACCCCGAAGTAGACCTTGATCTTCGGCTCGGTGCCGGACGGCCGCAGGCAGAACCACGATCCGTCCTCCAGCAGGAACTTCAGGGCGTTCTCCGGCGGCAGACCGTTCAGCCCGTCCTTGTAGTCTTCCGTCCCGCGCACGCGGACGCCGGCCACTTCCGCCGGAGGACGGCTCCGCCAGTCCTCCATGATGGCGCGGATGCGCTCCAGGCCATCCCTGCCCTTCAGCGTGCGGGATTCCAGCCGTTCCAAATAGGCGCCGTACCGTTCGTACAGTTCCAAAAGGACGCCGTACAGCGATTTCCCCTGCGCTTTCCAGTACGCGGCGGCCTCGCACACCAGCAGCGCGGCCACCACCGCGTCCTTGTCCCGCGCGTGGGTGCCGGCCAGATACCCGAAGCTTTCCTCGTAGCCGAACAGAAAAGCGTGCTCGCCGGTCCGTTCGAACCGGGTGATTTTCTCTCCGATGTACTTGAAGCCGGTCAGCGTGTTGAACACCCGGCAACCGAAGGAGCGGGCGATGTCGGCCCCCATCTCGCCGGTGACGACGGTTTTGACCACCGCGCCGTTCGCCGGCAGTCTCCCTTGCTCTTTGAGCGTCATCAATAAATAATGAACGATCAAAGCCCCTGTTTGGTTGCCGGAAAGCACCACATAGCGGCCTTCTTCATTTTTGACCACCACCCCCAGCCGGTCGGCGTCGGGGTCGGTGCCCAGCACGAGGTCCGCGCCGAGCCGCTCCGCCTGGGCGACGGCCAGGTCGAACGCCTCGCGCTCTTCCGGATTGGGCGACTTCACCGTGGGAAAAGCGCCATCCGGCTTCTCTTGCTCCGCCACCACATGGACGCGGGTGAATCCCGCCCGCCGCAGCGTCTCCCGCACCGGTCGATTTCCGGCGCCGTGCAGGGGGGTATACACGATGGACAGCGCCTCCGCCGCGCCGCCCTTTAACAGCTCCGGCCGCAGCGACTGGGCCAGGACGGCGTCCACGTAACGGCGGTCCGCTTCTTCGTCCAGCCACTGAAGCAGCCCCCGCGCCTCGGCTTCCTCCGGCGACAGCCGCCTGACCCGGTCAAAGGTCACCCGTTCGATGCGCGCGGTGAGCCGTTTCGCGTCATCCGGCAACAGCTGCCCTCCGTCCGGGCCGTATACTTTGTACCCGTTGTATTCGGGCGGATTGTGGCTGGCGGTGATGACGATGCCCGCCGCCGCCCCGAGGTCCCGAACGGCGAAGGAAAGCTGCGGCGTGGGGCGAAGGCCCCTGAACAGCCGGACGCGAATCCCGTTCGCCGCCAGCACGCACGCCGCCTCCAGGGCGAATTCGGCGGAATTGCGGCGCGAATCGTGGGCGATGACAACCAGCGGCGCTTCATCGCCTCCGGCCCGCTCCAGCAGGTCCTCGGCCAGTCCCTGCGTCGCCCGGCCGATGACGTATCGGTTCATCCGGTTCGTGCCCGCGCCCATCACACCGCGCAGGCCGCCGGTGCCAAATTCCAGGTCGCGGAAAAATCGGTCCTCCACCTCCCGCGGGTCGTCCGCAATGGTGCGCAGCTCGTCCTTGGTCGCTTCGTCCACCGCCGGATCCTCAAGCCAGGAACGCAGCAATTCCTGTGCGGAAGGTCTCATCGAGCCTGTTCCTCCTCCCCTATCCTTTAAGGTCTCTTTAAACCATATTCACGATTCGTTTCCTTTTGCCGCGCCGTCCGTCAGCGCGAACATCAGCGTGCCCTCGGCCGCGACGCGCTCGCCGACCCGGGCCGTCGCCCGGCCTTTGCCCACCGGGCCGCGCACGCGAAGAATCTCGACCTCCAGCGTCAGCGTGTCGCCCGGCTTGACCTGTTCGCGCCAGCGGAATTCGTCCACGCCGGCGAACAGGCCGATTTTGCCCCGGTTCTCCTCCATTGACAAGATCACCGCCGCGCCAACTTGCGCCAGCGCCTCCAACACCAGCACGCCGGGCATGACCGGATATCCCGGAAAATGTCCCTGGAAAAACGGTTCGTTTACCGTGACGTTTTTCAGACCGACGCCCCGCTTGCCGGGTTCCAGCTCCAGTATCCGGTCCACCAACAGAAAGGGGGGGCGGTGCGGAATGATGTTCTGAATTTGTTCGCTGTCCAGCATGGTCTCCCTCCTGCTCCGAATAAGGTTTGAAAATATGGTTTATAATACGAATGACCCTTTGCGAACTGCAGTCGCAAAGGTTGACGATAAAAGGGCCCGCTGCCCCGCCCGCCCAAGGGCGCGGCGGCGGGCCTTTTTGTGGGCCCCGTTGGGCAGCGCCCCGGCTGAACGGATCAGTTGGCCCTTTGTTTCTCCCGGCCGTTTTCGCTCCAGCCTTTCGTACCGGCGTCCTCCGTTCCGCCCACGCCTTCAGGTCCGGAGACGCCGTCCGCCGCGGCGCCGCCCGGCCCGGCCATGCCGCTTCCTCCCGTTTCGGCAACGCCATCGGTTCCGGCCGCGCCTCCCGCGTCGGAGCCCGTTCCGGCGGCACGCGCACCGGCGTTACCCGTACCGGCGGCACGCGCACCGGCGTTACCCGTACCGGCGGCATGCGCATCGGCGACTCCCGCACCGGCGGCATGCGAACCGGCGCCACCCGTTCCCGCGACGCCCGCCGCGGCGGGAACGCCTCCATTCCCGTTCCGGGCGCGAAACTGCGCCAGATAGACGAAGGACGCCGCAAACGACATCACGATGGCGAACCAGAGCGCCGGCACGCCCCCCTGCAGGTCGAAAAAGAGCAACACGATGGCCACATAAAACAAAAAGGTGGTCAGTTTGCCGAGGGCATTGGCGGGAAGCGTCGGTTTGCCGCGAAAATGAAAAATCGCCGAGCTGGCGATCATGCCGCCTTCCCGCACCGCCATGGCCGCCGCCGCTTCCCATGGAATCTTGTTCGCGATGACAAGGGCGATGACCACCGACAGCATCATCAGCTTGTCCGCCAAAGGATCAAGCATAACGCCCGTGGCGGTGACCTGCCCGCTGGACCGGGCGATGTACCCGTCCAGCAGGTCGGTCACTCCCGCGAGCAACACGATGCCCAGGGCGAGGATCATTTTGCCTTGAAAAAAAGCCGCAAAAAACAGGGGAATCATCACGAAACGCGAGAGCGTGAGCACGTTCGCTAGATTCATTTCATGACTACTCCCCTCTTCAAGAGTCCCCAACCATATTATTATATATCGGGGGACCTGCGGCGTAAACACGACGGGATCCGGCACGCATCGCCCAATAGCCCGAGGACAGCCCAAAAATCACCCCGCGACCGCTCCCGAATCGCCTCCGGTACCTCCCGGGGTCCGCCCCGGCTATTCGGCAAACACCAAGTCCCACATATGTTTCCAGGTGCGCCAGTCGAACACTTCGTCCATCTCGCGGCCGCCCAGCACCGAATAGCCCACCGCGAGCCCGAACATCAGCGCCGCCACGCACAGGACGGGAATGGCCAGAATCTTGGCGGAAAACAAAACCGCCCGGCCGGCCGCTCGCCAAGCCGAACGCCTTTTCTTCGTCGGCTTCGGTGCCTTCGGGGACAGGGCGGGCTTTGCCGCGTATTTGTCTCTGCTATGGTTGTCTCTCCGGTTCATATGTCCACTCTTTCGATATCGCCATCGCCGGCCGCCGGCTCAGCCGCCTCTCAGGTTGGCGGCCAGCTGCAGCATCTGGTCTCCGGAGCTCAAGGCCCTCGCATTGAGCTGATAAGCCCTCAGCACGGCGGTCAGCTCGGTCATTTCACGGGTCGGATCGACATTGGACGCTTCCAGGAAGCCCTGGCGGACGCTTACCGCGGGCCCGTCCCCGGCCGCGTCCGGCACCCTCACCACATCATCGGGGTTGACGTCCTCGGGAATGGCAAACAGGTTCTCCCCGGCGGGCCGCAGGAACTCCGGCCGCACCGGTTCCACCGCTTTCAGGGTGCCCAGATCCACCACATCGGTTCCGTCCGGACTCACCGCCGTCATCGCGCCGTCCGCCCCGACGCGGAATTCGTATCCGGCGGGCACGATGACAGGCTCGTCATCGGTGTTGACCACCGACAGGCCGTCGGCGGAAACCAGCCGCAAGTCGCCCAGGATATTCTCGATCCGCCACTGGAACGCCCCGTGGCGGGTGAACCTCCGCTCTCCTTCGTCCGTCTGCAGTTCGAACAGGAAATTGCCTTCCAGCATCAAATCCGTCGGCACGCCGGTCTCCTGCGGCGAACCCGGGCTCAGGTCCGTCAGGATGCCGACCACGCGCGCGCCGCCGCCCAGGGGCAAGCCCAGGGGCGTGCGCCGGCCGTCCCGCGCGAATTCCGGCTCCTGCCCGAGAAAGGCGGACAGCACTTCCGCAAAAGCGGCGTCTTTGCTCTTGTATCCGACGGTGCCGATATTGGCGATGTTATCCGCAATCAGGTCCAGCTTCCGCTGCAGCGCCGCCATGGATACCGAGGCGGCGATCATCGTATGGTTCACGCGCAGGACACCCCGCATTCCTCAGATCATGCCGAACGCAACGTCAGACGCGGCCCGGCCCAATGCCGGCGGCGCGCTCATCCGACGCGTCCGACTTCGTTGACCGCCCTCTCGAGGCTTCGGTCATAAGACTGGATAACCCTCACATTGGCCTCATAGGCTCGCAGCGCGGCCATCAGCTCCACCAGCGACTGGGCGGGATCCACGTTGGAAGACTCCAGGAATCCCTGCCGCACCTCCGCCTGGTCTCCCGGCTGGAGCGGCGTCAGGTTGCCCTCGGGACCTTCATGCCGGTAGCGGTTGTTCCCTTCCCGCACCAGGAGGTCCGGGTTTTCGACGCGCGTCAGGAGCAGCTGCGGATCGCCCGGCAGCGGTTCGCCGGTCTGCGCGTCGACCAGCCTTCCGTCCGCCAGCACCCTCACGGCGTCCCAAGGCCCGTCCACCACAACGGGTTGGCCGTCCGCGCCCAGCACGGGAAGGCCGTCAAGGGTGACCAGCGTCCCGTCCGGTTCCGACCGGAACCGGCCGTCGCGGGTGAACCGCTGCTCGCCCTCCGGCGTCAACACCGTGAAAAACACCTGTGGCTGCACGATGACGGTGCCGTCCGGCGCCACGTACTTGCCCGAAGCGTCAAACGGCACGGGACCGATGCCGGGCAGCTCCACCCGGATGTCCGACACGATGGCGAAATCCAGCACACGGCCCGTTTCCAGCAGGGCGCCGGGCGCCATTGACAACAGATGTTCTTCCGCAAACACGCCGGTATGCAGGCTCCCGATGGCCTGCTTCGGCGGGTTGTCGCCGCCCATGGCGGAGAGGAGCAGCTCCGGAAACGCACGGCTGACGGGCGTCGCCGCCTTGTATCCCGGCGTGTTCAGGTTGGCGATGTTTTGCGTGACCGCGTCGTGGCGCCGCTGCTGCGTAATCATGCCCGCCGCGGCCGAGTACAAGCCTCTCAGCAAGGTGCGCACCCCCGGTTCAGCCCGATGGTCTTTTCGTCATTCTATCCAGATTATCCAGCATAATGCCGGTTCCTTTCACAACGCAATGGATGGGGTCTTCCGCGATCAGCACCGGGACCCCCAGCTCGTCCGACAACAGGTTGTCCAAACCGTCGAGCAAAGCGCCGCCTCCGGTCAGGATGATGCCGCGGTCGATAATATCCGCCGCAAGCTCGGGAGGCGTGCGTTCCAGTACCGATTTGGCGGCGGCGATGATGCTCGAGATCGGTTCCCAGAGGGCTTCCCGGACTTCCTCCGAATGGATGGTCACCGTCTGGGGCAGCCCCGTCACCATGTCGCGGCCGCGCACGTCCATTTCTTCGTGCCGGCCGTGCCGGTGCACCGTTCCGATGCGGATCTTGATGTCCTCACCGGTTCGTTCGCCGATAAGCAGCTTGTATTTGTTTTTGATGTACCGGATGATCGCTTCGTCGAACTTGTCCCCCGCAATTTTGAGCGAAGAGGCCGTGACGATGTCGCCCATGGACAACACGGCAACATCCGTCGTGCCTCCGCCGATGTCGATTACCATGTTTCCGCTCGGCTGGAAGATGTCCATGCCGGCGCCAATCGCGGCCGCCTTCGGTTCCTGTTCCATAAACACTTCTCTGGCGCCGCTTCGTTCCGCGGCTTCACGGATCGCCTTCTGCTCCACCGACGTGATATTGGTCGGCGCGCAGATCAGGATGCGGGGACGGCTGTACCAGGACCGCCCGCCCACGCGATTGATGAACGCCTTGAGCATCAGGTCGGTCATCTCGAAATCGGCAATGACGCCGTCCTGCAATGGCCGGATCGCCACGATGTTCCCGGGCGTGCGGCCGACCATCCGGCGCGCCTCCTCGCCAACGGCACGAACCCGCTTGGTATCGTTTTCGATGGCCACCACCGAGGGTTCGTCCAGTACGATGCCCTTGCCTTTCACGTATATGGAGACGTTGGCCGTGCCGAGGTCGATGCCGATATCCTTGCCGAACATGCGATATCCCCTAACATCAATTCATAATCGGTTATTTATTCTCCGTCACATGGGAAAAATCCTTTTTTTCCGACGATTTTTGGCGAAGGGGAGCGCTGCCGTGGTCTTCATCGCCGTCGTGTGCCATGCCGTCGCCTGCCATCCCGTCCTCGGCTGCGCCGTCATCTTTTGCCCGCGGCGATCATCTCCTGCTTCTGGGCGGCCGACTTTTTGTACTTGATCTTCGTGGCCTCCCCGCCTCTGAGATGACGGATCGATTTGTGGTACTCCAGAATGTGCTTGACCTGTTCCGCGAGGTCCGGATTGATCTCCGGCAGCCGTTCGGTGAGATCCTTGTGGACCGTGCTCTTGGAAACGCCGAATTCCTTGGCAATGGCCCGCACGGTGTGGCGCGTTTCCACAAGGCAACGGCCGATCTTGATGGTCCGCTCCCGGATGTAACCCTGCACGCTCCCGCCTCCCTGCACCATAAGATTGGTACATTATATGAGAGGCGTGGGCACTTATTCGCGGCGACCAAGCCTGACAAGCCGGAAAAATCCGCGTAACGGCGCGGTTTTCGGGGGGGGGGCCCGAAGGGGCGGCGCGGGCTGGCCCGCAAACGGCCCGGGGAGACGCGGGCGGACCCTTGCCGCGCGGTTCCCTTCCGATCGGCACCTGCCGCGCGGTCCCCCGCGCGGACCAAAGGGCGCCTTCCGGAAGCCGGCAGGCTTCCCCGAAGGCGCCGGAAAGGCTCAAGGAAAGCTGATCCGTAAGGTCAGGAAGTCGCGTTCGTCCAGGGATCTTCGCCGGCGAATTCGTCATCGTAGCCGTAAATGGAAGAGATCACCACGTTTTTCTGTTTGGTCAGATCGATCTCGTAGGGGACGGGCACCCTTCTGCCGTCGGCTTCCTGGATGATTTTCACCGTCGGACGGTGGGGCAGGCTTCTGGGAACCTCGGCCACCACGCCCACCTGACCGCTGCTGAGCTTGATGACGGACGACACCGGATAGGCGGCGACATGCCGGATGAAATGCTGCACCAGTTCCAGCCCGAATTCGTTGTTGCCCGACGCGAAAAGATATTCCATCGCTTCGCTGGGCGTGTAGGCCTGCCGGTGGTGGCGCGGCGAGACGAGGGCATCGTAGACGTCGGCCACCGCCACAATGCGGGCGTATTCAGGGATGTCGTTCCACTTGAGCCCGAAGGGATACCCCGTGCCCTTGTACCGTTCGTGGTGGAACAAGGCGCACTTGGCGGATTCGATGGACACCCCCTTCATCTGGCTCAGAACCTGGTAGCCCTCCGACGTATGCCGCTTTAGCACGGCGCGCTCCGATTCGGTCAGCTGCCGGTTCGTCTTGATCAGCCGGATTGGCAGGCGGGTCATGCCGATGTCGAACAGCAGCGCGCCCACCGTCAGGTCGTACATCCGGTCCATGTCGTAATTGAGGGACAGGCCGACCACGCCGGCGTAAAGGGTGACGTGCATGGAATGCTGGAAAAGGAAACGGTCCGTCTGCCGCAACACGCTAAGCTCTTCCGCGATTTCCCGGTTGTTCACGATATCGTACAGCACGTCCCGAAACAGCCGCCGGAAACGGGCCTCTTGCTGCGAAAGCGCCACGTGGCCCATCAGGCGGTCCGAATCCGGAAGGCGCACGATTTCCTCGCAGGCGATCTGGCGGGCTCTGTCATTTTCCTTCATTTTATCTATGTCCGGAAGCGGCCCGAGATCCGACCAGGTCGTGCCCCGGAAGCCCTCGCCCGGGAAAGGCCAGCTGACGGAGACGCTTTTGGCGTATTCCAGCAGTTTCGCCGAAAATTCCTCGTCGGCCTTTGGCCGTCCCCGTATGTAGACCTTTGAGATGCCGAGTTCCTTCAGTTTTTTGATGTAGCGCTCCGTCAGCACGGTGCCCGCTTCCAGCATCACAAGGCCTTTCTTACCCAAGACCGGTTTTGCCAGCACCTGGCCCGGCGCCAGGTCCCGCACGCTCATCTCCCTCATGCCGGCCGTCCCCCCTTTGAGCAAAATGCTAGTACGCCGGTACCGGGAAATCAAATGCGGACCGGGAATCCAGGAGAATGAAAATCCTATGAATAATGGGGAATATTGGCGCAGTTCCGAAATGGTTACAGAGAAAATAGTAACATACGGCACAGGAAAAGTCACCACACGCAAGACTTGGGTCTTTGGGCGCATCTTTGATGAAAATAAGGTCTTTTGGCCTATTTTTCCTCCCGCTTTTTACCGGGTACAATGTCCGTCCACAGTCCTGCCGCAAACGATCCCGGCCGCTTCCAACGGACGCAGGGACCGTAAAAAAAACCGCCGGTCAGCCGATGGCTTTCCGACGGTCTCCGAAACGAAGGAATCTGCGCCTTGGGGTCTGACGCCGGGCATGCAAGTCCGGGACCCGGTCCGAAACCCGCTCGCGTCAATCTTCCTGGATCACGGCTTCGGGGTTGAGCGTTTTCCCGTTTTGCCGGATCTCGAAGTGGACGCTCGGACCCTTGTCGCCGGTTTCCGCGCTTTTGCCGGCGATGCCGATGACCGCTCCCTGGTCGACCTTGTCGCCCGCGCGCACCCTGAGTTCCGCCAGACTCTTGTACACGGTCACATAGCCGTCCGGATGCTCGATTTCCGCCACAAACCCGTTATCGCCGTCCTCCTGCGCCACTTTCACCGTCCCGCTCATGGCCGCGAGCACTTCAAACGGCTGCTGGTCGGGGCTGGCAATGTCCACCGCCATGTGCGGCGTAAACAGGTTGTCCCGCTCGACGATGGCCGCGGCGCGTTCTTCCGCGGAGGCCGACATGTCGTAGTACGGCCGGGCGACCACCATGCGGTCGACATCCCGTACCGGCCAGCGCAGCGTCTCGCTGCCCGCGATGGCCGGAGCCGCTTCGGGCGATTCTTGCGTCCCCGGAGTTTCCGCGGCGCTCTCCGCCTTCGGCGTGGCCTGGGCGGGGTTCTCCGTCCCTCTTTCCTGATTCGTGAACAACCAGAGGAGGGTTACGATGAGGGCTGCGGCGACCATGTACAGCGCGGGAAACACCCACCGTCTGGCGAACAGTCTCTTCCACCCGCCGCCGGACCCCGTGTCGGATTCGCCCGGCTTCGCGGAAGGATCCAGCTTTCGGACATTTTTGTCGTTTTGGTCACTCATGGTTTCGATCACCTCAGTAACCCATTGTTACCGGGTGATCCGCATTTATACGTATTCGCCGTGAAAAATTTGAAAATTTTATAGAGAAGGGAAACTTTTGCCCGGGCTCCATAGCTTCGAAACTTCCTCGACGGTGACGCCGGTGTAATAGTGTTTGACGATCTGCTCCGCCGTGTAGCCTTCCTCGGCCATGAACCGCGCGCCCCACTGGCTCATGCCGACACCGTGTCCGCTGCCGCGGGTGGTGATGGCGATGCGGCCGCCGTCGATTTTCCAGCTGAACGCCGTCGAGCGCAGTCCGAGCTTCTCCCGCACCTCCGTGCCGGCGAGGCGCAGATCCCCGGCCTGCAGCGTCCGGACGCGCCTCCCCTGCGTCCATTCCGCGACCTTCAATTTGGGCGTCTTGCCTTTGCCGGGTTTGATTCCCAGCTTCCGATAAAAATCGCCGAGCGCCATGTCCGTCGTTTCCGTCGAACGCGGCGCCCCGGTCCGGTCCCACGGGCTTTCCACGGAACGCAAATACGGCAGGGCAAATGGAAACACTTCCTCCGAAGCTTCGGTGTATCCGTTGCTGGTGGAAAAATAGAGCGCCTGGATCGGTTCGCCTTCGTATGCGAGCACCTTTCCCCGGGTCGCTTCCGCCGCCCGCCGCGCCTTCTCCCATCCCTCCGGATCGTCTTCGCGCATCCGACGCATCTCCTCCAGCGACCGGTACCGCTGGTGTATGGTGCCGTCCGTCACGTCCGCCTCGTGCGCCGCTTCCTCCGGCACGCCGCCGCGGTCCCCCTTGACCAGTCGGCGGACGATGTACGTGCGGGCCGCAAGGGCCTGCGCTTCCAGCGCCTCCTGCGGAAAATCCGCCTGCATCTCCGCCGCCACGACGCCCATGACATACGCCTCCAGAGGCACCGTCTCCGTCCGGCGCTCTTCCGTCAGGTAGACCCGCACCATCGGCTCATCCGGTTCGCCACCGAGACTCTCGGCGGAATGTTCCCGCGGTCTTTCGGTACCGTCCGCCGGCTTCGCGTGCCTGTCGGGCACACGGCCCGCGCGATCGCCGCCCATGACGGCTTGTCCGCCAGCGTCGGCGCTTTCGGCCCAAGGGAGCGGGATGCCGGTGCCCGAAGCTCCGTCTCCGCCGCCCGGAATGCCATATCCGTCGGCCCAGGTATCGTCTCCTCCTTGCACGGCGCCATATCGGCCGGTCCGTCTGTCGTCCCCGTCACCCGAAACGCCGTATTCGTATTCGCCTGCCCAAATCCCGTCCCTGCCGCGCGGGTCTTCGTATCCGCCGGTCCAAGCCCCGCCTCCGCCGTGCAGTACGCCGCCTTCCCGGCCCAGCCCGGCTTCCCGGATCAGCCCGGCCAGCGCCATTCCCGCCAGAAATCCCAACAACAGCAATAACCTGTACCTTGCCATGGCCGCCTCCCCGGTGTTGTCCAAGACATCCCCAATGTATGCGGTCCTGTCCGAACGTATGCCTCCTGCGGGTGCTCCCGCCCGGACTCTTGCCGGGGATGCACAGCCATGCTTTCATGATAAAAAAAAAGCACCCCATGGTGCCGTCAAAACGCCCGGACACGCCGGCCTTTCGGCCGTTGGTATGCGCATCCGGGCGGATTCGTTCATGATCTCAAGCCAGGGTAGGCTGAACGATGAGTCCCTTGCCGTCGAAACGTTTCCGCGGCGTCGCTTCTCCCATCATATCCGCCGCGGCGACGGCCGCTTCCGCTTCTTCCATGACGGCGGCCGGATCCGGCACCCGGACGATATCGGCGCCGAGTTCGGCCAGTTTGCCTGTGATGTTCATGTAGCCGCGGTCGATATGGTGCACGCCGGACACTTCGGTGACGTCTTCCGCAACCAGACCCGCGCAGATCAACGCGGCGCCGGCCCGAAGATCGGTGGCGCAGACGCTGGCTCCCGTGAGCCGCGTGCCTCCCGCAATGACGGCCGTCCGTCCGTCCACCTTGATGTCGGCGCCCATCTTGAGAAATTCGGACACATGCATGAACCGGTTCTCAAAAACCGTCTCCGTCACGACGCTCGTGCCTTCGGCCAGCATCAAGAGCACCATCATCGGCGCCTGGAGATCGGTGGGAAAACCGGGATAGGGGAGCGTCTTCAGGTCGACGGCGCGCAGCTTGCTGCCGGGTTCGCGGCGGACACGGATGCCGTTTTCGTCAAACGACACCTCTACGCCCATCTCTTCCAGCTTCGCCAGCACCGAACCCAGGTGATCGCGAATGGCGCCCTCGATGCGGACGTCGCCTCCCGCCGCGGCGGCGGCGATCATGTAAGTGCCCGCTTCCACCCGGTCGGGGATGACGGTATGGGAAACGGCCTGCAGCCGGTCCACGCCTTCAATGCGAATCTGGCTCGTGCCCGCGCCGCGGATCTGTGCGCCCATGGCGTTCAGGAAGTTCGCCAGATCCACGATTTCCGGCTCCCGGGCCGCGTTTTCGATCGTCGTCGTTCCTTCCGCGGTGACGGCGGCCATCATGATATTTTCCGTCGCTCCCACGCTGGGGATATCCAGATAAATGCGCGCCCCGCGCAGCCTGCCCGTGACATGCGCCTCGATGGTACCCTGCCCGAGCTCGATTTGGGCGCCCATCGCTTCGAACCCTTTCAGATGCTGGTCGATGGGGCGCGTGCCGATGGCGCATCCGCCCGGGAGGGAAATCCGCACCTTCCCCAGTCTGGCCAGCAGCGATCCCATGACGAGGAACGAAGCGCGCATCTTTCGCACCAAATCGTAGGGCGCCTGATACGAGTCCAGGCCGCCGGCCTGCACGTTCACCACGCCTCCGCGGTGTTCCGTCCGCACGCCCAGCGACTCGAGCACCTGCAAAATGGTGCGCACGTCATCCAGCCCGGGAACTTCCCGTATGACGCTGGTGCCTTCCTCGGCCAACAGGGAAGCGGCCAGAATCGGAAGGACGGAATTTTTGGCGCCGTTCACGCGGACCGTTCCGTACAAAGGCCGGCCGCCGCGGACGATGATTTTGTCCATGGGTCTCCCTCCGCGCTTGTTCTCTTGGTTCCATGCCGGGAACGACGACTCCCATCCCGGGAAGTTCAACGACAAAAACAGACACCGAGCCGAATGGTATTTCCATTGTTGTCAAACGGCCATACCGTTATGCGAAAGCCGCTCTGCCTTATCCTGCCCGGAACAGCCACTTGATGGCCCCCGTCCAAGCCCAATAATCCAGCAAAAAACGGGCGACCCCGTAGCCGATCACGATGGCCGCGACCAGCTGCAGGAGACGCGCGCGGGAATGCGCCGGCTGCCTGAGCAGCTTCTCCCACCGGACGTCCTGCAGGAGATACCAGACGAAGGCGATGCAGACGAGCGTGACGAGCATGCCCAGCAGCGCTTGGATTCCCTGCGTATAGTACACGTCCGACAACCCGCCAGACATCACGCGCTCCTCCCTTCGGCGAACGCCGCAAGCAATGTCGCCCATTCCGCCCGGATGATCGGCAGGTCCGGATAAAACCTTCCGTCCGGGTATCCGTGAAGCCAGCCGGCCACGCGGGCGGCCTCAATGTAGCCCGCCGCCCAGTGGTTCCGCGGCACGTCGGCGAAAGCGGCCGTAGCCGTCCGCGGAGCGGTGCCGGTAGCCCGGGCAAGCAGCGCGGCGGCTTCCGCCCGCGTCAGGGGCAGATCCGGCTGGAGCATCCTGCCGGGAAACACCGCGAGCCATCCGGCGCGTTCAGCTTCGAGAATCGACCCGTAGGCCCAGTGTCCGGCCGGCACGTCTGTGAACCGGAGTGGCGCCGCCGCCGGCATTCCTTCCGAAGGGCCAAAAGCCCGAACGACGACCGTGATTGCCTCAGCCCGTGTCAGCGGCCGCTGCGGCCGGAATGTCGCGTCTTCGTAGCCGTTCATCCATCCTTTACGGAAAACTTCCATGATCGCCCGTTCCGCCCAATGGTCCCGGGTGTCGCGGAACACGCGGGGCGCCGGCTTGATCCCCATTTGCAACACGTAGTACTGCGTGCGACTCGGGGCGCTGGACGTGACGCGCACATAATAGGTGCCGGCTTCCAAAGGTTGTCCGGGGGACCATGTCCACCGGCGGCCGTCGCTGTTCCACGAGGCGATCGGACGCAACCGTTCGTCCAAAAGCTCCGCCGACAAACGCGCATTCTGCTCGGCGCCGTCAAACCGGAACTCCGCCTCGTGCGGATCGCGCAAGGTGAAGCGGTACCAGTCTTCATCCCCCGTCCGGTCGATCAGGCCGGTCACCGGCGTTCCAGGCACGAGCGGCGTTGCCTGCAAGGGGCCGTTATTCGGCTCGTTCGGGTCGTCGTTCAATGTAATATATTCCAATGTCGCCAGATAGGTACCCGTCACCGGTTCCGGAAAAACGGAGATGGCGTTTCGAATGCGGATGTACCAGGTTCCGGCTTCCGCGGGCAAAAGGCGGATTTCTTCCGTTTCTCCTTCGGCTCCCGCGTCGACTTGACGAATGATGCCGCCGATGCGTTGCAGCGTGATGGCGGGGTCGATCCGGGTGGTGTCGGTCTCGACCCGGATGCGAAGCATGCCGTCCGCGGGAAGCTCCACCATGAACCAATCCTCGTCGCTCCGCTGGTGAAACGTGCCGGTCCATTGCCGCTTTCCCGCCGGCAGCCGAACGGCTTCCAGCGGCCGATCGTTGGGTTCATAGGCGTCCGGCGCCATCGTCATCCGCGCTTCGATCCGGAACGGCCATGGGCCTTGCCCGCCTTGCGTCGATGCTTCCACCAGCACCCGGTACCGGCCCCTGGCTCCTTTCACGGAGCCCGCAAGCGGCGGCGCGCCGGTAAAAACCCTCCCGCCCTTTCCGTCCGTTCCGGGCTGAACGCCCGGCGGGAAAACGGTCAGGCGGACTTCCTCCGGAACCTGCGTGCCCACGGCTTCGACCTGAACCGTAAGCGTCCCGTCGTAGGGCATGTCCACCAAGAACCAACGGCGACTGCCTTCCATCCAGCCGGAGAGCCGTTCGCCGCCGACCGGCAGGGTGTCCGGCGCCAGCCGGTTGTCGCTTTCGCCCAGCCAGGCCTCGATCGCTTCGTCCGCCAGAGCCAGAGCGGCATCCGCCTGTACCAGGCCATATCCGGTGCGCCGGTCCCATCCGACGGGCCCGATGTTCTTCGCGGTACGCCGCAGGGCTTCCCGGATCATGGCCGGCGGCCAGTCCGGATGGACCGCGCGCAGGAGCGCCGCGACGGCAGCCACCTGGGGCGCGGCAATGGACGTGCCCTCCACCGTCTTGCTGCCGCCGCCCGGCGCGAGGGTGCGGACGGACCACAGAGCCGCGACGTCCACTTCCGGACCGCCGCTCGACCGCGGGTCTTCCTTGTCGGCGGATGCGCCGGCCACAGCCAGCACCGTGGGATACGCCGCCGGGTATTGCACGGCCGCTTTCTCGCCGAATTTCGCCGCCTCGTTGCCCGTGGCGGCGACAAGCAGCACGCCCCTCCGCTCGGCAAGCTCCACCGCTTCCCGCAGTTCCTGCGAATCCCGGTTCAGTCCCAGGGACAAGACGACGACGGACGCCCCATTCTCCACGGCGTACCGGATTCCCCGCGCCAGCTGCGAGGCGTTGCCCGTGCCCCTGTCGTCCAGCGCCTTGACCGGCATCAGCTTCATCTGCCACAGGGGCTTGCCAACCGCCTTGTTAAGCGCATCGGCCACGGCGGCGATGACGCCCGCCACCGCGGTGCCATGCCCGTTCACGTCCCGCGGAGGAAGGTCCTCATTCAGCAGATTGACACCGGACGTCAGACGGGGCGCAAGCCGCGGATGCATCAGATCGATGCCGGTGTCCACGACGGCGATCGTCCCGGTCAGGGGACTGTCCATGGCCGCAAGGAACCCGAACGCTTCCTTCAGCCTAAGGATGCGCAGAAAATCGCTGCCGGATGCCTCTTCGCCGACGGAATCCGTTTCCGCCTTCCCGGCTTCTGTTGAGGTCTCCGTCTTGTTGCCGGACAAAATATGTACGCCGCGGGCTTCGTCCTCCCGTAACGGCGCCGCCCGGCTTCGAGTGCCGTCCGCCGGCGCGTTTCCGGTCGGGCTGTCGCCCTCGGGCGCTTTTGCGGATACCTCCGCAACCTCTGCGGTCGGCTGCCCCTCTCCCGCAAGCGGCCACGCCGCGGTCGAAAACACAAGCCAAGCCGCAAACAACAGCAGCGGACCGATTTTTCCTGCGGCAACGGGACGTCCGGACATGGCCAACCCACGCTTTCCAGGGCGCGCGGCCGCTTCGCTCCGGACCTTTCCCCCGCAAGCGGTCCGCACGCTGTCAACGACTATCGCCCAACAAGTCTAGAATACCTGATTCGCGCGGTCGCCGCATGGGTTTCGCGAACCAAGTCGGATTTTCGGGAACCTTGAAATGCGCCGCCCGAATCGTGTCAAAATTCCAAAGCGGCGCGCCGAAGCGTACTTTCGCGAATCACCACACCGCGAGATCGGCGGGCAGGGAGAACACCGCATCGATCCAGCTCAGAATCGGCCGCGGCAGCACGCCGAGGGCCACGCTGGCCAGCGCGCAGATCCAGATGACGATGCCGGCCGGCGCCGTGACGCGGATCGGGTCGTCGGTGCGGCCGCCGCGCATGTACATCTGCCGGATGATCCGGAAGTAGACGTAATAGGACACCACCGTCGTCGCCAGCAGAATGGCCGCCAGCCAGTACGCCCTTGTCTGCACGGTGCCGAAGAGGATGAGGAGCTTCCCGAAGAAGCCGCCCGTGATTGGCAGCCCCGCCAAGGAGCACAGCAGCACCGTCATGGCGCCGGCCGTCCACGGCGCCCGGTGGTACAGCCCGGCGAACGCGTCCAGGCCGGTCCGACCCTCCGCGCGTTCCACCATCGCCAGCACCGCGAAGGCGCCCACGTTCATGAACACGTAAGCGATCAGGTAGTAGACAAATTCCGCAAAGAGAGACGTATGCACGTAGGAAAGATCCAATACGAGCGGAATGGCGAGAATCCCCGCGTTGGCCACGCCGGACAGGGCGAGGAACCGCTTGATGTCCGTCTGGCGCAGGGCTCCCGTCGTGCCGACAATCATGGCGATCGCGGCCAGCACGGCCAGCGCCGGCAGCACGAGATCGCGTTCGTCCTGACCCATCGCATTGAACAGGGTGCGATAGGCCATGGCGAAAGCGGCGCCCTTGGTCACTACCGCCAGCAGCGCCGTGACCGGCGTGGGCGCGCCCTGGTACACGTCGGCCGCCCACAGGTGGAACGGCGCCAGGGCCAGCTTCAGCGCGAAGCCCGCCACCATCAGATAGAAGCCGATGCCCACCAGCCGTTCGAACGGATCGACGCCGCTGGCGACGGCCACGCCGATCTCTCCAAGTCCGGTGGAACCCGTCGCCCCGTACAGCAGCGACATGCCATACAGAATGAACGCCGACGCGACGCCCCCGGACACCAGGTATTTGAAGGCCGCTTCGCCGGAAGACGGATGACTTTTGCGCATGGCCACCAGCACGTAGGTGGTGACGCTCATGAGCTCCAGGCCCACGTACAGCGTAATCAGCTCGGCCGAGGAGGCCATGATCATCGCCCCGAGCGCCGCCGGCAGGATGAGGCTGTAGTAGTCGCCGCGAATCGGAATGTCCTCCCGCCGGACGGAACCGAGGGACAAGAGCACCACCAGGCCCGAAGCCGCCAGCACGACCAGCTTGAGGATGTTCGCGAAGTCGTCCACGCGGTATGTGCCGCCCAGCACGCTGACGGCGGACGCGCCGGACGCCTGCAGATCCGCCATATGCACGCCCACCAGCGAAGCGGATACCGCCAGCGTCAGCAGCACAAGCCATCCGATCAGGTCCCGGTTCACCCGGGAGGGCAAAAACATCTCGACGACAAGCAGCACGACGCTTGCCACAAGCAGCGCGAGTTCGGGAGCGAGGGTCCAGAGGTCTTGTACGGTCAACGTCTGAAGCGCCTCCATGGTTCACCCTCCTACCCCGGATTTGAACGCTTCAACCAGCGGATCGAAACTTTGCTGCATCGGTTCGGTCAGCAGGGATGGATAAACGCCGAGCAGCACGATCAGCGCCGCCAGCGCGACCATCGGCAAAGCCTCGACGAACCGCGCTTCCTTGATGCCGTCGTACCGTGCGGACTGCGGCCCAAAGGTGATGGCCAGCACGCCGCGCAGCACGTAAGCGGCGGACAGCAGCACGCCGAGCACGCCGAACACGGTCACCACTTTCATCGAATCGAACAGACCCAGGAAAGCGAGGAATTCGCCCACAAATCCGGACAGCCCCGGCAAACCCAGGGTTGCCAGGCCGGCGACAAGGAGAATGCCCGACATGAACGGCACGCTCTTCGCCAGTCCCCCCAGTTCGTCGATCCGCGTCGTGCCCGTCCGTTCGTACAGGCTGCCGACGATGAGGAAGAGCAGCGCCGCGATGAGACCGTGGGACACCGCCTGGAAGACGGCCCCGGTGAGCCCGATGTCGTTCAGCGACGCGACGCCGAGCAGCACGATGCCCATGTGGCTCACGCTGGAATAGGCGAGCAAGAGCCGGAATTCTTTTTGCACAAAGGCCAGGACCGCGCCGTACAGAATTCCGACGACGCCAAGCACCGCGAGCACGTCCGCGGCCTCCCGCAGCTCGGCCGGGAACAGCTGCGCCGCGAACCGGATCAGGCCGTAGGCGCCCATCTTGAGCAGCACCCCGGCGTGCACCATGACGACGGACGGCGGAGCTTCGGCGTGAACCCGCAGCATCCAGGTGTGGAACGGGAACATCGGCAGCTTGATGCCGAAGGCGATGACGAGCAGCACGAACGCCGCCCATCTCATCCCGTCCGTCAGGTGGAAGATCGGGTCCGAAGCCAGATTGGACTGCGGACCGGAACCCGTCAGGTTCGCCAGCAGCACGTCGTAGCTTCCGCTGAAGCGAAGCGCGTCCCCGCCCGCCCCGGGCGTCGCGGTAAAACCGGCCGTCGCCACCAGGATGAGGAACGCCAGCAGCATGAGCGCCGAACCGACGCCGTTGTAGACGAGGAAGCGGTTGGCCGCCCTTTCCCGGCCTTCCAGGCCCCAGATGCCGATCAGGAAGAAAGCGGGGATGAGCGTAAGTTCAAAGAAGATGAAAAACCAGATCACGTCGCGGGTGAGAAACACGCCGTACATGCCCGTCTGCAGGAGCAGAAACAGCACGTAGAACGTCTTCCACCGCTTGCGGATGTGCACCGACGCGAGAAGCGCCATCATGGACACGATCCCGGTGAGCAGCGCCAGCGGCAGGGACAGCCCGTCGACGCCCATCAGGTAATCAAACGCCAGCTCCAGGGAGGCGATGCCTTCCGCCCCGGCCCGGCTCAGCGGCACCGTCAGCCAGGTGTACGCCTCCTCATAGGGCCTGCCGCCGATCACCGGCTTGTACTCCGCATACAGCCAGACGGCGAGGAGGAGCGGCACGGCGGTGAACAGGCCGGCCACCCACCGCAGCGCGCGGGCGTTCTGGAGCGGCAGCAGCATCGTGACCAGGGCGCCGGCAAGGGGGATCCAGGTGATCAGCGACAGTACGGGAATCGCCTCGAGCATTACCACAACCTCCTTCCGGCCACCGCCAGCACGAGGATGACCACGCTGAACACGGCGGCGAGCAGGTAGCCCTGCAGTTGTCCGCTCTGCATGCGCGTGTTCAGCCTGCCGACGGCCTGGGCCGTGGCCGCGACCAGCCGGACGGCGCCGTCCACCACCAGGCCGTCAATCGCCCGCAACACGTATCCGAGCCGGCGGAGCGATCGCACGAACACCAGGTCGTAGAACTCGTCGATGTAATATTTCCGTTCCAGCACCCGCACCAGCCCGGGCATCCGGGCGGCCAGCGCCTTTCCGTCGACGGTTCCCTTTTGCCAGATCAGCCAGCCCAGGTAGAGCCCGAGCAGTCCGGCCGCCGTCGCCACAATCATCGCCAGGTAGCCGGCGTGATGGGCCGACTCGCCGGTGAGCCACTCGCCGAACCAGCCGTACCAGGGCGTCTCCACGAAGCCCGCGACCACCGACAGCGCCGCCAGCACGACAAGGGGCACCGTCATGACCGCCGGCGATTCGTGGGCATGCGCGTGCGAGCCGTCTTTCGGCTTGCCCGCAAACACCATATAGAACAGGCGCGACATGTACAGGGCGGTCAGGAACGCCGTCACCGCGCCCACGACAAACAGCAGCGGATTCTGATCCAGCGCGGCGGCCAGAATGGCGTCCTTCGACCAAAAGCCCGCCAGCGGCGGAATACCCGCCAAGGCCAGGGCGCCAATGCCGAAGGTCCAGGCCGTCGTCTTCATGCGGCCCGCAAGACCGCCCATTTCGCGGATGTCCTGCGTATGTACCGCGTGGATCACGCTGCCCGCGGCCAGGAACAGGAGCGCCTTGAAAAACGCATGCGTGAACAGGTGGAACATGCCCGCCACCACCGAGCCGACACCAAGGCCCAGCATCATGTAGCCCAGCTGGCTGACGGTGGAGTAGGCCAGCACGCGTTTGATGTCGTTCTGCGCCAGGGCGATGGTCGCCGCGAAAATCGCCGTAAACGCGCCGATGACCGCCACCGTGGTCATGGCCTCCGGCGAGGCTTCAAAAATCGGATACGTGCGCGCCACGAGGAACACACCCGCCGCGACCATGGTGGCCGCGTGGATGAGGGCGCTGATCGGCGTCGGGCCTTCCATCGCGTCCGGAAGCCAGACGTGCAGCGGGAATTGGCCGGATTTGCCGACGGCGCCGAGGAAGATGAGCAGCGCGATGAGCGTGGTGATTCCGGCGGAAATGGCGCCGCTGTCATTGCCAAACACGTTGCCGATGCTGCTGAAATCCAGCGCGTGTCCCGGCATGTACCAAAACAGAAGCAGCACGGCGATGAGCAGGCCCAGGTCGCCCACGCGCGTGACGATGAACGCCTTTTTCGCCGCATCGCGGGCTTCCGGCTTGTAGTACCAGAAACCGATCAGCAGGAACGAACAGACGCCGACCAGTTCCCAGAAGATGTAGAGCATGAGCAGGTTGTCCGCCAACACGAGGCCCAGCATCGACGCCAGGAAGAGCTGCACGTATGCGTAAAATACGATCAGCCTTTCGTCGTCCCGCATGTACCCGTAGGAATACACGTTGACGAGGAACCCGACCAACGTGACGACGACCATCATGAGCGATGTCAGGTTGGTCACGTCGATGCCGACGGACAGCGTCGCCGTTCCGAACGCCAGCCAGTCGTAGGACTGGCTGTAATCCTCCGCCCCCGCCAGCCGTTCGCCGGCGATCAGCAGGGCGAGCACCAGGGAGCCGAGCGAGGCGGCGATCGCGACCCAGGCTCCCGTCGTCCGCAGGCTCCTGCCGAAAGCGGTCAGCAGGGCGAAAGCGGCGAGCGGAAGCGCGGGAACGAGCCAGGCATATGCCGCAAATACCGTTGCCATGCCTTTACCTCCTCAACTCGTCGAATTCGTCCACGTTCACCGTCACCCGGCGGCGATAGAAGACGATCAGGATGGCGACGCCGACGGCCGCCTCCGCTGCGGCGACCGAGATGGTGAACAGCGCGAAGACGTGTCCGGTCAGCGACGGAATGATGCCGTATTTGGAGAACGCGATCAGGTTCAGGTTCACCGCGTTCAGCATCAGTTCCAGGGACAACAGCACCACGATCGCGTTGCGCTTCGTCAGCACGCCATACAGCCCGAGACAGAACAACACGGCGGCCAGCGTGAGATAGGATCCGAGCAGCGTCACGGCAGATCGTCCTCCTCGCGCCGGGCGAGCATCACCGCGCCGACGAACGCGACGGTGAGGAGCACCGACATCAGTTCAAAGGGAATGGCAAAGCCCGAGAAAATGAGCCGTCCGAGCTCGCCCACGTTATCCTCCGGCAGCGTGCCCGCCGGCGCCGGAAACTCCGTCCCGCGGATGGTGAAGAACAGGATGCCGAACAGCGCCAGGCAACCGATGCCGGCCAGGGCTTCCGTGAACGGCCGCGGCCGCTCCTGCGAATCATGGTCGTGCCGCGTCATCATGATCCCGAAGATCATCAGGATCGTCACCGCGCCGACATAGACAAGCACCTGGACGAAGGCGGCGAATTCCGCGCCCAGAAGCACGTACAGGCCCGCCAGCGAGATGAAGGTGAAGGCAAGGGACAACACCGAATGGATGACGCGCGTCAGGTTGAGGGCCATGACCGCTCCCGTGATCGCGCACACCGCCAGGATGAAAAAGGCTGCCAGTTCGCCGGTGATGTCGAGGTTCAGACCGAACACGGCTTATTTGGCGCCTCCTTTCGGCGCACCGATGTTGTTGTTGTCCTTGCGGACGTTCGTGTTGTTTTCGTTCAGCCAGACGCGGTCCTTGAACAACTCGTCCCGGCTGTAGACGGCCAGCTCGAAGTTGTTCGTCATCACGATCGCCTCGGTCGGACACACTTCGGTGCAGAGATCGCAGAGGATGCAGATCTCGAAGTTGATGTCGTAGGTGTCGATGACCCTGCCCTTTTTCTCCGGATCCGGATTCGGCTTGCCGCTCAGCGTGATGCATTGCGTCGGACAGATGCGCGCGCACTGGAAGCACACGATGCACTTGTCCGGGTCGAAATGCTGGATGCCGCGAAACCGGTCGGGCATCTCGATCGGCTCGTCCGGATACTTGTAGGTGGACTTGCGGGTGCCCAGCGTCTTCAGCGTGACGCCAAGGCCTTTCATCATTCCGATCATGCTCTCAACCCCCCCATCCGAACCAATGGATGCCCGCGGCCGTGATGAAGATGTTCAGCATGGCCAGCGGCAAAAGCGCCTTCCACGCCAGTCCCATCAGCTGGTCAACCCGAAGGCGCGGGAACGTGGCGCGGACCCAGAACACGAAGAACACGACGGCCAGAAACTTCAGGACGAACCAGACGATCCCCGGAATGAAGGCGAGCTGCGGCAGCGGCGGATTCCAGCCGCCCAGGAACAGGATCGTCGTCAGGCAGGCGATGGCGTACAGATACACGTACTCGGCCAGCATGAAAAAAGCGAACCGGAAGCCGCTGTATTCCGTATGATAACCTGCGACGAGTTCCGATTCCGCTTCCGGAAGGTCGAAGGGCGTCCGGTTCAGCTCGGCGAGCGCGGACACCAGGAAGACGACGAAGCCGACGATTTGCGGCAGGAAGTTCCAGTTCCAGAAATACCCTTCCTGCGCCAGCACGATCTCCCGCAGATTGAGGCTGCCCGTCATCATCGCGACGCCGACGACGGAGATCACCAGGGGCACCTCGTAGCTGATCATCTGCGCGGCCGAGCGCATGCCGCCCAGCAGGGCGTACTTGTTGTTGGACGCCCAGCCGGCGGTGACGATGGCGATGGTGGTGACGCCCGAAAGGGCCACATAATACAGAAAGCCGACGTTCACGTCCGCGAACTGCAGGTTCATTCCGTAAGGAATGATCGCCAGCGCGGCGAACGACGGAATGAAAGCCAAAGCCGGGGCCATGATGAACAGGACCCTGTCCGCCTTGGCGGGAATGGTGTCTTCCTTCAGGAGCAGCTTCGCCACGTCGGCCACCGTCTGAAGCAGACCGAACGGGCCGACCCGGTTCGGGCCTTTGCGGAACTGCATCCAGCCGATGACTTTCCGTTCAAAATAGATGGCGTACGTAACGAAAAAGATGACGATCCCCAGCACGCACAGCGCGCCCAGGGTGAACCAGACCGCGCTTATCCAGCTCGGAGGCTGGTCCCAAAGCCACTGCATCAGCAGTCCACCTCCCCGAGCACGATGTCGATGCCGCCGAGGATGGTCACCAGGTTGGTCATGCTTTCACCCACAAGCAGTTTGGGCAAAATCTGCAAGTTGACAAACGACGGACGGCGGAACTTGAGACGGTAAGGTTCCGCCTTGCCTTTGGAAACGATATAGCACCCGATCTCCCCGCGCGGCGACTCGATGCGGACGTACACTTCTCCCGCCGGCGGACGGATGGCGCGCGGCACCTTGCCCATCGTCTCGCCTTCCGGCGGGAATTGCTCCAAGGCCTGCTCCAGGATGCGCAGGCTCTGGCGGATCTCTTCCGTCCGCACGTAATAGCGGTCGTAGCAGTCGCCGTTCTGGCCGACGGGGATGTCGAAGTCGAAACGGTCGTAGATGCAGTAAGGTTCGTTTTTGCGCAAATCCCACTTCACGCCGGTGCAGCGGAGGTTCGCGCCCGACAGGCCGTACCGGATGGCGGTCTCGGCGTCATAGGCGCCGATGCCCTTGACGCGGGCAAGGAAGATCTCGTTGCCGCTCACCAGGTTGTGGTATTCGTCCAGGCGTCCCTTCATGTCCTTCACGAACGCCTTGACCTTGTCGATCCAGCCTTCCGGCGCGTCCCACTTGACGCCGCCGACGCGCATGTAGTTATAGGTGAGGCGCGCCCCGCACAACTCGTTGAACAGCTGCAGGATGCGCTCCCGGTCGTTGAACGCGAACAGGAACGGGCTGAGCGCCCCGATGTCCAGCAGGTACGTCCCCCACCAGACCAGGTGGCTCGCGATGCGCTGCAATTCCATGACGATGAGGCGGAGGAACTCGGCGCGCTCCGGAACCTCGATGCCCATCATTTTTTCCACGGCGTAGCAAAGGACATAATTGTTGGTCATCGCCGACAGGTAGTCCATCCGGTCGGTATACGGAATGATCTGCGTGTAATTCAGGCTCTCCGCAAGCTTCTCCGTTCCGCGGTGGAGATACCCGATCACCGGTTCGACGTGGGTGATGATTTCCCCGTCCAGCTTGACGACGACGCGCAGCACGCCGTGGGTGCTCGGATGTTGGGGGCCTACGTTGAGCAGGAGCTCTTCGGTTCGGATCAAGCGCTCACACCTCCGGATCCAGCGGCACGTAGTCTTTGCGCAACGGATGGCCGACCCAGTCATCCGGCAGCATGATGCGGCGCAAATCCGGATGGCCGGGGAACGCGATGCCCAGGAGGTCGTAGATTTCCCGCTCCTGCCAATCGGCCGTCACCCAGACGGACACGACCGAGGGCACCGAAGGATGGTCCCGATTGGTTCGCACTTTCACGCAGTACGTGTCGCCGCTGTCCATGTTCAGCAGGTGGTAGACGACTTCCATGTGGGTCTCGTAATCGACGCCGGCCACATTCCGCAGGTACCGGAACCCAAACTCGGGATGGTCGCGCAGCGTCTCCGCGGCTTTCGGCCAGTGCTCGCCGCGGATGACCAGCGTCGGCATGTCGTCGTTGAACGGGTTGAGGGAAGCCTCCTCCACCGCGTCTTCCGCGACCAGTTCTTTAAGCAGCTGCACGGCGCGGTCCAGCTTCGGCTGGTTCGGGGAAGGCTTGGGGGGCTCCTGCGCCCCTTCGCCTCCGGCCGCGGCGCCTCCGGCAGCGGCCCGCGCACCCGCGGCAGCCCGCGCACCTGCGGCAGGCCGTGTCCCGGCTGCCGCACCCGCGGCCTCGCCGCCCTGCGCGGCCAGTTTCGCCGCCCGGGCCGCCAGGGCCGCCTGACGCCGGGCTTCCTTCTCCTCATCGGTCAGCGGGCGCTTCTCCTTCGCCGCCGGAGCAGCGGCCGGTTGCGACGGCTCCTCAGCCGGCTGCGGCGCGCTTTGCTGCGCCTCGCCGGCAGGTTGGGACGCCGCGGTATGCTTCGGCTCCACACCCGGTTGCGGCGCCGCGGGTTGTTGCGGCGCTTCGGCCGGCTCCTCCGCCGCCTTCGGAGCACCTTCCGCCGGCGCTTCTTGCGCCGCGCCCCCGCCGGACTGTCCGCCCGCCTGAGCGGCTTCCGCCTTCGCCTCAACCTCCGCGGGTCCGGTGTTGTTTTGCTTTTGCTCTTCGCTCATCCGTCCGTCACCCGCTTCCCGGTCTTCGCCTCGTAGCGGATTTTTTCCTGCAGCTTGTTGATGCCGTAAATGAGCGCCGCCGGGTTGGGCGGACAACCCGGAATGTACACGTCCACGGGCACTATCTGGTCCACGCCCTTGACCACGGCATAGGAGCGCACATAAGGACCGCCCGCCGTCGCGCAGGAGCCCATGGCGATCACCCATTTCGGCTCGGGCATCTGCTCGTACAGCTGACGGAGCAGCGGTGCCATCTTCTTCGTGACGGTGCCGGAGACGATCATGACGTCGGCCTGGCGCGGGGACGCCCGGAACATGACGCCGAAGCGGTCAAGGTCGTAGTGGGGAGCCCCCGCGGCCATCATCTCAATGGCGCAGCAAGCCAGCCCGAAGGTGAGCGGCCACAGCGAGTTGCTGCGCACCCACCCTTTGAGCTGTTCCACCGTACCCAAAATGACGTTCCGCTCCAGCTCGCGCCGCTCTTCCAGGGTGATGTTGGCTAAATCGAGTTCCATTGCAGCACCTTCTTTCTCCAGGCGTAGATCAGACCCACCAGGAGCAGTCCGATGAAGATGACCATTTCCGCCAACGCAAAAAGACCGAGCTTCCGGTAAGCAACGGCCCATGGATAGAGAAACGCGATTTCCACGTCGAACACGACGAACATCAGCGCGTACTGATAGTACCGGATATTGAAACGAACGCGGCTGTCGACCTGCGGCACGTTCCCGCTCTCGTAGGTGACGGCTTTCGCCGGAGTCGGGTTGTCCGGCCGAAGCAGCCTGCCGACAAACAGCACTGCGATGGGAAACAGGATGCCCAAAACGAGAAACACCGTGACGATGACATAGGAGTTGACGTAAATATGGCTCATGCAACCGCCTCCGCAGCCTGTCATCCGGAACCCGCCGCGCCGGAAAACACCGCCGCGACACGGCAAAATTCCTTCATCATTATATCAAAGCGGACAATTCAAGTCCATGAAAATGAAATGGCTGCATCCTGCGCCAAATCACGCCTGACGGCGCATTTTCCGGGCAAAGTGCTCGGCGATCTTGCGCCCGTGGAAGCGGCCCGTCTCGATGAAGATTTCGTTGGCGTTCGCCCCGGACGCCACCACGCCGGCCAGGTACAGGCCGGGCACGTTGGTCTCCATCGTCTCCGGATTGTACACGGGCGGCTGGTCGTCTGCGGGAGCCTCCACGCCCATGGCGCGCAGGAACGAGCGGTCCGGGCGAAAACCGGTCAACGCCAGCACAAAGTCGCACGGGATGTCCTCCGGCGCGCCGGACGGCCCGCGCACCTTCACGCGGTCCGGCTCGATGGCGACCACGTGCGTCTCCAGGCGCAGGGCGATGTCTCCCTTGCGCACCGAACTTTCAAACAGCGGCCGAATCCACGGCTTGATGTTCGACGACATCTCCGCCCTCCGGTATACTACCGTCACCTGGGCGCCGACGCGCTCCAGTTCCAGCGCCGCGTCCGCCGCCGAGTTGCTGCCCCCAACCACGACCACGCGGGTGCCCGCGTATGGGTGCGCTTCGCGAAAGAAATGGGAGACGTGCGGCAGATCTTCTCCCGGCACGCCGAGCCGGACCGGGTGATCGAAATAGCCGGTGGCCACCACCACGGCGCGGCTTTCCGTTTCCCTTTGTTCTCCGGCCTTGGTCTCGGACCGGATCAGAAAGCCGTTTTCTTTCCTCACTACGGCGGTCACCTTCTCGTACCGGCGAATCCGGAAATTCCGCCGCTCGGCCACCGTGCGGTAATAGACCAGCGCCTCGTGCCGGTACGGCTTGGGATTCGGCGTCACGAACGGCACGCCCGCGATTTCGAGCAGCTCGGGAGTGCTGAAAAACTGCATGTTGGTCGGATATAGGTAAATGGAATTGGCCACGTTCTCCTTCTCGATCAGCAGCGGATCAAACCCGCGGTCCTGCAGTTCCGCGGCTGCGGACAATCCGCAGGGTCCCGCGCCGATGATCACGATGTCTTCCACGCGCATGACCTCCTCCACAGTGTGCCATTCCTCCGGGCGCCTTAACCATCTTACCACATCGCGAAAAGAACAAAAATCGCCGGCAGGGCGGACCTTGCGAATCCGCCTTGCCGGCTCCTTGCGTTTGAACGTGCGTCCCGCGCGTTCCGCAATCCGCGCGGCTGGCGCGGCGGCGCTGCCGCTTCGCCGCGGCGGCATCCGCCGACGTTCGCTCCGTCGGCTCCCGTTCTGACGGCAGCCTCCGGCGCTTCCGGCAACCGCCGCTTCGCCGCCTCGGGAGCCTTACTCTTCGCTTCCGCCCGCCGCCTGGAGGCGCGCCAGCGCCCGCTGCAGAGCCAATTCGGCGCGGCGGTAATCGATGTTTTCCTGTCTGGAACGAAGCCGCGCCTCTGCCCGTTCCTTCGCCGCCTTCGCCCGCAGGACGTCGATGTCGCTGCCCTTCTCCGCCATTTCGGCGAGAATGACCACCTTGTCCTTGCGGACCTCCATGAACCCGCCGTGGACGGCGAGCCACTCCACGGTGTCGTCCGCCTTGCGGACCTTCACGGGCGCGATTCGGAGCGGCGTCACCAGCGGAATGTGGTTCGGCAGAATGCCGAGGCTGCCGGCCACGCCGCGGACGGACACCATCCGCACGTCTTCTTCGTACACCTTGCGATCCGGCGTGACGACCTCCAGCCGAAGGGTCCGCATCCCGTTCCCCCCTCAGCGCGCCGGTCAGGCAACCTGCTCGGCGAGTTTTTTCGCCTTCTCGACGGCTTCGTCGATGGTGCCCACGTTGTGGAATGCCGGTTCAGGCAGGTCGTCATGCTTGCCTTCCAGGATTTCCTTGAAGCCGCGCACCGTCTCCCGCACCGGCACGTACACGCCGGGGATGCCGTTGAACGGCTCGGCCACGTGCAGCGGCTGGGACAGGAACAGCTCGATGCGGCGGGCGCGGTGGACGACGAGCTTGTCTTCTTCCGTCAGTTCGTCCATGCCCAGGATGGCGATGATATCCAGCAGCTCCTTGTAGCGCTGCAAAATTTTCTTCACGCCCTGCGCCACTTCGTAGTGCTCCTGGCCGACGATTTCCGGCGTCAGGATCCGCGAGGTAGACGCCAGCGGGTCGACGGCGGGATAGATCCCCTTGGCCGCGATTTCCCGCTCCAGGTTGGTCGTCGCGTCCAGGTGGGCGAACGTCGTGGCCGGCGCCGGGTCGGTGTAGTCGTCCGCCGGCACGTAGATCGCCTGGACCGAGGTGATGGAGCCTTTGCGCGTGGAGGTGATCCGTTCCTGCAATTGCCCCATTTCGGTCGCCAGGGTCGGCTGGTAACCGACGGCGGAAGGCATCCGGCCGAGCAGCGCGGACACCTCGGCACCGGCTTGCACAAAACGGAAGATGTTGTCGATGAACAGCAGCACGTCCCGGCCTTCCTCGTCGCGGAAGTACTCCGCCAGCGTCAGGCCCGTCAGGCCGACGCGCAGCCGCGCGCCCGGCGGTTCGTTCATCTGCCCGAACACCATGGCGGTCTTCGCGATAACGCCGGAATCCTTCATTTCATGGTACAGGTCGTTGCCTTCGCGGGTCCGTTCGCCCACGCCGGCGAACACGGAAATCCCGCCGTGCTCCTGCGCGATGTTGTGGATGAGCTCCTGCATGAGCACCGTCTTGCCCACGCCGGCGCCGCCGAACAGGCCGATTTTACCGCCTCTGGCGTACGGCGCGATCAGGTCGATGACCTTGATGCCGGTCTCCAGCATCTCCGTCGTGGTGGACAGGTTCTCGAATGTCGGAGCCGGCCGGTGGATCGGATATTCATGCGTGCGGTCGACTTCCCCGGCCCCGTCGATCGGTTCGCCGAGGACATTGAACACGCGGCCCAGCGTGGCCGGCCCGACCGGAATCGTGATCGGGCGTCCCGTGTCTTCCGCTTGCATGCCGCGGACGAGACCGTCCGTGGAAGCCATGGCCACGCAGCGCACCAGGTTGTCGCCCAAATGCTGCGCCACTTCCACGGTCAGATTGATCTCGAGACCGGTATCGGTTTTGTCCTTGATGACGATGGCGTTCAGGATTTCCGGGAGATGTCCGCCCTCGAACGCGATGTCGACGACAGGGCCCATCACCTGAACGACACGGCCCTTGCTCATGTGTTTCCCTCCCAAATTCCCGCGTAATTTGCGCGTAACACCGTCTGCTTGTCCGTCTCCGTGCAAACCGCCTTCCGCTTCGCGCCTTCCGGCGCGCAACGGGGCGAACCTTTATTTCAGCGCGTTGGCGCCGCCGACGATTTCCGCAATCTGCAGCGTGATGGATGCCTGCCGCTCGCGGTTGTACTGCAGCGTCAGGGTGTCGATCATCTTGCCCGCGTTTTTGTTGGCATTGCCCATCGCCGTCATGCGCGCGCCGAACTCGCTCGCCTTGCTTTCCAGGATGGCGCTGTAGATCAGCGTCTCCGCGTACCTCGGAAGAAGGGCGTCCAGCACCTCTTCCGGGGTCGGTTCGTATTCATAGGCCGCCCTGTGCCCGCCCAGATTGTCCTCGGTCAGCGGAAGCAGCCGCCTCTTCACGGGCACTTGGCTGAGGGCGCTGCGGAACTCGTTGTAGATCAGGTACAGCTCGTCGTATTGTTCTTCGATGAACCCGTCCACGGCGGCCTTCGCGATGGACTTGATGTCCAGGTACGAAGGCGAATCCGGCAGTTCCACGATTTCGTGGGCGATGGGGATCTTCCGGCGGCGGAAAAACTCGCGCCCTTTTTTCCCCACCACCATGACCACGTATTCGTCCTGCGACGCGTGCCGTCCGATCTCGCTCAGCGCCAGGCGCAGCACGTTGGCGTTGTATCCGCCGGCAAGCCCCCGGTCCGACGTGAGCACAAGGTAGCCCGTCCGCCGGATTTCCCGCGCCTCCAGCATGGGGTGGCGGATGTCCGAACCCGAAGCGATGGAGGAGATGACTTCCCGCATCTTCTCGGCGTATGGCCGTGCGGCGACGGCGGCCAGCTGGGCGCGTTTCAGCTTGGCGGCCGCGACAAGCTCCATCGCCTTGGTCATTTGTTTCATGCTTTGCATGCTGCGGATTTTCCGCTTGATGGCACGCAATCCTTTGGCCAATTCAACTCACCACCTTGGACGCATCCGCCCGCGCTCAGGACGAAACGGCGAACGTCTTCTTGAATTCCTTGATGGCCTGGTCGAGCGCCTGTTCGTTTTCCGGCGTCAGATCCTTGGTGTCGCGGATGGAGGCGAAAATCTCCGGCCGGTTCGCGTCCACCCAGGCGTGGAACTCCGCCTCGAAGCGACGCACGTCCTGCAGCGGGAGGTCGTCCAGATAGCCCCGCGTGACGCAGAACAGGGAGACGACCTGCTTCTCCACCGGCATCGGCTGGTTGACGCCCTGTTTCAGAATCTCCATCGTCCGGGCGCCGCGGTTCAGTCTGGCTTGCGTGACCTTGTCGAGGTCCGAGCCGAACTGCGCGAACGCCGCCAGTTGCCGGTACTGGGCCAGGTCGAGCTTCAGGGAACCGGCGACCTTCTTCATCGCCCGGATCTGCGCCGAGCTTCCGACGCGGGACACCGAGATGCCGACGTTGATGGCCGGACGCTGACCCGCGTAGAACAGTTCGGATTCCAGGAAGATCTGGCCGTCGGTGATCGAAATGACGTTGGTCGGAATGTACGCCGACACGTCGCCCGCCTGGGTTTCAATGAACGGCAGCGCGGTCAGGGACCCGCCGCCGAGCTGGTCGTTCAGCTTCGCCGCGCGTTCCAGCAGACGGGAGTGCAGGTAAAACACGTCGCCCGGATACGCTTCGCGGCCCGGCGGACGGCGCAGCAGCAGGGACAGTTCCCGGTAGGCCGCCGCCTGCTTGGACAGGTCGTCGTACACGACCAGGACGTGCTTGCCCTGATACATGAAATACTCGCCCATGGCGCAACCCGTGTAGGGCGCGATGTAGAGCATCGGCGCCGGTTCGGAAGCGGTGGCGGACACCACGATGGTATAATCCAGAGCGCCATGCTTGCGGAGGGTCTCCACGACGCCGCGTACCGTCGACTGCTTCTGGCCGATGGCGACATAGATGCAGATGACGTCCTGGCCTTTCTGGTTCACGATGGTGTCGATGGCGATGGTCGTCTTCCCGGTCTGCCGGTCGCCGATGATGAGCTCGCGCTGGCCGCGGCCGATCGGGATCATCGAGTCGATGGCCTTGATGCCCGTTTGCAGCGGCTCATGGACGGACTTGCGGTCCATGACGCTCGGGGCCCGCGATTCGATGGGACGGAATTTGCCCGTGTTGATCGGACCAAGGCCGTCGATGGGCTGGCCGATGGCGTTGACGACGCGGCCGAGCAGTTCCTCGCCGACCGGCACTTCCATGATGCGGCCGGTCCGCTTCACCTGCGATCCTTCCTTGATGTCCTTGTAGGGCCCCATAATGACGACCCCGACGTTGTCCTCTTCCAGGTTCAGGGCCATGCCGTAGACACCGTTTTCGAATTCGAGCAACTCGCTGGCCATGCACTTCGCCAATCCGTGCACGCGCGCAATCCCGTCGCCCACGTAGACCACGGTGCCGACGTCGCTGACCTGGGCATCAAACTGGTAGTTTTCGATTTGCTGTTTGATCAGCGTGCTGATTTCCTCAGGCCTGATGCTCAATTCGTTCACCCCTGTCCTTGCTTGGTGACGTCCATACTGCCGGCTTTGTTTCCCGTCCGATTGGCGGATTGCCGTCCGGTTTCCGCCCTGTTCTTTTGCCGGCATGTTTTTCGGCCGAAACCGGCCGCTCAAGTGGCTTGCAGCGTCCGTTGCATCCGGGCGAGCTTGCTCTTCAGGCTGCCGTCATAGAGCGTATCGCCGATGCGCACGGTGAGACCCCCGAGCAGCGAGGGATCGACTTCCACCGTGACCCGGACGGTTTTCCCCAGCAGGGCGCCGAACGTTTCCGCCACCTTGCCGATTTCCTCCTGGGTCAGCGGCCGGGCCGACACGACTCTGGCTTCGACGCGTCCCATCGCTTCTCCGGCCACCCGCTGATACTCTTCCAAAAGGGCGGTCATTTCGCCATGCCGGCGCCGTTCCGTCATCAAGCACAGCGTGTTGAGCACTATCGGGGATACGGACTGGCCGAACGCTTCCCGCAGGGTTCGGATTTTGACCTCGAGCGGAACGTTCGGGGAAGAAAGCAGCGTCCGAAATTCCCCGTTGTCCTGGATGACGCCGACGGCCTGTTTCAGCTGTTCTTCCGTCTCGGCGATCAGGTTGCGCTCCCGCGCCAGTTCAAACAGCGCTTTCGCGTAGCGTCTCGCCGCCACGGTGCTACGGCTCATGACCGGTTCCCCACTTCCTGGAGATAATGGTCAATCAGCTCTTGATGCGATTTTTCGTCGATCTGCTTCTCGATGATCTTCGAAGCGATCAGCACGGACAAGCCGCCGACCTGCGCCTTGAGGGCGGCCAGGGCCTTGTTTTTCTCGTTCTCGATGTCGCGCAGCGCCTCTTCGCGCAACCGGCTCGCTTCTTCCCGGGCGGCCTGGACAATTTCCTCCGCCTGACGGGCGCCGGTCCGCTTGGCCTGCTCGATCATTTCGTACGCTTCTTTACGCGCCTCCTGCAGCACCTGCTTTTGCTCTTCCAGATGCTTTTCCAGCTCCTTGCGGTTTTGCTCCGCGCTCTCCATCTGCTGCAGGATCAGCTGGCGGCGCTTCTCCATAATCCCGAAAAGCGGACCGAACGCATATTTGTTCAGCAGATAATACAGGATCCCGAACGCGATGATCGCGTAGAGGAAAGAAGTCCACTGGAAGTTCAACGCCGTCACTCCTTTCAGACTGTGCCGCCGCTGCTTTACAAAATATGGGCGTGGAGGCTCGGGGCCTTCCGCGCCCAGGCACGCACCTTGCCAATCAGGATGCGAAGAAGATCAGGAAGCCCAGAACGACGCCGATGATCGGTACGACTTCGACGATACCGACACCGATGAACATCGTCGTTTGCAGCGCGCCGCGCAGTTCCGGCTGACGGGCGATGCCCTCCACCGTTTTGCTGACGATCAAACCGTTACCGACACCGGCGCCGATCGCGCCCAGACCGATTGCAAGAGCTGCACCCAGCAAATCCATGTTTGTTCCTCCTTGAAATTGAGATTCTCCGTCGTTGGCGCGATCAGCCGCGCCCGTGCAGCACGCCCGTGCGGAAGCCCTCTGCGGAACCCGTCCTCAGTGGCCTTCCTCATGCACGGTAGCCTGCGAGATATATACCATCGTCAGGATCGTAAACAGGAATGCCTGAATCGCCCCGACGAAAATGCTGAAACCTTGCCAGATCCCGAGAAGCGGGATGCCGAAAACGCCCAGCAGCAAAATGGTGGATATGAGCACTTCACCCGCAAAGATGTTTGCAAATAGACGAAGTGCCAGCGTAAGCGGCTTGGTCAGCGTTTCCAGAATGTTGATCGGGAAAAAGATCGGATACGGTTTGAAATAATGTTTCAAATAGTGGCGAGTATTCTGGGTCAGTCCGAGGTAGTGCACCAGCACAAACACGATGGACGCCAGTCCGGCGGTCACGCTCAGGTCCGCCGTGGGCGATTTCCACCAGGCATACGCCAGGTGCTTGCCATCCTCGTGGGCTTTCTCCACTTCGTCCGCGGATGCGATCTCCAATCCAGCCACCGTCACCGGGCCGTGATGGGATTCGCTGACCTCGGTCACAATCCCGAAGGGAAGTCCCAGCAAGTTGGAAATAAAGATGAACATGATCAGGGTCATGCCGAGGGAAATATAGCGTTTCGCCTTTTCCAGCGGCATCGTGCTGGCAATGGTATTGTGCACGAATTCGACAACCCATTCCATGAAATTTTGCAGCTTCGAGGGGTTGTCCACCGACAGGTTACGCACGGCAAACAGCGCCAGGACGAGCGTGATCACGAAGGAGACGGTGATCGCGATGATGCTGGAAAGGTCGAAACCGATCCCTCCGATATGAACAACCGGAAATTCATACATGAATCGTTGTTTTCACCCCTTTCCACTGCCATGGTGCCGCCATTCAGGAACGGTTTCGAATGAAACCGAGCAGCAGATAGACAAAGGGCATAAAAAAACTGCCCGCCAACACGCACACCAGCGAAAGATGTTCCGGGAACCGGAGCGCAGCCATGCAGGCCAAAAGCAGCGTCGCCGCACGGGCGGCAAATCCGGTACCAGCTCTTCGTTTCTTCCCCTCGGCCGTCCACTGGTCCAGCAGCTGGATTCTTCGCCGGAGCAGATAACTGTTCCAGACGCCGACCGCGATACCGAAGGCCGCTCCCGCAAATTCGGGACGATAATCGGGGATCAGGATCCACAGCGCCAAACAGGCGGACAGGGCAAAGACAGCCGCGCGGACGCCCGATGCAAACAGGTCATTCATCGCGGTTGTCCTCCATGAATCTCCTGATCAGCAAGACGACCGTCACGAGGCCGAGGAAGAAACCCGACAGCACCCCGACCGGCACCCAGACGGCCCCGAGTCCGAGCGGTCCCGCCAAATAGCGTCCCGCGAAGTACCCCAGCACCGTGCAAATCGCCACATCGGCACCGATGGCACCCACGAGTCCCGCGGCGCGCCAAGGATTGTCGTCCTTCCGGGGGTGTCGCATGGGTCTTCACCTGTCAATCCTTACTTATTCTAGCGGAGGTCCTCCGGGTTTGTCAATTTGCCGGGCTGTGAAAACCTCGCGAAGAAAAACTGGAAGTTCCCGTATTGTCCGGCGGTTTCTGGCCCAACCATACAGCCGCACGGGATACTGTACATCGTCTTGGACGAGGGCGGCGGATCGGCACGGACCCTCAGGACGGACGAAAGGGTTCGGGCCGCTCCCCGAGACCGAAATGGTGCAGGATTGCCTGCACGATCCGCTGCGATGCCCGTCCGTCCCCGTAAGGATTGACGGCGCGGCTCATCCGTTCGTAAGCGGCCCGGTCCGTCAGCAGACGGCGGGCTTTCCCGTACACCGCTTCCTCGTCCGTGCCGGCCAGTTCCAGCACCCCCGCCTCGATCCCCTCCGGCCGCTCGGTGGTTTCCCGCAGCACGAGCACCGGCACGCCAAAGGAAGGCGCTTCTTCCTGCAGACCGCCGGAATCCGTCAGGATGAGATGGGTATGCGGATACAGGTTGTGCAACTCCGTCACGTCGACGGGATCTGTCAGCAGGATGCGCGGATGACCGCCCAGCACTTCATGGGCCGGCTCGCGCACCGCCGGGCTCGGATGCACGGGATAGACGACGGCGATGTCGTCGAATTCGTCGGCCAGCCGGCGCACGGCGCGAAAGATCCTCCGGTGCGGCTCCCCCTGCGCCTCCCGCCGGTGGGCGGTCATCAGGACAAGCCGCCTGCCGTTGACCCAGTCCAGAATCGGATGGGTGAAATCCCGCCGCACCGTGTACTGGAAAACGTCGGTGATGGTGTTGCCGGTGACAAAAATGCTTTCTTCCGCCTTGTTTTCCTTCCGCAGGTTGCCCGCCGACCATTCCGTGGGCGCGAAGTGCAGGTCGGCCAGCACCCCGGTCAGCTGCCGGTTCATCTCCTCCGGATATGGCGCGAATTTGTTCCAGGTGCGCAGCCCCGCCTCGACGTGCCCGACCTTGATCTGCCGCAGGAAAGCCGCAAAACTGGCCAGAAACGTTGTCAGCGTGTCGCCGTGCACCAGCACCAGATCCGGTTCCGCTTCTTTCAGCACCGGTTCCATCCTCTCCAGCACGCGCACGGAAACGTCGAACAGCGACTGCTGTTCCTGCATGACATCCAGATCGTAATCCGGACGGATGCCGAACACCTCCAGCACCCGGTCGAGCATCTGGCGGTGCTGCGCGGTGACGCAGACGAGCGTCTCGAACACATCCGGCCGCTTTTTCAGCTCCAGGATGAGCGGCGCCATCTTGATCGCTTCGGGACGGACGCCAAAAATGGCCATGACCCGGATCCGTTTTCCCATCGTTTTGCTCCTTGTCATCTCGTCGGCGATCCTTGTCGCAAAATTTGTCATAGAAATTTCATTATTATATATTCTTTCTTTCCGGCCGCCCCCCGGCCTGCGCGTTTTCGCGTCATTCCGTGCCGTACAGACGGTCGCCCGCGTCGCCGAGCCCGGGCACGATGTACCCGTGTTCGTCCAGGCGCTCGTCGACGGCGGCGGTGTAGATGTCCACATCCGGATGCGCCTCGCTCAAGGCCCGGATTCCTTCCGGCGAAGCGATCAGGCACAGCATTTTCGTCGGGCGGCAATTCCGTTCTTTCAACATGGAAATGGCCGCGATGGCCGAACCGCCGGTGGCCAGCATCGGATCGATGACGATCAGATCCCGTTCTTCGGCGTCGGACGGCAGGCTGATGTAATACTGCACCGGTTTGAGCGTTTCCGGATCCCGGTAAAGACCAATATGTCCCACCTTCGCCGCGGGCAACAGCCGGAGCAAGCCCTCCACCATGCCCAGGCCGGCCCGCAGGATCGGAACAAGACCGATATTCCGGCCGACGATCGTTTTGCCTTCCGCGCGTGCGACGGGCGTCTCCACCGTTTTCGGCTCCAGCGGCAGATCCCTGGTCGCCTCAATGCCAATCAGCGTGGCCGTCTCTTCGACAAGTTCGCGAAATTGCTTGTGGTTCGTCGTTTTGTCACGGATGATGGTCAGTTTGTGCTGGATCAACGGGTGGTCGCATACGACCAGGCGTCCCATCCCATCCCTCTCCTTCCCGTCTGCGCTCCGCTTGACGTCGTTCATTATACCATTTGCGCAACGGATGCGGAAACATGGGAGCGCCCGGCTTCTTCGTTCCCGCCGGTTCTCCGTTCCCGCAGCCGGTTTGTCCGGCTTCCTCCCGTCCCCGCGGCCGATTCACCCGACGCTCCGCCCATACCGCCGCCCTCCAACGCAGGAGTCCCCGCACCCGGGCACCCGCACCAAATCCGGGGCATCCGCATACCATGCATCAAGGAGGAATGCCCATGCCACACGCCCCAATGCCGAAAGAGGTCGTCTTGTACCAGGCGCCCCAGGACTGGCCCCATCAGGCCCGCAAAATCCGCCAGCAACTGTCCGCCGTTTGCGGACAATGCCTGCACCGCCGAGTCCGCGTGCAGACGGTCGACGGCATGGTTTATGAGGGCATTGTGCTTGGCTCCGACGGTTGCCACCTGCACCTCGCGACGGGGCCGGACGCGCTCTCCTATGGAATCGGTCCGGGCGTGTACGGCGCGCGATTCTTCGGCCCGTTCGCGGCCAGTTCGATCCTGACGCTCGTGCTTTACGAGCTTCTCGTCATCACCCTCCTCGCCTGATCTGTCCGGTCCCGGCCCGTTCGGCCGGTGCTGGGGCGCCCCTTGCCTTGCCGGCGCGCGTCCGCGGCGCCGGATTTTTTTGTTCCGGACAAATTTTTCCTTGGATCGTTTGGGTCCTGGGGCGGGTTTTCTGTACAATAAAGAAAACAGACATGCCAAAGAGGTGGAAACATCGTGAGCCGTTTGGGCGAACCGTTTCAGCTCCGGGAACTGAACCTGCGCAACCGCATTGTCATGAGCCCGATGTGCCAGTACATGGTGGAAGCCGAAGACGGAATCCCGACCGATTGGCATTTCGTGCATTATTCGTCCCGCGCCATCGGCGGAGCCGGGCTGATCATCATCGAAGCGACCGCTATCGAACCGGACGGCCGCATCACCAACAAAGACCTTGGCCTCTGGTCGGACGAGCAGATCCCCCATTTTCGGAAAATCATCGACAACCTGCACCGCTTCGGCGCGAAAGTCGCCGTGCAGATCGCCCATGCCGGGCGGAAGGCGCAAGACGCGGCGCCCCCGGTGTCGCCTTCGCCGATCCCGTTCGGCGAGGGGTACCGGACGCCGCGGGAACTCGCCACGGAAGAAGTGCGGGCCCTTGCGGACAAATATGCCCAGGCGGCCCGCCGGGCGGTGGAAGCGGGCGCGGACGCGGTGGAACTGCACGGAGCGCACGGCTACCTGATCCACCAGTTCCATTCGGCCCTGACAAACCGCCGGACGGACGAGTACGGGAAGGACCGGACCCGTTTCGCCGCGGAAGCCATTCGCGCCATCAAGGCCGTCCTTCCCGAGGGCATGCCTTTGCTCATGCGCATTTCCGCGGTTGAATACGCCGAAGGCGGTTATGGCGTGGAAGACGCGATCGCCTTCTGCCGGGTCTACCGCGACGCCGGCGTGGACATGTTCGACGTATCCAGCGGCGGAGAGCATCCGAAAGGAGCGCCCCGCCCCTACCCCGGCTACCAGGTGCCCTACGCCCGCGCGATCCGGGAACACCTGGGCGTGCCGGTCATCGCCGTCGGTCTGCTGGACAACCCCGCCTTGGCGGAACACGTGCTGGCCAGCGGTTCGGCGGATCTGGTCGCCGTCGGCCGCGGCATGCTGCGCAACCCGTACTGGGCCATTGACGCGCTGCGCGCCCTGGGTGATCCGGCACCGGTGGTCAAGCCGTACCTGCGGGGCTATTGACCGGCCGGCGGGCCCCCCGCGTCTTTGGCACATCATTTTCAACAACGCCAAAAATGCATTTCTTTTCCCGTTTTCATGGCCAACCGGACGAAACAAGGACAAAAGTGCATTTGTTTTCCGGCCCCAAACCGAAAATCACACAGATTTTTCCATCCTAAAGGTACAAAGTGCATTTATTTTTCCAAAAAGCCCGCTTTCAAGGAAAAATAAATGCACTTTTGTCGTTATGCGCTTTGGCGCCAGACTGCCGGATCCTCCGTCGCTTGCGAACGCCAAACCATCCATGATAAAATTTGAACATCCATTCAAATTTTTAAACGTGTGTTTAAAATCCCGCCTGGGTGTTTCCCAGCTCCCAACCGAGGTTCGATCCATGGATACCCGCAGGCCGAAAGAGGAACTGACGTTCATCGCCGGAGCACGGCGCGCCCAGATCATCCACGCCGCCATCGCGACGCTGGACCGGATCGGCTTCCAGCGCGCGAGCCTGGCGCAGATCGCGAAAGAAGCCGGCATCAGCCCGGCGCTCATCGCGTACCATTTCCGCGACAAAAACGAACTCATGGACCAGACGCTGATGACCCTGCTGGAGGAATCGGCAGAATATGTGCTTCGCCGCATGGAACAGGCCGATACGCCGACGCACAAGCTGCACGCCTATATCGACGCCAGCCTGGCGTATCAGCTTCTCCACCCCCAGCGGGCGACGGCGCTGATCGAGATCGTTTTCCACGCCCGGACGCCGGATGATGTGCCGTATTACAAGCTCGAAGGCGGCGAGGAAGACCCGCTCGAGTCGGCGCTTCGGCAAATCCTGACGGAAGGTCAGCGGACGGGGGAGTTCCGAAAGTTCCATGTGGACGTCGCGGCCAGCGTCATCCAGTCGGCCATTTTCGAATTCGCCGCCAACCGCAGCCTGTCCGCCAAAATGGATTTGGAGACTTACGCCGCCGAATTGAAACGGCTGGTGGACCGGATGGTGCTGAAGGATGCGGACCGAATCCCGGATCGCTAGGAGGCGGCCGGACGTGGAAATCAAAAATTGCGCCCCGGATCGGCGAATTTCTGCTGGGCAACAGCCCGCTGGAAAACCTGCCGGGATTGCCGATGATCGCGCCGATGGATGGCGGGGGCGCCTTGCTGATTCGGGAGATCGTATGCCGCACGGGACGAGGGTGGCCGGCCGTTTTTCTCCTCGGGGCGGCTTACGGCGTGATCGAAGGGGGACTGGTCGACCAATCGCTTTTCAACCTAAATTTCCGCGGCGTCCCCTCCTTCCCCCATATGGTTATTCCATCGCTGGGAATAGACGCTCGCAATACCCAGGCCTTCGTGACCGGTCACGCCGTCTGGAGCATCGCCGTCCCCATCGCGCTCACCGGGATGTTGTGGCCGGACAGCAGATACACCCCGTGTCTGGGCAACGTCGGCCTGGCGGTCTGCGCCGCGCTTTATGCGGCCGGATGCTGGATGGTTTTCCGGATGATTTAAGAGACGGAACCATTCATCGCCGAGCCCCGGCAACGGCTTGGCGCCCTCGCCGCCGCGCTGGCCCTGACCGTTGCCGCTTTCCTGACGGGAAAGCGCCCGCGGGCGTCGGCACCCGGTCGCGCGGCAAGCGCGGCAAGCCCGATCAGTCCGGCAAGCTCCGCCTCCGTATCGGAACCCGTTGCCGTGGCGGAACCGGATGCCGTAAACGGGTCGGACAACGCGACCGGTTCGGCACGGCGGCGGGTTCCCCGGCCATGGGTGCTGGGCATCGGTTCATTTGCGGCGGCCGGTCTGTTCATGATGCGTTCGGAAAGCTGGGGCGGCGTTCTGTTCGGATTCGCCCTGGTCGCCCTGGTCGCCGCGCTGGTTCTGCAATGGTCGCGGCGGCCCGGATGGAACATTCGCCATGAATTCGCGCTGACGGCCGGCGCGGTTCTGACCTATGCATGGCTCGGTTTCGTACTGACGATGATTCTAAGGCCGGACGACGGATGGGCATGGCTGGGCAACGCGCTTTTCGTGCTCATGGCGGTCGGCCTGCTGCTTCTGGCACACATGCGCATTCGTCATGCAAAGTAAGCTCGCGAAAAGTCGGGTTGATTGGGGGAAAGCGCAATGACGACCGGTTCGATGACGTCAGGCGGCCGGACCGCTGTCGGATTCAACGCGGCTACCGGAGCGCTGTTGTACGGCGGGTTTGGCGGGGCGGGACTTGCAGTCGGGTTCTTTTTGCCGCAGCTTGCGATCTTCCTGGCCGGATTGCCTTGGGCGCCGTTTCAGGGACCGGCACGGCTTGTTTCCGAGTTCGACGGCCCATGGTTGCGCGTCGGCATGACGGCGCTGGGCGGCATTGCGGGTCTTGTCGTCGCGTATATCGCGATTCGGGAAATGCTCACCGCCGTCATCGACAATTGGGAAGTGCGCTTCGAAAAGGACGGAAAACAGCGGGTGTTCGCCAGATCGGACATCGCCGCGGTGTTTGTCGACGGCAAACAGCTGGTGGTGCTCGGAACGTCCGGACACGAACTGCTGCGGGAAAACACCGACGAACCGGCAAAAACGTGGGCCGCGGCGTTTCGGAAACACGGCTATCCGTGGTCCGACGACGGCGATCCCCATCGGGACCAGTACCGAAGATGGGTGCCGGACATGCCGGACCTTCCCGCTCCGGTGAACGCGCTCCTGAAAGCCCGCGAACTCGCCCTGCGGAAAAAGGACAAGACGGACGCGGAAGACTTGCGCAAAGAGCTGGCGAAGCTCGGCTACGTGGTGCGGGAAGAAGGGACGCGGCAATATTGGCGGGAAATCCCCGGCGGCGGGGATCGCGAGCAATAAAAGGGACGGACACCTCCGGGACATGCCCGGAAGGTCCGTCCTTTCGTTTTGCATCAGGCCTCAATACTCCAGATCCGGATAGATCGGGAACCGGGCCGTCAGCTCGCGCACCGCGTCCCTCGCCTTTTGCAGGGTGGCTTCGTCGCCCGGATGTTTCAGCGTCATGGCGATGGTGCGGCCGATGATTTTCATCTCTTCGACGCCCATGCCGCGGGTGGTGATCGCCGGCGTGCCAATGCGGATGCCGCTGGTCACCGCCGGGCTGGCCGGGTCGAAGGGAATCGCGTTTTTGTTGACGGTGATGCCGACGGAATCGAGCACCCGCTCCGCGTCGCGGCCGGTGATGTTCAGGTTGCGCGTGTCCACCAGGATCAGGTGGTTGTCGGTGCCTCCGGAGACCAGATTCAAGCCTTCCTCCAGCAGGGTGTCCGCCAGCGCCTTGGCGTTGGCGATGATCCGTTCGGAATACGTCTTGAATTCCGGCTGCAAGGCCTCGCCGAGCGCCACCGCCTTGGCGGCGATGATGTGCATGAGCGGGCCGCCCTGAACGCCGGGGAACACCGCCTTGTCGATCGCCTGGGCCCAGGATTTGGTGCACAGGATGAGTCCGCCGCGCGGGCCGCGCAGCGTTTTGTGCGTCGTCGTGGTGACGAAATGCGCGTGCGGAATCGGGCTGGGATGGTGCCCGGTGGCGACCAGGCCGGCGATGTGCGCCATGTCCACCATGAGCAGCGCGCCGACCTCGCGGGCGATCTCGCCGAAGGCGGCGAAGTCGATGATGCGCGGATAGGCGCTGGCTCCGGCGACGATCAGGCGGGGCCGGTGCTTGAACGCGGCCTTGCGCACTTCGTCGTAGTCGATCCGGTGCGTCTGTTCGTCAACGCCGTAGGCGACAAACTTGTACAGGATGCCGGAAGCGTTCACCGGGCTGCCGTGGGTCAGGTGGCCGCCGTGCGCCAGGTTCATGCCCAGCACGGTGTCGCCCGGCTGCAGGCACGCCAGATAGACGGCCTGGTTGGCCTGGCTCCCGGAGTGCGGCTGGACGTTGGCGTGTTCGGCGCCGAAAAGCTGCTTCGCGCGATCCCGGGCGATTTCCTCCAGGGTGTCGACGTACTCGCAGCCGCCGTAATACCTTCTGCCGGGATAGCCTTCCGCGTATTTGTTCGTCGGCACCGTGCCCATCGCTTCCAGCACCGCCCGGCTGACGATGTTTTCCGAAGCGATGAGTTCCAGGTTGTTCCGCTGGCGGCCAAGCTCCAGATTCAGGGCTTGGACGACTTCCGGATCCTGCTTGCGCAAAAACTCGGACATGCGCGTTGATCCTCCTTCGGGTTCTTTCACGTTCGGGGCCCATGAGGCCGTCACGCTCAAGGCCGTTATGGGCCTTCAATTTCAATCGCGGGGTATCGGTCCGTTTTCCATCGCGGGCACCGGGTCCGTCAACCGCGGGCGCTTGCCGCGGCTTCAATCGCAAGTACCGGGGGCGGATTTCCCGCCAAGCCCGTCGGACGATTCGGTCCGCTCCTTCGAAGAACCGGTTTTTTCCATTGCGTATACGGCGCGGGCGCCGCCGATCAGCTTCGGCCGCGTGTACGCCGCGTTCACCCGCGCCGCGCCGATCCACCGGACGGTCGGCCGGAACGGCACGGCCACCGGGCGCAGATGCATCCCGATCAGCGTCTCGCCGATGTCGACGCCGGCGTGGGCCTGCGCCGCCTCCACCAGGCACGGCTCGCGCATCCGGCGGTAGGCGTAGGCGGCCATGGAGCCGCCGGCCTTGGGAACGGGCACGGCCGAGACTTCCGTCAGGCCCAGCGCTTCCGCCGTTTCGCGCTCCACGACCAGGGCCCGGTTCAAATGTTCGCAGCACTGCCACATCGGCACGAATCCGTAACGCTGCCGTGCCCGCTCCACACCCGCGTGAATGGCGGCGGCCACCTCTTCCGCGCCGGCCGTGCCGATATGCTTGCCCAGCACCTCGCTGGTGCTGACGCCAAACACAATGAGGCGGCCGGGCCGAAGGTTTCCCGCCGGCACCAGTTCATCCAGCAAAGATTCCATCTGCCAAGCCCAGACTTCAGGATTGGACGCGTCCATGCCCTTCCCTCCTTCGCCTCGCGGATTTGCTCATCACAACCCATCGTTCCGAGGGACGGGAAACGGCTTCGCGGTGTTCGGATGTGCCCCCGCGTCCGGAACCGGGCGGTACTTGCGCCCTACGCCCTTTCCTGCCCGGCGCGCCCGGTCTCCAGACGGCACACCTTGTCGATCCGGTTCCGGTGACGCTCTTCCCCGGGAAATTCCGTCTCCGTCCAGACGCGGACGATCTCCAAGGCCAGTCCGGGGCCGATCACGCGTCCGCCCATCGCCAGGACGTTGGAGTCGTTGTGTTCGCGGGTCGCTTTGGCGGAAAAGACGTCGTGCACCAGCGCGCAGCGGATGCCCGGGATCTTGTTGGCCGCGATGGACATGCCGATGCCCGTGCCGCAGATCAGAATGCCGCGGTCCGCTTCTCCTTTGACCACCATGTCGCACACCGGAATGGCGTAATCCGGATAGTCGACGGAATCTTCGCTGCTGCAGCCGACGTCGACGACGTCATGGCCTCTTGCCCGCAGGAAATGGACGATTTCTTCCTTGAGGCGAAATCCGCCGTGGTCGGCGCCAATGGCGATCTTCACGGACAACCCTCCCTTTGGCTAATCGTATTATACCGAAAAACAACAAAAGAGCAGCACGTGCGGTAAGCACGCTGCTCTTGCCCAGGCGACCGGCTTTCCGTTTCCGATGCTCCACCGTGGTTAATTCCACCTTCACGTCGCCAGTCACATCGGAAACCTTGAATTTTCCTTATTTATGATAACAAGAAGCACCGGTGAAATCAATCGGAGGATGTCCAGCAAAAAAGGAAAATATGGTATCATTGGAAGCAGATGCGGAAAGCTCCTGTGTATATATTATTCTTCGGCTCTCCGCTTATTTCCTCTGCTTGCCCGCATCCATCACGATATGCCTGTCGCACACCGCCTCCACGTCTTCCCGGTCGTGGGTCACAAACAGGCAGGTCATCCCCGCCTGCCGCAGGATGGCCGCCAGCTCGTCGCGAATGGACACCCGCAGGTCGGCGTCCAGATTGCTGAACGGCTCGTCCATGAGCAGCACGTCGGGATTCGGGGCGAGCGCCCGCGCCAGGGCCGCCCGCTGCTGCTGGCCGCCGCTCAGCTCGTGGGGGTAGCGCTTTTCAAACCCCGCCATCCGCACCAGTTCCAGCGCCTCCCGCACCCGCTCCCGCCGCTCCTTCCGCGGCAAGCGGTGCAGGCCAAAGCCGACGTTCTGCTCCACCGTGAGATGCGGAAACAGCGCGTAGTCCTGAAACACCATGCCTACGCCGCGTTTCTCCGGGGGAACGAAGGTGCGGTCGTCCACCACCCGCTTGCCGGCGATGTCGATGGCCCCTGCCGCGGGAACTTCAAGACCCGCGATCAGGCGGAGAAGGGTGCTTTTGCCGCTGCCGCTCGGTCCGAGGATGCCAAGGACCTCCCCTTTTTCCACGGACAGCGAAAACCTTTCAATGACCGGCGGCTGCCGGCGGTCGTAGGCAAAGGTGAGGTCGCGGATCTCGACGAAGCTCACCGCTCCATCCTCCTTTCGGCCGCGTGCAGGACGGCCACCGACAAGAGGCTCACGGCGATGACCAAAAGGGACGGCAGAGCGGCCAGGATGATCTGCTCATCCTTGGCGTACCGGTAGGTCTGGGTGGCCAGCGTCTCGAAATTGAACGGCCTGAGCAAAAGCGCCAGCGGCAGTTCCTTGCAAATCTCCACAAAGGTCAGCAAAAAGCCCACGGCAATCGATCCCCTGAGCAGCGGCATTTCCACCCGGAAAAACGTCCGCGTCCGGCCGTGTCCGAGCAGGCGCGCCGACTCCGTAAACCGGGAGCCGATGCCCTCATACCCGGCCTCCACGGAGTTGTAACCCGTCGCGGTAAAACGGATGACATACCCGAGCACCAACATCGCCACCGACGTGCTGAGCAGAAGGGGCCGTTCGCCCCATCCCGCGGCGGCATAGAACGGCGCAAGCAGCCGGTCCAGTTCGATGAACACCGCCAAAATGCCGATGGCGATCACCGCCCCCGGCATGGCGTAGCCCGCCGTCACCCATCTCGCCAGCAGCTGGTTCAGGGCGGTCCGCCGGCGGCACACATTGGCCACGACCAGCGAAATGGCCGTGACCGCGAACGCGGCCACCATGGCGACGGCCACCGTATTCAGCGTCCACCGCCAAAACCGGGGCTTCCAGACGTCCTCAAACGACAGGAAAGCCCACGCGATCAGTTGCAGCACCGGAATCAGAAAACCAAGGGCAAAAACGAGAAAACAAAACGCGAAAGCCAGCGCGGCGGCGATCCCCCGCAGCCGGGTGAGCGCGATAGGCCTGGACCGCCCGGAGACGCCGTAACGGCGGCCGCGCCTGAGCCACCGCTCCAGGAAAAACAGCCCCACCACCGCCGCCATCAGCCACGACGCCAGCCGCATCGCCGACTCCACGTCGTACATGCCGAACCACGTCTGGAAAATGCCCGTCGTCAGGGTGCGCACGCCGAAATAGCTGGTGACGCCGTAGTCCCCCAGCACTTCGTACACCACCAGCGCGACGCCGCCGGCGACGGCGGGCCGGGCCATGGGAAGCGCCACGCGGAAAAACACCGTGAGCGGCCGTGCTCCCAGCAGCCTCGCATTTTCCACCCAGGACGCGCACTGGCGCTCCATGAAGGATCGGGCGATCAGATACACGTACGGATACAAAAAGAACACGAACGAAAACAGCGCGCCGCGCATCGAACCGAACGCCAGCCACTTCTGGGACACCTCGATGCCGAGGCCGCGCAGGGTTTTCTGCACCACCCCGGTATAGCTCAGCATGTTGCTGTATGTATACGCGGCGATGTAGGGCGGGATGGCGAGCGGGAGCAACAGGGCCCAGCGGAAAAAGCGCCGGAGCGGGAAATCGTGCGCCGCCACCAGCCAGGCCAGCGACACGCCCAGGAGAGCGGTCAGGAGGCCGGTCAGCACGGTAAGCCGCACCGTTCCCGCCACGTAGTCTTTCAGAAGATATGCGCGAATCTGCAGCCATTGCTCGTTCGGCTCCGCAAACCAGGCCGAAAAAATGAACAAAAAGGGCAGCAGCAAAACCGCTGCCCACCCCAAGCCGGCCAGCCGCCAGCCGTCCAGCTCCCTTCGCATCAGGCGCATGATGCGCGCAAACGCCATGATCACTTCCAGCCCGCTTTGTTCATAATCTCGATCGCCTTTGCATTATGCACGTGAAGCAAATCGAAGTCAAGCTCCTGTTCCTTGAATTCGCCCCACGCTTTGATGAATTCCGCCCGTTCGGCGGCGGGGTTGACCGGAAACTCGAAGTTGGAATTGGTCAGCGTCTCCTGGGCTTCCTTGCCCGTGAGAAACTCGATCAGCTTGATCGCGTTGTCCTTGTGCTTGCCGTGCTTGACGAACCCGATGCCGCTGATGTTGATGTGCGTGCCGTCGGTTTCCTGGTTCGGGAAGAACACCCCGACCTGCTCGGCCACCTTCACTTCCTCCGGATCTTTGGAGTGGGCAAGAAGGCCGACGTAATAGGTGTTCATGATCGCCACGTCGCCGATGCCGGCCACGATGGCCTTGGCCTGGTCCCGGTCGCCTCCCTGCGGATCCCGGGCGAAGTTGGCGACGACGCCCCTCGCCCATTCTTCCGCGGCCGCCTCGCCCTTCAGGGCGATGAACGAAGCGAGCAGCGACACGTTGTACAGGCTGGAGGAGGAACGCGCCAGGACTTTGCCTTTCCATTTCGGATCCGCCAGGTCCTCATAGGTGGAAAGCTGCGACGGGTCCACCCGGTCCTTGGAATACACGATCACCCGGGCGCGCGTCGAAACGCCGATCCAGTGGTTGTCCTTGTCGCGGTATTTCGCGGGCACGTTTTGTTCGATGACCGGCGAAGCGACGGGCTCGAGCACGCCGCTTTCCTTCGCGTAGGCGAGCACGCCCCCGTCCACCGTGAAGAACAAGTCCGCTTCGGTGCTTGCGCCTTCGCGTTTCAGGCGTTCGATGAGTTCCTCGGCTTCGCCCTTCACCACGTTGACCTTGATCCCGGTGGCGTCGGTGAACTGCTGGAACAGCACGTCGTCCACTTCATAATGTCTGGCCGAGTAGATGTTGACCACCTGTTCGCCCTGCCGGCCGCCCGTCTGGCTCCCCTGTTGGCTGCCCGTCTGAGCGCCGCCGGCGCCTGTGCTTTGCCCGCCCGCGGGGACGCTACCGCTTCCCGGGTTGTTCGCGCCGTTCCCGCAGGCTGCAAGAAGACCCGCCAGCAGGAATCCGGCCAGAATCATCATCAACGCTTTGCGCGGTTTCATCTCCGTCCTCCCTTTGATAATGAGAATTATTATCAATTTGGGTCGCGATTTTCATTTTAGACACCCCCTCCATGGATGTCAAGGAATTGTTCTGTGAACGTTTTGCAAAGGTTCATGCGCAGAAGGGGGCGGCGGCCGAAAAACGGCAAAAAAAAGAACGGACGAGACGTCCGCGCTTGGATGCGATCAAGTTTTTCGACTCTCCTGGGTCCCGCCATTCCCCGACGCCTTCCCGGTGTCTTCGGGCACGGTTCCGCCGTTCCCCGACGTGGTCCCGGGGTCTTGCGGCACGGTTCCGCCGTTTCCCGACGCCTTCCCGGCGTCTTTCGTCACGGCCCCGCCACTTCCCGGCGCCTTTCCGGCGTCTTTCGTCACGGCCCCGTCGTTCTCCGACGCGGTCTCCGCATCCCCCGGCGCGGCTTCGGCCAGACCGCCCGAGACCAGCCGGTCGAGCACCCGCTCCAGCAGCCCGCCGATTTCTTCGGCCACCCGTTCGTACAGGTCCAGCGGGCCCCCGAACGGATCGGCGATGTCCAGCCCGCCGGTCAGCGCCGCGATGTCGGCGCCGCACGTTTCCGCCGCGAGCGCGTATTCCTTCAATGTGTGCGTCTTGCCGGCCGTTTCCGGGAAAAGGGTCAGCAGCATCTGCTTGTGACGCATGGTCATCGTCAGAATGAGATCGGCCCAGGAAACGGCGTCTCCGGTCAGCGACGAGGCGGCTGCCCCGGGCGGCACCGGCACGTTGCGCCTGCGCAGCACCTCGACCGTGTTTTCCGAAAACGGCTGGCCGTCCAGGGCGGCCACGCCCGCCGAGCGGACTTCCAGGAGAATCCGCCGCCGCGCCGCCATATCCCGAAGCAACATTTCCGCCATCGGACTGCGGCAGGTATTGCCCGTGCAAACCAGCAAAATGCGCCGGATCATGCCGTCATCCCCTTTCACGGTCAAAACAAAAACAAAAGCCCGAAGCCCAGCAGGATCGCGCCGCCGAACGCTTCCCCGTACTCCCCGACAAGCTGCGACAGACGCTGTCCGGCGAGCAGCCCGGCCATGTTCATCCCGCCGCCGGCCAGCCCGAACAAGGACACGGCCAGCGGGATGTTCTCCGGCCAGAACATGCCCAGCGAGAGCCCGACGGAAAACGAATCGATGCTGACGCCCAGCGCAAACAGCACCATGCCCCAAAACGTGCGGTGATCAAGGCTCCAGGAACCGCCGCCCCGAAGCGAATTGTAGATCATGTGCGCGCCGAGGAACAGAAGCAGCGCGCCCGACGCCGCATGCGCCAGGTCGTCCAGGATCAGGCGGAAATTTTGGCCCGCAACCATGCCGCACAGCGGCATCAGAAAATGAAAAAGCGTCACGCAAAGCCCAAGGCGCCACATCTCCGCGGTCCGGACGCCCTTCAACCCAATGCCTACGCCCAGCGAAAAAGCGTCCATCCCCAATGCGACGGCCAGAAGCGCCAGCGCGGCAAAATGGCCGACCGCGCCGGATGCGTCGATCATGCCCGTTCCTCCCCGTCCCCGCCTGGTACAGGCCAGGGCGTCTAAAGGAGCATATGCGGACAGGGGGTCGGAACATGATCGCGCTTTGATCAAACCGTCAATTGCTCGCCCCGGGCCGCCTTGCGCATCCGGTTCATCAGGGCGACCCCGATGCCCCGCTCCGGAAACCCTTCGGCCACGATGGCGTCCAGTTCCCGCGCGTCGCATTCCCGCAGCGCGGCGAACAGATTCCGGGCCGCTTCGGCGGGGACATCCCTGGGGCCAAGGGGAATGACCGCGTCGGCTTCATAGGAAGAAGCGTGCTCGTCGCACGAGAGAACGCCGACCTTGCGCCCTTCGGCCCGTTTCCGGTTGACGATTTCCTGCACGGTTTGCCGCATGCGGGCGGGATCGCCCGTCACGAGCGTCATTTCGCCCCGCGGCGCGTAATGGACGTATTTCACCCCGGGCGACCGGGGCCTCGAAGCTTCCGAACCAGAAGGATTCAAGTCTGGTTCCGACACCTCGACGCCTTCTCCCGCGTACTCCCTCAGCATCTCCGCGTCGATGCCGCCGGGCCGCAGGATGTGGATGACGCCGTCCTTCACGCGCACGACGGTGGATTCCAGGCCGATGCCCGTCGGGCCGCCGTCCAGCACGCCGTCAATCCGCCCGTGCATGTCCTCCAACACGTGCATGGCCGTGGTCGGGCTCGGCCTGCCCGACCGGTTGGCGCTGGGCGCGGCCACCGGACAGCCGGCTTTGGCGATCAGCCTTCGCGCCAGCGGATGATCGGGCACCCGCACCGCGACGGTATCCAGCCCGGCCGTCACTTCGGGCGCCACCGCGCCAGAGCGGACCGGCAACACCAGCGTCAGAGGCCCCGGCCAGAAACGCTCCATCAGCCGCATTTCCAGCGGGCTGACGCTCCTCGCGAGGGCCAGCGCGTCTTCCAGGCGCCCCACATGCACGATGAGCGGATTGTCCGTCGGTCTCTCCTTGGCGGCGAAGATCCGCCTGACCGCTTCCGGGCGCCTGGCGTCGGCGCCGAGCCCGTATACCGTTTCGGTGGGAAAGGCGACGACGCCGCCGGAGACGATCGTTTCGGCCGCTTCCGCCACGGCCGCGTCGCCGGAACCCGGCGGCCAGTATTTCGTTTTGGGGATTACCGTCATTCCGATCACGCCCTGAATGCTGTCCTTGATTTTCTATTATATTGAAAGCCGGCGCCGGCCGGAAGCGAGAACCGGGCCGGCGGCGGATGTCACCGGGCAAACAGGCTTTTCAGAGCATCCGCAAGCCGCCGGAAAAGTTCCACAAGAAGAAATTTCACCCGGGGTTTCCCGGCTTTCGCGGCATCAGCGTCCGTATCGTCACTCCGCGGCGCGGGGCCGGTATCCGGCTCCTCCGCGGAACCGGCCTTGCCCTTCGCCGAACGGTGGTCAGGCTCTGGCTTGGCCGAAAGGTCCGCCGCCCCCGTCTTGTCCGCCCGGCCGGAGGCGCGCGCTTCCGCTGCCGGCGCCTCTTCCGCTTGCTTCCCGGTATCCCCGTTGGAGCCGGCCTCGTCGTCCTTCGCGACCGCACCCGCCAGGCAGAGGGGAGGAAACAGCACGCACCACCAGTTTTCCCCCTCGCCGTCGCCAAGGACGATGAGCAGCGCTTCGTATTCGCCCGCCGGATACTCCCGGCCGGCAAAGGTCTTGGCCGGAAACGGCACGTTCCCGAACACCGCCCGGGCGCCGTAAGGCGCGCCCATCCGCGCCAGTTCCGCATCCGCCGCCCGTTCGATTTCCTCCAGACGGGCCGCGAGCAGCTCCCGCATCTCCCCGGCGGTTTCCGGCGACGGCCGCCACGATCCGATGAGCGCCATCACCCGGTCCCTCACGCGCTCCTTCATCGCCTGGTCCTCCGGGCGGTCCGAATGCGCCAGGATCCGGATGCGGATCGCTTCCGGGGGAATAAGGGAGTCCGGCGAAAAGCCGCCGTCGCAAGTGTTCCGCACGCCATCCGTCGGTGAAAAAGCCAAAAGCATCAAACAGCCTATGATTGCAAAAAGAAAGGCACCAAGACGACGCATCGCGTTCGCTCCCCGGAGCGCCCGCCGGGCCCGCCGGCGCTCCCCGATGCGTTCCGGAACGTCTTGGTACCAGTATGTCCGTTTTGCGAATCTCCAAACCTAGAAACCTATTATTTTGTTGAGCAGAATGGCCTCAGGCGAAACGGCGGGTTCCGGGCGGTCCGCCAAAGGCGAGCACGTGCCGGTCGATGCCGGCGTAGTCGCGCACAAACCGGATTTCTGCCCAATCCGCGGCGGTCCTGAGCAGAGCGGCCACCGCTCCCGCCTGGCCGGCGCCCGTTTCCAGGGCGACCAGGCGGGGCAAGACCGGCAACGCGGCAAGCTGCGCGGCCAGCCGCCGGTACGCGTCCAGGCCGTCCGCGCCGCCGTCCAGCGCCAGACGCGGCTCGAATTCGGCGACTTCGCGCTGCAACAACGGCAGTTCCCCCGTCGGGATGTACGGCGGATTGGACACGATCGCGTCCGGCGCGTCCTCCCGCGCTCCCGCGAGGAACGGCTCCAGCAAATCGCCCTTCACAAACCGGATGCGCTCCGCCACCCCGTGGCGGGCGGCGTTGTCCCGGGCCACCGCCAGCGCCTCCTCCGACAGGTCGGTGGCGACGACCCGCCACTTCGGACGCTCGGCGGCGAGCGTCACCGCCAGCGCGCCGCTGCCGGTGCCCACGTCCGCCACCGCGAGCGGCTCGTCCGCCGGCAGCGCCGCCAGCACCGCCTCGGCCAAGAGCTCCGTCTCCGGCCGCGGGATGAGCACCGCCGGCGTCACGCGGAAGACGCGGCCGCAAAAATGCTGCTCGCCCGTGATGTACTGCACCGGTTCGCCGCGCTCTTTGCGCCGCAGAACCGCCTCCCACGCCTCCCGCCGCGCCTCGGGAAACGGCTCGCGAAAATCCCGAAGCAGTTCCGTCTTCGTCAGGCCGAGCACATGCAAAAGGAGCCGTTCCGCGTTCGCCTCCGGCTCCCCCACTCCGGCGTCCGCCAGCCTCCGCGCGGCCCGCCGCCATTCCTGTTCCAATGCCGCAAACCCTGGCGCCTTCTCCTCCGGCACCGCCACCCGCTCCTTCATCGCTGTTGCGCCGCCGGGCCCCGGCCGAACCGCCGCCGCATCGTCCGCGCCGCGGTCCTTCGGCCGTGCCGGGGCAACCCGGCGCGGCTGCGCGGCCGGCCCAAGACAGCTCCGGACCGCGCAGCCCTCTCCCGACGCGCCACCTCCGGCCTCACGCCGGGGTTTCCTTTTTCAACAGCTCCGTCTGCTCCGCCAGGATGAGCGCGTTGATGATCTCGTCCATCTCGCCGGCCAGCACCGCGTCCAGCCGGTGCAGCGTCAGCCCGATCCGGTGGTCGGTCACGCGGCTCTGCGGGAAGTTGTACGTGCGAATCCGCTCGCTGCGGTCCCCCGTGCCGATTTTTTCCCGTCGCTCCCCGGCCAGCCGCTCTTCCTCTTCCCGGCGTTTTTTCTCCAGAATCCGCGCCCGGAGCACCTGCATGGCTTTCGCCTTGTTGTCGTTCTGCGACTTGCCGTCCTGGCAGGTGACGACGATCCCCGTCGGAATGTGGGTGATGCGCACCGCGGATTTCGTGGTGTTGACGGACTGGCCGCCGGGACCGCTGGCGCAGAAGGTGTCCACGCGGATGTCCTTGTCCAGGATCTCCACTTCCACTTCCTCGGCTTCCGGCATGACCAGCACGGTGGACGTCGACGTGTGGATCCGCCCGCCCGATTCCGTCACCGGCACGCGCTGCACCCGGTGGGCGCCGTTTTCGTATTTGAGCTTCCGGTACACGTCCGGGCCGATGATCCGGAACACGATTTCCTTGTATCCGCCCAGGTCGCTCACGTGGCTGTCCAGAACTTCGACACGCCATCCCTGGCTTTCCGCGTAGCGGACGTACATCCGGTACAGGTCGGCGGCGAACAGGTTGGCTTCCTCGCCCCCCGCCGCGCCGCGGATCTCCATGATCACGTTCTTGCCGTCGTTGGGGTCCTTGGGCAGGAGCAACACGCGAATGTGCTCTTCCAGCTTTTCCTTTTTGTCCGACAGTTCGGCGACTTCCGCCTTGGCCATCTCCCGCAGTTCATCGTCGATCTTGTCTTCCAGGAGCGCCTTTGCGTCCTCCAGCTGGGTGACGACGGTCTGGTATTCCTTATAGGCCTGGTAGATTTCCTCCAGTTCGGCCTGCTCCTTGGCGTACGAGCGGAGGCGCGCCGGGTCGCTGACGACGTCGGGATCGGAAAGAAGTTCGCCCAGTTTTTCGTATCGTTCGGCCAACACCCGCAAGCGATCCAGCATTCCCGTTCAACCTCCCTCTCGGCCGTATTGGATCCACATTTATTATACATGAAGGAAAAAACAAGGCGGGTCATACGTTGAAGCGAAAATGCATGACGTCCCCGTCCTGCACCACGTAATCCTTCCCTTCCAGACGAAGCAGCCCCCTGTCCCGCACCGCCGCCATCGAGCCGGCCGCCAGCAGGTCTTCGCAGGAGACCACCTCCGCCCGGATGAAGCCCCGCTCGAAATCGGAATGGATGACGCCGGCCGCCTGCGGGGCCTTCGTGCCCGTGCGAATGGTCCAGGCCCGCACTTCCTTCTCTCCGGCGGTGAAAAACGTCTGCAGCCCGAGCAGCCTGTACGCCGCCTTGATCAACCGGTCGAGGCCGGATTCCTTCAGGCCCAGTTCCTCAAGGAACAGCGCTTTCTCTTCGTCGTCCAGCTCCGCGATCTCCGCTTCCAGCTTGGCGCTGATGGGGACGACCTCGGCGCCTTCGGCGGCGGCGTATTCGCGCACCTGTTGCACGAACGGGTTGCGGTCCGGGTCCGCGGCTTCGTCTTCGCCGACGTTGGCCGCGTACAGCACCGGTTTCATGGTAAGCAGGTGCAGGTCGCGCACGATCAGTCTTTCCTCGTCGTCAAGGGTCACGGAGCGCGCCGGCTTCTCCGCCGTCAGGGCGGCGTGGAGGCGTTCCAGCACGTCCATTTCCTGCACGTATTTTTTCTCGCCGCTTTTCAAGTTTTTCCGGGTGCGCTCCATGCGCCGTTCCAGCGTCTCCAGGTCCGCCAGGATGAGCTCCAGGTTGATGGTGGCGATGTCGCCCAGCGGGTCCACCTTGCCCGAGACGTGGGTGATGTTGCTGTCCTGAAAGCACCGCACCACATGGGCGATGGCGTCGACTTCGCGAATGTGCGCGAGAAACTTGTTGCCGAGTCCTTCGCCTTTGCTGGCTCCCTTCACCAGACCGGCGATGTCGACGAACTCGAACGCCGTCGGCACGATGCGCTGGGGCTTCACGATCTCGGCCAGCTTCTGCAGCCGCTCGTCCGGCACCTCGACCACGCCGACGTTGGGATCAATGGTGCAAAACGGGTAGTTGGCCGCCTCGGCCCCCGCCCGCGTAATGGCGTTGAACAGCGTGGATTTCCCGACGTTGGGCAGTCCCACGATTCCGCATGACAACGGCATTGGATTCCTCTCCCGCCTCAAGTGATTCCCGTAAGTTCCCCCGTCATTATAGCGGACCGCATAGCGGATCGTCCACTGGCGCGCCGGCGGCAGGCCGCGGGTGGCGTCCGCAGGTGTCCGCCGCGGCCGACGGTTCGGGAATGGGAGTCCGTTTTCATCAATGGCGGTCAGGGGGACGCCCATCCATCCTGGACGGCGGATTAAGGGCTGAAGCCCGGCGGGCTCACGGGTTCCCGAAAAGCGGATCCAGCCACGGCGCCTCCTTCGCTTCCGCCGGCACTTCGACGGCCGCGGCTTCGTTGTGCTCGCTGTAAGCGCCGGTGAACGTCTGGGTCAGAACGCAGGACCCTTCCGGATCGCCCATCGTCAGTTCGGCTTCCATTTCCACGCGGAACGCCACGGGCCAATGCCGCTCGGGATCCAGCACAAGCTCCGCCAGCAGATGCCGGACCTTAAGGCTCTCCCGGGTGCTTTCCTCCTGCTGCGACCAGGCGAAGGTGCTTTCCAGCAGTCGGGTCGCGAACCGGTACGCTTCCTCGCCGCTCCCTTCGTACCGGACCGCGATGCCGTCTTCATATTGCCCCGCCGCCGCCGGGCCGAGCGCCGCCACCTGCCGGACCGCTTCCGGCAGATCGACCTGGAAATCGGACAGCGTATCCATCATTTCCGCCGCCTCTTCCTTCGGCACCCTTGCCCATTCATCCAGCCCGATTTCGTAAACGTAGGCGCCTTCGGGCTCCAGGATGGTCCGGTACTCGGCCAGCCATTCCCCTTCAAAAGCGACGCGGACGGTTTGATCCACCCGCCGCGGGCGGACTTCCACCCGGCCTTCGCTTTCCGTCGCGGCGACCTCCGCCGCCTCGTCCCCGGCGCCGGAGACGGGATCCAGCCGCTGGGTGAGATTCAGCGAAAAAGCATACCGCTGCAGCGTTCCCGCCGCCTGCTCCGCCTCCCCGAGCAGCCTCCGCGCCTCGGGATCGGGTGTGGCGGTCGACATCGGCGGATTCGTTTCCGGCGGCGAAGCGGGCTCGCCCCCGTCCCCCCGGGATCCGGCGCACGCCGCGGCGGCCAGGCACAGGCACGTGATCACGCACGGGATCAAGCGTCGTCGCGCCATCCTCTATTCTCCTGTTCGCACAAGTTCTGGTGCTTCTTATCCTTTCCCCGGCGCCTCCTTTTCACGCACCGGTTGCGCCGGTTCGAGGGCTTCCGGATTTCCTCTGCCCGTGGCCAGGGGAATCTCCCGCAGGAAAAACACAAGAACCGTCGCCAGCACCACCAAAGCCGTCCCCGTCAAAAACACCGTGGTCAGGGAAGCACTTAGCGCGTCGCGCACCATGTCCACCAGCCGGTCGAAGATCGCCAGCTGTTCCGCCGGCAATGATTGCCGAAACGCTTCAAGCTCGGGCTGGTTCAGCAGCGTTTCCGTATCGAGCGGGAAAGCCGCCCCCGTCTGTCCGCCCGCGCCGGCACCCGCTCCCGCTCCGGCGGACGGGTCTCCGCCAAACGATTCACGCAGATGGCGCCGCATCTCGCTGTTCATGACCGTTCCCAGCACCGCGATTCCGATCGTTCCGCCCAGGCTTCGGAACAGCTGGCCGGAGGCCGTCGCCACGCCGAGCTGGTCGAATCTCACCGCGTTTTGCACCGTTACGGCGAACACCGGCATGCCCATGCCCATCCCCAATCCGAAAACCGCCATGCCGAGCGCCGCCTGCCATACGCTGTTCATGAACGCCATGATCAGCATGCCGGCAATCATGATGGGCATGCCGGCAACGGCATACCGTTTGTACTTGCCGGTCTTGGTGATCTGCCGGCCGATCCAGCCGCTGACCACGACCATGCAAACCGACATCGGCATCGTCACATATCCGGCGTAAGTCGGCGAGACGCCCTGCACCCCTTGCACGAACAGCGGGATATAGATAAGCGCGCCCATCATGCCCGCGCTCATCACAAAGCCGATCACGTTGGAGATGGTCACGATGTCGTTGCGGAACAGCGACAGCGGCATGACGGGGCTGGACGCCCGCTTCTCGACCATCACAAACGCGATGCCGAGCACGACGGCTGCCGCCAGAAGCCATATGACCCGCGGGGATCCCCAGCCCTCTTCGCCTCCGGCGAAGGAAAAGCCGAGCAGCAGCGCCGTCAGAAACAGCGTCAGAACCAGCGAACCGGCGTAGTCGACGGGCTCCGGGGGACGCCGCTCCGTTTTGGGGAAAAGCGCAAGGATCATCGCAAACGCCACAAACCCCAGCGGCAGGAACACCCAAAACAGCCATTTCCAATCCCAATGGTCGACGATCCAGCCGCCCAGCGGCGGACCGACGATGCTGGAAAACCCGAACGCGGCCGACATCAGCCCCATCCACCGGCCCCGTTCCCGCGCCGGGAACAGGTCGCCGACCGCGGTGAACGCCGTCGCCATGATGATGCCGGCGCCGATACCCTGCACGCCCCGATAGGCGATAAACTCGAAGATATTCCTCGCGAACCCGCACAAAAACGCCCCGACCATGAAAAACGCGATGCCGACCAGCATGAACGGCTTCCGCCCGTACATGTCGGACAGTTTGCCTACCAGGGCGGTGGCGATGGTCGACGTCAACAGATAAATGGTGATGCACCAGCTGTAGTATTCCATCCCGTTGAGGACCGAGATGATGCGCGGCATGGCGGGTCCCACAATGGTCTGGTTGATGGCCGAAAAAAACATGGCCGCCACAATGGCGAGCATGACCGGCAATTTGCGTGATGAAGGCAACACGTCCACGGTCTCGTCCACTCCCCTTTTTTTGTCTTATTGTTTTCCTTCCGATACGCCCGCAAACTTTTCCAGAAGACGCAAAAAGATGGAAACCTCCTCCTCGTCCAGACGGGACAGATGGCCGGTCAGCACTTCGTTCCTGGCACGCAGCGCCCGTTCCAGCGCCTCTTTCCCGGCCGGGGTAATGCCCGCCAGCATGGACCGGCGATCGTCGGGATCGGGAAAACGCATGACGAACCCCGCTTTCTCCAGCCGGTCGATCATCACCGTGATGGCGCTCGGTTTGACGCCGAACCGGTCGGCCAGATGGGTCAGCCGGCATTTTTCCTCTTTATTGATGAAATAAACCTGAATTTCGAAAGTAAAACTCTTTTAAAAACATAAAAAGGGCTCCTGTTCTTTGGTAGAATGGTGTTTGACGAAAAAAACCCAGCCAAAGAAAGGAGCACCTTTAAGGTGAAGTCTACCACACCCGTCAGCAAAATCAAGACAGAATTTTCCCTGCGACATGCGACCAGTTTCG